>OKSL01000052.1_pt1 | contig 103008 bp, 85 predicted proteins | sample 1606251 | NCBI WGS metagenome assembly OKSL01 (sample SAMEA3879543, study PRJEB24766) | human gut metagenome | biome: human-associated habitat; feature: feces | place: USA | collected 1985/1987 | reverse complement strand
AGCATTTGTACCAGCTTATGGCGAATGAGTTGAAGATTCCTCATGTGGTGGTTTCCTCTGTCTATATGGCGGTTCAAGCTACTATTATAATAGGATATTTATTCTGTCTGAATCATGGCTATCTCTACCTATCGGTAGTTGTTCTGTTGCTGGGTCTGGTTTACATCTGTTTTATGAAGAGATATTTTGGGCTTCACCAATCCGTATAGTATCAATATTTTATATGTTATTCTCCTAAGCAGCCTATTATTGAGGTATGGAAAAAGAATATTTTAGTTTTCCTATTAAAACTATTTCATTTAAATACTTTTAGATGTGTTGTATATTGGAGATTGGAGTGAAATTGCATTAGAATAAATAATTATGATATGTATCAGTTTCGGAAAGATATTTTTCTTCTATCTTTGTGCTCAAATTAATAAATATCTTATACCAAAATGAACACACAAACCACTTATCTGGCTTCGAAGCCACATTATGAGATTCTTGACGGGTTGCGAGGCGTAGCGGCCGTTATGGTGATTATTTTTCATCTTCTGGAGGCACATTCAGGAGGTAGCCATCTCAATCAGATTATTAACCACGGTTATTTGGCAGTGGATTTTTTCTTTATGCTTTCGGGCTTCGTGATCGGTTATGCATACGATGATCGTTGGAACCAGATGAGTGTAGGCACTTTCTTCAAACGCCGTCTCGTCCGTCTGCAGCCCATGGTTATTATGGGAAGTATCGTAGGAGCGGCATTTTTCTATTTCCAGAAGGCTCCCTGTTTCCCGGCTATTGCAGATACGCCTGTTTCTACGGTGCTGCTGGTAATGCTGTTGGGTTGTACCTTGCTTCCTCTTCCCTTGAAATGGGATATCCGCGGTTGGACGGAAATGCATCCACTGAATGGTCCGGCATGGTCGCTTTACTATGAATACATCGGTAATATATTGTATGCTTTGTTTGTACGTAAGTTCAACAAAGTGGCGCTGACTATTCTGGTTGTGACAGCAGGTTGTTTTACGGTTTATCGTTGCCTTACAGCTCCGACCGGTGACATTGTAGGCGGCTGGGCTTTGAATTGGGAACAACAGTATGTGGGCATGGTGCGGCTGATGTATCCTTTTTTTGGCGGTCTGCTTCTGTCTCGTCTTGGCTGGCTGATACGTACTCGGAAACGTGCTTTCTGGTGGTGCAGCCTGATGGTCGTGGTTGTGCTTTCCATTCCCCGTATCGGTGGTGAGGACGGTTATTGGATGAACGGGCTTTATGAAGCTTTCTGCATTATCTGTATTTTCCCGATTATTGTTTCAATGGGTGCAGGAGGGAAAGTGACCGGTAAACGCTCCGTAGCTGTGTGCAAATTCTTAGGAGATATCTCATATCCTATTTATATCACTCACTATCCGTTGATATATACTTATACGGCATGGGCTTGCAATCATAATGCGACGATTGTTGAGGGATTGCCCTATATGATACTTGCTTTTATAGGCTCCTTTGTGGTTGCTTATGCCAGTTTGAAACTCTATGATGAGCCGGTACGTAAATGGCTAACGGATCGTTTCTTGAAAAGAAAGAAAGCATAATCAAATGGAATTGGCTATAAAAGAAATTCCCCGTTGCAAAAAGTAATGCAGCGGGGAATTCTTCTAATTACCGGTCGGCTTATTTCACGTCAATGAATTTTTTGGCCTTTTCTTTCTCTTGTTCGGTGAACTTGGGCAGATTGACATTCAAGACACCGTTTTCAACTTGGGCAGAGATTTTGTCCTTATCAACGTCATCCGGCAAAATCATTGTCTGTTGGAACTTGGAGTATGAAAACTCGCGACGAAGATAGCGGCCTTCCTTCTTGTTCTCTTCCTTGTTTTCTGTCTTTTTCTCCATGCTGATGACCAGATTGTTCTCTTCGTCAATATGAACGTTGAAATCCTCCTTTGTCATCCCCGGAGCAGCCAATTCTACTTTGTATTCTTTTTCGGTTTCAAATACATTAATGGCAGGGGCGGTGGCATTTGCTTTTACCATCCAGTCATTGTCAAAGAAATCATTAAAAATACTCGGTAACCAATTCTGGTTTCTTCTTACAGGCATCATAGTTATAGTCTCCTATTCGTTTAAGTTAAACATTCAATTTAGGTTTGGACGCCGGTTCAACTGCTTCGGGAATTGGTCTTCCGACCTTTGCCGTCTGTTTCTTGAACCATCGTTCACTGACTATATTGCAAACCTTGTGCCAGCAGGTTTTTACTTATTTTGTTGACGATTTGTCATTAGGATACTGACTGTTTTACTTATTTAATGCCATTTTTGCTATCAATTTATTTAAAATTGATAGATTTTCATATTAATTTAAAGCGCATTCTCCAACGTTTGTTTTCTTCATCCCAATCATGGCTGATGATTTTGAAGATACCTATTTCGGATGTATTTGCTACATGTGTACCGATGCAAAGGCATTCATCATATTCTCCGACTTTGACTATACGTACCGTTTCCGAAGCATCTTCAGGCAAACGTTCCAGATCAAATCTTCCTTTTGCTTCTTCTTGTGTGATAAATTCTGTTGTGACGGGCAAATGTTGTGCGATTACCGCATTAACCGTTTCTTCCAGTTGTTTCACTTCTTTTTCCGTGGGACAGGCTGCAAGGAGATAATCCAACTTACTTTTTTTCCGTTCAATATGTGCAGAGATGGAGCGCCCGCAATTGAACTGCCTTATCATGGTTTGATTGATAATGTGCTCTGTGGTGTGCATAGGTGCGATTGACACATCCTGAAACTTTGGGGCTGCTTGATTTATTTCCATAATAGACAAGTTTTCTGATAAACACTTTTTCCGGCTGATGAATTACCTTTCCGCAAGTATTTCTTCTTTCAGAATGCTGTACACATGTATGTCTGTATATTCGCCTGTGGACAGCAGTTCACCGGCACGCTCCGTTCCTTCATGATGGAAACCGAGACGTAGCGGGATGGCATTGCTTGCCTTGTTGCCGACAGCGCAACGAATCTGTATGCGTTTCATGTTTTTCTCTTTTACCACCCATTGGCATAGGCTGCGGACTCCGGTGGTTATGATACCCCGGTGCTGATATTCCGGCAGAAGCCAATAGCCGATTTCGGTACGGTGATTGGCAAAATCAGAGAAGTGGAATCCTATTAATCCGCAAATTTCATCATGATCGTTCCATACTCCGAATATGGGTTCATACCGGTCTGAAGGAACATGAAGTACACTCTCCAGAAAAGCTTCCTCATCGGCCACCGAGGACATGTTGTCCACAAAGGGTAGCCACTTCCGCAGGTATTCGCGGTGTGTGTCGATGGCATGGTAAATGGCGGCGGCGTCTGCCATTGTTACTTCACGTAAGGTAATGCCGGGTAGAATAGGGAAGGAGAGCGGAGCGGTAACGGGAGATGCAGCTTTCTTTACGGATTCCAATCTTTCTTTGATCTTCGTCCAGGCATGTGTATCAAACAGACAGCTTTCGCGCATTGTGAAATACATTTCTCTGAAGCGGGACATGGGGATGGTAAAACTCAATATGTCATTCTCAAAATAAGGACGTACAGAAGGATCAAAAAATCCCAAGAAGGTCCGTTTTCCCTGTTTCCTGTTTTCAAGGATGGCTTGGGTGACAACAGAACAGCATCCCGAACCGAATGGGGCTGCCACTGCATCCGGTGCATTGTTGTCAAAATAAGCCCATGTTGCCAGTCCCGACAGCATGTCGGGAGTAACCAGAAAAAGAATGCCCTCCGCAATCTCAAAAGAAGGAATCTTGTCGATACGGGCAAAGTGTAGATAGGTGTACTCCGTTCTGGGTACTTGCAACTCTTGGAGGAAGTCAATCACCGTTTCGGGAGTTTTCTTATATTTTTCTTTCAAGGAAACAAAGCCCGGAACGCGTTCTGGCATCTCGCTGAATCCGGTATAGAATTTGCCGCCTCCACAGGTTATGGTCTCATTGCTGAGACTGATACTTTTACCGTCTCGCACTTGCCTCATACACTTGAACAAGCAGCCGTTTACTTTCTCTATTGTGACTTCCGGCTGATTGGAGTACCAAAAGGCTATGGGAAGTTCAGCCTGTGTGCCGAATGCCTCGCGGTAGTTGGTAATGAATGTTTGTATATCCATAGCAGGTTATCCTTTTGCTTCCTGATACATAAAACGTTTGATGCTCTTCTTGGCTGTCTTTTCAAACTCCTCAAAATGTATTTTTACTTTGGTGATCTGGCAGTAGGCAGGCAGTTGCATATTCAGCTCTTTACGGTTGTCTTCCATGACTTTTTCGATGTCCGTCTGTTCCAATCCGTGGGCAAAAGCATCATCAAAGTCCGGATAGATAAGTGCAACCAGTTTCTCTTGTTGCAGTACAATCAGGGACTCGGATACATAGGGCATGTTGTTCAGTTTGCTTTCAATCTCTTCCGGATAAATATTCTGTCCGCTGGAAGTAAGTAGCATGTTCTTGCTGCGGCCGCGTACGGTTACGTAGCCGTCGGTGTCCATGGTGGCAAGATCACCGGTATGTAGCCAGCCGTTGACATCAATGATTTGTGCGGTGGCTTCGGCATTCTTGTAATATCCCAACATCAGGTTGGCTCCTTTGCAGATAATCTCGCCTGCCACATTCTGCGGATCCGGGGAGTCTATCTTCACTTCCATGCGGGTGGTTGCTTTGCCGCACGAAGCCAGTTTCAAGGTTTCCCAACGACTGGAGCAGATGATAGGGCCACATTCCGTCATGCCGTAGGCAATGGTATAGGGGAAACCGATTTGCTTGAGGAACCGTTCTACATCTGCATTGAAAGGCGCACCGCCGATAATGATTTCATCGAAGTTTCCACCGAATACATCCATTGCCTTTTTACGCATATCTGCCTTAATCTTGTCGTTGACGATGGGCATTCGCAGCAGTATTTTGCCAATGGTATTGTCTATCAGGGGCAGAATGTTTTTCTTGATGATTTTCTCTACGATGAGCGGCACACATGAGATGACACGCGGCTTGATTTCAGAGAATGATTGCGCGATGATCTTGGGTGACGGCATGCGGGTCAGGAAATACAGGTGCGCACCGGCAGAAAAACCGTATAAAAAGTCATATACCATACCGAACACGTGTCCCAGTGGAAGCATGGAAACGATATGGTCTCCCGGACGTACAGGCAGCATTTCATGACAATAGGCGATGTTGGACCAAAGGCTGCGGTAGGGGAGCATGACTCCCTTGGAATAACCCGTGGTGCCGGATGTATAATTGATGACAGCCAGTTCCTCGGGTGACTGCTCTTTACGGTAGCAAATGTGTTCGGGACGGAAATTCTTGGGGTATCGTGCGCCGTAAATAGCATTACGATGTTCGAAAGCTTCCAATAACTGTTCGTTGCGGCAGACTACCGGATTAAAATCTGTCAGCAATGCAATGCCCATCAGCAATGGCATCGCTTCCTCGTTGAGATTTTCCCATGCCTGGTCACCGACAAAAAGAAGTTTGGCCTCCGAATGGTTGACAATATTATGTATATTGTCGGCCTTGAATTCATGAAGGATAGGGACTACAACGGCACCATAGGTGAGAGTAGCGAGAAAAGCAACTGCCCAATGGGCACTGTTGCGGCCGCAGACGGCAATTTTGTCGCCGGGTTGGATTCCTGCGCTTTCCAGTACAATATGGAATTTGGCTATTTTTCTTGCTACGTCTTTGTATTGTAAGGTGATTCCTTTATAATCTGTAAGAGCGTTGCGATCCCAATTTCGGATGATACTTTGTTCTATGTAGTCGATGAACCCTTGTTCCTGTTCCATTCGTATTCTGCACACTTTAGTTAAAACTGCGCAAATATAGGGCTTATACTAATGCAAAACAAGTTCCGTTTTATCTTTTTATTCGCTGAATTATCATTTTGTCTTTTCTGAAATGAGCAGAAGCTTGTCACCGACATGTAGTTTCAAGGTACCGTTGGGAATGAGATATTCATCGCCGCGTTTCACAATCATGACGAGAGTACCTTTAGGCAGATTCATGTCTTTCAGAGTATCTCCGCGTTCCAGAATTTCTTGGGTAACTGTCACGTCACGCAGGTCGGAGTCTATTTCTTCCGGCAGTTCCACACCGAAATCATTTCCGGTTTTCTCCATAGGTGTAGAGAGGCCGAACAGACGTGCGACCCATGAAACCGTAGTACCTTGAATGATGAGTGAAACGATGGTAATGAAGAATACGATATTGAAAATGACTCCTGCACCGGGCACTTGGGCCACTACGGGATAGGTGGCGAAAATGATGGGAACGGCACCGCGTAGTCCTACCCAGGATACAAACAGACGTGACTTTAAGGTTATTTTCTTTCCAAACGGCAGCAGGCAGAGGAAAACGCTGAGAGGACGCCCGATGACAATCATGAATACACCGATGAGCAATGCTACGGCGGCAACCTCGACCATTTCGTGAGGATTGACAAGCAAACCGAGGCAAAGGAACATGATGATTTGAAAAAGCCATGTCAGTCCGTCCATAAATGTATAGATTTCCTTGCGGTACATGATTTTGTTGTTGCCTACCATCATGCCGGCGATATATACTGCCAGATAACCGTTTCCTTTCAGGAGGTCGGTTATGGAGAAAGTGAAAAATACGAATGATAGCAACAGGATGGGGTAGAGTGCCTGGTTGTCGATATTCAGACGATTGAGCATGAGGATTGCCAATTTTCCGAGCAGATAGCCGGCTCCCGCACCTACAATGAACTGTATGGCAAATGAGCCTGCTATTTGAGGGATTCCCATTCCGGAAGATTGGATTAACTGGATAAGTACGATGGTCAGCATATATGCCATAGGGTCATTGCTGCCGCTTTCCAACTCAAGCATCGGGCGTAAATTGTGTTTTAGGTTCATCTTCTGTGAACGCAGGATGGCAAAGACGGAGGCGGAATCAGTAGATGACATGGTGGATGCCAACAGTAGCGATGTGATAAGCGGCAGATGGATATTGGTCCAGCTCATGCCTGAAAGCCACCAGATGAATAATCCGGTAAATAAGGCCGTCAGCAATACCCCTACGGTGGACAGAACAATACCGGGCGTGAGAATGGGCTTTATTTCCGCAAATTTAGTGTCCATGCCGCCTGAAAACAGGATGATGCTAAGTGCAACCATACCGATGAATTGTGCCTCCTTTGCATTATGGAACTGTAGTCCAAGCCCGTCGCTGCCGAAGAGCATGCCCACTACAAGAAAAAGCAACAAGGCGGGAACACCGAACCGGTAACCTGTCTTGCCGACAATGATACTGACGAAAAGTAAAATAGAACCTGTAAGTAGTATGTTTTCTGCTGTAAATAACATATAAAGAATATTATAAGGTTATAGAAATAATGATTCCACTGTCTTCGTGGACAAAGATAAATATAATACTTAACAAATGCAACTTCCAAATAGTTCAATTAAATTTCAAGACAAAAGTAGTTTCCTTGCCGGGGAGTAAAGAGATGTTTCCTCCGGAAAGCCGCATGATTTGTCGTGAAATACTTAAACCGATACCACTGCCGCCTTCTTTGGTAGTAAAGAAAGGTATGAAGATATGTTCGGCGATGTCTTGGGGAATTGCAGGGCCGTTATTGGATATTTCAACCAAGATGGCCTCGGCTTCATTGCAATAGGCCCGGATGCAGATACGTCTTTCCTTATCCGGCATTTTGTCTGATTCTATCGCTTGTATGGCATTTTTAAGTAAATTGATGACTACCTGGGAAATCAGATTCTCATCCGCGTATAAAATCAGATCGTCCGGTGCTATGTGGGTATGGAAGGTAATCTGTAAACCTGGGTGCTGGTGGCGGGACAGCCCCACCATACGTTCTATAAATCCTTTGACATAAAACAGGGAGGGTTCGGGAGTAGGAATACGTGTAAACTTGCGGTAAGATTCAACAAAGGCAAGCAGTCCTTTTCCTGTGCTACTGATGGTTTGCAGTCCGTTACGTATTTCTTCCTTAATGTTGCAGGATTCCGTATTGTATCCTTTACTGTCTGAAGGTTCGGGACTTTCAGTGGTAAGCCCCAGCAAAGTCTCGCTTAAAGAGGTTATCGGAGTGACGGAATTCATGATTTCGTGAGTCAATACACGAGTCAGACGGATCCAGGAGTCAATCTCCTTTTCGTCCAGTTCACTGTTGATGTCATTCAGGGCAAGAATCCGCAAATGTTCTTTCCGTACGGTGATATTGCTGACGCGGACGGAAAGGTTGACGGTACCTCGCTCGTTACTGAAGGTTATTTGCAGCTTGTCACCCGGATGGCAATTGGTGAGAACCTGGGTCAGACGTGGATCGACACGGTTCAGCTGGCTGACATGGGTAAATACGCTCAGCCCCAGTAGCCGCAGTGCCTCACTGTTTTTCTGATATACTGCGCCATTGTCATTGAGTACGAGTATGCCGGTGTTGACGCAATCCAGAATAAGTTCGTAATATTTTTCTTGTTGGGCTGTTTCACTTTTTACATTATATAAGATGTGGGCAACCCGGTTCAAGGCCCGGTTTACAAGATGTGAATCCATGTTGGTCTCTGTTTCGGAAAAATGGATGGCATTATCGTTGTTCTCTATGGCATCAAGCATGAACAGCACTTTCTGTACATGGTGCCGATACAGTTTTTGTTGCCAGTACAGGACAGCCGGAAGGAAAAGTGTGCAGACAATGGCCCAAAATAGCGGATCCCCCGGACCATTTGCTACGTTACCTCCGGTGAAGATGAGTGTCCATAAGGCTCCTGCCAGAAAGGCTGCCAGTAAGCTGACCGTGACACGGAACGGATAATATTTGCATATACTTTTAAATTCCATACTTCTTCATCTTGTTATATAAGGTCTGCCTTGTGATTCCCAGCTGCGCGGCAACGGCAGAGAGGTTCCCGTTGCATTTATCCAAGGTTTTCCGAATCATCTGCATCTCCATCTCTTCAAGTGTGGATGCGGCGGTTTCTGCAACATTTGTACGGCGGGGCAACTGGAACAATTCTTCTGGCAGGAAAGCATTGTCGCAGATGATGACGGCTTTTTCGATGGCATGCTCCAGTTCGCGGATGTTGCCATACCACGGATGAAGCATCAGCTTCTCGCGGGCACCGTCAGTCAGTTTGACGGGAGCTTTGTCGTATTGCTTGCAGAAGCGGGAAATGAACCGTTCGGTAAGAGGGATGATATCTTCGGGGCGTTCGCGCAATGACGGTATCTCAAGGTGTATTGTATTGATACGGTAGAGCAGGTCCTCGCGGAATTCTCCTTTGGCTACCATTTCCGGAAGATCGCGGTTGGTGGCGCAAATCAAGCGGATATCTATGGGAATGGGTGCATTGCTTCCTACACGGACGATACTGCGGCGCTGGATAGCGGTCAGCAGTTTGGCTTGCAGGTGATAGGGGAGATTTCCGATTTCATCCAAAAAGAGTGAACTGTGACTGGCGGCTTCGAATTTACCGGCACGGTCTGCATGGGCATCGGTAAAAGAACCCTTCATGTGGCCGAACAGCTCGCTTTCAAAAAGGCTTTCGGTGACGGCACCCATATCCACGCTGACCATATCTTGCTTGTGGCGCGGAGAAAGTGCGTGTATCTCGCGTGCCAGCATTTCTTTTCCTGTACCATTCTCACCGGTAATTAGGATATTGGCGTCGGTAACGGCCACTTTCTCCACCAGCAGGCGGAGCCGTTGCATGGCGGGGCTTTCTCCCCAATACATGGCATGCGGCGTCATTGAGGCATTGTTGCTTCCCGTTGCCTTGCCGGGGATGGCAGAGGTCTTTTTATGGCTTGCCGATGCGGCGTTCAGCAATGTCTCCACTAACTTTTGGTTATCCCATGGCTTTACTATGAAATCCGTAGCGCCTTCTTTGATGCCCCGTACGGCAAGGTCGATATCGGCGTATGCCGTAAAAAGCACGACAGGCAGGGCGGGATGTAGTTTTTTGATTTCATGCAGCCAGTACAGCCCTTCGTTTCCCGTATTGATGCCTGAAGTAAAATTCATGTCGAGAAGGACGACCTGCCAGTCTCCTTCACGCAATACACTGGGTAAGGTAACAGGGGAAAAAAGAGTGGTTATCTGTTCGAAGTAGGGTTTCAGCAGAAGTTGTAAGGCGGTCAGCACGCCCCGGTTGTCATCTACGATGAGGATATTTCCTGATTTTTTTGCCATGAGTCAATCTGATTTCTTGCAGGCAAAGTTAGTGGATTTTATCGAAGGAGCCTTTCCGGTTAAATAATAATTTTCAATATCCGTACAGTTTCCCCAAAGTACGTCAAGACGCCCACGTGAGGTTTGCACGTCGTAAACCTCTACTTGGCAACCGGAAAGTAGAGGTTTACGATTACAGTACAGAGGTTTATAGCAGTTGCAGTTTCAATCCGAAAGACAAGCTTAAATAATCTTTCGGTTTGAGATATTTGTTGGTGAAAGCACTGACAACATATAAATCGCAGGTGCTCAGTTCGTAAAAGAATGTGATAGCTTTGGCCGTGAAGCGTCTCTTCGGGTCTATGTCGTAAGTGATACGCTGCCCCAGAAAGACATGGATACGCACTTTCGACGAGAAACCGTAATAACCTTTCGGATAACGTTCCGGTTCGTTAACCCAGAACTCGTCCCCGAATACGGTATTCAGATACATGCCACAAGACAGGGGTTCTGCAGAAAAACGGCTTTCCTTGATTTGCAGGTTCCAAGGTATATAGTTCTGTTTCAGGGTAAAAGTGAGTTTTGTACGATTGGATTCATATTTGGGCAGTACTCCCAGAAACAAGTCCGTTTCCCATTGGTTGTGTTTGCCATAATCCCAACCGGTACCCAAGGAGATCAGTCCCATATTGCCGGCAAACTGTATCTTGGTATGTGTCGGAATAAGAGCCTCCCAATGCTTACGGTAACGGTGCACACGGCGGTCATATCGACTGGTGCTTCCCTTGCTCTGAACCACGGTATCCCGTTTACAATAAACCCAAACGGTGTCGTGCTTCACCGGAATGACCGTGTCGCGGAAGATGCCGCACGGCTCTATATGAATGTTGCCGGACTCTTGTGCGGACAGGAAAGAAGGCAATGCGACCAGGATGGCCGCCATGCACAGCAGACGATTAGTAATAAACCACTTCACGCTCATAGCCATCAGGAGTTATGGTAAATATATAGTAGCAACGTTTTTTCATGCAGTCGCTCATGTAATACATGATTCCGTCATCGAAAATGTCTTCTTCAAACAGATGGTGTTCATGAGCGGCTGTGCAGAATTGTATCCCGGGGAATTCGGTCACGTAGCGTTGGAATACATGAGCCACGTTATTATTGAATTCTCCACAGAACGGCCGGATGTGCATAGATATGACGGTCTTGTCGAACTCATCTTCACGGTCGTGTATCTGGTTTGTAAGAAACTCAAAATCCGGAATGGGCCGGGAGTAGTCATACTCGATGGCGTTGGTGTTCAGACAGACGAACTTTACCCGCCCGGCAATGAATGCGAAGTTGGGATCACCGAAAATGGCACGGTAAGTCTCTTCTCCTGTACCGAGGCAGTCATGGTTGCCGATCAAGGTCACATAGGGTACTTTAAGCTTATTCATGATATCCCGCTGCCAAATGAATTCTTTGGTTACGCCGAAATCACTCATGTCACCGCCATGGATCACGAAATCTATGTCGTCCCGCTGATTGAGGTGGTTTACAAAATCGACAGTTTCGTCATACCAGCGTTGGGAGTCACCCATTGTCACGAAGCGGAGCGTTGTCTTACCCTTGCAGTTTTTTTCTATTTGCTCGATGTTGTGTGCGTTGACGTCTGTCTCTCCGCTGATGTGCACATCGTAAGGATGGTAGTCTATCAAGTTGCAGCTGCTTGTCAATAAACAGGACAGCAGGAAGAATAGTTGTTTTTGTAATTTCATACGTAAGGCATTTGTATTACGTTCGGGTGAAAACTGTGTGCAAAGGTAGAGTTTTCTTTTGATAAAAACTTTTCTAAAATTCTTTTTTTCTGTCCTTTGCTGCCGAACCTCCTGCTTTCTGTTGCCGGATATGCCGTGCTTCGGTAGGAGGCAGTGCGTTTTCTGGTGAGGGAAACCCCTTTTCCCGTGCCGGATTTTACGGCATGCGGGAGAATGTCTAATTCTTGGACATCGGTGTCTAATTATTAGACATCTGTATGAATGATACATATTTGCATGTTGCTGATAATCTGCTTGATAGTTGTTTTGGCACGCTTTCTGCAATATAAAAAGCAGGAAAATATATCTAATAAACTATAAACGGAATGAAACAAATCTATTATGTAATTCAGACTTTGCTGCGGGGACGTGGTTCCAATATTATCAAGATTATTTCTTTGGGGTTGGGATTGACGATGAGTATTCTGTTGTTTGCCCGTGTGGCTTATGAGCAAAGTTTCGACAAGTGTTTTAAGGATTATGACAATCTTTATCAAGTGTGGTCGGTATTTACCGTTAACGGAGAGAAATACGAGCCGTCGCAGGCAAACTTAGGGCCTTTGGCGGGAGCCATTCTTGAGAATTTTCCCCGGGAGGTGGAAGCTGCAGCCTGTATAGGACACTGGATGGTATCCCAGCCTCTTTACAATGGTAACGTGCGGTTTGACGACCGAAAGGTGTCCGCCGACTCTCTCTTTTTCCGCACGATGGGGATTGAGGTACTGAGCGGTAATCCGGAGCGCGATTTGGTACAGCCCGATGTCATTTATTTGAGCGAGCGTTTCGCGAAGAAAATTTTCGGTGACGAGAATCCCGTCGGTAAAGTTCTGAGCTACAATCATGAGATAAACCTTACTGTGAAGGGTACGTATGCCACTTTGCCCGACAACGCCACGATGAATCCCGAAGGAGTTGTTTCTCTGCCCACTTCCTTGAGTCGTGGCGGGCTGAACTATTCGTGGAGTGGGGGAGACAGCTGGACGGAATACATCCGTTTTCGCCCCGGTGCGGACAAGGCGGTTGTCAATGCGCGTATCGATGCGATGATAGACAAATACCGTCCGGCAGAGGACAAGAAGGAGGTTGGCTATACGGCTTTTGTGCAGCCTATCCGCGATACTTATCGCAACAATGAAGATGTGCGCCGCATGACGAATATCATGGGTGTCTTAGGCTTGGCCATTCTTTTTATGGCTGCGCTGAATTACGTACTGATTTCCATCTCTTCACTGATTTACCGTGCCAAAGCGGTGGGGGTGCATAAATGTAGCGGTGCCGGGAGTGGCACTATTTTCCGGATGTTTCTTCTGGAAACGGGTTTCATCATATTGGGCGCATTGTTGCTGATGGTGTTGCTGCTGGTTAATTTCCGTGATTTTGTGGAGGACACTACAGTGGCGAAACTCTCCATGCTGTTTGCGCCGGAACGTATTTGGGTATCGGTCACGGTGGTAGCGACACTGTTTGTTGTGGGTGGCGTTTTGCCGGGAAGGCTGTTTTCACGTATTCCTGTTTCGCAGGTTTTCCATCGCTACACGGAAGGCAAGAAAGGTTGGAAGCGTCCGTTGCTTTTCATACAGTTTGCCGGTGTGGCTTTCATCTGCGGGTTGATGTGTGTGGTAATGGCGCAATACCGATACGTGTTGAGCAAGGATATGGGGTACAATCCGAAGAATCTTGTCGGGGGTGAACTCTATCTGGACAAGAAAGCTTCCTGTGACGCGGCATATCAGTTCTTCAAGGGATTGCCGTACGTGGAGGCAGTAAGCAGTGCCGAAGGTACGCCGATTTATGGATACAGTGGAAACTTCGTTTATGATGAGGCCGGCAACTCGTTGTTCTCCACGCGTTTCTGCTATTTTATGCGCGAAGATTATCCGGCAATGATGGGCATACCTTTCAAGGCGGGACGCATGGCACGCGAAAAAGGCGAAGCGGTGGTGAACGAGATCTTTGCGGAAAGAATGCATTGGGGCGACGAGGTGATAGGGCGTAACGTCAACATGGGCAGGGAGAGTCTTAAAGTAGTGGGACTGCTGAAAGATTTCCAGATAGAAACCTTTACCAGCGAGAAGAAGCCTTTCATGGCAGTGCCCGGTAAAATGTTCTATGGTGCCGTACATATCCGGCTGAAGGAGCCTTTTGCCGATAATCTCCAGAAACTGAATCAAGCGGCAAAAGAAGCGTTCCCCGACAAGACGATTGATTTCAAGGGCTACGAGCAGGTGATTACGGAGCAATACAACAGTGTCCGCGTATTCCGCAATGCCACGTTGCTGGCTACTGTCACCATGTTTTTCGTCATGTTGATGGGGTTGATAGGTTATACTACCGACGAGGTACGCCGCCGTTCAAAGGAGATTGCCGTTCGTAAAGTGAACGGGGCGGAGGCGAGCATGATACTTGAATTGCTTTCGCGCGACGTGCTCTACGTGGCTGCTCCGTCAGTGCTTGCCGGTACGATAGCTTCGTGGTATGTCAACAGTATCTGGATAGATCAGTTCGCGGAAAAGATTCCGTTGGGCTGGGTGGTGTATACGCTGATTGCAATGGCGAATCTGGCGGTCATCGTAGGTTGTGTCTTGTGGAAGTCATGGAAGATCGCCAATGAGAACCCGGTAGATAGCATAAAGAGTGAATAAAACAATATATAATATAAAACAGTAAATATCATGATTGAAATTAACAACATCAGTAAAGTGTTCCGTACATCGGAAGTAGAGACAGTAGCATTGAACCATGTAAACCTTGAAGTCAAGGAGGGAGAGTTTGTAGCCATTATGGGACCGTCGGGTTGTGGTAAATCCACCTTGCTGAATATCCTTGGGCTATTGGACAATCCTACGGAAGGAAGTTACAAATTGCTGGGGCAAGAAGTAGGTGATCTGAAAGAAAAAGAACGTACCCGTGTACGCAAAGGAAAGTTGGGCTTTGTTTTCCAGAGTTTCAACCTGATAGATGAACTGAATGTCTATGAAAATGTGGAACTTCCTTTGACTTACCTCGGAATAAAGGCGGGTGAACGTAAGCGTATGGTGGAAGATATCTTGAAGCGGATGAATATCAGCCACCGTGCCAAGCACTTCCCCCAACAGCTTTCCGGCGGTCAGCAGCAACGTGTCGCCATAGCCCGTGCGGTGGTTACCAATCCTAAACTGATCCTTGCCGATGAGCCTACCGGTAATCTGGATTCCAAGAACGGTGCCGAAGTAATGAATCTGTTGACAGAGTTGAACAAGGAAGGCACTACAATCATTATGGTAACCCATAGCCAGCATGACGCTAGCTTTGCACACCGTACGGTACATCTGTTTGACGGTAGCGTGGTGGCAAGTGTGGCGGCACAAGGAATCTGATAAAAACAGGACTGCTATTATGAGACAACTATATTATACGATACAAACATTGCTTCGCGGACGTGGAAGTAATGCCGTCAAGCTGATTTCATTGACACTGGGATTGTTGGTGGGCATCCTGCTGTTTTCGCAGATTGTCTATGAACTGAACTATGACACTTTCTACAAAGGACATGAACGGCTTGCCATGTTTGGAACCCGTGAGGTTTCTGCCGAAGGCATTGCCGGACATTGGGAATATGACACTTACCGTCCTGCGGCAGCTGCGTTGGCGGAGTCTTTCCCGGAGTTGGTAGAATGTGCCACTCCTGTCTTCTTCTGGTATCAGCCGGATTTATACATAGCCGACAAGAAGTTGGAAGAGACGAAAGTGCTTTTTGGCGATACTCTCTATTTCCGGACGATGGGCATTGAGGTATTGAACGGTGATCCCCGGCAATTGGCACAGGCGGGTAATGCCTTCCTTTCGAAGAGCAAGGCACAGGAATTGTTTGGCAGTGAAAATCCTGTCGGAAAGACTTTCAGCATGGATAAACGCTACGATATTACTGTGCGGGGTGTTTACGAGGATGTACCCGGAAATATATCCTTTCCCAGCAATGTCCTTATCTCCTTGCCTACGGTAGAGCAAAACTTCGGGCGGGGCACATGGAACAGCAACGACATCTATATGATTTATGTCCGTTTGCGCCACGAGGGTGATCTGGAAAAATTAAACAGCCGAATTACCGAAGCCATAGGACGTTATACGGACGTGAAAGGCCGTTACAACGGTGAAAGTATGGAGTGCCGGGTTCTTCCGGTGACGGACTTCTACTTCAGCAGTTCGGACAATGTGCGGCGGCTGGTCATTCTTGCCGTGTTGGGCTTTTCCATCTTTTTTGTAGCCGGCATGAATTATGCGTTGGCGGCTGTTGCTACTATAGGGCGCAGGGCCAAGATGGTAGGGGTACATAAATGTTGTGGTGCGGATACCGGACACATCATGGGCATGTTCCTTTGGGAGACCGGATTGCTGATGGCGCTTGCTGTTGCAGGCAGCCTGTTGCTCATGCGGCTTTTCAGCGATCCTATAGAAGATATGCTGGGGCTGTCGCGAATAGGTGAGATTTTCACATGGCAGACGATTTGGGTACCTGCGCTGACCGTGGTCTTGCTTTTTCTTGTGGCGGGGGTACTGCCGGGACGGATGTTTGCCCGTATTCCTGTGACGCAGGTTTTCCGCCGTTATATGGACGACAAGCGCTCTTGGAAACGCGGGTTGCTGTTTGTGCAGTTTCTGGGAGTGGCGTTCATATCGGGAATGCTGGCAACCAGTGTAAACCAATATCATGACTTGATGAAACGTGACATAGGCTTTAGCTCTGAACGCCTTTGTGTAGGTACTGCTACCGCAGGCTTCGGTGAATTCTTTTCGGAAGAGTTTGTGCAAGGGGCGCAGCATGTAGCCGACGACATTCGTCGCCAACCGTTTGTGGAGACCGTAGGGTGCAGCGAGCAGAGTATGTTGGAACATTACTCTTCGCAGCCGGTGGAGGCAGAAGGAGGAAGCAAGCGCAGTCTGGTGCACTACCAGTATTTTGCCAAAGGCTTTCCCGAAGCTGTGGGGCTGGAACTTGTGGAGGGACGTTGGCCGCAGCAACCGGGCGAGGCGTTGGTAGGCGAGAATCTGGTGAAGGAGCTGAATTGGGGTGACCAGGTGATGGGACGTGAACTCCTGTCTGCCCGTCGCGGTAGCCGGGATGGGCGTGCCAAAGTCGTGGGTGTGGTACGTGATGTACGCAATATGGGTTTCTTCCAAGGAAAGACCTGTGTGGCTTTTATCCTTGATCCGTCCTTGTGCGCTACCTTCCATGTACGTCTCAAGGCACCTCAACATGAAAATCTGGTCCGTCTGAATGACTTTGTAAAGCAAGCTTATCCCCAATCCGGTATTTCTTTTCTCAGCTATGAGGAAGTGCGCAGCAATGCCAATGCTTCTGTGCTTCGTTTCCGTAATACGGTTTATATGACTTCTGTCTGTATCCTTCTTATTGTGCTGACAGGTTTGGTGGGATATGTGAGTGACGAGACACAGCGCCGTTCAAAAGAGATTGCCGTCCGCAAAGTGAACGGGGCCGAAGCATCTTCCATCTTGCGGTTGCTTTCAGCCGGCATCTTGAAGGTAGCCATCGGTGCGGTTGTGATAGGCATTGCCTTTGCCTGGTATGTTTCAGACATTTGGATGGAACAGTTTCCGGACAGCACACTGCTTTCTCCTGTATGGTTTATTCTGTTGGGCATCTGTCTGTTGACCCTTATCGTGTTGGCGGTAGTGCTGAAAGCATGGCATATCGCTAATGAGAATCCGGTAAACAGCATCAAGAGCGAATAAATATCCCGAAACACTTGACATCGGCTTTTGAATGCCGTATATTTGTAGGGTGAATTTATAGATATTTCTTATTTAATTGGTCATAAAAGGAGAGGCATTGCTTCTCCTTTTCTTTTTCCTCCTCGTCGGATCTGTTTTGCAATGTTGTGCATTTATTCCTTCAATGATACATTTTGGCAGCTGAAACCAAGCGGGTTATCTGTTGAAATGAGCGGGATTTGTACTGAAAACCTCCGTACTTCAGGTGATTAAACTTTGTACTTCCGGACGATAAGGTGTATGGTTTCGGATGATGTGTTTCAGTGAAACAGATTATCTGTTCGGGGCAAACAGATGATCTGTTCAATAGAAATGCATGATGTGTTTTGAAAAAGGAAATGATGGGAGCCGCATGCGTCTGTTAATCTTCCGTAAATCTGCTCTTGACAATATGAAGAGCTATGCCGTGCGGACCGGCAGTCTTTTTATATAGATCCACAAAGCGATGACAGCCGTCACGAACGCGAAGAAATCCGATACAGGCATACATATCCAGATACCGTCCAGACCGAAGTAATGCGGAAAAATCAACAGTCCCGGCAGCAGGTATAGCAACTGGCGTGTCAGGGAGAGGAAGATACTTATTTTCGCTTTGCCTATGCTCTGGAAGAAGTTGCCGATCACAATCTGCGCACCTACCAATGGGAATATGGCAACAGCGATGCGTACACCTCTGGAAGCGATATCTATCAACTCGTCGTCACTGGTGAATATGGCGGATATGGCATGGGGGAACAATTCGCAAATCAAGAATCCGGTACTGGTGATGCACACTCCGGCAATGATGGTCAGGCGCAGGGTGGCTTTCACACGGTCATGCTTCTGCGCACCGAAGTTATAGCCTACAATCGGCTGCATTCCCATCGTCAGCCCTAATACAATCATTACATAAAGCACCAGCAACCGGTTGATGATGCCGTATGCCCCGATAGCCATATCACCTCCGTACTGTTGCAGGCTGTTGTTTACGATGATTACAATGACACATGCCGTTACGTTCATCAGGAATGGTGACATGCCGATGGATAATATACTGCCGATTATGCGCTTCTTCATTTTCCAGAATCCGGAATGTAAACGTACCACACTTGTCTTTTGCAGGAAATGGCTCACCACCCACACCATGCCGATGAACTGTGAGATAACCGTTGCCGTCGCTGCTCCCCGGATGCCCCAGTCAAACTGGAAAATGAAGATGGGAGCGAGGATTATGTTGCAGACCACCGTTACCATGGATGTAAGCATCGCTTTTCTGGGATATCCCGTGGCACGCATGATATTGTTCAGACCAATCATGGTATAAGTGACGGGTGTACCCAGCAAAATCACTTGCATGAAGTCGCGGGCGTATGGCAGCGTGCCGTTGCTGGCACCGAAGAAGCGCAGGATATCATCCAGGAATATAAATGAGATGCCGCCGAATACGAAAGCATTGACCAGGCAGAACATCAGCGTATTTCCCAGCACCTCTGTTGCGCCTTCCTGGTCTTTTTGACCCAGACGGATGGACGATATGGTGGAACCTCCTGCCGATACCATCGTACAGAAGGCCACAACTAAATTCATCAACGGGAAAGTGATGGCAAGTCCCGCAATACCCATGGCTCCTACGCCATGACCGATGAATATACTGTCGATAATGTTGTATAACGAGGTAATCGTCATACCGATAATGGCGGGTATAGAGTACTGTAACAACAGCTTGCCAATGCGTTCGGTTCCTAAAATATGCGGATTGTTCATTGATTTTAATCAATTAAGACATGCAAAGATATGAAATATTTGCTTCATTCGATGATTATTCAGACCTTTGTAGCCCGTATAATTATGGTATTAACAGAATTAGGTAAAAGAAAGTTTATGGACACAGTGAAATCAATGGCCGTCCTTTTTGATTTTGACGGCGTGGTGGTAGATACAGAGACGCAGTACAGCCGGTTTTGGCATCAGATGGGAAAGAAGTATTTAGGAATTGACGATATAGAAGGCAGAGTGAAGGGACAGACGCTGGTTTATATCTATGATACCTTCTTTCCGGGCATGATGAAGGAACAGGCTGAAATTACGGAATGTCTGAACCGGTTTGAGCAGGAAATGTCGTTTGACTTTATTCCCGGTGTACTTGATTTTATAACCGACCTTCACCGGCATCATGTAAAGACTGCGGTCGTTACCAGCTCCAACGAGGCGAAGATGGAGGCTGTCTATCGTGTCCATCCCGAAATAAAGACGCTTTTCGACCGTATCCTTACAGCCGAGATGTTCGCCGCTTCCAAGCCCGCACCGGATTGCTTCTTGCTGGGTATGGAAGTATTCGGCGCTACTCCCGACACCACGTATGTATTCGAAGACTCGTTCAATGGCCTGAAGGCAGGCATGGCTTCAGAAGCAACCGTTATCGGTTTGGCAACCACCAACTCACGTGAGGATATCGCTCCGTTGTGCCATTATGTACTGGATGATTTCACGGGCTTTACTTACGATAAATTAACTCAATTGCACAAGTAATCAGAAAAAGGATTACCTTTGCGGCGAAAAAAAAAGAAATGAATATGGCTGGATATATTTCAGATGACAATCGTAAAGTGACTACGCACCGCCTTGTTGAGATGAAACAGAGAGGCGAAAAAATATCAATGTTGACGTCATACGACTATACTATGGCGCAGATTGTGGATGGCGCCGGTATAGATGTCATTCTTGTAGGAGATTCCGCCTCCAATGTTATGGCGGGTAATGTGACTACTCTTCCCATCACCCTGGACCAGATGATTTATCACGGCAAGTCCGTGGTGCGCGGCGTGAAGCGCGCCATGGTAGTGGTGGATATGCCTTTCGGCTCTTATCAGGGAAATGAAATGGAAGGACTGGCTTCTGCCATCCGCATCATGAAGGAAAGTCATGCCGATGCTTTGAAACTGGAAGGAGGCGAAGAAATCATCGGGACGGTGAAACGTATTCTCAGTGCCGGTATTCCCATTATGGGACATCTCGGCCTGATGCCTCAATCCATCAATAAGTACGGTACATATACGGTACGTGCCAAGGATGAGGCCGAGGCCGACAAACTGGTGCGTGATGCACATTTGTTGGAAGAGGCCGGTTGCTTTGCGCTGGTGCTGGAGAAGATTCCTGCCGCTTTGGCTGCCCGTGTATCCAGTGAACTGACTATTCCTGTCATTGGCATCGGTGCCGGTGGCGATGTGGACGGCCAGGTTTTGGTCGTACAGGATATGTTGGGCATGAACAATGGTTTCCGTCCCCGTTTCCTGCGTCGCTATGCCGATTTGCATACGGTGATGACGGATGCCATCAGCCGTTATGTATCGGATGTGAAGAACTTAGACTTCCCGAATGAAAAAGAACAGTACTAACGGACTTATGACACTGAATTTCTGGCGGGTGTGTGTAGCAAACTTGTTGCTGTTTACATCTGTTTACATGCTGTTTCCCTTACTGCCTTTTATGATGGGGCAGCAATTGGGTATTCCCGTTACGCAAACGGGTGGCATGTTTCTGGCGTTTGCTGCGGCTTTGTTTGTGGTAGGACCGTTCCATGCTTATTTAGGTGATGCATACAAGCGGAAGAATGTGTTTTTATATTCCATGCTTGTCATGCTTGCCGCTACCTTGGGCTATGCTTTTGTAGATAGTTATCCGAAACTTTTGCTGCTCGCGTTCGTGCAGGGAGGCTGTTTCGGGTTGGCTACGACGGCGGGCATTACCGTAGCCATTGATATCACTACTTCTGCACGCCGCAGCGAGGGCAATGTCATTTATGCCTGGGCTGCTCGTCTGGGTATGTTGGTAGGGGTGGCATTGGGCGTGTGGCTGTACCGGATGTACGGTTTCCGTATGATGGCTTATCTTTCCGTTGCCATAGGACTGCTCAGCATGTTTCTTGTATCAAGAGTGTATGTTGCGTTCCGTGCTCCGATGGGGATGTCCTTGTGCAGTGTGGATCGTTTCCTGCTTCCGCGTGCATGGCTGCCGGCAGCCAACGTGATGCTGATAGCCTTTGTGCCGGGGGTCTTGTTGCCGCTGATGTTCACGGGGGACTACTGGTCTTTGTTGGCTTTGGCTGTGTTGGCCTTTGTCACCGTACCGTTTACAAGAATGTTCGTGAAGCTCTCTTATCACTGCCAGCGGGGAACGGCAAATACCACCTGCCAGTTGTCAATGGAAGCCGGTTTGCTGATTGGTGTCGCAGTGTCATGCCGTATGATGGATGTTACTGCGATTTATCATGTTGCCATGACGGCGGCCATATTTTCCATATTCTTCTTTGTCCTGCTGACCTATCCTTATTGTAAGAAGAAGCGGGTGAGGAGACAATGATTCGCTGGTGCTTCTATTGATTCTTGAATATGAACATAATGAAGGTTAAGAAGAAAGTAAAATATCCTGCTTATTGCAATTCTTTAACATGAAGAAGGCTCTGAGAATAAATAAAGTTTGTACTTTAGTCCCATAATTTATATTAAACTAATATTTTATGTGAAAAGTACATCTATTCGGATTCTCGCTTTTGCTTGCGGGAGTTTTCTTCTCTTGTTCGTCCAAGGGTGATGGAAGCTTATCTACAGTTGATTTGGGAGATGGTAATAACCTTGTGTTATGTGACTTTAGCAAGGTAGGTGATACAATTGATGTCCCTTTGAGTGAATGGCTGGAAGACTGCATGAAAATCAGAACACGGCTTTGTTTAAATTCTGGTGGCCTGCTATTTCGGAAAATAATATCGGCATACGTCAATCGGATGGCGTATTCAGATGGTACGTTCAACAGTGATATTGAAATAGGGGAAAAGCTGAACAAACCCAAGATTGTGCTTAATGAAGACGGCAGTCTGACGATGGTTCATATCTGCTTTGAAAAGCGGAACAAGATATATGCAGCCCACATCACTAAAGATGGCGAGGTGACTACGTTTGCTGGAAAGTTTGGAGAAACAATCAATCCTATTGATAAAGATGGAAGCTTCGTAGGTTTCAATAATGAAACATGGTGTTATCAGAATGTACTGGGAATGGTTTACATGATGATGCCTAATGACACCCTGTATTCCTATGATGTACAGAAGGGGGCTACTATGCATTTCGTTCGTCTGAAGAACGATAAATTCGGCAATTTGGACGCTCCTTTCAACTTCTCTAACGGTTACTTCTTTGTGGTGTATAAACCTATGCAACTAGCTGACAAGATAGAAAAGCGTTTGGCTGAAAGCAGCTGTACGGCTCAAAACAAGAAAACACTTAACGAATTGCTGGATTCTTTGAATGAGAATGACAACAATGTAATGTTTATAGGCAAACTGAAAAAGTAGATGCTTCCATTGTCAAAATAGATAGGGAACAAAGATAATCCATCCTATAATTGCCGCCACTGCAGCGCATACAAGCACTGCTCCGGTGGCAATGTCTTTTATTTGCCCTGCCAAGGGATGTTGTTCGGGAGAAACCAAATCGACCAGTTTTTTCAATGGCGAGTGATATGTGTTTCTAAGTGGATTTCAAGGCAAGAACTGAAAATAAATAATATGAAATTTGTTTATTTATAATAAATTTACTAATATTGCATGTATCTCCAAGGATGTTTTGAATGTTTCTATGTAACCTTAATATTAATCCTTTAAATGATCTTATTATGGTAAAATGCAGTTTTACATTATTGGTAAGAAAAAGTAGCTCTTGGAGGCATGCTTTGAAATTGAGCCTGACAGGTCTTGTTTGGGGCTTGTTGGTAGTTTCTTGTTCTTCGGATTTACTTTCTGAAGGCAAATCCTATTCATCTCCTCGCTTAAATGTTTCAGATAGTTTGGCGATGGTGAATATATATAAAGCGATAGGACCTTGGGGAGGAGATTGGGATTTGAAAGACATACGCACTTGGGGAGGGGTAGAAGGTGCCCTTGATTTGGATAACAATGAATATCGGATAGTAGGCTTTCAATATTACAATGGGCGTTTCCATGGGGATTTTCCAGAAGATTTCCGCAAGTTGACGGAATTAAGAAAATTGGCGGTTTGTGGTGGCACTATGTCAGGAAGTATTCCTTCGTGGATAGGAGAACTGAAGCACTTACAATATTTGGCTTTTGGGGAGAATAGAATGTCTGGGGAAATTCCCGAAGAAATCGGAAATTTGGTTAACCTGCAAAAATTGGTAATAACGCATAATTTTATTGGTGGAAAGCTGCCGGAATCTTTGGGAAACCTTGTGAAGGTATATCGTTTGACTATTAATCATACGTTTGTTGAGGGAGAAATTCCTAAAAGTTTGAAAAATATGAGCAGTGTGGAGGTAATGGATTTGAATGACAATCGTTTATCTGGAAGATTCCCTATTGAAATACTGAGAAATGAACGTTTGGCTGTAGATTGCACTAATAATAATATTACTGAACTTCCTTTTGAAGTATGGAAGGACGACTTTGTAGGTGCTCCTCCCATATTAGAAGGCAATATGCTGAACGGTATATTACCGGATTGGATATTTGAAACAAAGAAGTGGGATGTTTATGGTACTATGTCTACAGATTGTCAAAAGAAAGGTTATGGATATGATAATTTTAAAAAGTAGAAATTATGAAGAAGATATTTTTGTTTATAAATATCTGTTTGGTTTTATGCAGTTCTTGCCAAGATGGTATAATGAATGATATTGAAAACCAAGAATCAGAAAATATTATTGTGACAACACGGAATGTTACGTCTTTTGATATGTGTGAGAAAGCGGTCTTAGGTAGTGGACGTGAAGTAAAATTACCTTGGAGTATTTCTTCAACCAGTTCAATTCCTGATGAAGTAAGAGTAGATGTTGCTGAAGCAGATGGTTGGAGAGTGTTGTATTCCACAATGCAATTTGTGGGATGTGATATGGATGTAACAGATGCTGATGTTGGAACTAATTATTTGTTGTTGTATAATATATATACAGGAGTTCTAAAGGGGTTTGTATATGTAGAGGGAGATATTCCTTCTAATAATTGTGCTTTTTGGATGCTTACAACCGATAAAAGAACAACATTATTTAATTTCTCTGGATCTTTTGCCAAACCTATGGACAGCCTTGATTCTCCTCAAACTTTGTCGCTTTCGACAGTTTCTAAGAATGGAATAACACAAGGATTTGAAAAAGGATGGAATTGTTTTATGACAGAACTTGCTTATGATGAAAATAGCATAAATGAACAACTTTCTGTATTAGGTTATGCTTTGAACGAATCAAGTTTCACATTTACAGGATCTTATCAATCCACAAGCTCTGGTACTATTGTTACTTCTACTCAAAATAAATCATCTATTATAGATGGAATAGCCACAGGATTTGGGCAGGCTAGTAAAGAATGGCTTAAAGAGGAGATAGGAACCTCCGATGATAAAGTAATAAAATTTGGTTCTACCGTATTGCAATCTGTGATGGAAAAAGGTATTACGGGCATCGTTAGTACAGGATTATACAAAGTTTTTGGATCTTTATTGGGAACAACAAAAACTACGTATGATGTAAATTTCACAACAAATGGTACAATAAAAATAGAAGGGAAATCAACTACTCCCGCTTCCGGGTTGATAGCTCCATTATCAGGAATCCCATTGAACGGTTTGAACCAAAACCTTGGAGTATGGAATTTGGTTACAAATCCAGTGTCGACATTGGATGCGTATGCTGAACTTCAAAAATGTAATGATATAATTGGTGGCACAATGTATTACTATAAGGTAAAGCACTCTCCATCAATGGAATTTAAAGTGAATCCGGCTGTTGTAAGTAGTATAACTCCTTCAATAGAAATGGTACAATATGAGAGAAATATAGAAGTGCCAATGACAAGACCGGATGGCACTATTAATATAGCATATAGGGATGGAAATGACAAAATCCTATATTGTGATGATGCTGCAACAATTAAAGAAACAGAGAATAGTTATAATGTATGCATTGCTAATGTTTTGCCTAAAAATACAGTGAATCCATCTATTCCAGCTTTCAATATGAGAGATAATAGATATTATATTAATGATAAATTAGTATTTAAGGTGAAAACGACAATGGGAGGACCGCATTTTATATACTCGGCAAAAACATTTATTCCTAAGTTTAAATATAAGGCCAGTCAATCGGCTAGACCATATACGTGGACTTTGCAGGAGCTTATTAAATTGGGATATCATACAGGAATTAAATAAGGCACGAATACCATCCATCCTATAATTGCCGCTGCTGCAGCGCATACAAGCACTGCTCCGGCGGCAATGTCTTTTACTTGTCCGGCCAAGGGATGTTGTTCGGGAGAAACCAAATCGACCAGTTTTTCGATAGCGGTGTTGAACAGTTCCGCTGCTATCACCACACCGATGCAGAGGAGGATAATCATCCATTCTGTCCGGGTGATACCCAATATGAATCCGGCTGTCACCGTAACCATCGTGGTAATCAGATGGAAGCTCAGGTTCTGCTCTTTTCCTACGCAGCAACGGATACCTTTCCATGCATAACTGAAACTGCGTAGTTGCTTTTTGAGATCGTATTTCATATTCTATAGCTCCTTTACATGATTAATTCCTTTCCACTTGTTTCACTCCCTTCACTGTCCTCAACTTCTTGACCAGCGCTTCCAATCGTCCCGTGTCACCTACCATAACGGTCAGTGTGCCGGAGAACAAGCCGTCATGAGAGTCGATTCCGATGCTCCGCAACGTAATTCCCGTCTCCTTGGAGATGATGGAGGTAATGTTCGTCACGATACCGATATCATCATGGCCTACCACACGCAGGGTAATGGGATATTGGGTACCTTGTGATTTTCCCGCCCAGCGCGCCTTTACAATACGGTAGCCGAAGCGTGAGTGCAAATCACTGGCGTTGGGGCAGTCGCAGCGATGTATCTTGATGCCGCCCGTGACACTGACAAAGCCGAATACGTCATCCCCATAAATAGGGTTGCAGCAACGTGCCAGTTTGAAATCCAGCCCTTTCAGGTTCTGGTCGATGACAAGAACATCTTCCTTGCTTCCCGTCTCTTCCGGCAAACTCTGCTGCAGGTTGTAGCCTTCGGCGGAACGGTAGGTTATTTCGTCACGCACATCATTGTCACGCTTCTGCTGTTCCAGATATTTGTCGATGATGTTGTTCACATCAAGTGTCTCATCGGCAATGGCCTGGTAGAAGTCCGTCACTACTTTGAAACCGAGACGTTTGATAAGGCGCATCATGGTTGCCTCGTCATACTCTATCTTCCGGTTCTTGAACTTGCGCTCCAAAGTTTCCTTGGCAAAGGCATGCTGGCGGGCAGCCATTTCTTTCAATGCCTGGCGTATCTTGGTACGGGCTTTGGAAGTAGTCACGATATTCAGCCAGTCCTGTTTGGGAGTCTGGGTGTTGGAAGTCATGATTTCTACCTGGTCGCCGCTTTGGAGTATCTGCTTCAGCTGTACGTTCTTGCCGTTTACTTTGGCACCGATGCATTTGCATCCTAACTTGCTATGGATATGGAAAGCAAAATCGAGCACGGTAGAACCCTTGCCCAACTTGAACAGGTCACCTTTAGGAGTGAAGACAAAAACTTCGTCTTCATATAGGTCCAATTTGAAGCGGTCCATTGCCTCCAGTCCGTTGTCGGAGTTTTCAAGGGCCTCGCGTACGGAGGTCAGCCATTCGTCCAGGCCGGTTTCACCCTTTATGCCTTTGTAACGCCAGTGGGCGGCAAGACCGCGTTCCGCAATCTCATCCATGCGTTCGGTACGTATCTGTACTTCCACCCATTTGCCTTCGGGACCCATAACGGTAATATGCAGTGACTCGTATCCGTTGCTTTTGGGAACGGAGAGCCAGTCGCGCAATCGTTTGGGATTGGGCTGGTACATATCCGTCACGATGGAATAAGCCTGCCAACATTCCAGTTTCTCTTTTTCCAGGGGTGAGTCCAGGATGACACGTATGGCAAACAAATCATATACTCCTTCAAAAGGACATTTCTGCTTCTTCATCTTCTGGTAGATGGAATGAATGGATTTGGTACGTCCTTTGATGTGGAAGCTAAGTCCGGCTTCTTCTAATTTCTTCTGTACCGGAGCAATGAAAGCGGCGATATACTTGTCACGCGATGCTTTCGTTTCATTCAGTTTTTCCTTAATATGGTAGTAAACCTCTTTTTCGGTATATTTCAGCGAGAGGTCCTCCAGTTCGGACTTCAGTTTATATAGGCCTAACTTATGGGCGAGGGGAGCGTAGAGATATGCCGCTTCATTGGCTACTTGCCGGCGTGCTTCGTCATTGCCGCAATCTTTGATTTGCCGCATGATGTTCACGCGGTCGGCAATCATGATGAGTATGACGCGCATATCTTCAGCGAAGGACAACAGCAGGTTGCGGAAGTTCTCGGACTCGATGGTGGGACTTTTGGAATACAGGTCGTTGACGCGTATCAGTCCGCGGATGATGCCTGCTACATCCTCTCCATAATTCTGTTCCACCTCTTCGGCGGTACAAGTGCCGCATCGTACGGAGTCGTGCAACATGAGCCCCAGAATGGAAGCCCGCTTCATGCCGATTTCCTCTGCAACGATAACCGCTGTCTGCATATCCTTGATAACCGGATTCAGGCCAAACGTATCCCGTCGGATATAGTGGTTTTGTATAGTGTTGACAAGATGTGTTTTCAGCTTCCTGCAGTCACCCTTCAAAAGAGTTTCTCCGGAAAGCTGCAATAATTTTCGATAGAGAGAGAAAAGTCGTTTTTTCTCGTCAGTAGTGAAAAAATCATCTGTTTCCATAATCGTCCGTATTTTGTGCTTCAAAGGTAAGTGAAAAAAATAAATAAACGGTGTATATCCCCGCACAATTAAGGGATATACACCGTTTTTAAATAGATAAAAAGATTATTTACCGCAGATGGTTCCAGTAATCCATGTTCGTAATGATTTCCACTATGATTTTACGGTCTCCTTCCCGTATCTCATTGGAAGCATCTTGCGAGGCGTAAGATATTTTTTTGCCGACTCCTCTTGATTTCAGCATTTCTTCGGGAACACCTTTTTGCAGGAGGGCATTGACAACGGCGTCCGCACGTCTCCGTGACAACCCCATGTTGTATTGCGGTGATCCTTTGGCGTCCGTACATCCTGTTATGAGGTATCTTTTAGTGGTGTCGGCCAGCATGATTCGGGCTATCTGGTCGATAACAGCATCCGATTTCTCTGTTATTTCTGCCTTGTCGAACTCAAAATATATATTGTTGAACAAATCACACAATACGTTTGCATGGGCGAGAGCTTGCACCACTTTCTCCATGATTACAGGCTTTTCCACTACTTTCTCTACTATCTTTTCTACATATTGGATTTCCGGTTTTGCCTTTTTGGATTTGCCTCCAATACGCCATATAAGCCTCACGGTTCCTTGCCATGAATTGGCGATGTGCTTGTATGGCATTATGAGATAGTCTGCTTGGAGCCCCATGCCGAATTTGTCATTCAACCACATGTTTACTCCCGCTCCCAACGAAACAGGGACCAGATTATGCTTGTCGCTTCCTTCTTTGTTGTAGTCGTTCGACAAATTCCAGCCCATTTCCTTGCTGTCGAACTCTTCTATCCCGTTGTAATTGACGTTGAAGTTCTTATACATGTAGTTCACTCCTGCCCGCAGAAAAGGATCGATATAGCTGGAGTGAAAGTACTCACCCAAGCGCCATTGAAGTCCCAGGCCTGCCATACCTACCCATCTTGACTCGTGTCCGTTGCGTACGGGGTCTGAACTATAATCCAACATCCCCTGCAAATCCAGGTAAAAATGAGAGTTAAGTTCCCGGGCAACATACAGGTGTCCTCCAAAAAGGAGATCCTTCTTGCTGGTATTTATGGTATAGCCGCCTTTGTGGTTAGTCTGGAAATTAATCACATTGAACCGTGTCATTTGGAGTCCTGTACCTCCTACACCAATTTCCCAGGCTTTTTTAGTGCGTTCCATGCCTGTATGTACATTGTCTTCCTCTGCACTGTTCCCTGAGGACTTTTGTGCATTGGCCGGTACGCCGATGCACAAAGCAGGAACAAGGAATAGTGTTGCATAAATCTTATGTATGTATATCTTCTTCATATTCTTATTCTTCATAGGTAACTTCTACTTCTGGTAATTCATAGGAACTGTTATAGTTTTCAACAACGAATGTCTTGTCATCCTTTCCTTTTTTGAGCCGACCTTGGGTGTACGAGTAGAAATATACATTGTTATTATTATTTATGCCAATGGTTGCGTTGAGGAATGGTGCAAACACTTTAAAATTCGGGACTTCGGCAGAAGAAGTGTTGTTGGAACTTGATGCCGTCTGTGAACCGGCTGATGAAGTATAATTGAATGTAACGTATGCCATTTTAAGTTTTCTAGCTTCTTCTTCCGTATAGGTAACGGGTTCTACATAATCCATCTCGTTTTCTTTTACGGTACGTTTAGTTGATGACTTATAGATTTTTGTAAAATCCATCTTTGAAAAATCAAATTCACCTTCAACAGATGAGAAACTGGGTGCCTCACCATTTGAGATTGTTTTCAACTTTAGCTTTTTTAATGTAGGTCCCATCTGGTAAGGAGCCAATAAACATACACCGTTCCATTGGAAACTTTCTCCATAATAAGGATCTCTGGATTTTACCGTGTAGTAAACATCGGTACCGTCCCAATATTCAGATTGGCTGTTCTTGAATTTTCCGGGATTCTCCTGAACAAACCGATAAGTATAAATATAGTAATAATACCCTCCACTACTTGAACTACTACTTTGAGATGAATATAATTTTTTATCTGATAAAATACTTTTAGGGTTATTTTTATCGGAGATTCTATAAGCATCCAGATATCTTGAAGCACTGTTCGGCAAATAGGAAGGAATTTTCTGCCACTCATCCTCCGGGTTTAGTCTCCGCTGTATATAAAAATATAAATATTGATAACTGCCTAATGAGTTAGAGTTGTCCTTAAGGACCATTCTCATGCGTACTCTATTAGGTACATACGTGTTTTTGGCAGATTGCTGTGGCTCTTTTCCTGCTATGGTGACTTCTTTTACCGTTCCCCAACGCAGGTTTATATCCTGAATTTCAGGCAGGTCTTCTTTAGGGACGATGAACTCTCCCTTATCATCGGCGGTATATACCTTTTCCGTGCTGATACCTGGCATGCCTTTCACTTGGGCTTTGGGCGCGATTTGTCCGGTTTCGTCATAGACTTTATAAAGTACTCCACCGTCAGAGGTACGTACATACTCACCATATTCCGATTGGGAATATTGCGCAATGACATTGGGTATTCCTTTGATGATGGTTACTTCCGTTCCCGGTTTGCCCGGTTCTCCCGGTTTTCCATCTTTACCGTCTTCACCATCCTTACCGTCTTTTCCGCGCAGGTAGTCGTAAAAATCATCCGGAGTATTTTTGTCACAGTCCCAGACGCCACCGTTTCTATGGTCGGTAAGCGCGTCTAATGTTCCGCAACGTTTGGCTAAGTCGTTTTTCCATAATTCATAGGCTGATAGACCGTTCGTTCCGTTTATGCCGTCTTTTCCTGCCAGATAGTCGAAGAAATCCTTTTCTGCTACTTTATCGGAAGGCCATTTCTGTCCGGGGTTCTTGGGGTCATCCACATTGCCTGCAGTTACGGTTTCTTTCCATAGCTCGTAAGCTGATTTTCCGTTACTGCCGTTTGTTCCACTTAGATAAGTGTAAAAATCTGCCATTGTGATTTGATCCTTTGGCCATGGAACATTGTTCTTGTCTTTGATTTTGTCATTTTTGACGTCATTTACCCATAATTCATAGGCAGATGCTCCGTTCACTCCATTTTCACCCCGTGCTTTTATCCCGGTATCCTTGTTTCCTATCCACCAGTTGCCGTTAGTGCCTATTTGTGGTGATACTCCGTCATCTCCTTTGGGACCTTGTGCTGCAATTCCGGTATCTTCGTTTCCTATCCACCATGTTCCATTCTTGATGACCGGAGTAAGTCCGTCTTTACCGTTTTCCCCTTGTTCCCCTTTGGGACCTTGTGCTGCAATTCCTGTGTTGGAGTTTCCTATCCACCAATACCCATCCTTGATATAAGGAGTAAGTCCGTCACTGCCTTTTTCTCCTTGGGCCTTTACTTTTGTATCAGAATTATTGATCCACCAGTTTCCGTTCGGACCTACATAGGGAGATGCTCCGTCTTTACCGTTTTCCCCTTTTTCTCCTTGGGCAGAGATACCGGTATCGTGACTGCCGATGTACCAGTTACCATTTTCACCCACATGCGGAGTGATACCGTTCTCACCATCTTTCCCCTTAAAGTATAAGAAGAAATGTTCCATGGTTGTTTGGTCCTTGGGCCAGTCTATACTTCCTTCAACAACAGATTGTTTCCATAATTCATAGGCGGAAAGCCCGTCTTTTCCGTTGATTCCGTCTTTCCCATCCTTGCCTGTAGCCTTTATGCCGGTATCTTTATTACCGATGTACCAGTTTCCGTTTTCGCCGATATGAGGTGTCTGTCCATCCCTTCCGCTGAGGAAATCCCAGAAATCAGATTCTGTATTTTTTGAGGAAGGCCAATTTTGGGAAGGATCATGAGGGTTGGTTACATTGCCTTGGGCGAGCATGGCTTTCCATTGCTCGTATGCAGACATACCGTCTGCTCCCTTGTCTCCTTTTTCCCCCTTGATGTAAACCAGAAAGTCAGTCAGGTTGATTTTATCGGAAGGCCAGTCTATATGGCCGGCCTCCACTTCTTCTTTCCATATTTCATAGGCAGACTTACCGTTGGGGCCTTGAGGACCCTGAGGCAGTTCAAAATCAATACTACTACATGAAGAATAGAGAATACATAGTAGTAATACCAACAAATAGTTTTTACGTTCTTTTTTTGTATGCATAATTATAAATAATTAAAATAAAACATTTCCCAACAGGCGGTTTGATTCGTTTTACATCTTAAACTACTGTGCTTATGCGATTTGTATCGCAATGATATCAGTGCTTATATCGGTGCAAATTTCTTTGTTTTGCCATAAAGGAGAGTTTCATATCACAGAGATACGGTTGCGTATAACCGTATCTTTCTTTCATATTTATGCAGAATTTGTTTCTTATTTTATGGAAGATGGTGCAGATACTGACACGGTTCCAGTCAGTTTCTGAGAACATATTTCCTATGCCTTGTCCTTCAGCGGTAATACGATATTATCTATATTTGTTGTCTTTTGAGACATTGAATGCTGGCTTGACATTGTCTGTGGCTGCATTATTCAAGGGGAGTTTGGCATTTCAGCACTTCTCCCTTTTTACGTATTTCATTGGGTGTGGCTCCAATATTTCTTTTGCAATAGGTGGTGAAGTGGGAAAAAGTCTTGAAATGATAATCCAACATTATCTGTTTAATAGGCAATGTGCTTTCTTTCAGTTGGAATTCAATGTCGCAAGATGTTTGCTTTTGTAACCATTGATACGGGGTAGTTCCATGAAAACACCTTTTGAATAATTGAGTGAAAACAGGTTCATTGTATCCACATAAAGTAGCCAATTCTTTAGCTGTTCTGCAACTCTTATAGTGCGTCATGACAGCAACGAAGAACTGCAAGTCGTTTGATAAGGCATCATGAAAGATAGAAGCTATCTGATGCTTGCTGTAGCAAATCTTGAACAATGAGAACAGTTCATATTCCTTCGCCCTGTGTAAATCCGGGATTTCCGTTCCGTTTTTCATATAATCCACCAATAAATCCAGGAAAGAGCGCATCAGTGGATGGACAGGAAGTACCTCTATGGGTTTTATATCCTTTACTGTTACGTCTTTCAGATATTCTATTATCCTGTTGTGCAGATAAGGAGCCACAATGTTACATGCATGGACAACGATTTGTACGTCATTCATGGCCTTGATTTTACATTTATGTAAACTGCTGATAAAGAAGAATTCATTCTGGATTGCTATCAGCGGCATCGACTCAATTTGATCTTTGAAGAGGCACAATGAGCCTTTTAGCACGAAACAAACTTGGAATTCATGATTTTCGTTTAGGTCCTGGATTATTTCCCCTTTGCTCATCTGAAAACATCTGAATTGACTGAATCTGGATAACGCAAGAGGATCACGATATAATTTCTCTAATAAAAATAGCATTTCCATATAATATTAACATTTAGGAGTGGAAAAAAGTTCTGATGCATCTTTTTTTAGCAAATATAATTGGATATTTAGAATGTTTTAAAGTTGAGAAAGGATATGAAACCAAATCAATACTAATATGAAATCAAATCTCTATTTTAGGAAAGAAACCGCAAGATATGAATACTGTGACGCTATATAAAGAAAAAAATAACTTTTGCATTTTCTTTTGGAGAGTCGGTTTATTTTTTTGTATTTTTGGGCATAAATTAATAAAACAAGATATTATGATGACACTGCAAGACAAAGAATTGCTCGCAAAGAAGGGTATCTCTGAACAACAGATTGCCGCCCAGTTGGCTTGTTTCAAAAAAGGTTTTCCTTATCTGAAGCTGTTTGCAGCCGCTTCTGTGGAGAATGGCATACTGGCTCCGGATACTGATGAACAAAAGAAATATTTGGATGCATGGGAGGCATATACTCAAACGGACAAGACGGTAGTGAAGTTTGTTCCGGCTTCGGGAGCTGCCAGCCGTATGTTTAAGAATTTGTTTGAGTTCTTGGGAGCTGATTATGATACTCCCCAGACCAATTTTGAAAAGACTTTCTTTGAAAGAATAGAGAAGTTCGCCTTTTATGATGATTTGAATGCCGCTTGCCAGAAAACTGCCGGGAAAGAGATTCCTACCTTGGTGGCTGAAGGTAACTACAAAGCCGTAGTCGCTGCGCTGCTTGAAGGGGCGGGACTGAACTATGGCGCTCTTCCCAAAGGTTTGCTGAAGTTCCATAAATATGAGGACGGCAACCGTACTCCATTGGAAGAACATCTGGTGGAGGGTGCGCTGTATGCGGCCAACAAGAACGGCAAGGTTAATGTACATTTCACGGTTTCTCCCGAACATCGCGCCCTGTTCAAGGCATTGGTTGACGAGAAAGCAGCCGCATACGCCAAAAAGTATGGTGTGGATTACAGCATTTCTTTCTCTGAACAGAAGCCCAGTACTGATACGGTGGCTGCCGATATGGAGAACAATCCGTTCCGCGATAACGGTAAACTGCTGTTCCGTCCCGGTGGTCATGGTGCGTTGATTGAAAATCTGAATGATCTTGATGCGGATGTTATCTTCATCAAGAACATTGATAACGTGGTGCCCGATAAACTGAAAGGCGATACCGTATTATATAAGAAATTGATAGCCGGTGTACTGGTTGCTTTACAGCAGCAGGCCTTTGCTTATCTGCAGTTGCTGGATAGCGGTAAATACACGCATGAGCAGATTCTTGATATTCTGCAGTTCCTGCAGAAGAAGCTTTACTGTAAGAACCCTGAGGTCAAGAACCTTGAAGATTCTGAACTGGTCATCTATCTGAAGGAAAAACTGAACCGTCCGATGCGTGTCTGTGGCATGGTGAAGAATGTGGGTGAACCCGGTGGCGGTCCGTTCCTTGCATACAACAGTGACGGTACCATCTCTCTGCAGATTCTTGAGAGTTCACAGATTGACATGAATGATCCGGAGAAAAAGGATATGTTTGAAAAGGGTACCCATTTCAACCCGGTAGATTTGGTATGTGCCGTAAGAGATTATAAAGGACATAAATTCGATCTTGTAAAGTATGTGGATAAGGAGACTGGCTTTATCTCCTATAAATCCAAGAACGGCAAGGATCTGAAGGCTCTTGAACTTCCCGGTTTGTGGAACGGTGCCATGAGCGACTGGAATACGGTATTCGTGGAAGTTCCTTTGACTACATTCAATCCGGTGAAGACGGTGAATGATTTGTTGAGAGAACAACATCAATAAGGTTATAAAATCGTTAAATCGTAAATAAATAGATGAAGAAAATTTTATTGTTAGGTTCCGGTGAGCTGGGCAAGGAGTTTGTGATCTCCGCCCAACGCAAAGGCCAGTATATCATTGCGTGTGATTCGTATGCCGGAGCTCCCGCCATGCAGGTGGCAGATGAGTGTGAAGTGTTCAGCATGTTGGATGGTGACGCCTTGGAACGTGTGGTGCGTAAGCATCAGCCGGATATTATTGTACCGGAAATAGAGGCTATCCGTACGGAACGTCTGTATGACTTTGAAAAGGAGGGAATCCAGGTGGTACCCAGTGCACGTGCCGTAAACTTCACCATGAACCGTAAGGCTATACGCGATCTTGCCGCCAGAGAACTCGGATTGAAAACCGCTAGATATTTCTACGCCAAATCTTTGGATGAGTTGAAAGCCGCTGCCGAGAAAATAGGCTTTCCTTGTGTGGTAAAGCCGCTGATGTCTTCTTCCGGTAAAGGACAGTCACTGGTCAAGAGCGCCGACGAGTTGGAACATGCCTGGGAATATGGGTGTAATGGGAGCCGGGGTGATATCAAGGAACTTATCATTGAAGAATTTATCAAGTTTGACAGTGAGATAACTTTGCTCACCGTGACTCAAAAGAATGGTCCCACTTTGTTCTGTCCGCCTATCGGACACGTGCAGAAGGGTGGGGACTACCGTGAGAGTTTCCAGCCTGCCCATATCGATCCCGCCCATCTGGTAGAAGCACAGGATATGGCAGAGAAAGTGACCCGTGCATTGACCGGCGCAGGACTTTGGGGAGTGGAATTTTTCCTCAGCCATGAAAATGGAGTTTACTTCTCCGAACTTTCTCCGCGTCCGCATGATACAGGCATGGTAACTTTGGCGGGAACACAGAATCTCAATGAATTCGAGCTCCATTGCCGGGCAGTGCTTGGTTTGCCTATTCCGGGTATCAAGCAAGAGCGTATCGGTACCAGCGCTGTAATCCTTTCACCGATTGCCAGTCAGGAACGTCCCAACTATAGCGGTCTGGAGGAAGTAACCAAGGAGGAGGATACTTATCTTCGGATCTTCGGCAAACCTACTACCCGTGTGAACCGGCGTATGGGGGTTGTATTATGCTATGCACCGTTGGGCAGTGATCTTGATGCCTTACGCGATAAATGTAAGGGTATTGCCGCCAAAGTGGAAGTATATTAAACAATTCGTACTTGATGATTAGTGTGGGCGGGTAATCTTATCATATGATTGCCAACCCACTTTAATCATTACCCATAGATTATCATTCAAATTTCCCTTGATAGACAAATGCCTTTTCTCCAAAATTCACTTCCGGTAATGAAGCGTCTTCTTTAAATATTCCATAAACCGATGATCCGGATCCACTCATGGAGGCATAGATAGCTCCTTGCCGATACATCTCTTCTTTTATTTCTCCTATAGCCGGGAACTGGGGAAATACGCTCTCTTCGAAATCATTGACCATAATCCCTTTCCATTCTTCTACGGGCAACTGTACGATATCTTTCAAGGATCTGTCCGGGCGATGCGGTCTGATCCGGGCAAATGCATCTTTGGTTGATACGAAAATATCCGGTTTGACCAACCATATCTGATATCCTTTCAGTGAAAATGTAATGGGGGAGAAGATATTGCCAATCCCTTCGGCGTATGTAGGCTGGTTCCGGACAAAGAATGCACAGTCTGCACCCAGTCTGGCGGCATAATCTTCTAATTCCTCAGTTGCCAGTCCGAGATTGAACTTCTCGTTCAGCAACTTCAGCATGAAAGCCGCATCTGCCGATCCTCCTCCCAGTCCTGCCCCCGACGGTATGTGCTTAAACAGGTGGATGTCTATCGGTGGGAGATTGAACCGGGCATCCAATAATTTGTAAGCTTTTACCACCAGATTGTTCTCTGCCTCTCCGGCTATTTCCATACCTGCCTGATGCAGGCGGAACTTTTCGTTTCCTTCGTTCAGTATATTTATCTCCAGTGCGTCTTCAACGGGAACCGGGTAGAAGATCGTCTCTAAATTATGATATCCGTCAGGGCGCTTTTCAGTAATATTCAGCCCCAGGTTTATTTTGGCATTTGGAAAGACAAGCATGATTTGACAGGCAAATTAAAAAATGAATAATTAATAATTAAAAAGAGGAAGCGGCGGAGCAGGACTTCCGTAGGCAAAGTTAGTGAATTCTGTTTATAATAGATTGATAATAGATTGAAAACTTAACAATGATTTATTTATCGCTATGAATAAAATCGATTATCTTTGCTTCCCCTTTTTGAAAAAGGGAGAGTTCATTTAATTTCTAATTTTCAATTTTTAATTCATAAAGTGGCAGAACAAAGAAAAACATTCCGCACTCCGAAGAGCAAGAATCCGCAGCCCGTTACAGATTACGGACGTATCCAGCCCCAGGCACCGGAGTTGGAAGAGGCGGTGTTGGGTGCTTTGATGATTGAGAAAGACGCTTATTCTTTAGTAAGTGAAATTCTTCGTCCGGAGTCATTCTACGAGCATCGGCATCAACTGATCTATTCCGCAATCACGGATTTGGCTGTAAACCAGAAGCCGGTTGATATCCTTACCGTGAAGGAACAACTTTCCAAGCGGGGAGAATTGGAGGAAATAGGCGGTCCGTTTTATATTACCCAGCTAAGTAGTAAGGTTGCGTCTTCTGCGCATATTGAGTATCATGCCCGTATCATTGCCCAGAAGGCATTGGCTCGTGAACTGATAACTTTTACCAGCAATATTCAGAGTAAGGCTTTCGATGAGACTCTGGATGTGGATGATTTGATGCAGGAAGCTGAAGGCAAGCTGTTTGAAATCTCCCAGCAGAATATGAAGAAGGATTATACGCAGATTAATCCTGTCATTGCCGAGGCATACGATCTTATCCAGAAAGCTGCTGCCCGTACGGATGGTTTGAGTGGTTTGGAAAGCGGCTTCACCAAATTGGACAAGATGACTTCCGGCTGGCAGAAGTCCGACCTTATCATTATAGCTGCCCGTCCTGCCATGGGTAAGACGGCATTCGTACTTTCTATGGCAAAGAACATCGCTGTAAATTTCCGCAATCCGGTTGCGTTGTTTTCTCTTGAAATGAGTAACGTACAGTTGGTGAATCGTTTGATATCCAACACGTGCGAGATTCCGAGTGAGAAAATCAAAAGTGGACAGTTGGCGGATTATGAATGGCAACAGTTGGACTATAAGTTGCGCGACCTGTTGGATGCCCCCTTGTATGTGGATGATACCCCATCTTTGTCGGTCTTTGAGCTGCGTACCAAAGCACGCCGTCTGGTGCGTGAGCATGGGGTGAAAATCATCATCATTGACTACCTTCAGTTGATGAATGCAAGCGGTATGTCGTTTGGTAGCCGTCAGGAAGAGGTAAGTACCATTTCGCGTTCTTTGAAAGGTCTGGCCAAAGAGTTGAATATTCCTATTATAGCGCTGTCACAGTTGAACCGTGGTGTGGAGAACCGTGAAGGCGAGGAAGGCAAACGTCCCCAATTGAGTGACCTCCGTGAGTCCGGTGCCATCGAACAGGATGCCGATATGGTATGCTTCATCCACCGTCCTGAATATTATAAAATCTATACTTCTGCCGATGGCAGTGACCTGCGTGGTATGGCGGAAATTATCATAGCCAAGCATCGTAACGGTGCTGTAGGTGATGTACGCCTGCGGTTTATCGGTCAATATACCCGTTTTCAGAATCCGGAAGATGATATGGTTATCCCACCTCCAACGGAGGGGGGAGGCTATATGGTCGGTTCGGGCATGAACACTCCTATAGGGAGTCCTTCTACACCGCCACCGCCCTCATCGGACGATTTCGTTCCCCAGACAGACAATCCTTTCGGGGGAGTAGGAACGGATGGACCGTTGCCATTCTAAAGATAAGTCCAAATAAAAAGTTAATATCGTGTTTGCAGGAAGTTAATATCATGCAGACACGATATTAATTTTTTGTACTGCATGATATTAATACTTTGTGCTACATGATATTAGTAGGTTGTAGCCTAAAGATTTTCATTTTTAATTATAAAAATATTTTGTAATTTCATTTCTTGAAGCTACCTTTGCGACCATTAAGCGAATGTCTTTTGAATACAGGCTGTTCTTAATTGATTCGTTTAAGGTTTCTTTCAGGTTTGGAAGGCCACATATGTGTTTCACTGCTCTTTTTCTGTGATAGTGGGGAGTCTTGAAATAAAATGAATGCAGAATAAGTTATTGAAAATAATCGCATTACATAATTTGACCGGGAGGTATTTCACTACTCCGGTGTCCCCCGAAAATATCCTTTTCTCAGCTAATAATCGATAGCGATAATCGAGTTTTGTTTATTGACAATGAATACTTTATATAATTGGTTTGCCGTCCGTGTCACTTATGGCCGTGAATTGGTATTAAAAGCCATGTTAGATGAGGAAAAGATAGAGAGTTTCATCCCTATGCGTTATGAGTACGTTTCCAGGAATGGCAAGCGGATGCGCAAACTTGTTCCCGCTATCCACAATCTCGTTTTCATTCATTGTACCCGTAAAAAAATGGATGAAATAAAGGAATTGTTTGGTGCCAAGGTTCCTATACGCTATATCATGGATCGTGAAACCCGCCAGCCCATTGTTATCCCTGATGAGCAGATGCGTAGTTTTATTCTTGTCTCCGGCAATTACGACGAGGCTGTGCTTTATCTGGAGCCTACGGAACTTGCCTTAGTGAAAGGGCAGAAGGTGCGTATTACGGATGGCATCTTCAAAGGTGTTATCGGGGAATTTGTCCGTATCCGTCATGATCGCCGGGTGGTGGTGAGCATAGAGGGGGTGATGGCGGTTGCTACTACTTTTATTCATCCGTCGCTGGTGGAGGCGGTGGAAGGATGATGATGCAAGATTTTTGATTCAATATTTTTGTGTTGCTTTTTAGTACTGCTGTTTATGATGGTGGGGTTTGTTTTATGCATTTAAGAATAGGTGGAAATTAAAGACTAAGTTTCTGCTTTGATATATTTATATGAAGAAAGTTGCATTAATCACAGGTATTACCGGTCAAGACGGTTCTTTTCTTGCTGAGTTTCTAATTGAAAAAGGTTATGAGGTTCACGGCATTCTTCGCCGCTCTTCCTCATTCAATACAGGTCGTATCGAACATCTTTATCTGGATGAATGGGTACGTGACATGAAGAAAGACCGCCTGATTAATCTTCATTATGGGGATATGACGGACAGCAGTTCTCTTATCCGGATCATTCAGGTGGTTCAGCCGGATGAGATATACAATCTTGCTGCCCAGAGCCATGTGAAGGTCAGCTTCGATGTACCCGAATATACGGCGGAATCGGATGCCGTGGGTACGCTCCGTATGCTGGAGGCTGTCCGTATTCTTGGTCTGGAGAAGAAGACGCGGATTTATCAGGCTTCCACTTCCGAACTTTTCGGTAAGGTACAGGAGATTCCTCAAAAGGAAACAACACCTTTCTATCCCCGTAGCCCATACGGGGTGGCGAAGCAATATGGCTTCTGGATTACCAAGAATTATCGTGAAAGCTACGGAATGTTTGCCGTGAACGGTATTCTGTTCAACCATGAGAGTGAGCGGCGTGGGGAGACTTTCGTGACCCGCAAGATTACTTTGGCTGCTGCCCGCATTGCCCAAGGTTTCCAGGACAAGCTGTATCTGGGTAATTTGGATGCCCGCCGTGACTGGGGATATGCCAGGGATTATGTGGAGTGTATGTGGTTGATTCTTCAGCATGATACTCCCGAGGATTTCGCGATAGCTACGGGTGAGATGCATACCGTGCGTGAGTTTGCCACTTTGGCTTTCAAGGAGGTTGGCATTGAGCTCCGTTGGGAAGGTGAAGGTGTGGATGAAAAGGGTATTGATGTGAAGACCGGCAAATCGTTGGTCGAGGTTGACGCGAAGTATTTCCGTCCTTGCGAGGTTGAGCAGCTGTTGGGTGATCCTACAAAGGCTAAGACACTGCTCGGCTGGAATCCTACGAAGACGAGTTTCCCCGAACTGGTGAGAATAATGGTGGAGCATGATATGCGGTTTGTAAGGAAATTATATAGAAACTAAATATTATCTTAGAGCATAACCAATATCATAATCTTATTTTGTCGTCCAGAGAGACTCTTTGATTGATAAAATAGTATGATTAATATATTTTAGTTCGTTGCCAGAATCTCTCAAAAATAGGACTGTAAAAGGTGTCAGTTGGAGCTTTATAGATAACATAGCTAGTTCTGGTATTAGCTTTCTTGTTGGGTTGATATTGGCTCGGTTACTTACTCCTGAAGAGTATGGTGTGATGGCTATGATTACAATTTTTATAGCTGTTTCTAATTCAATTATAGATAGTGGTTTTTCAAGCGCTTTGATTCGTAAAACAGATGTAAAGCGTATAGATTATAATACTGTTTTCTTTTTTAACTTGGTAATAAGTTTCTTGCTTTATCTCTTACTCTATTTTATATCACCTTCTATTAGCACTTTTTTTAAAGAGCCTATTTTAGTGGATGTAACAAGAGTGATAAGTTGGATATTGGTGATTAATGCTTTAGCTATTATTCCTAGAACTATTCTTGTAAAGAAAGTCGATTTTAAAACACAGACAAAGGTATCTTTCATATCTTCCATTATTAGTGGTATTATAGGCATTGTTATGGCCTTTGTAGATATGGGGGTGTGGAGTTTAGTGGGACAACAATTATCTCGTCAAATATTGAATACTTTGTTTTTATGGATTTATTGTAAGTGGCGGCCTATATTTGAGTATTCACAAGAAAGTTTTAAGGAGATGTTTAGTTTTGGATCTAAACTATTAGTATCTGGCTTATTGGAAACTATATATCGCAATATATATTATATTATTATAGGACGTTTTTATACTTCTTCACAACTAGGGCAATATACTAGAGCTGAGCAATTTAATAGTATATTTTCTAGTAATTTGACTGTTGTGATTCAGCGAGTAAGTTATCCTGTATTAAGTACCATTCAAGATGAGTCTGAACGTTTGCGTGAGGCTTATCGCAAGATTATTAAAGCTACTATGTTAATTACATTTGCTTGCATGTTGGGATTAGCAGCTGTAGCTAAACCATTAATTATTATATTAATTGGAGAGAAGTGGCTACCTGCTGTTTACTTTTTGCAGATTATTTGTTTTGCAGGTATGCTTTATCCTCTCCATGCAATTAATTTAAATATTTTACAAGTAAAAGGGCGTTCGGATATTTTTTTGAAATTAGAAGTTACAAAAAAAGTTATAGGCGTTTTTCCTATAATAATAGGTGTATTTGGGGGTATTGAATATATGTTATGGGGTGGTGTGTTTGTTTCGTTTATATCTTATTTCTTGAACTGTTACTGTTCGGCAAATCTTATAAGTTATACTCCAATAGAGCAAATTAAAGATATACTTCCTACTTTCGGCATTTCATGCATGGTAGCAATGTTGATGTGGTGCTTGACATTTCTTCCTTGGAATGCTTTTATATTGCTTCCTTTGCAAATTTCAGTAGGCATTTCATTGGCACTTATAGTTTACGAAAAAACCAATCTGCCAGAGTATTTGGAATTGAAAACCATGATACTCTCTTTTCTTAAAAGGAAATAATTTAATCTTTTATATTAATATGGAAAATAAAGTAATTACTGTTACTTCTCCATTATTTCCCTCTTTGGATGAATTCATACCTTATTTACAGGATATCTGGAATCGTAAGTGGTTGACAAATAATGGTCATTATCATCAAGAACTGGAGAAAGCTCTATGTGAATATTTAAAGGTACCTTATATTAGTCTTTTTACTAATGGTACTCTACCGTTGATATGTGCTTTACAAACTTTACGCATTACGGGAGAAGTTATTACTACTCCTTATAGTTTTGTTGCTACGACCCATTCTTTGTGGTGGAATGGCATTAAGCCTGTTTTTGTGGATATTGACCCTAATACATGTAACATTAATCCAGACAAAATTGAAGCGGCTATTACACCTAAAACTACAGCTATCATGCCCGTGCATGTGTATGGTAAACCTTGTGATACAGAACGTATTCAAGCGATAGCCGATAAATATGGTCTGAAAGTGATTTATGATGCTGCCCATGCATTCGGGGTGGAAGTTGGAGGTAAATCAATATTGGAAGCTGGTGATATGTCTACTTTAAGTTTTCATGCTACTAAAGTTTTTAATACGGTTGAAGGTGGAGCACTTGTTTGCCATGACGAAAAAACTAAAAAACGTATAGACTATTTGAAAAATTTTGGTTTTGCAGGTGAAACAACAATTGTAGCTCCTGGTATTAATGGTAAAATGGATGAAATTCGTGCAGCTTATGGATTATTAAATTTGAAGCAGGTAGATGCTGCAATTGATGCTCGGCATCATATAGCTATGAAATATCGTGAGGGATTGTGTAACATAAAAGGTCTTTCATTTATGGAAGATATGCATGGTGTGCGTCATAACTATTCATACTTTCCTATTTTTGTTGATGCTGAACAGTATGGCATGACACGTGATGAACTTTACTTTAAGATGAAAGAACAGAATGTGTTAGGAAGACGATATTTTTATCCTTTAATAAGCCAATTTTCTGCTTATCGAGGATTGGAATCTGCTAAACCTTATAATTTACCTGTGGCGCATAAGATTGCTGATAGTGTAATATGTTTACCTATGTATCATAATCTGAGTGATAGCGATATTGAAAGAATAACTAATATTCTGGTTTCTAATTGAAAACATAAATTGACTATATTAATTAATAATACTTAATTTTAATTATGTGATAAATTATAGTTTTTCTGTTGAGATGAAGATAATGAGGATATTACATGTGTTTCCTGATGAAAAATTCTTTGATTATGTTTCTGATTTTTTCGATGAATTGAATAATGTGGAGAATTTATATATTTATTATAATCGTGAACAGAACTATACTTTTAAATATATAAAGAATACTTCTAAAATAAAAATTGAAAGTTCTTATAAAGAATATGTTAAGTTGTTTTCGTCATCTAATATAGATATAATCTATTTTCATAGTCTTCCATTAAATGTATGGAAGTTTTTTAGATATATTGATAAAAATAAAAAAATTATTTGGTGGTGTTGGGGATTTGAAATTTATCAAAAGTGCAGGTTGATGAAGCCATTAGTACAAGTGGATTTATATAAACCATTAACTTTAGAATATGTTCGTCAAAATGAGATAAAAAGTATAGGATTGTTGCGCTTTTTGTATTGGCTGTTGATGTACCCTTATGATTATATTATCAGAAAAAAGATTATTTCCAGAATTGATTATTTTACACCTGTTTTGCCAATAGAATATCAATTAATGAAAAAGATATCTTATTTTAGAGCTAAACCTTTTATGTTAAATTCTGGTCCAGGACTTGCAAGCAAAGTGGATTTTAAATTTCATCTCATACCTCAAAATATTCTCATTGGAAATTCTCTGTCTTATACTAATAATCATCTTGATGTATTTTCAAAAATTCATTCATATCGCTTGTGCAATCAAAAATATGTCGTTCCTGTTAATTATGGAACGGATTTTAATGGCAATAAAATGTTTTTAAAAGATATAGCTAATTTACACACAGATGTTGTATGGTTAACTGATTTTATGCCATTCGAACAGTATTTTCAGCTTTTTGAAACAATAACACATGCTATATTTGGGCATATAAGGCAACAAGCGATGGGCAATATATTTGCATGTTTAGAGAAAGGAATAAAGATTTATTTGTATAAAGACAGTGTTATCTATAGACAATTAGTTGAACTCGGCTTTATTGTATTTTCTATTGACAACGATTTGTCTGAAATATCGTTGCAAAAAGTCCTCTCAAAGGAAGATGCTTATACTAATCTTACATGTTGCAGAAAAATAGGTATTCATAAAATTGAAAATGCAAATCAAGAGTTAAATACAATGTTTAAGCAGTAAATGCAATGTCTCAGAATTTTAAATTACGGAAATCTAGATTACCTGAAAAAAAGGAATGAACTCTTTGCTTTCTTGGATGATGGTGATCTTCCAATAGATAGCAATCCAACCGAACGAACCATCCGTAAACTGACCACTTGGCAGAACAACTCGTTTCATTGTGGCAGTGATGCGGGAGCGGAAATGGCAGCCACTTATCACGGTGTCATAAGTACGGTGAAGTTTCATGGTAGTTCTGCATGGAACTTCATCGGGACATTTTTCAAAAAGATCTTTAATGAATGCAAGGACTATGTTAATATGGTACCTAGCAAAATCATTTTGGCTACAAGCCAATGCTAATTTCAAAACTAATTATTAACATGACTCGGTTTAGGGTACTGCTTAGTGTCTTAAGTAAGGGATATACTCTAAATTGAGTGCTTATATATAGATATAAAAATGAAAGCTTGTTTTATGGGCTTAGGATATATTGGCCTGCCCACTGCAATTATTGCAGCTAAATGTGGTATTCAAATTATCGGAGTTGACATTAATCCAAAGGTAGTTGAAATGACTAATCAAGGTAAGTTGCACATCGTGGAACCGGGTATGCAGGAACTTCTTCAGGAGGTGATTTCTTCCGGTCAATTTAAAGCTTCTGTTACTCCAGAAGTAAGCGATGCCTATTTTATAGTTGTTCCTACTCCTTTCAAAGGAAATCATGAGCCAGATATATCATATGTTGAGGCTGCGACCAGTTCAGTGATTCCTTTTTTGAAGGAAGGAGATTTATTTGTGATAGAGTCAACTTCTCCAGTAGGAACAACAGATAAAATTGCTAAACTGATATTCGATTTGCGACCAGAGTTAAAAGATAAAATTTTTATAGCTTATTGTCCAGAACGTGTTCTTCCTGGTAATGTGGTTTATGAGTTAGTGCATAATGATCGCGTTATTGGCGGAATGAATGATGACTCAACTGATAGGGCTATTGAATTTTACAGTCAATTTGTGCAGGGAATTCTTCATCGTACCAATTGTAAGACAGCAGAGATGTGTAAGTTGACCGAGAATTCTTCTCGTGATGTACAGATTGCCTTTGCTAATGAACTTTCCTTAATTTGTGACAAGGCTGGCATTAATGTTTGGGAATTAATAAATTTGGCTAATAAACATCCTCGTGTGAATATACTACAACCTGGATGTGGTGTTGGTGGTCACTGTATAGCGGTTGACCCTTATTTTATTACGGCGGATTTTCCAATGGAGTCCAAGATAATAGCTACAGCACGTGAGATTAATAATTATAAGGCTTTTTGGTGTGCGGAGAAGGTTCAAAATGCTATGTTAAAATTCGAGTTGGAGTATCATCGTAAACCTACTATTGCAATGATGGGGTTGGCTTTTAAGCCGGATATAGATGATCTACGTGAGGCTCCTGCCAAATACATCACTACTAAAGTGATGCAAAGTTGTAACAATGCAGATATTCTGATTGTAGAACCAAATATTCAAGAACATAATGTATTTAAGCTCACTGATTATAAAAAAGCTTATGCTAAAGCTGACATTGTTGTCTTTTTAGTGGCTCATTCTGTATTCAAATCCCTTCCTTATGATGGTCGGAAAATTATTCTTGATTTTTGTGGAATCAATAAAAAATAACCGTTCTACTTTGTAGTATGAAAAAAATAATGTTGGTTTTCGGAACTCGTCCTGAAGCTATAAAAATGGCGCCATTAGTCAAAGAGTTTCAAAAGTATCCAGATGAGTTCAAAACTATCGTATGTGTTACAGGACAGCATCGTGAAATGTTAGATCAGGTATTACATATATTCGGAGTTATTCCTGATTACGACTTGGATATAATGAAACAAGGACAAGATTTATATGATGTGACAGTTCGTGTGTTAATGGGTATGAGAGATATCTTAAAAAAAACTCAACCAAATATTGTTTTAGTTCATGGTGATACTACTACTTCTACGGCATCTGCCTTGGCTGCTTTTTACCAACAGATCCCTGTAGGCCATATAGAGGCAGGTTTACGTACACACAATATATATAGTCCATGGCCGGAAGAAATGAATCGTCTGATTACAGGTCGTATTGCGACTTTTCATTTTTCACCGACTTTATTGAGTTGTCAGAATTTACTTGACGAAGGAGTGAAAAAGGAGGCTATAACTATTACTGGTAATACCGTAGTTGATGCGCTCTATATGGTAGTAGATAAGATTAAGAATAATAAAGCTTTGGATGTTAAGCTGAAGAATATTTTGATGAATGCTGGTTATGATATAAATCGTTTGAAGGATGGAAAGAGGCTGGTCTTAATTACAGGTCACCGTCGTGAAAATTTTGGTAGTGGTTTTATCTCTATATGTAATGCTATTAAATATCTTATCAACAAATTTCCTGATGTTGACTTCGTGTACCCTATGCATTTAAACCCCAATGTTCGTGAGCCTATTTATAATGTATTTGGAACAGACTTGTCTAATTGGAATAATATATTTTTCATTGAACCGCTTGAATATTTATCATTTGTTTATCTGATGGAAAAATCTACCATTGTTTTGACTGATAGCGGGGGTATTCAGGAGGAAGCACCAAGTTTAGGTAAACCTGTTTTAGTAATGCGTGATACAACGGAGCGTCCAGAAGCATTGGATGCTGGTACTGTAAAGTTGGTAGGTACAGGCTATGATAAAATTGTAGGTGAACTATCTGCATTACTTACCGATAAAATATATTACGAGAAGATGAGTAAAGCGGTTAATCCTTATGGGGATGGAAATGCTTCAAAAAGAATAAGATCTTTTGTCTGCTCTATATTATAATCTTATTTGAAGATATTAACATTTTTGCTTAATGTAAATGTTTATACAATATGGCTTTAGTCGTAGTGAACGCAACAGCTGCACGAGCTAGTGGAGCACTTACTATTTTAAATCAATTTATTGACAATATTCCTGCAAAAACAGATGACGATTTTCTCATATTTGTTTATGATTTACCATCATCTACAACAAATGAAAACGTTACATGGGTGAAACATGACACAAGCATTTGGATAAAACGTATAATATGGGATGAATTTGGTTTTAAAAAATATTTGAAAAAAAATAATATTCATCCGGATTTGATAATATCTTTCCAGAATACAGGTGTTAAATATGACAGTAGAATTCCCCAATTAGTATATTATCATCAGATGTTGCCTCTGAGTGATTATAGGTGGAATTTGTTTTCTAAAACGGAATATTTACTGTTCCTATATAAACACTTTTATCCTTTTTTTATTTTCCGGTACATAAATGTTAACACATTGTTCATTGTCCAATTACCATGCATAAAAGAAGCTTTTATAAAGCGATTTTCTTATGACCCTCAAAAAATTTATGTTATCCCTCCTGAAATGAAAATTATTAGTATGGAAAAAATTCCTTCATGGCATTTTAATGATAATTTTGTTCATATTATTTATCCTGCTACACCATTAGTATATAAAAATCATAGGGTGTTATTAAAAGCTCTTGAACTATTAAGGAATAGAAAGAAATCGCTCTTTTCAAAGGTGAAATTGCATTTTACTTTTGAAAAGAATAATTCTATAGCTATAGTTTCTCAGGCCATAATGTTAGATGTTGGAGATGCAATTGTTTATGACGGTATAATGCCTTATGATAAATTGCTTTCCTTTTATAAAGGTGCCGATGCTTTATTTTTTCCTAGCATAATAGAATCGTACGGTTTACCACTATTAGAGGCGGCAAATGTAGGGTTATGTATATATGCTTCAGATCTGCCTTTTTCTCATGATGTTTTAGGGCATTATTTGGGAGTGACTTTTATAAATTGTGATGATGTCGAATCTTGGTATTCTGCAATGATTAATGTTTGTATGAGTAACAAAAGGCGATTCCCTCATATTTTACAGTCGAAGAAAAACGGTTGGAGCGATTTTTTTGATTTGGTAGATACTGTAAAAGTGAAATAATTAAATATGTTGTTATATACTCTTATTTTTTTTATCCCTGTAGTGTCGTGGATGAATGCCAAATTAAGGAATTCTTTTCAATGGAAAATTGTAGTCTGTTCGCTAATTGCTTTATTTGTGTGTTTTGGGTATATGACAGGATCAGACTGGAGAGGGTATGAATTGACTTATTACAGTATTTCTTTTAAGGACATCCCAATAATAGAGCCGGGCTACTATATTTATTCGTTATTGATGAAATCAGTAGGTTTTTCTTTTTGGCCTTTCTTTATTATTACAAAATTACTATCTTATATTACTGTTGTGTATTTTATTGATAAATATGCAAAGCAGTATTTTTATATAGTTATAGCGTTGTCTATTTCAGGCTTCTTATTTTTATATATAGATAACCCGATGCGAAATTTATTGGCATATACAATTTTCTTGTTTAGTATAAAATATGTTTTAACAAAATCTTTTTTTAAATTTTTTTTCATAATTCTTGTCGCATTTCAATTTCATGTTACAATACTTCCTTTCTTGTTTTTGTACCCTTTTTATAATAGTAAAATTGGTACTATGAAATTAATTGCTATTTTTCTATTAGTTTATTTATTTGTGTCTCCGGATTCGATTTTTATTCAAAAAATTCTTTTATCTAATTTTATAAATTTACCGCATATTGGAGATAAGTTATTGGCTTATTTTGTATATGATTCAGCAGGTGGGTCTACGGGCACGTCTTTTACTATTGGTACTTTTATTAGATTTGCAATAACAATTTTATTACTTTATTATCGTGAGAATATCATAATGAACCAGCCATATGGTAATTGCTTCTTTAATTTTTCGTTTTTGTATTTATTGTTCTATAAATTAGGATTATCCATAATGATTTTTCAAAGATTCACTATTTACTTAGGTTTCTTCTATACTATAATTATTGTTTGTCTATTATATGAGTTTAAAGGAAAATTATTTCAACTTATATCGTTTGCGTATATATTTATAATAGGCTTTGCATCTATATATACGGTAATTACTTCATCGTATAAATATGTTCCATATACTAATTACGTGTTTTATATAAACGAAGATTTGTCATATCGAACAAGATATAATTATAATTTCATTAATAGTCCTTATGAAAAGTAGTAATGAATATCATCCTTATATGATTCTTTTTGGTCCTTTGGAGACTGATGGACGCGTATTAAGATGCCTGTCTGTATTGGCTGAAGAAAAAATGGATCCTATACTTTTAAGTTGTAAAACAGACTCAAATTTTCTATGTAGTAATATATTTTGCTCTATAAACTTAAAAATAAATCCTATAGGTTTAGTGAGATATTTAAAATTTCTTTTTTATTCACTTTTTTATTGGATAAAGTATAGAGATAAAATAAGTTTTTTTTACTTGCAGGATTATTATTCTATCCCATTTGGTCTCATTGTTTCATTTTTTTCAAAAAAGAAAATTATATATGATGCTCACGAATTATTGATGCCAAGGAGTAGAGATAAATTATCTCTACGGGATTTGCTTTTTCTTTGGGGTGAACGTATTTTGTCTAAAAGGACTTTTTGTATAATTGAAGCAAATGAGGAAAGAGAACGTATTGTAAAATCTCAATATAAAAAAACAATGATTACTAGTGTTCTTAATATATCTCAATTTAAGCCATCTATGTTAGATATTGCTTCTTGTATGCATAGAGCTAATGTTTTAGTTTACCAAGGTGTTTTAATGGAATCAAGAAAACTATCTTTTTTTATATATGCAATGAATTCTTTACCAGAAGATTATCACTTGTTATTAATTGGGGATGGACCATCTAAAAATGAATATATCAATTTAGCTAAGACATTGAATTTGAATCATCGTGTTACTTTTACGGGAAGCATATCAAATTCTGAGATGATGGATATTTTAGGTAAATGTAAAATAGGTATCATATCTTATCCTTTTTCTGATTTAAATAATATTTATTGCTCTCCTAATAAAATATTTGAATATGGCTATAAATATATACCCATGGTGGCTACAGCTCAGCCTTTTTTGCAGAAAAGTTTATGTGAGTATCATATTGGAGAAATTTTTGACCAGCAATCCGTTGATTCTTTTGTTGAAAGTGTAACTAAAATATGTACTAATTATTCATCGTATTTGCCCGGATTTAATAGATTTCTAAATGACTATAATTGGAATAATGAATCAAATAAATTGAAAGCAGTGCTGAATAAAGTTAATGAAAAATAGCACTTTTTATTGGTGCTTTTTTTAATTGTATTTTTCTACATTGTAATTATGAATAAATATTATACGATTACAAGAGCAGCATGTCGTAATGTATTCCTTTCTTTATTAGGAACTTTAGCAAAACCAGCTCCTGGAGTACATATATTAAATGCTCATCGTTTATTGGATGAATGTGAATCTATGAATAGATTTGAGAGAATTTTAGATTATCTTTCAGAATGTTCAAAATTGGTATCAATTGATTATGCTATTCATTTAATTATTGAACATGCACAACCGTCAGAACCTATTATAGCTTTTACTTTTGATGATGGTTTTATGGAATGTTATACTCATTTTGCTCCTGCTCTTGATAAGTATGGTATTAAAGGTCTCTTTTTTATTAATCCTAACTATGTTAATGGAGATAATGGTTATATAGAGTTCTTTAATAGTCAGGCGGTTTTAACTCCTAATAAAACACCTATGAGATGGTCTCATATAAAGGAGCTCCAACACAGAGGGCATATAATAGGTGCTCATACCATGGATCATTATATGATAAATGATACTAATATTGATACTTTGGACTATCAGATAGGTTATTGCAGGTCTGTTATAGAGGAAAAATTGGAACAATCTTGCGATTATTTTGCTTTCCCTTATGGTCGATTAGAGCATGCAAATCCTATTTCGATAGATATAGCTTGTCAATATTATAAATATATTTTTAGTCAGTCTGATTATAAACACTATTTCTCATACGATGGTAGAGTGATAAACAGAAGGCATTTTGAGCCTTTTTGGCCTATAAGTCATATTAAATATTTTCTAAGTTGCAAAAAATCATGAATAAGACTGTGGTATTAGTAAACCAAACTACTGGTTATTTAATGATAGATATTGTGAATGCCTATTCTATGCAATACGATAATGTTATTTTAATAGCAGGTACTATTGAGGAATATGATAGAAAACTTTCTAAAAACGTAAAAATAGAGCATATAATTGCATACAGTAAAGAAACAATAATTCGGCGGATACTTTCATGGGTTATTGCTTCTTTACAGGTGTTTTTTCTTCTTTTATTCAAATATAAAGATGCTTTGATTGTTTATGTAACAAATCCTCCAATTGTATATTTTGCATCTTTGATTTTGAAAAATAAATTTATCCAGATAGAGTATGATATTTATCCAGATGTTTTGAAAAATGTGAATATTTCAAGCGAGAGTTGGATTTATAAGACTTGGAGTAATATGAATAGACGAATTTTTAAAAAAGCTGAACGTATCTTTACACTAAGTAATGGGATGAGACAGATATTGATGCAGTATGTTGATGATTCTAAGATTCGTGTTATATCTAACTGGGCATCTTTAAATGAATTGGATCCTGTAAATCCTTCTGACAATTATTTTATAAAAGAAAATAGTATGGAGGGTAAGTTTGTGGTAATGTATTCTGGTAATATTGGATATACACACAATGTGGAAGTTATATTAGAATTGGCAGAAAGGCTTATTGCGTTTAAAGATATTCATTTTATGATTATAGGTAACGGAGGGAAAAAAACACAGTTAATAGAGTATGTTAATAGACATAATTTGATTAATTGTTCTTTTCTTGATTGGCAGCCTACTGATAAAATACGATATTCATTATCGGCAGCAGATCTTTCTATCGTTACATTGACGGAAGATACTGCTTTTGTGAGTGTACCTAGCAAAACCTATAATATTTTATCTGTAGGTTCCCCTTTATTATGTATAGCACCGAAAGAATCAGAGATAGGAATGTTGGTTGAACGTGAAAAATGCGGTAAGTGCTATGAAAGAAATGAAATAAAAGAAATGACCAATTATATTCTTCAATTAAAGGAAAATATTTCTTATAAGATTGAATTATCAAGGAATGCTTTAAATGCAGCGACTAAATACACATTTGATAATGCAAATCTATATGTTATTATATGAATAAATAAGTGGATTAATTTTGTCTTTATATCCTTATTTTTTGATTATGTATCTTTCTTTCAAGCGATTGATAGACTTTGTCATTGCGTTTAATGTGTTGGTTGTTCTCTGTCCAATACTGCTTCTTGTGACCATTTGGTTGCACTTTGCCAATAAAGGGGCAGGGGCATTCTTTACTCAGGAACGTCCGGGAAAGAATGGAAAAATTTTCCGGGTAATAAAATTCAAGACCATGACGGACGAGCGGGGTGCGGAAGGGAACCTGTTGCCGGATGCCGACCGACTGACTAAAGTAGGACGTTTTGTGCGTTCCACTTCGATAGACGAACTTCCGCAACTGATAAATGTGTTGAAGGGGGATATGGCTTTGGTAGGTCCACGCCCTTTGCTCCCTCAGTATTTACCACTATACAGCAAAGAGCAGGCAAGAAGACATGAAGTCCGTCCCGGAATAACAGGCTGGGCACAAGTTAATGGTCGCAATGCCATTTCATGGACGAAGAAATTTGAATTGGATGTATGGTACGTGGATCATTGTTCGTTTCTGCTTGATTTAAAGATAATATTTCTGACAATAAAAAAGGTGTTTGTGCGCGAAGGGATAAACTCGGATACTTCAGTGACAATGGAAGTCTTTAATGGAAATAATAAGAACTTTATAAAATGAAAGATATTGCAATTTATGGTGCTGGCGGCTTTGGACGCGAAGTTGCTTGTGTATTAAAACGAATAAATAAGAATTCACCAACTTGGAATCTGATAGGTTTTTTTGATGATGTAAATCCTAAAGGAAGCCATAATGAATATGGGAAGGTTCTTGGAGGGATAGATGAACTCAATCAGTGGGATAAAGAACTGAATGTTCTTATTGCCATAGCTACATCAGCCGTTAGAAAAGATATTTATGGGAAAATCAAAAATGAGAAAATACTTTTTCCTAATTTGCTATTTGCTTTTTCTTGTGCAGATACAGAAAACTATTCTTTAGGGAAAGGCAATATTATATTGGATACCTTTATTTCATGCAATGTGAGGATTGGTGATTTTAATGTATTTAATGGTGGCGATGTATTGGGGCACGATGTGCTTATGGGATCATATAATACTATAATGCCGGGAACAAGAATCTCAGGAAATGTATCTATTGGTGATACTAATTTTTTGGGAGTTGGCTCTATTATTTTACAAAAACTTAAAATAGGAAATGGAGTGCGTGTCGGAGCTGGTAGTGTTTTGATGCGCAATGCGAAGGATGACTATTTATATATAGGCAATCCCGCTAAAATATTTAAATATTAATTTATAAATTAACAATTATGGAATTAGTAGATTTTATTGAAAATTTTGCTGCACAGTTTGATGACACGGATGCTTCCGCATTTAAGGCAGAAACAGAGTTTAAAATATTGGAAGAGTGGTCTTCTTTGATAGCCTTGTCTGTTATAGCCATGGTGGATGAAGAATATGATGTCACTTTGAAAGGTGATGACATAAGAAATGCAGTGACAATCGAGGACTTGTATAACCTTGTCAAAAATAAGGCATAATGGCGTTTTTATCTATTCCTCATGTGTCGATAAAGGGGATATCTGCCTGTGTGCCTCCTAAAGTGGAGGAGAATCGGGATATCCCGTTTTATACTTCTGATGAAGTAAACAAAGTCATAGAATCAACAGGTGTAGAAAGAAGGCATATTGTTGGTAGAGGTATCACTGCTTCAGATCTTTGTCTGAAGGCCTGTCAAAAACTGATAGATGAACTTGGTTGGGAAATAGAATCTGTAGATGCGATTTGTAATGTAACGCAAACTTCAGATTATATAAATCATCCCAATGCCTTTGTGCTTCATGATAAATTAAACTTGAAAACGGATTGTTTAGTTCTGGATCTCTATCACGGTTGTCCGGGTTGGGTTGTTGGATTAAGTACAATTGCATCTATGATGGCTTTAGGTACAATAAAACGCGCCTTATTTGTAGATGGAGATAATATAACTTCTCTCCAATATCCTCTTGATAGAGAAAGTAGGCCTTTGTTTGGTGATTGTGGTACAGCAACTGCATTGGAATATGACGAGAATGCACCTCGTATGTATTTCGATATTGGAGCGAATAGCAAAGATGGAGTTGCATTAATCCGTCAACGAGGTGGAGTCAGATTTCCTCATACCATGGAAACTTTTGAAAAAGAATTGAAAATGTTTTCTGGTGAACTTTCAACTGGAGATATTGATGATTTAATGGATGGAATGAGCGTGTTCTCTTTTGGTATTACGATGCCTCCTAAAAGCATCAAGCAGCTTTGTTCGCATTTTGATATTGATTTAAATTCTGTGGATAAAGTGGTTCTTCATCAAGCAAATTTATTCATGTTGAAGAAGATTGTGAAGAAATTGAAGATTGATTCTGAAAAAGTACCCAGTTGTCTAAGAGATTATGGTAACACAACAAGTACATCCATTCCACTTGCTATCGTATCTCAGTGTAATAAAGAGTATGTTGAAGGTGAAATACGCACAGTTTGTTGTGGATTTGGCACAGGGCTCGCTTGGGCATCCACTTATTTTGAAACAAGTCATATCGTATGTCCTGATGTAATAATCTATTAATTATGTATAATCCATATTCGTTAAAAAATAAAACAATTTTAGTAACAGGGGCTTCTTCTGGTATTGGAAGACAAACCGCCATTGAATGTGCTAAGTTAGGTGCTAATCTTGTTATTACGGCAAGGAATGAAGAACGTTTGCAAGCTACTTTTGACCTACTTGAAGGTGAGGAGCATCAGATGGTGATTGCAGATTTGTCTCATACATCACAGATAGAGGCATTGGTATCTGCTCTTCCAAAATTAGACGGATTCTCTTGTAATGCCGGTATAGCTAATACGGAACCTATCAGTTTTTATAAAGAGGAAGAAATAGAGAATGTTTTTAAGACCAATACTTTCTCTATGATGATGTTGACGAAATTTTTAGTAAAGAAGAAGAAATTAAATAAACCATCATCTATCGTATATACAGCTTCTATTGGAAATGTGTATTCTGCCGGAGTTGCAAACGGTATTTATGGAGCATCAAAGTGTGCTATTGATGGTTTCATGAGGACGGCCGCTATAGAGTTGGCTTCCAAGGGAATCAGATGCAATAGTGTAAATCCAGGTATGGTATTTACTAATATCGTAGATTCTAATGGACGCATTACTAAAGAGCAATTTGATGAAGATATGAAAAAATATCCGCTCGGAAGGTATGGTAAACCGGAGGATGTAGCGTATGCTATTGTGTATCTTTTGTCAGATGCAGCAGCGTGGGTCACTGGCACTGCTTTGAAAATAGATGGAGGGGTAACGTTATAATTATGGCTTACTTATCAATACCTAATGTGAAAATAAAAGGTGTGGCTGCTGCTGTTCCTACCAATGTCAAGGAAATAAAAGATTTATCTTTTTATACGCCTAATGATGCAGCCAAGACAATTGCGATAACGCATGTTGAGCGTACTCGTATTGTTGGAAATGGATTATGCTGTTCTGACTTGTGTTATGAGGCGGCAGACAGACTCTTGAATGAATTGTCGTGGAACAGAGATGAGGTAGATGCTATTATTTATGTGGCTTTATCTCGTGACTACCTGACACCTGCAACAGCTGGTTTATTGCAATATCGATTGGGAATTTCCAAAGAATGTTATGCTATTGACGTGCCTTTAGCATGTTCCGGCTATGTGTATGGCTTGTCCGTTGTCAGTTCCTTGATTTCTACAGGTGGTATCCGCAAAGCACTTCTGCTGGTAGGTGAAACCACTTCTTTTTTGCAATCTCCTCTTGATAAGACTTTATGGCCATTACATGGAGATGCGGGGACTGCTACAGCATTAGAATATGATGAAAACTCGGAGTGTATCCAAATGCATTTGGCAACAGATGGCTCCCGTGGGGAATCAATTATGAACAGAGATGGCGGGCAGCGTTATCCGGTAACAAGGGACTCTTTGGAATCAAGAGAATATGAGCCTGGGGTAATCCGCAATCAGATGCAGTCTAAAATGGACGGAATGAATGTGTTTTCCTTTTCTGTAAAAGACCCGCCTGCTTCCATGAGGAATTTGTGTGAGCATTTTCATATAGATATGCAATCTATTGACTATCTTTTACTTCATCAGGCTAACCATTACATGGATGAAAAGATAGGTAAGAAATTGAATATTCCGGCTGAGAAAATACCCTATTCGATGATGCAATATGGTAACACAAGTTCGGCTTCAATTCCTATGACAATGGTTGTCGGTGTGGGGAAAGAGTTAGAACAAAAGAAGGTATTGACTTTAATGTGTGGTTTTGGTGCCGGTCTTTCATGGGGGAGTGCTCTTATTACTTTGGATCATATAAAGTGTCTTGATTTAATAGAGGTGCCATGTTATGAAAAGACTTGAGGGACGCACTGCCCTTATTACAGGGTGTAATCGAGGGATAGGTAGAGCTATAATGCAAGAATTGGTTACTGAGGGAGCTGATATTGTAGCTTGTACTCGTAAACAGACTGATGAACAGGATGCTTTCTATATGCAATGTAAATCAAAATATGGAATACAGATATATCCTATCTACTTTGATTTAAATGATGAGAATGCTATACAGGTGGCTTTAAAGGAAATATATTCTTTAAAGATCGTCATAGATGTACTTGTGAATAATGCCGGTATATTGAATACGGACGGATTACTTCGATTAAAGATGGAAGATGCCCATAGGGTGATGCAAGTGAATTATTTTGCTCCTTTACAAATTACACAAGGAATTGTGAAACTGATGTTACGTTCAAAATCTGCGTCCATAATAAATGTTGCTTCAATTGCTGCTTTGAAACCGACTGTAGGTAACACTGTATATGGGGCCAGTAAAGCAGCCCTTATAAGTATGACTACTTGTTGGGCAAAAGAACTTGCTTCAGCCAAGATTCGAGTGAATGCTGTAGCACCAGGTTATCTTGATACGGATATGAGTACCTCTGTTGATAGGAAAATGATGGCTCAATTGGTTGATGATACATCATTGAAAAGATTGGGTACTACAGAAGAAGTGGCTAAGGTCGTTTCATTTCTTGCCAGTGATGACTCATCATATATTGATGGTGAAATTGTTAAAATTACAGGAGGGTATAGAATATGATTGAAAATAAGACAATTAGCTTGGAAAAAGCTTGTTATGATATGAAACTTAAAGCTCTTGAAATGGCCTTAAGTACAGGTGGCAATGGATCGCATATAGGAGGAGCTTTTTCGGCCATGGAAATATTTGCGGTACTCTATTCGGTTGCCAATGTTGATAATACATTCAATGAGAAGAGAGATCGGATTATTGTCAGTAAGGCACATTGTGTTTTAGCCTATTATACAGCCTTATGGAAGAAAGGATTGCTATGTGAGGATGATTTATCTACGTTTGATAAGAATGGTACTGCATTCCATGGGCATCCTCATCGAAATTTGGCTTATGGAATAGAATTTTCAGGAGGAAGTCTTGGCTTGGGATTGTCTTATGCTGTAGGGGTAGCTCTGGCTATGCAAAAGAAACAATTAGATAATAGAGTTTATGTACTATTGGGAGACGGAGAATGTGACGAGGGAATTGTATGGGAATCATTAATGTCTATTACTAATTTTAAGCTGAATAATCTTACAATAATAGTAGATAGAAATGGATATCAGTTGGATGGTCCTACAAAAGAAATCATGAATCAATATTCTTTAGAAGAAAAATTTAAATCGTTTGGTCTTGAAGTGAATTTGGTAAACGGACATTCTATAGGAGATTTATTACGTGTTTTGGATAAACCTTCTAATATATCAAAAGTGATTATCGCAGATACAGTGAAAGCTAATGGTATTTCATTTCTGATGAATAATAAGATGGCGCATCATTGTGCGTTGCCATTGAAGAAATACGAAAGAGCTGTAGAAGATATAAAAGCAATGTATGATGGAAAATAGCAAGATTAATCCTAAAATTTATTCAACCTTAGGACAGGGTGGAAGTATGTTTGGTATTACATTGCCCGATATAGTTCGGGAGAGGGATGATGTAGTTGTGCTTTCAGCTGACATGTCAACGCCTGCCGGACTTGATAAATTTAAGTCCTTATATCCTAATAAGTTTCTCAATTTAGGAATTGCTGAACAAAATATGATTGGAGTGGCAGCCGGATTGACAGATGAGGGGTATAAAACAATATCTGTGGCTCAAGCCTGTTTTATTTCAATGCGTTGTTTTGAACAAGTCCGCCAATTTTTGGGGTATATGCATTCAGCACAAATTCTTGTGGGAATTGGTTCAGGATTCTCATTGACATTAATGGGAAATACGCACTACGCGTTGGAGGATATTTCACTGATGAAAACCATTCCCGGTATGACTGTGATAGCCCCTTGTGATGCATTAGAGGCTATGAAAGCTTTTAAAGCGGCCATACAAATGGAAGGCCCTGTATATATTCGTTTATATGGGGGGACAGCAATTCCTATTGTCTATCATGAGGATTTTGACTTTGAAATAGGTAAATCTGTTATTTTAAGGGAGGGTACGGATTTGCAGGTTATAGCTACCGGAAGTATGGTGCATGTCGCTATGCAAGTGGCTGAGATTTTAGCAGGGAAAGGAGTCTTGGCTTCTGTTGTTGATATGCATACTGTCAAACCTTTGGATATTAAAGTTATAGATTTTAATACACCTTTAATTGTTTCTCTTGAAGAACATCGTTTGGTCGGTGGTATAGGTGATTCTATAGCAGATTATCTGTCACGGTATGATTCACATCCTAAATTGTTGAAAATAGGAGCTTCGGATAGTTTTTCCATAGTGGGTGACTATCCTTATATGATGGAACAAAACGGATTATCGGCTGATAAAGTTGCAGAACAGATTATGTCATTTATAAATAAGTAAATTATATGAGTGTAAAAGAGAAAGTATTTGAAATCGTAGCTTCTGTATGTGAAGCAGAAATTACCAATGTTAATGAGAATAGTACAATCGGCGATTTCCCGCAATGGGATTCTATGGGTCATCTGACAATCCTATCTAATGTCGAAGAGGCCTTCGATATTAATTTTGAGCCGGAAGAAATGATGGATTTGGAGGATGTCCATGACATTATAGAAGCTGTAGAAGAAAAGTTAAAATAAATATGGTGATAGAGGAGATCATATATCAACATTCAGTCGTTTCTCCCGAAAAGATAGCTGTCATTTCGGGAGAAACGGCTGTTTCTTATCATGTTCTATGGAACAATATAAAGCAGGCTGCCGCCTATTTCATTTCCAAAGGATTGAAAAAAGGTGAACGGGTTATCGTTTCAGCAAGTAAGAATATTGATTTCATTTATGCATATTTTGGAGCCCATTTAGCCGGGTGTATTTGTGTCCCGATTGATCCAGAGACCAATATAACCCGCCTAAAAAGAATAATTGATTGTGCGACTCCTTCTATGATTATCGGTGAGTTACGAAATAAGGAGGAGTATGAGGTTCTTCCGTTTACTGAAATAAGATCCGATAAGGATTTTGAAGTATTTTTTCCTCAAGGCAAGGATATTGCGGATCTCCTGTTTACTACTGGTACTACAGGTATGCCCAAAGGGGTAATGTTGTCTTATTTCAACCAGTTCTCCGCTGCAAATAATATAAACACTTTTATAGGCAATACTTCCAAGGATATTGAATTGTTGGCTTTACCTATCAGCCATTCTTTTGGATTGGGTCGGCTAAGGTGTGTATTGGTCAAAGGTGCCACTTTAGTCCTGTTGGGCAGTTTTGCTAGCATGAAGAAATTCTTCGGTGAAATAGAAAGGTGCAAGGTCACCGGTTTTGGTATGGTACCTGCCAGTTGGGCATATATTGCAAAAATGAGTGCGGATAGAATTGCCCGGTATGCTTCTCAATTGAAGTATATAGAAATAGGAAGTGCATTTATGCCGATAATGGAGAAAGAAAAATTAATGAGGCTGTTACCTGATACAAGGATATGTATGCATTATGGGTTGACAGAGGCCTCGAGAAGCGCCTTTATTAGTTTCCATGCTGATATGGAGCACCTGGATTCGGTGGGTAAGGCTTCTCCTAATACAGAAATTGCAGTATTTGATGAATGTGGCAACTTGCTGCAGTCGGGACAAGAGGGAGAGGTATGTGTAAAAGGAGGGCATGTCTGTGCCGGATACTGGGGAGTACCTGAAGATATTTTCAGCAATGATTTTTATAACGGTTATTTTAAAACCGGGGACTGGGGCTATATTGATAGTTCCGGATATCTTTATTTGAAAAGCCGTAAAAAAGAGATTATCAATGTCGGTGGGAAAAAAGTCAGTCCGATAGAGGTGGAAGAGGCTCTAAACTCAATTCCGGGCATTGAAGAATCCGCATGCATTGGTGTGCATGATGACGTGATGGGAGAAGTTGTAAAGGCTTTCATTGTTGGCAGTTTGCCCCAAGAAGATGATGAAAGAATCAAAAAGGAGATGACAGCACTGGTGGAGAATTATAAAGTACCGGTCTTCTTGGAGCATATTGATTGTATTCCTAAAACGACATCAGGCAAGATACAGCGGTTATTATTGAAATGATTATGAATGAACAAAGCATGGTTGAAGAATTATTGAACAGACCTCCTTATGATGGAAGTGAGGAATGTGAAAATCTATTTATGGAGGCTCTGTATGATGAGCTTGTTTTCCACTATGACCACAATGAGATGTATCGGCATTTTTGTGAACGGAAGAATTTTAATCCTCATAATCCGATTCATTCGTTGAGTGAAATTCCGCCTGTGGCTGTAAGTGTATTCAAAGAACTTGGATTTAATTTGAATTCTGTTCCCAAAGAAGACCTGACTTTGGCATTGCAGTCCTCTGCCACTTCTGGAATACCGAGTACCGTTGTTATAGATAAGATAACCGCAAAAAGGCAGGGAAAAGCAATGGTAAAGGTGGTTAGTGAATTTATAGGGAAGGAAAGAAAACCTTTCTTGATTATGGATATTGATCCCCGTTCTGCGTCCAGAAAGCTGCTTGGAGCAAGATTTGCGGCAGTGACCGGATATCTTAAGTTTGCAAGTAAAGTCGGTTACTTTTTGAAAGCGGATGAGAATAATCTCTCTTATTTTGATGTGGAAGGTATTCAGACATTCATAAAAGAGTTGTCTTCGGAACAGCCTGTTGTTGTTTTTGGCTTTACTTATATTTTATATCAGAATGTATTGAAGTCTGTTTTAAAATCAGGTGTTAAATTGCATTTACCCGAGGGATCCAAGATTATTCATATCGGTGGTTGGAAAAAATTGGAAAGTGAGAAGATAGGCAAGGATCTATTTAATAGACAATTGGCTCAGTGCTTTGGTGTTTGTCCGGAAGATGTCATTGATATTTATGGATTCACAGAGCAGATGGGGCTAAATTATCCGGATTGTCCTTGTGGCTGCAAGCATGCTTCTTCTTATGTGAAAGTACTGACCCGTGACACTGTCACAAGAAGTATCCTTCCGGCAGGAGAGGAGGGCATGCTTGAATTTGTCACTCCTATCCCACATTCCTATCCTGGTAATGTGGTATTGACAGATGATATAGGTGTTTTAGAGAATTCGCCTTGTCCTTATGGACGTCCCGGGCAGAGATTCCGAATTGTTGGAAGATTGAAGAAAGCGGAAGTCAGAGGATGTGGAGATATTCTTTCCTCTAAGTTGACGTTCCAGCAGAAAGTGGGGACAGAAGCAAAAACAGACTCCCATTTAGATGTTCAATATTTCAGAGGAACACTGACAGGGAATACAGGAGAGGAGCAATTGCAGAATATTATTTCTTGCCTAAATAAAAAAAAGGATTGGCTTAGGCAGCAGCCAATTGAAGCGTTGATAGGCATAATTGGTAAAGTATCAAAAAAGTGGTTGTCTGATGCTCGCTTTTCTTTCCTGAAAGACAAAGGTCTATTGTTTTTGTCAAATTGGTGTGAAGCATCTCATTTAAGACAGATTGCTGAAGAGGGGCTTAAGGGGAATATAAAGTATTGTGACACCTTCTTACATTTTCCCAATTCCCAAAAACATTTTTTAAGAGCGAATTCCCGAGGGCTTGTATGTCATTGGATGGCTGGCAATGTACAGATATTGGGTGTATTTGCTTTGGTTCAATGTATCATAACTAAAAATGTGAACTTACTGAAGGTGTCTGCAAAAGACAATGGTGTGTTCTCGTCTCTTTTGAGTGCATTTGAAGGAGTTACTTATACAACAGAAGACGGTTATACACTTGAAGGTTCGGACTTGATGGATACCGTAGCTGTAGTTTACTTTTCTAGGGATGCCAGGAGATTGGGAGATTTAATGTCCAAGTCTGCCCATGTCAGAATTGCGTGGGGAGGTAAAGAGGCTGTTGAAACGGTAGCAAACTATCCTTCTATGATTGATAGTGAAACTGTCATTTTTGGTCCTAAATTATCTTATGCGGCTATAGCTAAGGAAGAACTTTCATCGGAACAAGCCGCAAAGAAATTGGCGAGACGGGTATCTGTAGATGTCTCTGTTTTTGATCAGTCGGGCTGTGCCTCTCCTCATAATCTTTATATTGAAAAAGGAGGGATAGTCACACCCGAACGTTTTTGTGAGATTCTTGCAGAGGTTTTTCCGAAAACAGAAGTTCAGATACCAAAACCTCTCATGTCACCAGAACAGATATCTGCTGTTCACTCTTCCAGAGGAGTATATGATTTTAAAGGGAAGGTTTGGGGTAGTGATACTATGTCATGGACGGTACTTTATTCAGAGGATAATGAGCTTTGTAAACCTGTATATTCACGTGTACTTATGGTACATCCTGTGGAACATATAAATGATACATTAGTACATGTTCAAGATTATATTCAGACGATAGGTCTTGCTGCTCCCGAAGATAAAGCCATTGATTTTGCAAATAAGGCTACAATGGCAGGTGTTGCGCGATGCCCCTTGATAGGAAGGATGCTGAACTTTGAAATGCCGTGGGACGGAATATTTTTGATTGACAGATTGGTTCAATGGAATACTTTAAACGGTCCTCTTTGTTGATGGATAAAGTGGAAAAGGTTGAAATTGTTCGAATTGTCAATTCTGTATTTCAGTCTAATACTTATTTGATAATAAACAGCAATTATAGAATATGTTTTTTAATAGATTGTGGAGATTCCAGTCTTATAATTGATACCATAAATAAACGGGGGCTGTTTTTAAAGGGGGTATTCATAACTCATTCTCATTTCGATCATATATACGGCTTGAATGCGGTCATTAGTGAATATCCGGGGATTCTTATTTATATTTCTGCTTTTGGAAAAGAAGGTTTGTATTCCGATAAATTGAATTTATCGCGTTACAACTTATGTCCTTATGTACTTCAACGTTATGATAATATTAAAGAGTTGAACGAGGGAGATACTATTGATTTGTTTGGAAATATAAAAATTGAGGCTTACGAGACTCCTGGACATGATAAAAGCTGCTTGACTTATAAGTTTGGCAATTATTTGTTCACAGGTGATGCTTTTATACCTGGATTAAAAGTGGTTGCTACATTTCCTAACAGCAATAAAATGGATGCAGAACTATCTCGACAACGTATTATTTTTTTATCGAAAAAGTGTGGGTTATATCCTGGTCATGGTGAAATTTATGAAAATTTTCAGTCGGAAGTATATTTGTAAATTGTGCTGTTGGCTGTTTATACCCTATTATCTAAGGCAGAAGAGGATTTCTTCTACTGAATAAATCTGATTTATTTTATTAAAAATGGATAAGAGAATCTATCTTTGCCTTGCTCACATGAGCGGCAAGGAAATGGGCTTCATACAGGAAGCCTTCGATACCAACTGGGTGGTTCCGCTCGGTCCGAACGTGAACGCCTTCGAGCAGGATCTGGAACGTTTTGTGGGCCAGGATAAGAAAGTGGTCGCATTGAGTGCCGGTACGGCAGCGGTGCACCTGGCTCTGTTGGCCTGTGGAGTGGGGCAGGGCGATGAGGTGATAGTACAGAGTTTTACGTTTTGTGCCTCAAGCCATCCGGTAACTTACCTCGGTGCTACCCCCGTATTCGTGGATAGCGAGTCGGATACCTGGAATATGGATCCCGTGCTTCTGGAAACAGCGGTTCAGGACCGTATCAAAAAGACGGGTCGGAAGCCAAAGGCGATTGTCCCTGTCTATCTTTATGGCATGCCCGGCAGGATTGACGGGATCATGTCCGTAGCTTCCAAGTATGGCATTCCTGTCATTGAGGATGCCGCCGAGGGTTTCGGCAGCAGGTTTGAGGGCCGGATGTGCGGCACGTTCGGTACGTATGGTGTCCTGAGCTTCAACGGCAATAAGATGATAACCACCAGTGGCGGCGGTGCCCTGATCTGTCCGGATGAGGATGCCAAGAAAGAGATCATGTTCTATGCCACCCAGGCTCGTGAGGCTTACCCCTATTATCAGCATGAACAGATAGGCTATAACTACCGGATGAGTAACATCTGTGCGGGTATCGGTCGTGGTCAGATGACGGTGGCTGATGAGCACATTGCCCATCATAGGCATGTCTGTAACTTGTACGGGGATTTACTGAAGGATATAGAAGGTATCACCTTGCATGAGAATCCTTCGGAGCGTTATGACAGCAATTACTGGCTGAATACGGTTCTTCTGGATGAGGGCCTTCATGTAAAGGGAGAAGAGAATGCCTATCATGAAGCTGTGAAAGGTACAGTCGGTGGTGCGGCAGGTGTTACCCACGAGGTGGATAGTGTGCATACTTCTTGCGAGCCTAACCGTAATGTGGAAGCCATGCGCCTATGGCTGGATAAGGCGGGTATCGAGAGTCGTCCTTTATGGAAGCCTATGCACCTGCAGCCGGTTTATGCCGATAGTCCGGCTTATGTGAACGGCGTGAGTGAATCTTTGTTTAAGCGTGGCTTGTGTTTGCCCAGTGGCCCGTGGGTGACGGATGAGGACGTACACTATATTGTGGAAGAGATAAAGGGGTGCCTATTGTAGAGCATAAACATCCTATAGGGATTTGTAAAACATATTCTTCCTGATAAAAAATGCCGATAAGTAAAATCATACTTATCGGCATTTTTTATCAGGAAGATATCCCTACTTATTTCTTCATTCTCAATACTCTGATTCCCGTCCATTTGCTATTATCTTGCAACATTTGCGACAAAGCCACCTTTGAAACAACCACCTTCTTCTGAGTGGAAGAAGCGTGCAACAAAGTAAGTTTGCCATTTACATAGAAAGCAATACCTAAATGGGCAACATCTAATCCCGGAGTATTGGTGGTGATGGCAATGATATCACCGTCTTTAATCCAAGGAAATCCGGTAACGGGAAGTTTGGCTTTGGGTAGATAATGAACGGTCTGTCCGGACAATGACTTTTCAATCTCCTGTATTTTGGCAACATTCTCTTTGGAGTTTGCCAGTTGCTTGTATTGTTGGGGATGTGTGGACATATAAGAAATTGAGAGTTTCTCAGTGTCAGCGCTGTTGGCAGCTGTCACATCTTCCAGGAAACCATTGCGCACACCGTTGTTAATCCAGTCTGCTATGTAATGCAGGCGTGAGGTATAACCGTCTATCTTGCCGTTACGGTAACGTATTTTTTGCAGATTGTCTGCGAAGGCACTTTCGGAAATATCCCCATTGTCCAGCTTGGGAGTAAGGGATTCTGCCAAGACATATTCCACCAAGGTAGTACAATCTACCTCGTCACAGTTGATGATGAGCTCTTCGGGACCGTCTGCTTCCAATGTGTGAGCTACGTACGGAACATCTACATACTTTATTCCATTGCTCAGCATAACGCTTTTATCTTGTGCAGAAGCTGAAGTCATTACTGCTACAGCACAGAGAGCACTGAACATAAGTTTAGTCATTACTTTCATTGTTTTCTCTTTTGATTATTATTAAAACTACACCTTTTAATTAAAATGAAAAGGATGCAGCAAATTTACTACATCCTTTTCATAAAAGCTTAATCCGGAGGGATTAAAATTCTAAATTATTGAATTATTTCTCAATAAGTCCCTCACGTAACCACTTTTCCAGTTCACCGGTCCATTGACGTTTGTAGGTGAAATTGTCGCGGAAACCCCAACCGTGTCCACCGGTAGGATAGACATGCAGGCTGGCGGGAACTTTTTGGTCGCGCAGGGCCAGGAAATAACCGATACCGTTGATAGGAGGTACGGCACCGTCATCAGAGGAGAGCATGATAAACGCTTGCGGAGAGCGTGATGAGACCTGTCTTTCAAGGGAATACTTCTGTTCCAGTTCCTGTGAGGGATTTTCTCCAAGGAGAGATTTACGGGAACCTCCGTGGGTAATGCCCGGCACCATAGAGATAACCGGATAGAATAGAATCTGGAAATCAGGGCGTGTCTTGTCACTACTGTATAAAGTAGCAAGCGAAGCCGCCAAATGTCCGCCGGCGGAAGCTCCCATGATGCCTACCCGTTGAGGGTTGATATTCCATTCGGCAGCATGCTCGCGTACAAGGCGGATAGCCTGTTCCGCATCTGAAAGTGGTACTTCATAATGCCCGTTTGGCATGCGGTATTTCAAAACAACATAGGTGATTCCCTGCGTGTTGAACCAAGAGGCCATATCATGACCTTCATGATGCATGGCAAGGCCGCTATAACCACCTCCCGGGCACATAATGATGGCCAACCCGTTCGGCTTTCCTGCGGGATAAACTGTTATGGAGGGACTGGAATCCAGTCCGTTATCATTGGGTGCACCATTGGGCCACAAAGGTAGTTCCATGGATTTTTGTGCAGACAACATGCTTGTTATGAATAAAAAAGATAAAAATAAAATCTTCTTCATGGTCGTTTTATTTAAAGGTTATTTGACCTTCATCGAAGCTTTGATGAAGTAGAATATCAGGATAGCATAAGCGCCGAGCGCCAATACTTCAGACCAAGTGTTTTGCAGCCATGCGTCCTCTACGAGGTTGATGCCTCCAAAGCGCATAGCGGCACTTACGACCCCCATCAATGCACCGCCGGCAATGAAACCGGACGCCAATAAGGTTCCTTTTTCTCCACGTTCTGTATTGAGCGCGGCATCTTTACTGCGGCTTGTCACGTACCAATTGACGGCACCGCCCACTACTAACGGCACATTCAGCTGTAACGGAATGAACATGCCCAAGGCAAAGGCTAGTGCCGGAATCTTGCAGAAATTCAGTACAATGGCAAGTATGGCACCGATAGCGTACAATAACCAGGGAGCACCCACACCATTCATCAACGGCTCGATGACGGCAGCCATCGCATTGGCCTGTGGTGCGGCAAGTTGCCCGCTTGTAAAGCCGTATGTCTTATTCAAAATAATCATCACACCGCCTACTGTTGCAGCAGAAACAATGGTTCCGAGGAATTTCCATGCTTCCTGCTTGGCTGGCGTGCTTCCCAGCCAATAACCGATTTTCAAGTCAGTGATGAAACCGCCTGCCATGGACAAAGCCGTACAAACCACACCACCCATGACGAGTGCGGCAACCATGCCTTCCGGACCCTTCAGACCGACAGCTACCATTACGACAGAAGCTAGAATCAGTGTCATCAATGTCATGCCGGAAACCGGATTGGTACCTACAATTGCAATGGCATTGGCAGCTACTGTGGTAAAGAGGAAGGCGATGCCGGCTACGAGCAGGATAGCCACGATGGTATGCGTCAAACTGCCCTGCATTACATCAAAGTAAAAGAACAGAACCACCAAAATCAAGGTGATTATGGAGCCGACAGCGATAATCTTCATGGAAATATCACGTTGGGTACGCTTCACATTTACTTCTGCACTGGATTTTCCGCCCATTTCCTTGGCAGCCAGTCCTACGGCACTTTTAATGATACCCCATGATTTGATGATACCGATGATACCTGCCATGGCAATACCGCCGATACCGATACTTTTGGCATAGTAGTTAAAGATATCTTCCGGTGACATTGAACCTACGGTTGCCGTGATTTCGGGATTCCATTGGTTCAGCACGCTGTCTCCCCAGATTAAAGACATGCCGGGAATGATAATCCACCACACGGCCAGTGAACCGGCACAGATGATGGAAGCATACTTCAATCCGACGATATATCCCAGACCGAGTACGGCAGCTCCTGTATTGACCTTGAATACTAATTTTGCCTTTTCAGCTACCATTTCGCCGAAGCCGCAGACGCGGGTTGTGAAGTTCTCGTTCCACCAACCGAAAGTAGCCACGATAAAGTCGTACAGACCACCAATGATACCTGCCATCAATAAAGGTTTTGCCTGGTTGCCACCCTTTTCACCGGAAACAAGCACCTGCGTGGTTGCCGTAGCTTCGGGAAAAGGATATTTGCCGTGCATGTCACTTACAAAATATTTTCGGAAAGGAATGAGGAAGAGAATACCCAGCACACCACCCAATAAGGAACTGATAAATACTTGTGCAAAGGTTACGGTAATTTCTTTGGGATAACTTTCCTGAAGGATGTACAAAGCGGGTAAGGTAAAGATGGCTCCCGCCACGATTACACCGGAGCAGGCACCGATGGATTGGATGATGACATTTTCTCCTAATGCATTTTTACGTTTGGCTGCGCCGGATACACCAACGGCAATGATGGCAATGGGAATGGCGGCCTCAAAGACTTGCCCTACTTTCAGACCCAGATAGGCTGCGGCAGCCGAAAAGAGGATGGCCATGGCAATACCCCATGATACTGACCAAAAGTTTACTTCGGAGTACTTCTTGTCGGGGCTCATCAGTGGGTTATAGACTTCGCCCGGCTTCAATTCGCGGAACGCGTTTTCCGGTAATCCGGTAATCGGTTCTTCTTCTTGTTTCATAGTTCGATATATTTTTATTAGAGTTAGTTCTGCTCGTTTCCATGGAAGAAACTGTCTCTTCGTATTTCGATAACTTCCTTTATGGGGTTCAAAGAAAGCAAAAAAAAAGGAGAATTGAAAAATTCTCCTTTATTCTATATCGTAAAAACGTTTATTTTGCGTCTTTGGCTGTCATATCACCTTCAATGAACAGTCTCAGCATTTCCGTCTTGGAATTGGTGCGCAAAGTAACGGACTTCTTGAAGTGTCCGGGATATCTGCCTGCTCCGTTGTAGGTTACCTTTACGGTACCGGTCTTTCCGGGCAGTATCGGTTCCTGCGTATATTCGGGTACGGTACATCCGCAGGAGGCAACAGCCTGGTGGATTACTAGCGGCGCATCACCGATATTGGTGAATTTGAATGTATAAGATACGACCGGATTGTTTTCGGAAAAAGTTCCGAAATCATGTGTAGTCTGTTCAAACTTAATTTCTGCTTGGCCTTGTGCGTAAGCGTAGCCAATGCTCATGACCAGCATCATCATATAAAAAGCGACTTTCTTCATGTTCCTATTTTTTATATTATAACGGGGCAAAGGTAATCCATTTTCATTAAAATGCTGTTTATGATGTGCGAAATAGTATTAAATTGGGCTTAAAAGCTATCCTTGCGAATGATCAATAATGAAAAATAGGGGAAACGGAGGGTTTCTATCCGATGATTGTCATTTAAATATTTCTCCTCCGGAGTTCCTACATTTTCAAAATAATGGTACCGGTATTCCGGATGCAGACGGATGCAGCGGTGTACTTCGTCTGTACATTGGGACAGTTTCATGATGACGACGGTGCTTTTTTCTTCTACCAATTTCTCGATTTCTTCTGTGGTGGTGATGCCGGGAATGACGGTCAGGCGTTCTTCCCGGCTGGCGATGTGTAGTCCACCCAATGCACCGGCAGCAATAAAGGCAGGTATGCCGGCTATATGCATTACAGGAATATGTCCGGCCTGTAGTTTCTCGAAAATATAGTGTACGGAGGAATAAAATCCAGCATCTCCTTCGGCAACGATGCAAATATTCTTGTTCTCCTTATATAATAGGACTATTTCTGCATAGACCCGGTCATACACATTCAAGGCTTCTTCCCGCAGTTTGCTCATGGGCAGTGTAAAACGGCGGATACTGCTGTTTGGAATATCCAGTTGTTGCATGATGCCCGCAGCCCGTGAGAGGGTGCGTCCGTCTCTTGTCTGAGTTTCGGGGCAGAAGATACAGTCCGCTGCTTGCAAGGCTTTCAGGCCTTTGACAGTAATCAGTTCCGGTTCGCCCGGACCGAGAGACACAAATAGGATAGGGTTCATACGGAATATGGAATTATGAGTTATCACTTTCATAAATATGCGGATACAAAAGTGAGGAAATAATCGGTAGTAAACAAGATATTGCTTACCTTTGTTGTCAATGTACCAAATAAACTTCTTATGGACTACCAATTTAATACCCGTTTGAATGGCAATATAGCCATGACATACCATTTTCATGAGAATGTATCATTGAAGCGGGACAAGACTTTATATAAGTTTATCTGGGTGCAGAGTGGCACTTTGTCGATAGAGGTAGATCATATACCCATGTGTCTGGAAAAAGATGAAATCATTACATTGACCCCGTTGCATCATCTGGAAGTGAAAGAGGTCGGAGGGGAATATCTGACTTTTCTGTTCAACAGCAATTTCTATTGTATATACGGACACGACAATGAGGTGTCCTGCAACGGTTTTCTTTTTTATGGCTCTTCTAGGATAATGCGTCTGAAGCTGTCCGGAGAACAATCCTCCAACCTGAACGATATTGTTCGTATCTTCCGCCAGGAGTCTGCCGTTCACGACAATCTTCAAGAAGAGATGCTGCGGATAGTGCTGAAGCGTTTTATCATCACTTGCACACGTATTGCTCGCCAGAAGTTTGATGTAAAGGAGGAGAATGAGAAAACGTTCGATATCATCCGTCAGTTTTATGTGCTGGTCGATCAGAATTTTAAGGAGAAGAAACAGGTGCAGGATTATGCCGATATTCTGTTTCGTTCCCCAAAAACTTTATCCAACCTTTTTGCTTCTTGCGGACTGCCTTCTCCTCTAAAGGTTATTCATGAGCGTATAGAGGCGGAAGCCAAGAGACTGTTGCTATATACAAGGAAAAGTGCCAAAGAAATCAGTTCCATCTTAGGCTTTGAAGACTTGGCCTCATTCAGCCGTTTCTTCAAAAAAATGACCGGAGAAAGTGTCTCCGAGTATAGAAAACGGATACAGCGGGAAGAATTGCCAACTGTTGCGGAATAATTGCCATTTCGCATGTGCCCAAAAACAGGGAACTTTGCAAAAACAAAAAACAGATGTACGCTGTAGTCAAAGTACTTCTGTTTGAGTGACAAGTACTTATTAAAACAAAATTAAAATGAAAACAAAATTGCAAAACCTGTTTGTGGCTGCTCTGACGATTGCCGCTTCTACTCAAAAGTTAGGTATTAATTTGATTCGTGTTGCTATCCTGGTTGTTTTTGTGTGGATTGGTGGCCTGAAGTTCTGGAATTACGAAGCCGAAGGTATTGTTCCCTTTGTGGCAAACAGTCCTTTCATGAGTTTCTTTTATACGAAGAGTGCGCCCGAGTACAAGGAATATAAACTGAAAGAGGGCGAGTTTAATGAAGTGAAACACCAATGGCACGTGGAGAATAATACGTATGGCTTTTCTCATGGTTTAGGTATTCTTATTATGGCTATAGGTATTCTTACATTCCTGGGTATTTTCTTTCCGAAGATTGGATTGGCGGGAGCTGCATTGGCTATTGTCATGACTGTCGGTACGCTCTCTTTCCTTGTGACCACTCCCGAAGTATGGGTACCCGATTTGGGAAGCGGGGAGCATGGTTTCCCGTTACTGACAGGTGCCGGACGATTGGTGATTAAAGATGCGGCCATCCTTGCAGGAGCTGTCGTTGTGCTGGCTGACAGTGCCAAAAGAGTATTGAATCAACTAAAGAAATAGAGTATGAAAAAGTATGATGCCATTATTATCGGGTTCGGGAAGGGCGGTAAGACGCTTGCTGCCGAACTGGCTAAACGAAATCGTTCAGTAGCTGTGGTAGAACGTTCGGACAAAATGTATGGAGGCACATGTATCAACATCGGTTGTATTCCGACGAAAACTTTGGTGCATGCCGCTAGGTTGGCAGACCGAACTGCTTCCCGGGAAGAGAAGCAGGCGTATTATGCCCAATCCATTGCCCGGAAGGAAGAAGTGACTTCTTTCTTGCGTCAGAAGAACTATCATAATTTGGCAGATAATCCTAATGTGACGGTATATACGGGTACAGGTTCTTTTACAGGACCTGATGTGGTCGAAGTCCGGACGGCAGAAGAAGTTATAGAACTGCAAGCACCGCAGATTTATATCAATACCGGTGCGGAAACCATTATTCCTCCTATTGAGGGGATAAAGGATAATCCGAAAGTATATACTAGTACTTCCATTATGGAAATGACTGTCTTGCCGGATCATCTGGTCATCGTAGGCGGTGGCTACATAGGGCTGGAGTTTGCGTCCATGTATGCCTCTTTCGGTTCCCGGGTAACGGTATTGGAAGGTTCTCCCGGTTTGATAGTGCGGGAAGACAGGGATATAGCGGACAGTGTCCGGGAAGTGTTGGAACGAAAGGGCATTGTCTTCCTTGTGAATGCACGTGTACAGTCCGTACAGGATTCCGTGGTGGTTTACCGGGATGCAGTGACGGGAGAGGAACGTCGTCTGGAAGCAGATGCCATACTGCTGGCTACCGGAAGACGTCCCAATACGGAAGGATTGAATTTACAGGCGGCAGGAGTAGAGATAAATGAACGGGGTGCGATTATTGTCAACGAACATCTGCAGACTACCAACCCTTCTATCCGTGCCATCGGTGATGTGAAAGGCGGGCTGCAATTTACGTATATCTCTCTTGATGACTATCGCATCATACGTGAGGATTTATTCGGGGCAGGAGAACGTAAGGTATCGGACCGCGAACCGGTAAGTTATTCTGTTTTTATTGATCCTCCGCTTTCAAGGATAGGTATGAGTGAGGAAGATGCACGTAAGAAAGGGCTGGACATCAAGGTCAATAAGTTGCCGGTGGCTGCTATTCCGCGTGCCCGTACATTGGGAGATACCAATGGTCTGTTCAAGGTAGTGATAGATGCCAATACGGATAAAATTCTAGGTTGTACGCTGTTCGGGCCGGAATCGAGCGAGGTCATCAATCTGGTTGCCATGGCTATGAAGACAGGGCAGGAATATACGTTCCTGCGTGATTTTATATTTACCCATCCAAGTATGAGCGAGGCGCTGAATGATTTGATGAGTTAGTGCAGTCGTTTGCCTTTCACTGCTTATTGGCACTTTGGGTGGATAAAGTTTGCGTATCTCCTCAAAATTGACGAATATTGTGCCCGGAATTTCATATAATTCAAATAATCATGACTCGAATACCGGTTATTGCCACGGCCTTCTTTTGTGTGTTATGCGTAGCGGCGTGTGAATCAAAATCAAGGCAAACATCTGTAGAATCCGTTTCCGTTGGTTCTTCAACGGTTACGGTTGCCGACTCGGCTACTGTTATTGTACCTGTTTATGCAAAAGGGTATTCTGTGGAATATCTTTCCGGTGATGTCCGTCTGATAGATATCTGCGATCCCCAGAAAGAGAACGGCAATACTTTCCATTATGCTTTGGTTCCGAAAGGAAGGAAACCATCCGGCATTCCGGAAAATTATACGGTGATTGAAACTCCGGTGAAACACGTCATGTGCATGACCTCCCTGCAACTCTCCAATTTTATCCGTCTGGACGCCTGTGATTATGTTGTGGGTATCACCAGCACCCGCCATCTCTTTAATAAGGAGATGAATGAGCGTTTGAAGTCCGGCAAGACAGCTAAAATCGGTATCGAAGGAAATTTTGATAATGAGTTGATAATGAGCATGAATCCGGATGTTATCTTCATCTCTCCTTTCAAGCGGGGAGGATATGATGCCATGCGTGAGATCGGCATTCCTCTGGTTCCCCATTTGGGCTATAAAGAAATGACTCCTTTGGGACAAGCCGAATGGATCAAATTCATCGGCATGTTTATAGGGCAGGAAGCGGAGGCAAATGCAAAGTTTGCAGCTATTGAAAAGAGATATAATGAACTGAAGGAACTGGCTGCAAACGTAGGGAAACGCCCGGTGGTTTTCAGTGGTGAGATACGTGGAGGCAATTGGTATGCGGTGGGCGGAAAGAGCTTTCTTGCCCAATTGTTCCGTGATGCGGGTGCGGACTATTTCTTGAAGGATGATCCCCGTTCGGGCGGTGTCACGCTGGATTTTGAAACGGTATATAACCAGGCTGAAAGTGCGGATTTCTGGCGCATAGTGAACAGTTATGACGGGACTTTTTCGTACGATGCGTTGAAATCTCTGGATCCCCGTTATGCTGACTTCCGTGCATTTCGCGAAAAGGGAGTTGTTTATTGCAATATGCGTGAGAAGCCTTTTTACGAAAGTATGCCCATGGAACCGGAAATTGTTTTGGAAGATTTGATTCATGCATTCCATCCTGATTTGCTGCCTGATTATAAACCCACTTACTATGAGCGTTTGAAATAATGAAAAGACCTGTGTTATTGTTGATGCTTTTGTTGTTGGCGTCTATTTTCTTGTTTTTCCTGTTGAATCTGCTGTTGGGGTCTGTTCACATTCCTTTAAGCAAGGTATGGGATTTTTTATGGGGGACAGGTACGGCTGCCAATCCGGATACAATGAGCAATCAAGAGGTTATCTGGAGCAATATTATTTGGAAATCCCGTGTGCCGCAAGCTTTGACGGCTTTAGTGGCTGGAGCCGGACTGTCAGTAAGCGGTTTGCAGATGCAGACGGTCTTTCGCAACCCATTGGCGGGACCTTCGGTACTTGGCATCAGTTCGGGCGCCAGCTTAGGGGTAGCTTGTGTGGTGTTGCTGTCCGGAGCCATGGGCGGAGTGGCATTGAGCCGCTTGGGATATATGGGAGAAGTCGCTTTGTCCATAGCTGCCATTATCGGTGCGTTGGCGGTCATGGCGCTTATCGTATATGTCTCTCAGAAAGTGAAGGGCAATGTAACGTTGCTCATTATCGGTGTGATGATAGGTTATGTGGCAAGCGCCATTATCGGTGTATTGAAATATTTCAGCGTGGAAGAGGATATACGTGCGTATGTCATTTGGGGATTAGGTAGTTTTGCCCGTGTTTCCGGTGATCAGATGACTCTCTTTGTGTGCATTATGGCAGTGTTGTTGCCCCTCTCTTTTCTGTTGATAAAGACCATGAACCTATTGTTGTTGGGAGATGGCTATGCGCGCAATTTGGGGCTGAATATCAAAAGGGCGCGTTTGCTCGTCATTTCTTGTTCCGGTGTGTTGGTGGCAATCGTAACGGCCTATTGCGGACCGATTATGTTTATCGGTCTAGCGGTACCTCATTTATGCCGTGCCATTTTTCAGACTTCCGATCATCGGATATTGATGCCTGCCACTTTGTTGGTAGGAGCTGCCTTGGCACTGGTTTGTAATTTGATAGCCCGTATGCCGGGGGTTGAGGGGGCTTTGCCGGTAAACTCTGTGACTGCACTGGTAGGTGCTCCGGTAGTGGCTTCCGTGCTTTTTAGAAAAAGGAAAGGAGAATTGAATGAATAAAGGAACCATACATATAGAGAATCTTTCCATCGGTTATCCCGGCAAGGGAGACGTGAAAGTTGTGGCAAGCGGCATTTGTGCCGATATCAACGGGGGTGAACTGACTTGTTTGTTAGGTGCCAATGGAGTAGGGAAGTCAACCTTGCTTCGTACGTTATCCGCTTTCCAACCCAAATTAGGGGGGGAGATACGCATTCAAGGGAAAGAGATTGGAGATTATACGGATAAACAGCTCTCACGGGTCATTAGCGTGGTTCTTACGGAAAAATGTGATATCCGAAATATGACCGTGACCGAACTGATAGGCTTGGGACGCAGCCCTTATACCGGCTTCTGGGGTACTCTATCCAAAGAAGACAGGGCAGTGGTAGAGCACTCAGTCGCTTTGGTGGGTATTCCGCATTTGGCACATCGTATGGTTCATACCTTGAGTGACGGTGAACGCCAGAAGGTGATGATAGCCAAGGCACTGGCACAGGAAACTCCGGTTATCTACTTGGATGAACCCACTGCTTTTCTTGACTTTCCCAGCAAGGTGGAAATGATGCAGTTGTTGCATCACTTGAGCCGTCAAACTGACAAGACCATCTTTTTATCTACCCATGACTTGGAACTGGCCCTGCAGATAGCCGATAAGATCTGGCTGATGGATAAGATGAACGGAGTGACTATAGGCACTCCCGAGGATCTTTCCTTGAACGGTAATTTGAGTAATTTCTTTGCCCGCAAAGGTATTGTTTTTGACTTGGAGACTGGTCTGTTCCGGGTAGATAATGAATATACCTCACAGATACATCTGGTCGGGCATGGGCAGAGATATGCTATGGTCCGCAAGGCCTTACAGCGCAATGGCATATTGGCTAATCGGAATGTGACGTCAGACATCTGTATAGAAACCGGAGACTTGAAAGGAGATGGCACTTTCCTGTTACATCTGCCCGGAGGACAGGAGGTAAGGGTAGGTACCATCGAAGAACTTTTGGAACGGGTTAAAGACAACTGATCAGAACCGGTAGCCTACCGTAAAGAATGCGGCAAAGTTCCTAGGCAGGTATTCGCTGTATCCGTCAGGATTCATCATCAGGTTCAGCTGTTTGTTGACAGTGACAAATCCGACTTGGGTTTCTGCGCCGATAACAAACCGGTGATATTCAAACGTCAGTCCCATAGCGATACCTGTATCGAAACGTTGGTTTCCCATGTTGTTGTCCAACATGCTTCCGAAAGTATCCAGCTTGAAACGATAATCGTTGGAATGGTGGCTACCGGTAGAGTCATGCCTCTCGCCGGAGGTCTTTCCACCCAGTCCGATTGCAACATAAGGACCGGCACTTAATGAGATGTGATAGTTCTTGTTCAAGGTGAGACGGGCAGCCATCATAACGGGTATTTGCAAATATAATTCGTTCATGTCTGCTTTCCCATACTTTATTTCGTCTTTACCGCCTATGGATACGAATTCCAGGGCAGATTGCACTACCCAAGTCCGGCTGAGTGCATATTCTGCACCGATACCTGCTTTGTACGCTATTCTGGTTTCACTGCTTGAGTGTTTTCCCCAGAAGTTGGAAGTGCCGATTCCTGCCTTTGCGTGGAAAGAGATGGGGCTTTGTGCTGAACTTGCCAGTGCAGCCATTGCGAAACAGATAATAATGATAATCTTCCTCATACGTAAATTTTTCCGTTTTCAGTTATTAATAATAAGGTCAGTTCTCCTTTGGGCAGCAGTGGGGCACAGTGTTGCAGGCAGTGCCCGATTAATGCTTTAGAGAAAATAGCCAGTTCGTCTGCCGGAATGATGTCCCAAAGCTCGCGAGCCATATTTATTTGTCCGATACGGTTAAGGACAGCTTCGCTACATCCGGCCCGTCGGGCTATATCCTGTATGAAATGCTTATTCATCACTACTTTCCTGCTGTGTGTGTCTAAGTTACCTTCTGCCAATTTCACGGCTTTGCCTATCATTACTCCAAGAGTGACTTGGGGCAGTTCCAGTGTATCTGCTATTTTTAGAGTTTCACCGATAAAATTGCCATAATGTACAAATGCCTGCGCCGGAAGGTCGGGGTAGTATGCTTTGATGTATTTTTCACTTTTGGCTCCGGAGCTGATGACTATGCGCGGACTGTTTGTGGCACGTGCCACTTCCATGGATTTACGGATAGAATTGATAAATGCTTCGGAAGAGAAAGGTTTTACGATGCCCGATGTACCGATGATGGAAATACCTCCTTCTATTCCTAAACGCGGGTTGAAAGTGCGTTTTGCGATTTCTTCTCCGCCGGGTACGGAAATGGTTACCACTATAGGATTGGGTTGCTTGGATATGCCGATTTTTTCAAGACAGCGCCTTACATTGTCTTCTATCATTTTGCGTGGAGTAGCGTTGATGGCAGGTGAACCCAATTCAAGGCCCAGGCCGGGCATAGTGACGATGCCTATGCCTTCACCGCCGCAAACGATGATATCATAATCTTCTTGTACCGGTGACTTTCCTGATGAAGGGTCATCCATACGGAAAGGGATGGCTACATTGGCTATAACTTCCACGCCGTTCGTAATATCGGGATCGTCACCGGCATCTTTGATGACTGTAGCGCTTGTTTCGAACATTCCGTCACCGTTTCTCAAGATACCGGAGTGAGGTCGCTTTTTCTGCGGTTCCACAGGCACATGAATGGTTTCTCCATTGGGCAGGACTACCGGAAACTCTGATGGACGGGGAGTGAACGCTACATTGAAAATGTCCCAGGTGGCGGCTACGGCTGCCGCCGCCGCACAAGTGCCGGTGGTCAGGCCGCTGTGTAACGGGAAAAAAACAGGCAGAAACCTTTCTACCATCCGACGTAGCCCGTGTTCGCCGTTGACGTAATGGAACTTTTCGGATGTCTGGGGACGGCAGATGGCAAAAATGCGTATGCCTAATTCTTGTGCGGCTTTTACTTTCTCGCAAAATCCGCCTGACACACCGCTTTCCTTGATGAGAATGGCTTCGGGATGGAGTTCTTGCATCAGGCTCCGTTCGTCTTCTCCGTAGTGGTAGTAACGGAGATGTTCTTCGGGATAGCCTTGCTTGCATGCCAGTTCCCGTGAACTGTCGCGGTCAAGAATACGGAAGTAACAGCAGGTGCTTTCTTTCCAGAGCGATTCCAGTTTGCTGATGCTTTGTACCCCGGTCAATGCCAGCAGGGTGAGTATCTCTTCTTTTTTTATCCACCGGATAGCATCATCGTAGTTCTTGCACCAGGTGATGTGCTCTTCATCGTGCCGGACGAAAATTCGCTCAAAGCGTATGACGGGAATACCGGATGCAGAGGATACCTGTTCCACGGTTTTATGCAGTTGCTCGGCAAAGGGGTGTGCAGCGTCTATCAGCAGTTTTATACCGTGTTGGATGCAAAATGTTTCCATTTTTTCTGCATCCATGGCACCTTGCAAACGGATACCGTTGTGCAGAAGCACTTCCTGTTCGTCTCCTTTGGTGGAGTAATAGAATGGTTTTCCAGCCTCCTCAAGAGTTTTGACAGCGATGCGTCCTTCGGTGGTTCCGCCTAATACGAGAATCATAATTTAATTGTTTTATTTTCTGAATAAATGTTTGAATTCGTGGGCATAGAGACGCGACAATCCTTCACGGTTACCGATGGCTTCGCCTACGACAATCATGGTAGTCAGTGTCAGGTTGTTTTCTTTCACGATGGCGGCCAGTTCTTTTAGTTTTCCGAGGAAGATACGTTCGTCTTTCCAAGTCAGGTGATAGCAGACGGCGACAGGAGTGTTTTCCGGATATTCCTGCAAAAGTTCTTCCTGTACCTGTTCGGCAATGCCGGCACTGAGAAAGATACACATGGTGCTCTGTGAACGTGCCATGAGATGCAGTTTTTCGCGTTCGGGCATGGGAGTGCGTCCTTCCCCGCGTGTAAGGATGATGCTCTGTACCTTTTCGGGGATGGTGAACTGTGACTTCAGTGCCGCTGCGGCAGCTTGGAAAGAAGAGATACCGGGCGTGATGTGATAGTTCATACCGTATCGGTCGAAATAATTCATTTGCTCTTGGATGGCTCCATAGATACAGGGGTCACCGGTATGAAGACGGACTATGAATTTGTTTCTGTCATAAAAATCCCTCATCAGAGAGAACTGTTCTTCCAGATCCATGGAGGCTGAACTACGGACTGTAGCACCCGGTTTGGCACAAAGCGTCAGTTCGCGGGGGACAAGGCTGCCTGCATACAGAATGAGATCGGCTTTTTCCAACATCTGCCGGCCGCGTACGGAGATTAAATCGGGATCGCCCGGACCGGCACCGACAATCTCGATGTGTCCGCTGCGGATGAATCTTGAATCGAGCGCAGCTGCTACGGTATAGTTGGTTCCCTTCTTCTTGGGCATCAGCAATCTTCCGCCTGCGGAAAGTAATGCTGCTGCTTCACTCACACTGGGAGTTCCCATGTGCTTCATGACTGTTTTGCTGGGGTGAGGCACATGGATCCGGGACAACTCTTCGGCTGTATAAAACCGTACCGGGTACTTCCTTTTGAGTGCTTTCACTACCGGTTCATTCTTTTTGGCGTCAATGGTAGAGATGGATGCTATAGCCTGCAGGGGGATGCCGTATTCTCTCAATGTCTCTTGTATAGCCTCTTGCACCTTCCGGGTAGGTCCGGCTTGGCGGGCAAGTCCGATACCGAGATGTACGGAACGCGGCACATAGCATATTAAAGGTATTTCCGGAAAATTAGGGATTTGCGGAGATACGCACAGAATTAGTCTGAAACGGGAGGCTTTAATGTCTTGTACCCGATAGAACACTTCTACATGAGAGGGCAGATTGGCTTCTAACCAGTCTGTTCCTTCGTCGTGGACGGTAAGCAGCAGGGCAGTGGGCTTTTTTGAAACAAAAAGGCTGATATGCTCGTTCATGCAGGCTTTCATTTTCTCTTCAGGAGTTTTTGCCAGTTCGGCCATCAGAAGAGTGGAAAGGTCGGCGTTGATAACAGGGAACCAGTTGAAACGTTGGGCAAAAGTATCGAGTGCCCACATGCCGGTAAGATCACTTTGAGTAGTGACTACCGGTTCGGCGCCGAGAATATTCGCTACTTGTTTGGCAAGGTCATTGGCTCCACCTATATGACCGGATAAAACGGAGATGGCATATCGTCCGGTGCTATCTACACAGACTACTGCGGGGTCGGTATATTTGTTTTTCACGCAAGGTGCGATGGCACGTACACAGATTCCCATGGCTCCGATAAAAATCAGTGCGTCATAGTGATGGAAGTGCTCTGCCACAAAACTGCCGGCAGAATCGATGTGCGTACAGCCGTCTTGCTGTTGTGAAGTGAATATTTCTGATTCGGAAAGTTCGTTGTGTAATAATTCGGCAACGTTCAAGCCGGCTTCGGAAATGAGGATAATGGCTGTTTTCATATTTGATGTATATTTAAGAAAGCGTGGCTTTCATAATTTCAATGGGATTATAATCGTTTAAAGCAATACGGATGGAGGGATGTTGTGTCATACCGGCGGCCTGTACACCTTCAAGAAAGGCGGCCTTGCTGTCTGCCGATACGGAGTTGAATACGATGCATCCTCCGGGTTGGAGTGTTTCTTTTATTTTTGCCAGCATCTCCTTCAGATGTCCTCCATGTCCGCCGATAAAGACGGCATCCGGACGGGGAAAGTGTCCGGTATCCGTTTGCAGGAAATCACCGATGACAGCCGTAATGCCCGGTGCGCCGAAACGGCGGGAATTGGTGGCCATCAATTTTTCTCCTTCGGCACGTACTTCAAAGGAAACTACCCTTAGGTGCGGAAATTGCAGCCGGGCTTCGATTGATACGGAACCGGTACAGAAACCTATGTCCCAAAACACATGACGATGATTCAACTCCAAGGCCTGCAAGGTGAGCAGACGGATGGGGGCTTTGGTAATCATGCGGGAACGTCCGTCCAGATGAGCGAACTCCTCATCGGGAATACCGAAATAATTGTTGTTTGATGAAGGGCGGCTCTCTATGTTGCAAATAAGATTATTGGGATGTTCGAAAGAACTGTGGACGGCTTCTTGGGGTGTCATACTGCGGACGCGCTCTTTTTCGGGATTGCCCAGATGTTCGCCTATATACATTGTATAATGGGAATAACCATATTCTAACATACGGGCGGCAATCGTTGCGGGAGTATGCTCACGGTCAGTGAGAATTCCTATTTTGGGAGCATGTTCTATCAAGGCGCGGTCAAACTCCTGCCAGGGACGTCCGGTGAGGGAGACGGTGCGCATGTCATCGTATGGCATAACGAGCCGGTGGGCCAGTGTCTGCAAGGAATTGAATGCAGGATACAGGCGGATTTCAGCATCCGGCAGTTTACGTTTTACGGTGTTGGCAAAACCGAAAAACAACGGATCCCCGGATGCGAAAACGACGATGGCTTCTTCCTTTTTCTCTGTAAAAATTTTCTTATAACAAGAGAATGCGTTTTCCAATGGTACGGTGATAGGAATCCATTCGAAAGATTCCGGCAACAGCTTCTTTACTATATCCCTATGCCGTATGCCGCCCGAGAATATTCTTCCTTGCCGTATGAGGGTCATTACTTCCGGTGGGAAAAAGGGTTCCCGGTTGTCGTCCATTCCTATGATAATAAAATGCTGCCTCACACATCCCTCCCCGGGCGCAACTGCCCCGCATCATTAAAGCATAATACTGCATTCACTAAAGTTGCCGCTAAATTGCTGCCGCCTTTGCGGCCTTCCACTATGATTTTCGGTATGCGGCTAAACGGTTTCACCATGTGCTTGGATTCTTGTACATGGACAAAGCCCACAGGTGCAGCAATGATTCCTGCCGGATGTGCTTTGCCTTTGCGTATCAGGTCACATAATTCCATTAATGCCGTCGGGGCATTGCCGAATACGAACAGGGCGTCCGGATGTTCTTCTACAGCCAGCCGGATACCAGCCTGGGTTCTTGTAATGCCTTTTTCTGTTGCCATTCCGGCCGTACGGGGATCACCAAGATAGCATTTTACTTCCATCCCAAGGCGTTTCAGAGCTCCTTTGCGGATGCCGCTGGCCGCCATGGTTACATCGGTGACAATCGTCCGGATACGGCCTTTTTCAATGCCTTGATACAAGGAAGCGACGGCGCCTTTATCTGTCTGCAAAAGGTTCTCCATTTCGAAATCTGCGGTAGTATGTATGGCATGCAACAAAGCCCATTTATGGTCGAGAGGAATATCGGGATGCTTCAATTCTTTTTCGATGGTGCGGAAACTACGGATCATGATATCCTGCCCTTTGTTGGGCTGAAGCTGAGGTTCAGAACTCTGAAGTTGAGGTCTGGAACCTTGAAGCTGAGGTTTATCGGCCGGAATCCCTTCTCTGTAATATCCTCTCGGAGTGATGAAAGTCCCATTCCATTCGTAGGATTGTGAGTTGCCTATCAGTACTACGGTGAACATATCTACCTCTTCGGGATTGAAATTTTCCAATGTAGTGATGTGCACTTCCTGTTCCGGCCTTCCTGCCTGGCGTACATAACCTACAGGGGTTTCCGGCATGCGTCCTTCTTGCAGGAAAAGTTCCTTCAGACGGTAAAGCTGCCAGTAACGTCCTTCACTTTTGGGGTTATAGACGGCGGTCACAAAATCGGCAACGGCAGCGGCGATGATTCTTTTCTCAATGCGTTCCCACGGGGTCATCAGGTCGGAAAGTGAAATGACACAGAAGTCATGGCCTACGGGAGCGCCCAACAAGGAGGCGGCTTTCTGAAAAGCACTGATACCCGGCAGGGAAACAATCTCTACGGTACTGTTCCGTTCCCGCTTCATTTCATAAATAAGGGGTGTCATGCCATAAATCCCGGCATCACCGGAGCTGATGACACAGACGGTCTTTCCCTCTTCAGCCAGTTCGAATGCTTGCTCGGCACGGGTACGTTCCCGTTTCATACCGGTATCTATACATTCCGTTTCGGGACGAAGATGGGGAGTGACAAATTGAAAATAATATTTATATCCCACTACTACATCTGATTCCTGCAAAGCGGAAATTACGGCGGGAGTAATGTCTGCTTCGTTGCCCGGTCCGATGCCGGCAACAATGATTCTGGACTGCTTCATTTATAATAAGTATTCTGTTGCGTGCAAAGATAATGCAAACCGTGGGCAGTATAAAATGAACTTGTTCATTTTTTATGCTGAGGTGCAGCTTATCTTCGCTATCGGCAAAGATAGAATATTAATTCAAGATAACCGAAAAATGAAATGACAATGTCTGTTTTAAAAAGGGCTACACCCTTTACCCGGAAGGGTGTAGCCATCCGGTACAAAGGGTGTAGCCCTGAGGGGTAAAAGGTGTAGCCCTTTTACAGACGCTGTTTATCAATCGTTTAGCATGGCTTTAATATGCTCTATGTATATCCGCCGGATAGCCTTGTTTTCACCCAATCCCTGCATGCGTACATTTACCCGGTAGCCTTGTTTCTCCAGTTCCGTTTTCCATACACCGGCTATATCTTCTTTGGTGTGATTGCCGCACACCAACAGCAAGGGTACCAGTGTAACTGCCTTGACACGGTTTTCTTTCAGTTGCAGCAAGGTAGCTTCCAATGTAGGATAACCTTCAATGGTGCTGACGTGGAAACTCTTTGCATTGACAGCAAGTGCGCTCTCCTTCATCTTTTGCGTTTGCGATTTGCCATATACTTCAATGGATTTAAGTGCCACGGCATTTTCTTCCAATATGAAATCTATGGTTTTACTTTGTTGGATACTGACTGTCCTTTTGATAGTCTGATAGCCTATGGATGATGCTACCACGGTAAGCGTTCCGGGTTGCACACGCAGGGTGTACCGACCGTTGTCATCTGTATAAGTACCTATGGATGGATTTTCTACGGCAATAGTTACCAATGGCAGAGGATTACCTTGCTTGTCGGTGACGGTACCGGATATGACAACTTTGTTCTGGGCTGCCATAGCAATGGGAAACAGGTAGACGGTGAAAAATAATAATGTTCGTATAAAGAAAGTCATTCTATTTTTATTAGGATTATAATGCGGGGTCTTTATCTTTTTAGAGACTTGCAAAAGTATGGACTTTCTGTGACGGATAAAATACTTAAAAATAGCTATATTGAGGTGTGAAATAGCTATTTATAGGTATCTTTTCCCTGTCTCTTGTTCATCTTTGTATATATCTTTCTGATTTTCGCTTTCTGCGGCATTTTCTCCGCAAATAATTTATGCTTAATGCAACACCGGTAACAGATACAGCGCTTCCCCCAAGCAGTAATATCCAAAGAACGGTTTTACGGAGGGCAGCGTTGGAATTCAGTCCGGGTAGGCGCATACGGTGCAGGGCTGTATATGACCAGTACTTCCATCGGGATGAAGTATCGACATGGCGGATAATGCCTGTTTCCGGATGGATATAATAGATGCTCCGGTCGGCATCTTCCACAACAGTTTTCCAGACAGGCAGCTGGGGGCGTTCGCGGTACATGTTACTCATATCACGGTAGTATGTTTCAAAGTGACCGAGCAGCGACATCCGGATCGGTATGGGAGCATTGGCGCCCGTGCTGTCAGAGGCATATATACTTTCGATGCCTCTGCGTATTTCGTCTTCGGAGAGATGTAAGGGACGGGGCAAGCTGTCTGTTGCGTCTATATAGAATTCTGTTTTTCCGTCCTTTACCGTGTAGTAGGGATGTTCGCGGAAATTGCTCCATTCTATCTGCAAGGCTTGGGGATAGGCAGCTATGATGCGGCGATAGTCCAATGTATAATGCTCCGGCCGGGGGGCATGAGCGTGTAGTGTACGTATGGGATTGGTTTTCAAGGCTGGTTTATGAATCCATTCGGGAATATCCGCTACGGACATCATGCCGCTGAAAGTAAAGGTCAGTACGAATATTCCGAAAAATATTCCGGTCAGATAGTGCCAGTGATACCATTTCTTGCGGTAGGGTGAAAAACGGTGATAACGATTGCGGCGTGTCTTCCGCCATACATCTATAGTTACCCAGATGCCTGCAATGACCATCACGCAACCCATGCCAGACAGCCAGATGACAGTTTTGTTCCATAGGGCAGTGTCTTGTCGCAGCCAGGTGAAATATACCCAGTGGGGAATAGCTCCTAACCATGCCCAGAAGCGTTCATTCCGGTTGGAGAATTGTAAAGCTTCACCGTTTCGTGAGCTTAGGTAAAGCTGGGTTCCGGCATCGTCGGCGAAATATATCTTGTAGATGGGCATCTCCTTTTTCAGTTCGCCAAATGGAATCCATTGGTCCGGAGAATTTACTGTATCTATGTGGACTATGGGAGCGGGACACCACAGGGCAGCTATCCGGTGGATATACTTGCTGTCTGTCGGCAATAGTGAATCGGATGGATTCAGAGGGAGGTTATACTCCCCTTTGCCGGTACGGACATGGAAAAATGTTTGTCCGAATTTACGGTTGAGAGTCAGTTTCCTGACTTGTTCTTTATGGGGAAGCCGGGCTATCACGGCTGCAATGTCCGGCAGTGAATCGCCCGATGCTGAAAGCACTTCCTGCTTTTGCAGTTTTTCTTTCGCATTGACATGGGGAAAACGGTGGTACATCATCACAAAAGCGGAGAGGAACCACATGAGAAATAGGATACAGAGCAAAGTGCCCAGTATCCTATGGATAGAGTACATTAATTGGGTAATAACATTCATCATTGTTCGGGTTTTCTTGCAAAAGTACAAGATGATTCAAGAACGCTAAATACCTAATAGTGGGTATTATTCTACATCTTTACCGGCGGCGTAGGCTGCTTTTTTGGTCATGATGTCCAGTATGCGGTGCTTCAGCCCGAAACGGATGTGGCTGATGAATATTTCTTGAATTTCAGGAACCTGTCCCAACCCTTCCAAATGTGTGTTGACGGTATATCCCTCTTTTTCAAGAGCTTCCTTCCATTCTCCGGCAATGTCATTTTTAGCATGTTCTCCGGCAACAAACATGAAAGGAACCAGAGTCACTTGTTTGGCTTTGGTGGCTTTTAATTGTGCAAGCATGGTTTCGAAAGTCGGATAGCCTTCAATAGTGCCTACATGAAAATTGGGAAGCCCGTTTGCTTTCAGCATGTAGTCCATCTGGCTGTAGATGGCGGTACTGGGTGTGTAAGTGCCATGTCCCACAAGAACGAAGTGCTCTTTGGCAACTTTCTTGCTTTGTGCCGGGGCGTTGTAGCGGCTACCCAGAATACTTACCACTTTCTCTGCGTCTTCTACAGAATAGAGCAGGGGAGTACCTACACGTATATCCTTGAAAAAGGGCAGTACACTTTCCACATCCCGGCGGAGTGATTCCATTTCTACTCCGTCAATGATGTTGGTACTCTGCACGATAAGGTGTGTGTAACCTTCGCTGCGCAATTTCAGCATGGCATCCAGTGGAGTCAGCTTCGTGATGCCGCGCTCTTTCAAGCGGCGGATAATGATGCGCGATGTATAGGCTTCCTGGAACTTCAACTCCGGGAAGGCAGCTTGTGCCTTGGTGTTGATGGCATCAATGGTCAGAGTACGGGTATCATCATGCGTGGTACCGAAGTGTACCATGAGCAGGGCGGCCTTGTCTCCGGGTTTCATACTTGCAAGCATGTCGCTGTGCTCGTAATTGCCTCCCCCGTGCGCATGGCAGAGAAGGGAGAGGGTCAGTAGGATAAAAAGTGATGTAGTTCTCATAAACGCGGATATTATTTATGTAATTGTATAGCAAGGCTGGCATATAATGTGCGTCCGGGATTGGTACTGAAATAATTTACACCGAAAGGACGGCGATCTACCTTGTTGAAGACATTATTCATTCCCAAGCCGATTTCAAACTGGCCGAAAGAATGACGGGTCGCCAAATTCCATAAACCGTAGCCCGGAGCCGATTCATCTACATCACTGGCTTCATGGTAACGTTTGCTGTGGAACAGTCCTGTAACATTTACGTTTAATAAATAGTTTTTCCAATTATGGGCGTAATTGGCATTTACACTGCCGCTGTGGCGGATACTGCGTTCTATGGTTCCCCATTCTGTTTCTCCGGTACTTTCATTGTATTGCTTTCCACGGGCATAAGCGTATGTGTAGCTGCCACCCAAAGAAAATCCGGCACCTAAAATGCTGTTGAAGTTGATTTCGAATCCTTTAATCAATCCTTCTTCCAGATTGGCATATTTCTTGTATGTCTTCAGCTTTTTCAATTCACTCTCACTCATTCCCAGTTTGTCTTGCGCTTCTTTGTAGATTTCCTGCTTCTGAGTTTCATCCATTTTGCTGAACAATGTCTTTTCCGCATTAATCATATTGTCAATCTGATTGATGTAAGCCGTTCCGCTGATACTGAAATGGGAACCTATATATTCTGCGTTGATTGAACCATAGTGGCTCTTTTCAGCTTTGAGGTTCTTGTTGCCGTCAGTAAGTGTGGTGCCTTTATTCATGAAATAATATAGTTCATTCATGGACGGTGCACGGAATCCACCGGAATATTGCCCGCGTAGGTTGAAATTACCGATACTGTACATCAGTGACGCTTTAGGAGTCAGATTGGTGCCGGCTGTTTCATGCTTGACCAGGCGTAGCCCTACCGTTGCCTTGAAGTGGCGGAGAAATTCAGCCTCTTCCTGTGCATAAGCGGCCAAGGTATATACTCCTTTGTCAACCAAGGCGTCCGGACGCTTGAGCCGGTCCTGCACATATTCCATTCCGGCGATGGTACGTCCCCAGTTTCCATTGCGGAATGATCCTTTGAGATTGGCACTGTAATAATGGCTGCGCTTGGTCAGTGAAGTTTCTCCTATGCCGTATTTTACACTTTCTCCCCATTCTTTTACGGAAGTTTCTTTGCGATAGGTTTTGTTGGTCTCGAAATTGTCATTGTAGAGGTCCAGGGTGATATAGGATGCTTTTGCCACTTTATATCTGGCACCTAATGATAGATTATAAGATTCGTAGCCGATTCCATAATCATATCCCTGGTGTTGGAAATTCCGGTCATAGTATCCGCCTCCGGCGTATGCCGAGAATTTGTCATTGGGGGTAAAAGTAAATTTCTGGTTGAATGTATTGCTGTTGAAGCCGTCATTGGAGGTTTTGTCTGTCCATTCGCCATCTTCATCATAATCATTTTGTTTCCAGCTGTCTGCTTTGCGGTAAGCGTATGATGTGTAGGAACCCCACATACCTTTTTGTACATTCAGGTTTACCTGTTGGGTAAACTGCCCGTACCCTTCCACCTTTGTGTTTGAACTGACACGAATCTGATCCAGAGGCTGATTGGTAATGATATTGATAACTCCGGCAATGGCATCACTGCCGTATAGGGCAGAACCGGCTCCTTTCAAGATTTCAACTCGCTTGATGTCGTTTGTATTGATACGTGACAAATCCAAATTACCATTGGCTACATCAGTGCATACCTTCTGGCCGTTGACCAATACCAGGACATAACTGTTGCCGAGTCCGTTCATCATCAGATAATCTCCCATAGAGTTACTGGAAAAAGACAGTGAAGGTACCAATACCGTCATGGCTTCTTTGAAATCCGTGATGCCCGCTTTCTTGATGTCTCCGGCTGTGATGACATCTACCGGTGCAGGGGTTTCTTTCAGTCTGTGATGGGTGCCTGTACCGGTAATTACAACCGGATTTAAATCTACACTCAGTTCTCTGTCCTTTTGTTTTTCCTGTGCGGATGCACTCATTGCCATACACCCTCCCACGAGGATGAACAGCCAATTCTGCTTTTTCATTGATTGGTGAATAAGAATTAATACTTGTCTTCCTGACCCCGGGAAGGCGTTAATTACGTAACTGCTTAGGCAGGTTTCCTGACTCAGCTTTTAAAGAAAGCTTAACCTTCCCGTCCCTGGTTGCACGGATGCAAATCCGTTATGACAAGACAGTGGTTTTAATGTGTGAATGCTTTCTTTCCGACTTTCCTTTGTTTAAACAAAGTAAGCTGTTAGCTATACAGTAGCGGGCACTGCTCCGGCATCTCACCGGATTCCCTTTTATACGGCAGACAGAAATTCTGCCGTATCACCTAAGCGGGGACAAAGATATTTATTTTTTAGTGAGAAGAAAATTATTAGGAAAAATATTATAGTTTTCTCCTTTTTCGGCAAAAATAGTCATACCTTTGCCGCTGTTTTTTTGCAAACAATAGTCTTTCCGGCTATTTGTTTAAGAGGGAATCCGGTGAGAATCCGGAACAGTACCCGCTACTGTAAACACCTTAAAAAGAGAAATATTCTATCTACATGCCACTGTCGGAAGGCGGGAAGGCCTTATTTCTCGGGTGAAGTCAGGAAACCTGCCAAAATAAACTTATTGGATGTCAATTGAAAATAATCTCTATGATCCGTCACGCTATATCGTGGATGCAGGTATTTCAATTCGGAAGATGTGCCGTTATTGTGTATTCATTTTACAGAACTGAAAAATAAACAGCTTATTTTTTGTATTATATTCAGTTTCCACTATCTTTGCCCCTTGAATTGGTTTCGGACAGACTTTTCTGCTGTCCGGATTAAAAGGGAATCGGGTGTAAATCCCGGACAGTCCCGCTGCTGTGAAGCTCTGTTAAAATCTTGGAAAGAACCTTTGCCACTGATACTGTGTTTATATATCGGGAAGGCCTCAAGATCTGGAGTCAGTCAGAAGACCTGCCATTCGTTAAAGTCTGCCTTTACTCGTGGGATTAGGAAGACAGTACGAAAAGATTAAGTGAACATTAAAATTTGAAAGGGATGCCTATGCAAAAGGTATGTCCGCGTTGTGGTGCAACTTTCGAGTGCATGCACGACAATATATCGCAATGTCATTGCGCGTCTGTCCAATTGACTTCAGAGCAGCGTATATATTTGAAGGAAAATTTTTCCGATTGTATATGCCCACATTGTCTGGATGAGGTGAGTCACTCGTTCAGCAATAGTAAAATATATCCTTTATATATTAAAGAAGAAAATGATAAAGAAAGTATTGATAGCCAACAGAGGTGAGATTGCCTTGCGTGTGATGCGTTCGTGCCGTGAAATGGGAATGGTTGCTGTAGCGGTCTTTTCCGATGCGGATCGTACCTCGCACCATGTGGCGTATGCTGATGAAGCCTATCCGATAGGGGGAACAGCAGCTAAAGACAGTTATTTGAATATTGAAAAAGTTATTTCCGTAGCCAAACGTTGTGGTGCCGATGCCATTCATCCGGGATATGGTTTCTTGTCCGAAAATGCAGAATTTGCCCGGCGATGCAAGGAGGAAGGGATTGTTTTTATTGGTCCCAGTGCCGAGACAATGGAGGCTATGGGCGATAAAATAGCTGCCAGGCAACGTATGATAGCCGCAGGGGTACCGGTAGTTCCCGGAACAGAACAACCGCTGCAAAGTGCCGGGGAAGCAATGCGTATCTGTAATGAAATCGGCTATCCGGTGATGTTGAAGGCATCTATGGGAGGCGGTGGTAAAGGCATGCGCCTTATTCATCATGAAGATGAAGTAGTGGAGGCATATAATACCGCTCGTTCAGAGTCCATGTCGTCTTTTGGGGATGATACGGTTTATCTGGAAAAATTTGTGGAAGAACCGCATCATATCGAATTTCAGATATTGGGTGACAATTATGGGAATGTAATCCATCTGTTTGACCGTGAATGTTCCGTACAACGTCGCAACCAGAAGATTGTCGAAGAGAGCCCGTCACCTTTCCTGACTCCGGAACTGCGTAAGGAGATGGGAGAAAAAGCTGTTGCGGCTGCCAAGGCCGTGAATTATTCCGGTGCAGGTACCATTGAGTTTTTGGTGGACAAGAACCGGAATTTCTATTTTCTTGAAATGAATACCCGCTTGCAGGTGGAGCATCCCATTACGGAAGAAGTGGTGGGTGTGGATTTGGTAAAAGAGCAGATCCGTATTGCCAATGGTGAACCGTTGCATCTCAAACAGGATGAACTGTTCCAGCGTGGGCATGCGATAGAATGTCGTATTTGTGCCGAAGATACGGAAAATAATTTCATGCCTTCGCCCGGCATCATCAAGCAGCTGACCGAGCCTAATGGTATCGGTGTGCGTATTGACAGCTATGTATATGAAGGTTATGAGATTCCCATCTATTATGACCCGATGATCGGCAAACTGATTGTATGGGCCACTACCCGTCAATATGCCATTGAACGTATGCGCCGCGTACTGTATGAGTATAAGATAACGGGACTGAAAACAAACCTCGGCTATCTGAAACGTATTATGTACGTACCCGATTTTGTGAGAGGAGAGTATAATACTTTATTCATAGAAAAGAATGCCCGTATGCTGGTCCGTACCAATACTTCCAATGAGGAACTGGAAAATGTGGCCATGATTGCGGCCTATATGGATTATCTGGTGAATCTGGAAGAGAATACTTCGGGACAACTATTAGACGGACGTCCTATCAGCCGTTGGAGGGAGTTTGGATTGCAAAAGGGAGTACTGAGAATTTAATTAATGAACAGTTAAGTATGGAAATACATATTGGAGACCGGGTGGCTGATGTTACTTTGGTCAGCAAAGAAGGAAATAAAGTGCAGCTTACCATTGATGGCAAGCCTTACGATGTGGATATTGTGATGGCCGAGAATGGCAGTTGCTCCATCTTGCATGGCGGAAACTCTTTCAATGCAGGGCTGGTTCGCGGTGAAAGCGGAAAGGGGTATGACGTGACTATGTTCAACCGTTCTTACCATGTGGATATTGTAGATACACAAGCCAAATACTTGCACATGAGGAAAGGTGCGGAAGAAAAACAGGGAGACAAGATTATAGCCCCCATGCCGGGCAAGGTCATCAGTATTCCTGTAAACGCAGGGGACCGGCTGGCTGCGGGGGACATCGCTGTAGTACTGGAAGCCATGAAGATGCAAAGTAATTACAAAGTGAATGCGGATTGCATAGTGAAGACTATATTGGTTAATGAAGGCGATCCGGTCAATGCAAATCAGGTATTAGTGGAATTGGAACTTATTAAAGAAGAATAAAAATGAATAGAGAAGAGATATATAAACAGTTTGAAGAACTGGATAAACGTGCCTCACTGGGCGGAGGGGTGGATAAGATAGAAAAACAGCATACCTCCGGCCGGATGACTGCCCGCGAACGCATTGACTTGTTGCTGGATAAAGGTACGTTCAATGAGTTGGACAAGTTTGTGAACCACCGTTGCACCAATTTTGGAATGGAGAAAAAACAGATTTCCGGTGATGGTATGGTGAGTGGTTATGGCAAAGTAGACGGGCGTTTGGTATTTGTCTACGCTTATGATTTTACAGCACATGGTGGGTCGTTGAGCGAGACCAATGCGGCCAAGATTGTAAAAGTACAGCAACTGGCTTTGAAGAATGGTGCACCTGTCATTGCTTTGAATGATTCAGGTGGTGCACGTATTCAGGAAGGAGTAAACAGTTTGGCAGGTTATGCTTCCATCTTTTATCAGAATACCATTGCCTCAGGTGTCATTCCACAGATATCTGCCATTTTGGGGCCTTGTGCGGGAGGTGCCTGTTATTCTCCGGCCTTGACAGATTTTATCTTTATGGTGAAGGAACAGAGCCACATGTTCATTACCGGACCGGATGTTGTAAAGACGGTTACTCATGAAGAGGTAGATAAGGAAGAGTTGGGCGGTGCCTATACACATAGCAACAAGAGCGGTGTAACCCACTTCATGTGCAATACAGAGGAAGAAACGATCATGAGTATCCGTGAATTACTGAGTTTCTTGCCGTCCAATAATATGGAAGATACCCCTTTTAAGGCTACCAATGACGATATTCACCGTCAGGTTGAGGCTTTACAGACTGTTATTCCGGAAGATCCTAATATGCCTTACGATATCAAGGATATTATTGAACCTGTCTTAGACAATCAGTATTTCTTTGAAGTGATGCCTCATTTTGCTAAGAATGTGGTGATAGGTTTTGGTCGTTTGAATGGCCGTTCTGTGGGTATTGTAGCCAATCAGCCTGCCTATCTGGCCGGTGTACTTGATATTGATGCTTCGGACAAGGCAGCCCGTTTTATCCGTTTCTGCGATTGCTTCAATATTCCCTTGATTACTTTTGAAGATGTGCCAGGCTTCTTGCCCGGTACGGTACAGGAGCATAATGGTATTATCCGCCATGGAGCAAAGATCGTATATGCATACGCCGAGGCTACTGTACCTAAAATAACTTTAATCACTCGCAAGGCATACGGCGGTGCATACATCGTGATGTCCAGCAAGCCTACCGGTGCCGACGTAAATTTGGCATACCCGCAGGCAGAAATTGCTGTGATGGGAGCTGAGGGAGCTGTGAATATCCTTTACAGGAAAGCGTCTCTTGAGGAGAAGAAAGAGATTATCAAGGAATATGAAGGAAAATTTTCCAATCCTTACCGTGCTGCCGAGCGTGGCCTTATCGATGAAGTGATCATGCCACGGGATACCCGTTACAAGCTGGTTCAAGCATTGGAGATGGCTCATAACAAAAATCAGAGCAACCCACCGAAAAAGCATGGCAACATGCCTTTATAAATAGTTATTTTAATGTGTGAAATGCGTATCCCCAGAGAAGTGATTTCTGTGGGGATACCTCTTTTTATCTGAATATTTATTATTACTTATAATATAATTTGAAACTATGGAACTATTAAGGAACCTATTTGAGGGTTACCCCAATCTTTGGGGTGGTGGAGTGGCGCACTCTGTTCTTATTCTGTCTCTTGTTATTGCCTTCGGTATTATGCTTGGCAAGATAAAGGTAGCCGGCATTTCATTAGGTGTGACATGGATTCTTTTTGTGGGTATCGTATTCGGCCATTTCAATCTGAATCTGGACGAGCATTTGCTTCATTTTCTAAAAGAATTCGGTTTGATTCTTTTTGTATATTCCATTGGCTTGCAGGTGGGACCGGGTTTCTTTTCAGCTTTCAAAAAAGGCGGGCTTACGTTGAATGTGCTGGCTATGCTGGTTATCTTTATCAGCGTACTGATTACGGTTATCCTCCATTTTACTACCGGGATACCCATTACCACAATGGTCGGTATTTTGTCGGGTGCCGTCACCAATACTCCGGGGCTGGGTGCCGCTCAGCAGGCAAACAGCGATTTTAATGGGGTAGATGCGCCGGAAATTGCTTTAGGATATGCAGTTGCCTATCCTTTGGGAGTCATCGGATGTATCTTGGCATTGCTTGCGTTGAGATACTTGCTTCGTATCAATACAAAGCAGGAGGAGAACGAGGCGGAACGTGGCTTGGGACATTTGCAGGAACTTACGGTCCGTCCTGTTTCGGTGGAGATCCGTAACGAAGCTGTAAACGGAAAAATGATCAAGGATGTGAAGCCATTGTTGAACCGGGCCTTTGTCATTTCGCGCATACGGCATAAAGGAAGTGCGGAATCTGAACTGGCAAACGCCGACACGGTATTGCACGTGGAAGACCAGATTTTGTTCATTGCCAATCCGATAGATGTAGAAGCTATTATTGCTTTCTTCGGCAAGAAGATTGCAGTGGAATGGGAGCAGGTAGATAAGAACTTGATTTCCCGCCGTATCCTTATTACCAAACCGGAACTGAACGGCAAGTCGTTGGCGCAGCTGAAAATACGTAATAACTTCGGTGCCAGTATTACCCGTGTAAACCGTTCGGGAGTCGATTTGGTAGCTGCTCCCCATTTGCAGTTACAGATGGGCGACCGTGTGACGGTGGTAGGTAGCGAGCTTGCCGTGGGCCATGCAGAAAAGGTGTTGGGCAATTCCTTGAAACGTCTGAATCATCCTAATCTTATTCCTATCTTTCTGGGCATTGCTTTGGGCTGTATTCTGGGAAGCCTTCCTTTCGCCTTTCCAGGTATTCCTCAACCGGTGAAGCTGGGACTGGCGGGCGGCCCCTTGATTGTTTCCATCCTTATCAGCCGGTTCGGGCCGCAGTATAAACTGATCACTTATACTACCATGAGTGCCAACCTTATGATACGTGAAATAGGTATTTCGCTTTTCTTGGCATGTGTAGGGCTGGGAGCCGGCAAGGGCTTTGTTGATACCATTATTTACGAAGGGGGCTATGTCTGGATTGCTTATGGTGCCATTATCACGGTAGTTCCTATATTGTTGGGAGGACTTGTCGGGCGGTATGTCTGGAAATTGAACTACTATACTCTTATCGGGGTACTTTCCGGAACCAATACCAATCCTCCGGCTTTAGCCTATTCTTCGGACCTAACCTCCTGCGATGCTCCGGCAGTAGGCTATGCCACTGTATATCCGTTGGCAATGTTCCTGCGGGTACTTACCGCACAATTATTAATTCTGGCACTTGCCTAGTAACTACTGATTCGTATACTTAATAATCTATACAGGCTGTTTTTTATTGTGTATAATATTCTTCCGCCCGTTTCAGTGTTTCCGGTTTTCCTATATCAAACCATCGGAAATCCTGAAGCGGGTAACCTTGTATATGCGTTTGCCGGCAAACGGACAGATAAAAGGGGATAATGGAAAACTTGCCTTCCCATGGACTATTCTCCATATAGCGGAAGAGGGAAGGGGATATCACATGTATGCCTCCGAATGCCAGTTCTTTATAATCTCCTTTCCGGTAGCTGAAATTCTCCGGTTTCACTTCTCCGGTGGATTTATTTATCCAACCGTGCAGGTTATAGGCAGGGTCGAACAGGAGATACCGGGAAGTCTCCCGTTGGCTGACCAGTAATGTTGCTTCTGCATTGCTCTCCAAATGATGCTGATAGAAAGCGGACAGGTCTATATCAGTCAGTATGTCAGCGTTGTGGACAAGGAATGGTTCGTCTCCGTCCAAAAAAGACCTGGCCTTCTTGATGCCGCCACCGGTGTCAAGCAGCATGTCCCGTTCATCGCTGATGTGTATATTCACACCAAAGTCAGCATGGGCATGCAGAAAATCAATGATTTGTTCTCCAAAGTGGTGGACATTTATAATTATCTCATTGAAACCGGCTTCTTTCAATCGTACTATCACCCGTTCCAACATCGGTTTTCCCGCTACGGGAACAAGCGCTTTGGGCATATTATCCGTCAGCGGGCGTAAGCGGGTACCCAGTCCGGCGGCAAATATCATTGCTTTCATTTTGCCTTAAACGTTTGTTCTATATTCTGTTCCCTGTGTATCAGATTTACCTGTACACCGAATTTCTTATTTATATGTTCGGCAAGGTGTTGTGCCGAATAGACGGAACGGTGCTGTCCGCCTGTGCAACCGAAGCAGACGGAAAGATTCGTGAATCCGCGTTCCATATACCGTTTTACGGAAGCATCCACAAGTGCGTAGGCGTGTTCCAGAAATACGGCAATTTCCCCGTCCTCCTCTAAAAAACGGATGACAGGTTCGTCCAGGCCGGTGAAAGGCTTGTAACGTTCGTACTTACCGGGATTATTTACGGCACGGCAGTCGAATACAAAACCGCCTCCGTTGCCGGATGAATCTTCGGGAATGCCTTTCTTATAGGCAAAACTAGTCACTTTTACAACCAGACGGCGTTTTTGTAGGTCGTCCGTAAATTGTTTCAGTTCGGTCAGTTCCCGTAATACCCGGCAAAGGTATGGATATTCGGGATAGGGTTCCTGCAGTAACTGACGCAGGTTTTCAATAGCATAAGGCACACTTTGTATAAAGTGGGGCTTCTTTTCGAAATAACCGCGGAAACCGTAGGCACCCAGTACTTGCATGGTGCGGAACAGGACGAAATGGCGGAGTTGCGCATGGAAATACGGTTCATCTACCGGCTGGTATTTGCGCAAGGCATCTATATATTCCTGTAAAAGCTCCTTACGCAGGCTTTCGGGATAGTTGGCTTTGGCTTGCCACAAGAAAGAGGCAACGTCGTAATACACCGGACCTTTACGTCCGCCCTGAAAGTCGATTAGCCACGGTTCGCCGTCCTTAATCATGACATTGCGGCTTTGGAAGTCACGGTACATGAAAGTGGCGGAACTGCTGCGGAGCAGTACATCAGCCATTTTCTGGAAATCATCTTCCAGGCGGTCTTCCTGGAAGTCCATGCCTGTGGCTTTCAGGAAACAGTATTTGAAGTAATTCAGATCCCAAAGAATGCTGCGGCTGTTGAATTCGGCCTGCGGGTAACAGTAGGAGAAGTCCATACCGTCGGCACCGGCGAACTGCACGGCAGGCAACAGGCGGATTGCCTTGCGGAGGAGCTGTTTTTCATCTTCACCGAACACGCTGGTCTTGCGTCCTTTTTCAATGGCGTTGAACAGGAGGGTGTCTCCTAAGTCCTCCTGTAAATAATACACGTCATCTTCCGAACGGGCAAATACTTGCGGGACGGACAGGCCCTTCTGACGGAAATGCTCGGCCATATAGAGGAATGCACGGTTTTCTTCAACAGACTCACCGCTCACGCCAATTAGTGTGGGGTTACCGGTGAGGCGGAAATAGCGGCGATTGGAGCCGGAAGAGGGGAGTTCATCAATCTGTTCCGGTTCGTTTCCGGTATGTGCGATGTAGAGTTTTTTAAGTTCTTCGGTTATCATGGCAAATGTTTTATTTTGGCAGCTAAGATAAGGCTTTTGTCGGAGATATGCTTACCTTTGCCGGAAATAATCTGTAAGAATATGGAAAGGAACATTCCACAGTTTTTGATAGCGGCTCCTGCTTCCGGTAGCGGGAAGACTACGGTCAGCCGCGGGTTGATGGCATTATTTGTGAAGAAGGGGCTGAAGGTACAACCTTTTAAGTGCGGTCCCGACTATATCGATACCAAATATCATACGGCAGTGTGTGGACGTCCTTCCATAAACTTGGACACTTTTATGGCATCCGGGGGACACGTCAGTGAGTTGTATGCACGTTATTCGTCAGACGCGGATGTTTCTGTCGTCGAGGGGATGATGGGGATGTTCGACGGGTATGACCGTGACCGCGGCTCTTCGGCGGAAGTGGCGCAACTTTTGGGAATTCCGGTTGTGCTGGTAGTTGATGCCAAGTCGGCCGCTTATTCTATGGCTCCCCTATTGTCCGGGTTTATCAATTTCCGTCCGGAGATACGTATCGCAGGAGTGATTTTCAATCGTGTAGGTTCGCCTCGTCATTATGAAATGTTGCGGGAGGTCTGCGAAGATTTGAAGGTCACTTGCTTGGGATATCTGCCTAAACAGACAGAACTGATACAGGAATCTCGCTATCTGGGACTTGATTTCAGCCTTTCAAGAGGCACGGATGCATTGGATCTGCTGACCGGCTTACTGGAGAAAAACATCGATTGGCAATTGCTGTTGCAAAGAACCACTCTTCCTTTGCCTGAAGCACAGGAAATGCGGCAGGACACGGCAATAAAGACCGGAAAACTGCGTATCTCGGTGGCACGTAACCAAGATTCGTTTTCTTTCCTGTACGAAGAGCATTTGGATATTCTTCGCCGCTTGGGTACGGTTTCTTTCTTTAATCCCGAACACAACCGTCCCATTTCACAAAAGACTGATTTGCTTTATTTGCCTGGCGGATATCCGGAAAGACATTATGTCGCTTTGCATTCAGCCCGGAAAGCCGTGGATTCCATTCATAAGTATATAGAAGCCGGAGGTAAGGTGTTGGCAGAATGCGGTGGGATGATTTATCTGTCTCGGGGCATTGTTCATGACGCTTTTACCTGCACTCGTCAGTTTGATGGACTGACGGAACTGACAGGAGTTTTCCCTTTTTGCATATCCAACAACAAACGTTTCCGGAAACTGACGTTGGGGTATCGCCGGTTCGACTATAATGGTCAGCATCTTCGGGGACATGAATTCCATTATACGACGTTTATGGAAGGGGAGGAAAACATGAAATGCATTCCTCCTTCCATTGCACAAGTCTATGATGCCAAGGGACAGACGGTAACTACACCGGTGTTCCGGTACAAAAATGTGATTGCCAGCTATACGCATCTGTATTGGGGAGAGATTGATGTGATGGCTTTATTCTGAACATTGATTTCAGGAAATTAATACCGTGCCGGCAGGAAATTAACTTTATTGAGGGGGAAATATAGCATTCCCCCATACATCATTGCCATTTCTTAGTGATTGTTGGTTAATATTAATGTGTCTCCATTTTCCACTTCTAATTTTCCACTTATACGACCGGTCTCCATTCCAGGAAATTCTCGAGCTGGAAGTTTCTCCATGCCTGCTGTTCCACATCCCAGAACACGATGGTCCCTTTCACCCGTGCAGTCTCGTATTTCCTGTGGAAACATGCTTCGTATGGCAGTAGTGTCGCCTTTGCCAGCCTGAATGTCCCGTCCTGCCTGTGGTAGGCGATAAGTGCGTGCCCGTATTGCATGTAGTCAATCAAATCTCCGATTCTTGTTGCCATCCATTCAGCGCATGTTTCGGTGAATTCCTTTTCAAGCATGATTCGTATTTTCCACAGATTCTTCATTGCCTCGTTGAGTGAGGTACCCTTCTTTGTCAACTTTTTCATTTTTAGCTTTTTTAATTCGTACTCGGATAATGCTTAGTAGGTGCTTCAGTCATGATAAAAAGAAAAATGCCGGCTTCTTTGGAGGAAGCGGCATTTCTGATGATATGTGGCTTGGTCTTTGCTAAAGCGTGGCAAATCTATGGATAATTTCCATACATCGCTTATTTTAAATTATTGTGAAGAATTTTCTTGTTTCGCATTGCAGTTTTCGTTTCTTTTCCCTTTATGTTTCCGGGCTGTAAATCTCGCCATATTTCCCCGAATTCTTGTCTTATTGTATTGTAGGATAGCGGCCTGTCTTTCTTTGACAGGAACAGGAACTTTTCCATGGCCCAATCTACCAGAGCTTTTATACTTGTAGGCTCTTCAGTTACCAGATATCCGTCCGCCCACCATCCGATGACATTTTCTATCACTTCTTGCCTATGCTCAAAACCTATGCCTCTTACTTTTCCACTTTCCGGCCTTCCCGCTTTTTTGTTTCTTGCTGGATCATTGGCTGTTACCTCTTGTTCCCTTTCGTTTTTTTTAAGTTTGAAACCTTGTTTCTCCTCATGTTCTTTTTGCTCATAATTTGCTGAATTTAAGTAATAATTAAAAATATATTAAAATGTAAATTTGCAAAAATAAGGCGTATTGTATTTCTGACGAAAGAATTGACCTGAAATGTTGCGGATGCCAATGGGTATGAGTATGGGGAGATTAGTGTATATAGCTGATATATAGTGATATATACGTAGAAAAAGGAGTGTTTTTTAGACGTTCGTTTAATGGACGCAAAGATAGACTGTATTTTTCAATCTTGCAAAATGTTCAATAAAAATATTTTCGAAAATACATCTTTTGTATAGTTAAAAGGTTGTATATAAGTTAATTAGCAATGAATGAAAATATATCTAATATCTTTTCCTTTTTATACTTTTTTGATTCTTTCTACATAAAATATATTGACGTCCATTAAACGAACGTCTAAAAAACGCTTTTCGCTTGTAACAGGTTCGTTTAT
>OKSL01000048.1_pt1 | contig 105430 bp, 77 predicted proteins | sample 1606251 | NCBI WGS metagenome assembly OKSL01 (sample SAMEA3879543, study PRJEB24766) | human gut metagenome | biome: human-associated habitat; feature: feces | place: USA | collected 1985/1987 | reverse complement strand
ACTCAATTCTATCACTATATCTTTCCGCATTTCACTTTTTTGTAGTAACTTTGCAGAATCAAAAATAAAATCGCAATGAAAAAGTTTACAAAAGGAGTGCGGTTTACTCCTAAAAATTATTCCGATGAAGTAGAAGCCAAAATCCAACACTATAAAAAAGAAGGCTATAAGCTGCCGATGAGAAGTGCCCTGCGCACTGAAGAACAATTAGCCGGCATCCGCGAAAGTGCCAAAATCAATACGGCACTGTTGGACTACATCTCTGCAAATATCCGCGAAGGAATGTCCACAGCCGAAATCGACCATATGGTATATTGTTTCACAACAGACCATGACGCCATTCCCGCTCCTTTCCTGTACGAAGGTTTCCCCAAAAGTGCATGTGTCAGCATCAACGACGTAGTCTGCCACGGCATTCCCAGTACCAAGGAATTCCTGCGCAGCGGAGACATTGTAAACGTTGACGTCTCCACCATCTACAAAGGATACTTCTCCGACGCATCACGTATGTACATGATCGGTGACGTCAACCCGGATATGCAGCGCCTGGTGCAAGTGACCCGAGAGTGCCGCGACTTAGGCATCCAGGCAGCACAGCCCTGGGCACGCCTCGGTGATGTAGGTGCCGTAATCCAAGAACATGCCGAGAAGAACGGTTACAGCGTAGTACGTGACCTTTGCGGACATGGTGTGGGCATCAAGTTCCACGAGGAGCCTGATGTGGAGCATTTCGGCAAACGCGGTACCGGCATGCTGATAGTACCGGGCATGACCTTCACCATCGAGCCGATGATCAATATGGGTACCTATGAAGTATTCATTGACGAAGCCGACGGCTGGACCGTCTGTACAGACGACGGGCTGCCTTCCGCACAATGGGAAAGCATGATACTGATCACCGAAGACGGAAACGAGATATTGACACAATAAGGCGAACACCGAGACGCTATTATTTTCACGCATCACATGGAGATATTATTACTGGTTATAGGGCTTGTCATCGGAACTGCCGTCGGTTACTTGGCGGCAGACCGCAAGTCCGCCGCGCTGAAAGCCGAAATCAGCGGTACTCAAAAGGAAATAGAACTCTTAAAGCAGCAGAAGGAAGAAGCCGAAGCTTTGCATAAACGTATGAATACCGAATTCGAAAACCTTTCGAACCGTATTTTCCAAAGCAAGACCGAGGACTTCAAAAGGCTGAACGCCGAACATATCAACAACCTGCTCCGCCCTTTGGGCGACAACTTGAAGGACTTCAGGGAAAAGGTAGAACAGGTGTACAGCACGGAAGCCAAAGAACGCTTCTCACTGGGCGAACGTATCAAGGAACTGGTCGAGTTGAACAGCCGCCTCAGCGAAGATGCCAACAACCTGACCCGGGCGTTGAAAGGTGACTCCAAGATGCAAGGCAATTGGGGGGAAATGATCTTGGAACGTCTGCTGCAAGCTTCCGGCCTGATAGAGGGAGAGCATTATGTCCGCCAGGAATTCCTGAAAGACGAGCGTGGCGAAATCATCACCAACGAGGAAAACGGCCAGAAGATGCAACCCGATATCCTTGTCAGATATCCGGATGACCGCGAGATGATTATCGACTCCAAAGTATCACTCACCGCTTATGCCGCCTACACTTCCGCCGAAGACAAGGAAGAACAGGCACGCCTTCTGAAAGCTCACCTGCAGTCCGTCCGCAATCATATCGACGAACTCAGCCGGAAAGATTACTCCCGTTATGACGTAAAGGCTCCGGACTTCGTCATGATGTTCATCCCCACAGAAGGCGCCTACCTGCTTGCCATCCAGAGCGACGCCAACCTTTGGGAATATGCCTACAATAAAAAGGTGGTAATGATGAGCCCTACCAACCTGATCAGTGCCCTGCGGCTGTCACTCGACCTATGGAAACGGGAAAACCAGGTAAAGAACATACAGGCCATCATCAAGCGCGGAACTTCCCTGTATGAAAAAATAGCGGGATTTACCGATACGTTTCTGGGCATAGGCGACAAATTGACTAACCTGCAAAAGGATTACGAGAAAGCATTCAACCAACTCTCCGACGGAAACGGCAGTGTAGTCCGCCAGGCAGAAATGCTGAAAGGCATGGGGCTCACTCCCAAGAAACGGATCTCCTCCAGATTACTGCCGGAAGATTCCATCCGGAAAGAAAATGAAGAAGAGAATTATAACATCCAATAAGAACGTCAGACATGTAAACTCTGCAGGACCGTATTCTCAAAGAGAGAGGGGCAAATGCCGTGTTTATCCTTTAACTTCACGCGGCAATACCATATTCAATACGATATAACCTGCTATTCCTGCAAGAACCGTCCCCAGCAATACCCCGAACTTAGCCTGGTTCAGCAGTTCCGGATAGTCACCCGCGAAAGAGAGATTGGCAATAAACAGGGATACCGTAAAGCCAATACCTCCCAACAAAGAGACTCCCGCTATATTTTTCCAGTTCATGCCTTTAGACATGGAAGCCAGTCCGCTCCTGATCGTCAGCCACGTAAACAGATAAATTCCGATGAACTTGCCAAAGAGCAATCCCATTGCCACCGCTATGCTCACATGCCCTATCACATTGCCGCCACCGCTAAAGACAACGCCCGCATTGGCAAAAGCAAACAAAGGCAGAATTACAAAATTCACCATTCCATGCAGGTTATCCTCTAAGGATTGCAGCGGACTGATGACAAAGTCCGAAGCACGTTCCACCTGTTTCAGAGTAGCAATCTGTTCATTGGTCAATACTATCCTGTCAGATTCGGAAACCTGAAATTCACCGATAACCTCCCGTATCCGATTGATATATTTACCGGCATCCAACCTTGGGCGTGCCGGAATGACAAATGCCAGGATTACACCGGAAATAGTGCTGTGTATGCCTGATTGAAGGAAAAGGTACCAGATTATCACCCCGAAGAAAAGAAAAAATATCTTTTGGGTCATACCGAATTTCCCCATATAATAAAGGAAACAGTATAAAACGGCAGCCACAATCAGATAGCCATAAGCAACTTCCGTACTGTAGAAAATGGCAATCACAAGAATGCCGCCAATGTCATCGACAACGGCAAATGCAGTCAGAAAAATCTTCAAACTCAAGGGTACCCGTTTACCCAACAGGCTCAATACCCCCAACGAGAAAGCGATATCCGTAGCCATCGGTATAGCCATGCCGCGTCCCTCCGGACTGCCCGAAACAACCAGAGAAGAGTATATAATCACCGGTATCAGCATACCTCCACAGGCAGCAATGAAAGGTAATACAGCTTTCCGGAAAGAAGATAATTCACCTACCAGCAACTCCCGCTTTATTTCCAGCCCTACGGCCAGAAAAAAAACAGTCATCAGGCAATCGTTGATAAACTCAATCATCTTCAACGGATGCCCACCGTGTGACAACAAGTTAAAATCCCCGATACGCAGATGCAACTCCTGCAAAAGGAATCCCTGATACAACGGTGCCATTGGAGAATTGGCAATAAGAGCAGCCAGAATAGCAGTCAAAAACAATAGAATACTCGCCACAATGTTCAACGAGGAAATGTTTCTCACGGTACGTAAAATAATCATAGTATATCGGATTTAAGATTTCACCCTTCCGTCAAGAAGGAAAGTCCCGAAGGACTATTCCTTATAACTCATCAAAGCCAGCTTCTTCACCCACAGTACAAATATACCTGTTAAAATTAAATTAAGCACTATAGTAAGCACTGAAATTATCAAGGCCGGTCCGCCCAAGTTATATCCCAGAGCAATAAAAATGACTCCTGCCCCTACTTCACCCCGTGTAAACATCCCTATGGACAATGCCAGGCGTTCACTAAGCCGGCGGTCGCGATAAAAAAACACCGGGAACAGCTTGCCGATATTCGAAAGCAGCGAAACTATCACGACATGAAATAGAATCATCCCCCACGACATCATTTCCTGCGATCCGGTAACGGAATATCCAGCGGACGCCGCTTCCGTAAAGTCAATGCCCAGAAAACGAGGCATGCTCATCCCTACCAGGAACATGAAAAAGAATGAGATACCGGTAGACACCTTTTGTTCCATAGGGGTATCATGCTCTTTATGCTTCATCACCATTCCCAGCACAAATGCCGGCAGCAACACCTCGACATGAATACTCCCGCTCTCCCCATAAAGATATTTACTGATAAGATACAGAGATTGAGTAGAAATAAATACCACCGCTGAATACACCAGAATAGCTTTCCAATCCTGTCTCCAATTGTACTTGCCCAATTGTCTCCATCCGAAGGAAAGTAGCAGGAATACGATGAAGATGATGACCAGCAGCTGCCAACGTAAGCCTATCATCATTATTTGCAAAGGAATCATCAAAAGGATCGTATCCAGATCGTCAAAAATAGCCAATACTTGAATCTTCTTGTACATCCAGCTGGATTTCAGTCCGATGGCAGCTAACATCGTAAAAAGAATACCTGCTGAAGTGGGAGCCGCAAAACGGCTTAGCAAGAGATTTTCCTTCCACGCTTCCCAGCTGTCCCAATAATCGGGCGGCAGCAATACAAAAATGTAATAGACGGCAATCAGGAACCAAGGCATGGCAGCAGTGGCCATAGCAATGAAATAATCTTCCGCATACGTTCGCCAACGGGACTTGTCCACTTCAAACTCACGTCCCACATTAATCATGATAAAACCCAGGCAAACATAAAGAAAAACATTCGATACAGTCTTTACCGTACCATAATTCCCACCGACCCATACAGGAAGGTATTGGGAAACAATTAAACCCACCATCAGGAAGGCTGAAAATGATAGAACTTTTCTCATTAATTTTAAATTAGTAAGGGGTTGTCAAGATAGCCCTACGGAAAGAGAACAACCCCTAAAGTACATGAATTGTTTAAAAACTAATCCAGTTTCAGTACTGCCAAGAACGCTTTCTGAGGCACCTCCACATTACCAATCTGTTTCATTCGTTTTTTACCTCTTTTCTGTTTCTCAAGCAACTTGCGCTTACGGCTCACGTCACCGCCATAACATTTTGCCGTCACGTCCTTGCGTACAGCCTTAATGGTCTCGCGGGAGATAATCTTCGCGCCGATGGCTGCCTGGATAGCGATGTCAAACTGTTGTCTCGGAATCAGGTCTTTCAACTTCTCGCACATACGGCGTCCCAGTTCATACGCATTGTCAAAGTGGGTCAAGGTGGAAAGGGCGTCCACCGGCTCACCGTTCAGCAATATATCCAGCTTCACCAACTTGGACGGGCGGAAACCGTTGGAATGATAGTCAAAAGAAGCATATCCCTTGGAAATGCTCTTCAGCTTATCATAGAAATCAATCACGATCTCTCCCAAAGGCATGTCGTAATAGATTTCCACACGATTACCGGAAATGTATTCCTGCTTGACCAATTCTCCGCGCTTACCCAGACAAAGGGTCATGATAGGTCCGATATAGTCTGTGGTGGTAATGACGGAAGCACGGATATACGGCTCCTCAATGCGGTCTATCATCGTAGGATCGGGCATACTGCCGGGGTTATGCACCTCGGTCATATTCCCCTGCTTGTCATAGATATTATACGAAACGTTAGGTACTGTCGTGATTACATTCATGTCGAATTCACGGTCCAGACGCTCCTGTACGATTTCCATGTGGAGCAATCCCAGGAAACCGCAACGGAAACCAAAGCCCAATGCCAAAGATGATTCCGGCTGGAAAGTCAATGAAGCATCATTCAGCTGGAGTTTCTCCAAGGAAGAACGTAAGTCTTCGAAGTCTTCCGCCTCGATAGGATAAACACCGGCGAAGACCATCGGCTTCACTTCCTCAAAACCGGCAATGGCTTCCTTGCAAGGACGGGCTATGTGGGTAATCGTATCACCCACCTTTACCTCTTTGGAAGTCTTGATACCCGAAATGATATATCCTACGTCTCCGGTACGCAGTTCCTGACGGGGAACCATATCCATCTTCAGTACACCGATTTCATCAGCGTCGTATTCCTTTCCCGTATTGAAGAACTTTACCTTGTCCCCTTTGCGGATAACACCGTTCACTATTTTGAAATAAGCGATGATACCCCGGAAAGAATTGAATACGGAGTCAAAAATCAGCGCCTGCAATGGAGCCTCCTCGTCACCCACGGGATGGGGCACACGCTCGATAACGGCAGCCAGAATCTCCTCTACACCCATGCCCGTCTTGCCGGAAGCACGGATAATCTCTTCGCGCTTGCATCCGAGCAATTCCACGATTTCGTCCTCCACCTCTTCGGGCATGGCACTCGCCATATCACATTTGTTGATAACGGGGATAATCTCCAGATCATGCTCAATGGCCATGTAAAGATTGGAGATAGTCTGTGCCTGTACCCCTTGTGAGGCATCCACAATGAGCAGCGCGCCCTCACAGGCAGCAATGGAACGTGACACTTCGTAGGAAAAGTCCACGTGTCCCGGAGTATCAATCAAATTCAGAATATACTTTTCACCTTTATACGAATATTCCATCTGAATGGCGTGGCTCTTGATAGTGATACCTCTCTCCTTTTCCAGATCCATATCATCCAGCATCTGTCCCTCGGTTACTTGTATGGTATTGGTGAACTCCAGAAGCCGGTCGGCCAAAGTTGATTTACCATGGTCTATATGGGCAATAATACAAAAGTTACGTATATTCTTCATTGTCAACAGTTATCTTTAATTTTGGTGCGCAAAGATACAAAAAGGAGAAGACAAAAAAAAATGCGTTGATAACATATCCATGTATCAACGCATCTTTTTATAACATTCCAGTCAATCTCTCTCTTATTTCAGCTTCACAAACAGTTCGCCTTCGACTTCCTGAGTGGAAATTTTATCCTCTCTCAACAACCAGCCAAAGCCCAGATACAAATCTTTATCTACCAATTTCGTAGCTTTTTTGATTTGCTTAGCAGTTAAACCTTCAGTTTCATTCAGTGCATTCCAAATTTTTCCTGCAGTTTCACCAGCTTTTTCTTTTAACATTTTCTCTTTGTTTTAAGTTAGACATGCCAAAAATCCCTCTCTAAGAGATTCAGATTTTATTTCGTTTGCAAAGATAGCTATTTTTATGTTATATAACACGTTATTGCCTGTTTTTTTCTTTATTCTGTCAGAAAAAAGCATTTTTAGAGCGAGACAAGCTTAAATCATCTGCTTTTCCAAGTATTCCACCCATATTTGGGCAGCCTCTTCTACCATCTTGGCACACGGGCGTTTGGCATAATATTGTTCCGTACGTGCTTCGGGCACTGAAGAACCTTCCGGTTTTTTCAATCCCAAGAGTTCCGCGCAAATCATGGAGCCGTTTCGCTTTTTAAATTCCTCAGCCAATTCTTGCACAAGTGCATAATTGGCAGCTTTACCTTCACGGTCTTTACCGTCCGTAGCCCCTTTCTCCAAACCCGCAAGCATAAACATACCGCATGCAGCCCCGCACGTCTGGCGCATACGTCCTATGCCACCTCCAAAAGAGGCCGACATGCGCAATGCCTGCTCCTCCGTGAAACCATACATATCGGCAAAAGCAGCCACTACAGACTGCGAGCAGTTGTATCCGCTCTTGAAAAGTTCAACAGCCTTTTCTATCCTGTCCTTCAATTCCATTTTCATTCTGTTATTTCCAATGACATCGGGCAATGATCCGAATGAACAGCCCCGTTCAGTATCTGCGCTTCCTTCAACATAGGACGCACAGGCTCACTCACCATACAATAATCTATACGCCACCCTTTATTTTTGGCCCGCGAATTGAAGCGGTAACTCCACCACGTATATTCCTGCTTGTCGGGATGCAACAAACGGAAAGAATCGATAAATCCGGCATTCAGAAAACGCGTCATCCACTCCCGTTCTTCAGGCAAGAATCCGCTGTTAGTGGCATTGCGAATAGGATCATGGATATCTATCGGTTCATGACAGATGTTATAGTCCCCGCAAAGAATCAGTTTGGGACGCGTACGCTGCAACTCCAGCACATACTCCTGAAACTTTTCCAGCCAAACCATCTTGAAAGCCTGCCGTTCGTCACCGCTCGTTCCCGAAGGATGGTACACACTGACGACAGACAAATCTCCGTAATCGGCACGGATAAAACGCCCTTCGTTATCATACTCCTCGATCCCCATACCGTATTCCACATGGTCGGGTTCACGCCTTGTCAGAATGGCTACTCCACTATATCCCTTTTTCTGTGCAGAATACAAATAATGCCTGTAGCCCAAGGAATCCAATGCATCTGCCGGATACTGTTCCGGCTGCAACTTAGTTTCCTGCAGGCAAAGTACATCCGGCTGTTCCTGTGCCAGCCATTCGGGAAGCCCTTTTGTCACAGCAGCCCGCAGGCCATTAACGTTGTATGTGATTATTTTCATCTGTTATATCTATTAGAAGTTATTATTTTGTACATCATTCTCTTTTTCAATGAAATAACGATTTTAAAAGTATAAATACCTCTTCCTTTCAGACGATTTCCGAAACCAACAGCATGATATTCAAAACCGTAACAATAACGGCAATGGTATAAAGCACAAAGGTACTCCATCTACTATTCACATAAGGTCCCATCACCTTGGTGGAAGAAGTCAGGCTGACCTGCAGGAATACCGTAAAAGGCAACTGAATGCTCAGTATCATCTGCGAAACCAACAACCCCTTGAAAGGATCACCGATAAAGAAAATCAGTAACAGGGCAATACCCAGAGAAAGGATTACACCTACCTGCGAGTGGCTGTCCTTGATGTGATAGGATTCTCCGAAAATACCTGCGAAAATAGAACCTGCCGCCATACCGCTGGTTATCGTGGAAGAGATACCCGCCATCAACAACGCCAAGGCAAAAACCACAGCGGCACTATTTCCCAACAAAGGTTCGAGAAGAGACTTTGCCTGCTGCAATTCTTCCACCTGGATACCTCCGCTAAAGAACGTGGCCGCTGCCAGCAGAATCATTGCACTATTGATGGCCCACCCCACAATCATGGAAAACAATGTATCGAAAAGCTCATATTTCAAGACTTTACGGATGGAAGCATCATCTTGTTTGTTGTATTCATGACTCTGTATCACCTCCGAATGGAGGAACAAATTGTGCGGCATGACCACTGCTCCAAGCACGCTCATGATAATCAGCATACTTCCCTGCGGAAACGATGGAGTTACCCATCCCTGCACAGCTACCGGCCAGTCAATCTTCACCAGAAACAATTCGTAGATAAAGGAAAGCCCGATAACAGAAACAAATGCAATGATGGAACGCTCTATCTTCTTGTATGAATTGGTGAAAAGCATGACAAGTACAAAAATGGTCGTCAGCACGGAGCCCCATATTATCGGAATGTCGAACAACATCTGCAAGGCAATGGCACCTCCCAATATTTCCGCCAATGAGGTAGAAATGGAAGCCAGTACGGCAGTTCCCAGAATAGGACGCGATACCCACTTGGGAGTATATCGTGTGGCAGCCTCAGACAAGCACAGACCGGTCACAATCCCCAGATGCGCCACATTATGTTGCAATACAATCAGCATGATTGTCGATAAAGTGACCACCCACAGCAATGAATAGCCAAACTCGGAACCTGCCGCAAAGTTAGAAGCCCAGTTTCCCGGATCTATAAAGCCCACTGTCACCAGCAATCCGGGACCTATATATTTAAAAACATCCAGACCACCCAGATAACGTTTGTGATCCCTCCGTTTTAAATCTTTCAGAATATTCTTCATTGTGTTCGTTTTTTAAGAGCGTAAAAATACTCAAATAATAACAAATACGCTATATGTTAAGTTCAAAAAAAGCCCTTGGCATCTTTGCAGTACCAAGGGCTTCCAACTTATTCTTTTTCTTTGAGGCAATCAGGTCTTAATATCCCATCTCATGCAATGCTTTACACAGTTGGTCGGGACAAGAAGTCGGGCGTCCTCCGCAACGAATCCCTTCCAGGCGGGTAATCACCGCCTCTACAGACATTCCCTTCACCAAACGGGACAACCCTTGCAGGTTTCCGTTGCATCCGCCCCAAAAGGTGACCTCTTTCACGATACCATTTTCCACATCAAGCTTGATGTCTGAACTGCACGTGCCTTTAGTCTTGTATGTATATGTCATCAGTCTTCGCTTTCTTCCGGCTTCATATTCGTGTAAACCGTCTGTACATCATCAAACTCTTCCAGACGCTCCACCATCTTGTCGATAGTTTCACGTTGTTCGGGAGTTACATCTTTCTGGTCGTTCGGAATGTAAGTAAACTCACCGCCGACATCTTCAAAACCACATTCTTCCAAATGCTTCTGGATAGCGGCATAACTCTTCGGGTCACCGTAGATGGTGATTGTACCTTCTTCCTCATCCTCCTCAAAATCTTCTTCCACATCATAATCTATCAAGTCGAGGATAAGTTCTTCCATATCGATACCTTCTTTCTTCTTGAAAGTGAATACACACTTATGATCGAACAAGAAAGCCAATGAACCCATAGTACCCAAGTTTCCACCGAATTTATTGAAAACGGAACGTACATCGGCAACCGTGCGTGTAGTATTGTCTGTCAAAGTATCTACAAAAACAGCCACACCGTGAGGGCCATATCCCTCGTATGTCATACTCTTGTAATCACTCTGGTCTTTACCCAACGCATTCTTAATGGCACGTTCAATGTTATCCTTCGGCATATTTTCACGCTTACAAGTAGCGATAACCGAACGCAAAGTCGGATTGTTCTCCGGTTCCGGGCCACCGGCCTTTACAGCAATAGCAATTTGTTTACCCAGTCTTGTAAAGGTCTTTGCCATGTGACCCCATCTTTTCAATTTGGCAGCTTTTCTATATTCAAATGCTCTTCCCATTGGAACAAAATATTTATGATTTATAATTTATGAATTAGCGAAGTTTCGCATTCAGTTTATTTTCCAGGTTGGCAACCAGTTTCGACATGATCTTGTCAATCTGCTTGTCATTCAATGTTGCATTTTCATCCTGCAACAAGAAACTTACCGCATAACTCTTCTTGCCGGCTTCCAGGTTCTTGCCTTCATAAACGTCGAACAAGGAAACTTCTTTCAGTAACTTCTTTTCTGTCTCGTATGCTATTTTCTCAATTTCAGCAAACTGAACTTTCTTGTCAAGTAATAGAGCCAAGTCGCGTTTCACGGCCGGGAACTTGGATATTTCCGTATAGTTGACTTTCACGCTCTTGATGGCTTTCATCAACTCTTTCCAGTTCAAGTCCGCATAATACACCTCATTATCAATATCGAATGCTTTCAGTAACTTCTTCGTCACCACACCGAAAGTAGCCAGCCTCTTGCCGCCTTTTGTCTGTACCGAAAGGGCGGCTGCATAAATGTCATCGGTCAGATTGCCGAGTACCAGATTATGCATGGACAATCCCAGACGGGCAAAGATATTTTCAACGTATGCTTTCAACTCATATACCGAGCTGTTTTCATCCGGATGCGCCCAAGAGTTGGAAACCCTCTTACCTGTTACCCACAAACCGAGATGATACTCTTCCGAATAGGCAGCAAGTACCTTCTCCTCATTCTTCTTCTCTTCGTTGAAATGGTAACAATTACCGAATTCAAAGAATTTCAGATCCGCGTTCTTACGGTTGGCATTATGAGAAATACTTTCCAGACCGCCGAAAAGCAGAGTCTGGCGCATGGCGTTCAAATCCGCACTCAGCGGGTTCATCAACATTACGAGGTTCTTGGACAGATAAGACTCCAGACCATCGTAATAAGCGGCACGGGTCAACGAATTATTCAAAATCTCATTGAATCCGCAACCTACCAATTGCTCGGCAACCAGGTTCTGCAACTTGTTGGACTTGTCACACTCGCCTTTGGTAGTCAGACTGGACTTCAACGTCTTTGGAATCTCCACATTATTATATCCATAGATACGCAGGATATCTTCTATAACGTCACAATCACGCTGTACATCCACACGGTAAGGAGGCACGTCCAAAGTCAGGCCATCGGCAGTCTCATCTACAATCTTCATTTCCAAGCTTGTAACAATGCTCTTGATTGTATCCTCCGGAATCACCTTACCTACCAATGAATGCACCTTCTCGTATGAAAGTTCCACTCTGAAATCCTTGGCCGGAGCAGCGCACACATCCTTTATTTCAGAAGAGACCGTACCTCCGGCAAGCTCTTTCACCATCAGTGCAGCCAGTTTCAGGCAGTAGATAGTGATATTGGGATCAATACCTCTTTCAAAACGGAAAGAAGCATCCGTATTCAGACCGTGACGACGGGCGGTTTTACGTACCCATGTCGGATGAAAATAAGCGCTTTCCAGGAACACATCTTTGGTAGTTTCGGTAGAGCCCGAATCCAGACCACCGAAAACTCCGGCAATACACATAGCCTCTTCCTTGTTACAGATCATCAGGTCACGTTCGTTCAACTTACGTTCCACTCCATCCAACGTTACAAACGGAGTACCTTCAGGCATGGTCTTTACAATCACCTCACCACCTTTAATCTTATCCGCATCAAAGCAGTGCAACGGCTGGCCGAATGCATGAACAATATAGTTCGTGATATCCACCACATTATTAATAGGGCGCAGACCGATGATACGAAGTTTATTCTGCAACCATTCGGGACTTTCCTTTACCGTTACTCCCTTAATGGTAACCCCCGCATACCGGGGACAAGCCTCATTATTTTCTACCGTTACCTTGATGTCCAAATCATGATTTTCTACGGCAAAAGCATCCACCTCCGGTTTCTTCAGCGAAGTCTGCTTTCCGTTTTGTACCAAATAGGCATACAGGTCACGGGCTACACCATAGTGTGAGCAAGCATCTGCGCGGTTCGGAGTGATATCCACTTCCAGCACGTAGTCGCTCTTGATGTTATAATAATCCTTGGCAAGCGTGCCCGGAACAGCAGCTTCGGGCAACACAATGATTCCTGCATGATCCGTACCGATACCAATTTCGTCTTCAGCACAAATCATACCGTTGGATTCTACACCACGGAGTTTTGATTTTTTAATAGTAAAACATTCATCACCATCATACAGTTTTGCACCCAGAGTGGCAACCACCACTTTTTGTCCGGCAGCTACATTCGGAGCTCCGCACACAATCTGCACAGGTTCACCTTGTCCTAAATTAACGGTCGTGATGTGCATGTGGTCTGAATTAGGATGAGGTTCGCATGTCAATACTTCACCGATGACCAGTCCCTCCAGTCCGCCTTTAATGGTTTGCACTTCTTCTACGCCTCCGGTTTCCAGTCCGATAGACGTTAGTGCCGCAGCAACTTCATCCGGTGTCAAATCGAAATCGACATACTCTTTCAACCAATTATAAGAGATATTCATATCATTATTTTTTTATTGTTTCCAAAAGTGACCCGCAAAGTTAATAAGATTTTTTGGTTGACAGGGAATTATAGATGAAGAAAATAACAAAAAGCTATGAGCGATATCCTTTATAACTGCTCTTCCAAGACGATATATTCACCAATATTCCTCGTCTCCTTGTCAAAATTCACCCCGACTTTCACCAACCTTCTACCGTCCAAGGCGTAAGGAATCAAATATCCTTTTTCATCAATCTGCACGAGTGCCTCTCCCGCACTTACGTTCAGTTTGAACTCAAATGCAAAAATAGTGTCTTTAGTCTTCACTATTGCATCCGGTATAATACGGGACCAGAAAATTCAGAAAGCCGTAACGGACTTCATCATTAGGAAATGCCAACGTATATAATAACACCTCCTTATCATAACCTCTGATAGTCAGATAACCACTCTGATAAATCATGGGAAGCGGATTATTCACTTCTGCACGATATTCAGAAAAAGCAGAAGCAGTCACTTCTACGCCATCTACTAACAAGCGGAGGTCATAGTCACTCTGTTTCAGTAAATCAATCAGATAAGTAGGTGTCCCCGTCTGAAACCAATAGAGCCTGAAGCAATAGTTTGTCATATTCATCTACCAATACCACCACTTGTTTGCCGGTCTGTTCATACGTACGTCTGATACACCCCGCAAAACGGGAAGCAAGCGTATCCTCTGCCCTATCCCTTCCCCACTTGTCTTCCCAAAGGCTAAGACTGCGTGAAAGCATCCGGTCCAAGGCTTCCCGGCTGTCATACTTCTCTGCGTTCAAGTCTAAATGCAGCACAGGATATTGTTCCCACCGGGTTTCCAACTTCTCCATGGCAAGCCCTTCAAACAAGTCTTTACGTCCTTGAAAGTAAGCTTCAAAAGTAGAAAGGAGCAAACTCTTGCCAAAGCGGCGCGGACGACTCAGAAAATAAGGCTTGCCGGTATTCGCAATCTGATAAATCATGGCAGTCTTATCTACATAAAGATAGTTGTCTTTACGTATTTCCTCAAAAGTCTGTATGCCGATAGGCAATTTACGCATCTGTTCCATTTCCACTTTGTTTTTTAGAAGACGTATGCAAATATACGTCTTTTATTCAAAGGAATATAACTTCTGTCCAAAGAAGTAGCGACCTGTATAAATAAAAAACGCTGAAACCACTTACTTTTATAAGTCGCTTCAGCGTAAGCACTCTTTGCATGATTATGATACTGTCTATGCAGATTGATGAAGTCCAAAATATCTCTTCATAAAACAGATGTAAACCAGACTCAGTAACAGAACAACTACCGATAGGTAGAGATAGCCATGATTCAGACAGAATACATATCCAATTACAATGGCAGCTTGAACCGCCATATAGACAGAAGAAACCACCACATGAGGAATCTTCAACTCATTCGCCATAAGCTGGTACAAATGCTTACGGTGGGGCAAACCGATATTCTCATGAAGCATCAGGCGGTGAATGATAGTCAACACGCTGTCAACGCCATAGACGGACAACAGGACAATCCAGCTGAAATCTCCTGTCTGTATTATCAGCTTGCCCAGCAGAAAAAGAAGAATAAAGGCGATACTCACAGAACCCACATCACCCGCAAAACATTTCGCCCGCTTGCGGAAATTGAAGAAACAGAAGACCACGACAGAACAGATCACCGTATAAATGAAGTCACCTTCAACAAAAGGAATGATTTCCGCATTGATGATCGCCAGAGCAGTCAGCACGACCAAGGAATAACCACCCGTAATGCCGTTGATCCCGTCCATGAAGTTATAGGCATTGATGATACCGGTACAAATAATCAAGGCAATGACAATCCACCACCAAGACAAGGAGAACAGGCCACACTGGCAGAACATCAATCCCATGGCCGAGAAATGGAAAAGCAATCTCGTTACCTGCCGGGTGGACTTGATATCATCCACAAAACTGATGAACGTGACCAGTGTCAAGGCAAGCATGAACAAGGGATATTCAAAGCCACTCGTCAGAAAGCAGGCCAACGCACCGAAATAGAAGATGATGCCGCCGCCGCGTAAAGTGACTCTTGTATGGGAACTCCGTTCATTCGGCTTGTCAATAATATTGCATTTATCAGCAATCTTAAAATAAAAAAGTTCCGCCACGAAGAGCAGAACCAAAACCATCAGATAGTACATGCTTATACTGTCCCTCTTTTAATTATTAATTCTTTAATTTGAAAACGACCTTATCGTTTTCACGATTCCCTCCTCCGCACGTACAGGCATCCTCTCAATACCCAAAGCGGACTTTATCTTCGCATTGCTCACCACATAGTTCTCCGTCAGCTTGCGCAAACGTTCCGTATTCAACGGAAGATGAAGCAGCGTCCCCAACCCGGCGCATCCTTCCATCATGCGCCGGTCCATCCTCCAGATATGAGGACTGCGACCCAAGACTTCACACATCAGGGCAATCAGTTCATTCGTTGATAGAGCTTCATCGTCACCCATATGGTAAACACCACTCGCAACATCCCTGGTCAGAAGGCCTTCCACCACATAGCAAAGGTTGTCAATCGAAGTGAAAGAACGCCTGTTCTCGAAAGCTCCCAAAGGCCAGGGAACACCTTTCTTCACCACATTATAGAGCAGGTTCAGATTCCCCTTGTTGCCCGGACCGTGAATCATGCAGGGACGGAGGATATACACCTGTTTCCCGGAACATCTCCCACCCTCCTCTTCCCGGAAGGAGGAATGCTCCTTTATATACTCTTCCGCAGCAATCTTGCTCTCCCCGTATGGCCCTCTCGGAGACGGCACCACATCCTCCGTCAGCACATCCCCCACCACACTGTCGGCGGCAGCCTTTACGGAACTGAAGAAGATGAACTTACCAGCAGACGATTCCATAAAGAAATCGAATATCTTCTGGGTCAGACCGGTATTGATATCAAAATACGCCTGGGCGGCAGACCGGTTCTTCGTATCGTGGGCCTTGCCCGCCAAATGAATGACGGCATCAAATTTCGGAAGATTCTGCATCGGAAAAGAGGAAGGCTCAATATCCTTCCAGGAAAAAGTCCTTGCCACCCCTTCCTTCTTAGGGGCGACAATATCCAGACCATAAAGGTTATGACGTTCCTTCAGGGCTACAACAAGATTGGAACCTACAAAGCCGTGGATTCCGGTAATTAGTATATTCATGAAAAAGTATTAGCTATAGAAGTTCATTTCTACCAACTTCAAAAATTCCTGTTCTAAAAGCGTTTTATTACAATGGTTAGCAGAAAAAAATAAGGAACATTTTTGTGGTACAAATATACTGCTATTTTTAAGAAAATCAATAAAATAGAATCCTTATTTTCCCAGTAAGCGTTCAACTTTAGGTGCAAATACAACTTTCATTTGAACAAGGCTTTTATACGAGGACGACGCTTGTCCGATAGTTCCTCTCCAGAAATAGCGCATCTGATATCATCACGTTCTCCCGTAACAAAATCGGAATCCCTTCGTTCTAATCTTTCCACAAAGGAACTTGAAGATTAGGAGATGTCCTAATTATCACTTACTTATTTGTACCTTCAGATACAACTTCCCATGCTCCACCATTTCCAGTCTTCACGTCAATATTTTTTATCCACACCTTTACCTTCCCAACGGAGTCCAATGCCAACCTCCTTAAAAGCCAAAGCGACAAACTCACGCACGGTATGCATCTCACCCGTAGCTATCACAAATCTTTCGGAACATCATGCTGAAGGATCAGCCACATGCATTCCATATAATCCCTGGCATATCCCCAGTCACGGTGGGCATCCCAATTACCATATGATTATCGAATGAAAACATGCGAACTATTCTGCGATTGCGCGACATGACAATAAAAACATCCCCATCACTTGGTTCCCTGTGAAGACGTTCGCGAATGATAGATAACACACGGCTGTGCTTACAACGCATATCGGTAAAGTCACGGACATAATAAAAATGATTTAGACCGGTAACGCTCAGAATAACCTCTCCATCTTCTCTACCATCCGAACTAAATCCTAGTAGCTTAAATTCTTTTGGGATAAATGTAATCTATTGCTTATACAAATGTCAATCCAAATACAGACAGGATTGTCATTATCGCTTTTTGATACTGTCTGAGGTTGATTACTTGTCTTGGATTTATTCTCATGGTTAATCACAGGAACGCTATCAATCCGGACTTCAACTACTTTTTTGCGAGTATCCTTGAATCATTTCTGAGAGATTCTCCATGAGACAAAGCCTCCGTCTGGTACTGAAAATAAAACCTTGCAAGATCTTCACTGCTATACATAATTCTAAAAATTTGGTTAGCAGCGAAGATAGAACTTTCAATTAATAGCCATTTTTTGACTACTTACAAAAGAAACTTCAAAATACTTATACTTTCAATACATTCAATATATTATTAGCCATATCCTTTATTATATTTTGTCTTGAATATTTCTCTTTGAATTCATTTCTCTCCTTAAAAGACACAATGTAATGTTCTAATTGGTATACCAAATCATTGACATCAGTAGGCTTAAAAAGAATATAGTTAAGTAAATTATCTCTTATAAATTGCGCTGCGTACCCTCCTACACCCGCTATTATGGGTTTATCAAAAGCTCCATATTCGAACAATTTAGATGGTAAAACTTTCTTGAAGGCATCTAGATCGTTCAAATGTAAAAATAAGAATGTTGATTGATTATAATATTCTAAAAGTTCTTTTCGAGAAACAGGATTTAGTAATTCCACATTATCGACTCCTAATTCTTCTATTTTTTGTTGTAGAAGTTTTTTTGTCCCTCCATCACCTATTATACGAAAGTAATACTTATTTCCTATTTTTTTTGCTGCTTGAGGTATTATCTTTTCAAGTCCTTGTCCACTACCGATATTACCTGCATAGGTAACAATCATAGGAAGCTCCTTTGGGGGTACAATATTTCTTTTTTTCTGTAAAAAAATATCATCTATCCCATTAGTAAAATAGGAAAAAGTTGGATACTTATATTTATTAAAATATTCTTTAAATCCTTCTGATACCAAATTTATGTGATTAGCATGAGAAAAAGTATATTTTTCCATATATTCAGCCATTGTTACAATAGGTATCTGAAGATATTTTCTTTTTTTTAAAACATCTTTTATTGTATCTACAAATATGTCACGGATATCCAAATACAAAGGACATTTTTTTGAAAGTGATATTCGACGACCTAAAAAAGCTGTAAAAAGTCGGGAAGAAGATGCATACACTAAATCAAAGTTTTCATATTTTACCATTTTCATTGTTTTACAATAAAATACCCAAAAAGATTTAGCCTGGTCCAACATTCCCCCTTCATGCTTTGGAATTCTAACTCTTTTTATTAAATAATTTTCACCATATTCTTCTGCTAAACTTGGAACTTTGAATGTACCATACCTATTAGGATGAGTTGTAATTACATAGATAAAATCATCCTTAGACAATTTATTTTGCAACTCTCGAAACAAAGAACTATTTCTAAAAGAACCTGCACAGAGATCTGGTTCAAAATAGAAAGATAAAAACAGTATTCTCATTTAAATATTGTATATAATCTATTCTTAAAATGAATCTCAGCCTTAACAGAAGAGACTTGTTTATTAAATTCTGGAGCATAATACGAATTAAGAAGTTTTATCGAAACTGCCCCTTCACATTCTATACGGTAATCCTTTCCAACAATTACTTTTTCACTCTCCAATTCCACACGTTCTGCTGGATGAAAGTGCAAATAAGCAACAGCATCAGAATTTATATTATCTGTTATAACTATTTTTTCATTTATCATTTCAAAAGAACGAATATGTTTTATTCCTTTAGATTTATATCCATCGTGATAGGCCACTAATTTATGATTATCATCTTCAAGAATAGTTACATAAGCTCTTCGTCCTACTCTATGCCCAGACCAAACTTCACTAGAGTTTCTACCATTTACCACAACCGTATTATGTGCCTCAGTAGAACGTTCATAAAAACGATTTTTATTAACTTCATAAGTAGAAGTACCAGTATCCACAATTACAGGACGACCATTTACGTGCAATTCAAAATTAAAAGTATCAGCATGTGCATGCCCTGGCTGATAATCTGGTCCCACCTTAGCAGCATCCATTACCATTTCAAATTTTGAATTTATTATTTTTCGATATCCAGATTCACCTAAATCTCCCACCTCATACACTATCCCCAATCTTTTAGCATAATCAAACAATAACAATGATGAAGGGGCTGATTGAAAAGCAGCATCATTAAACAAAGGAATATCTCCATTTCTAAAAACGATAGCACCAAGCCATCCCAGCATTTTTAGGCTATACTTCTCAAAAACAGGAAGAAGTTCACGAGAAAAAAGAACATTATTTTTTACTAAATTATAACTATCAAGAATGCGTAATAAGATGGTGCAATGATACATTGGACTCAGCTCAAAATTTCCTCCATCCTCTAACGTTTGCTCTTTCAACTCCGGTAATAATATTCTTTTTGCCTGCCTATAAAAGCGTTCATTATCAAAATAATAAGCTCCAAACAATAATGCAAAGCCATTTTCCAAAAGATGATTTCCTAACAAATGATACTCCAACTTACGTACCAACAATTCTAATTGTTGAAATAATATGGCATCACATTTTTTATCTTTCAATTTATATTTTATAAAAAAACGAATCCAGTTTAAACATCTAAGAGAAAGTGGATAAGGCTCTAAGCCAATGGTAGCAAAAGATATTTGATTAATATAATCATCTATTAACTTCTTTCCTAAATTTTTATTGACATTTTTTTGATTTAAAAACTCAAAATAATTCAAATTATAACACCACAATTTACCATGGCCTAACCAATTCCAATCTATCCGGTTTGGAAACGAATGTGACAAATTCAAAAAAGTAAAAGTATATTCATCAGCCAAATACTTAGGAAAATAAATAGAATCTTCCCAAATCAATATTTGACTTTCCATACTTCTATCTACATGCCATACTTTTTTTTGCGGAAATAATTTCCGCAAAAAAAATTTTCCTCTATATATAAATTGAATTGGCTTAAGATAATAAAGTGTACAAACTAGAAGTTGTAATTTTGATATTAGCATAAATTAAATATCAGAAATAATCAAACGTAATTTTCCTGATTTCGTACGTTCTATTTTATCTACATACTCCACTGTGATATTCATGGGACATGACAAACGCTCTTTTACTTCTTTTATAATATTCCATTCTTCATTTAAATCATAATCTGCATTTTTTTCTACCCTAATAATTAAAGTATTTATATCAGGTTGATATATTTGTGCCGCCTTTATTTTTTTGAAAGACTCAAAATTATCAATAAATGTTACCCCAATTTTCTGCCCATTAGGGAGTTTCAAATATTCTGCCTCTCTTCCTTCTATACGGGTTATATACATTTCTCCATTATTATCGTAATCAATAGCAGCCACATCTCCTGTATCGTATCTCACCAATGGAAAAGCATAATTAACAAAACCTGTACCAATAATTTTTCTTAACTGCGGCTTCTCATCATCAAAAGGAAGCAACTCCATGTAAGCAAAGTCCTCATCCACAAACATTCTACCATCCTTAGTTTCACTAATATTAGCAACACATTCACTCATTGCATAATGCGTACATACTTGTGCATTAGGAAATGCCTTTTTAATTGTTTTCCTATAACTATCTAGCAAATTATCCGATCCTGTAGTCACAAACGATACTGTATCAATCGGTTTTAGTCCCATTTTTAAAATAAGTACAGCCAACAAGTTCAAATTGCAAGAATATCCATGCAACCAAGATAATTTTCTTTCGTAAATACATTTATGAAAGAAAGCCACTGTTTCTTCTGACAAATGTAAGCTACTAAACATTACCTGCCTACATGGATAATTAATACGCCAATAAGGTGGTTTATGCTTATGTACAGGAATAATTATTTTGCCGCCAAACCATCCGTGCCAAGTATCCCATTTTATTCCTAAGTTCTCACGATACCTCCAGCAAACTGCCCATTGTTTATGTTCTGCTTCTATAGAAAGTGGAAACTCTAATCCAGCCCCTGTGGTTCCACCCGTACTTGACAAAAGCACAGGACCCTTAAAATACGGGTTAACAATATCTCGTTTATTAGCTATCACTTCAGCACGTGTCAAAACAGGTAGTTTCCTTATCTCTTCCTGCAAATTTTCAGCATTAGGATTAAAGTTCTTTTCTTTATACAAACGTTTATAATAAGGAACATCAGCAATTTTCTGCAAGAATCTTCTTAATTCTTCATGACCATCAAAAGCTTTAGATTCGTACAACTTTAAACATTGCATAAATTCCTTTGAGTACCTTCTTTTCCTAATAAAATAGCCTTTTATACAACAAAGTAAGTTCTGAATACAAACTGGACTAGAATAATATATTTGTTCTTTAAAACCTATTCGATTAGACATATTGACTATATTTTTCTATTAGATTACTTAAATGAGTAATAAAATCCGCATTATCTTGACTAATTTCTCTTAAAAAGGCATCACATCCTTTCACGTATTCTTTTGAATCAAATGTTTTTATATATGTATCTATTTTTTCCTGCAGATTTTCATTATCCTCTACAATAACACCTAGTTTGTATTTTTTTACATATTCTGCTTGAATACCACCTGAAGTTACAATGACAGGCTTCCGATGCATAGCAGCCCCGTAAAACCTGTTTGGCATTGCAGATAGTGTACCACTAGTTCTAGGAAAAATAATATTTATAAAATCACATTCTGCCAATATCTGAGGCTCATCTTGCTTCATATATCGTCCAGAAAAATGAACATTAGATATAGATTTTAGTTTACAGTATTTTTGAAGTCTATCACTATCTGGGCCATATCCAGCATAATGCATATAAAAACGGGGATTACCACCTAAGCTATCAATTAAATACCTATTAGCTTCATAAAAGCGAATTTGCCCGATACTCAATATTGTAATTTCTTTACCAAATGAAATCTCCTTCTCCAATGGAATCCCTTTTATGCCGTTTACACCAATATTGTGACTCAAACAAAATTCATTTTTTGGAAGCCATTGTGTGAAGCCTGCGGAAGAAATAACATTCAAAGCAGAGCAATCTAATAATGACTTCAACCGCTTTTTCCATAAAACAAATAAACTACCTCTATCACGAATGTCCAAAATGAAATGTCCTTTATATTTCTCAACTAGAAAATGCCTCATTAACACAGCAGGTAATATCGTATGGACAACAATCAAATCATATCTTACTTTTTGCAACTGCTTTTTCACAAACTGTACAAATCCAATATATCCCCACATTTTTGCTAAAGCATATGTAGTATCCGGACTAACCTGTTCATACATTATAAGATTTTCTGTTTGTTTACTATTTTTCCCGGTTCTATTCCATGCTATCAAATCATAATTTATAGATTTTCTCTTAAAGAAATCAATATAATAATGAATATATGGAGCCATCTCCGGTTCTGCAGGTAAAATAATTGCTATCTTCATTTCTTTACTAGTTTAAGAGGGAATAAGGATCTGTTTTAAAATGTCTTATATAATACTCTCGTAAATTCGATATTTGAACATCATTTTGATTTTGTCCATTATTAATAGCTACAAGTTTAGAGTTTGAAAAATTCAGAATAGGCAAATACGAAAAAAGATTATTAATAACAATTATTTTCTTCTTATTTAAACGGCACATTGTATTTAGCCAAACATCATCAGCAAATTTACACTTCTCCATTGCTAAAGTAATATTCTTAGCTTCTTCCCCTAAAATATGAGCCGGAAAAAACGTACCTCCACCAGAGCCAAAAAAGATATCAAAGGATGGTGAAGTAGCCCTATCCAACAATTTACCACTCCACATATGATAAGGCAATATCACGTTGTTACCATCACGCTTAATATTAAAGGCAAAACGAGAAATAACACATTCTAAATACTGTCTATGTCCATTTAATAACGAAGTGATAAAGTTTGACGGATAAATAATATCATCATCAATTGTTATCATATGATCATCAGGATATTCCACTAAAGTATAATAATATTTCTTATGGGACATTAGATTTCCATCTCGCAATTCTATTTTTACCCCCCTTTGCTGGAGTCTCAATAAAGTCTTAGGCAAACATTCTATAGCAGGAAATTCCTCTTTTGACAACCATAAAATTATCATATCTGGTTGGCAAGTTTGTCTCAAAATGCTTTCAATAGCTATCCAAACTCTACCAATACGCTTATTAAAAGATGTCAAGGACACGATTATGCGACCTTTTGTCTTGTTTGTTTCTTGTAGCTTATATTGAATATTATTAGAAGTTACTTTTAAATATATCGGTAATATGACATTACAAGATAAGCGAGTAACAATACGTCCTATTGAATAAATTTTTGTTTTAATCAAAAAAGAATTTCTGCCCCTAATGCTCGCATAAAGATTAGAAAAAAAATCAATCATATTTTATATCTTTACTAAGTGATGCAACAACAGCTGCAAAAACAATTAATTGCCATGACGTAAAAGCATAAGGTCTTTGTAAAAAGGAAAGAAAAAAAAGAAAGAAAAAAAACAAAGTGTCTCTATTCTTCTGCCAAAGCAAAGAGAAATACATTAGAAGAAGGCTTAATAACCCCATTATACCATATTCTATGATAAACAATTTATAAGATGCCCCCACCTCTGATCTATGCTTTTGAAAAAATGAGGTACCTTCTCCAAAAAGTATTATTGGAGAATAAAACATCTCATTCAAATGCCTATTAATTTCTTCTCCTGTTCTATTTTCAATTCTATTCAAACCAAAATCTTTAAAACGCTCAACAACTGACAATGAAAAAGCTAAATCATCTTTCAACGCAATGAAGACAATAAAAACAATACATAATAAAAAAGAAAAAGACTTTATAAAATATTTCAAAGAACAAGTATTATAATAAAAATAGCCTAACAAAGACAATACATAAAAAGCCATTGAATATGTAAATATCCCCCCTATGAGAATAACAACATTCTGCCATTGTTTAAAATTATAACGATTACCAAATAATATAAATGAGGATAAAGTACCAAGTACACCTGGCTCATCAAATACTGAATAAAAACGAAAAAAATCAAATCCTTTATATGTTAAGAAAAATATGTGATTATCTAAAATATAGCTATTTCCTTTCATTTCCGTTATATCAATTTCGCCATATACAGGTAATTCGCTTATAAAAACATGAAAAATCCAAAAAGGTAATGAAAGTAACACCACATATGCAATGATATTAGTTAGTACTATTAATGAATGCTTCAATTCACCTTGAGCAACACGAAAAAGCAATATGTATGTTATAAAAATAAAAATGCTGCTCAACTTCAAACCATACATCGAAGGTATTATCAATAAAAAGAATAGGGAAATATAAAGAATAGGAAAGCGCTTCTGCTGAACTCCTTGTAATAAGTAACAATTTCTTCTTTGAATATAAATATAGATAACCAGCAACAAAGGCAAAATATATCCCAATAATAATCCACACCCCCATAAAGGCCATGGTGGATTTTGAAAAAAAACAACTAAGGCTAATCCCCATGATACTAAAGTGACATTAGCGTGATTTTTCATTGCACTACTCATGAAATCAGCTCTTAATCAGTCGAGAAAGATTTCCTACCACAACAGAAAAGACTGGAAAATTTTACATAAAACATACCCACCAGCAATAGTGGAACTCCACTAGTAGGTAAATATTACAAAAAGATACAACAAATTAATAGAAAAAAGCACTTTCTTAGTTGCACAAAAAACATCATATCTTGTTACAAATGTTTTTTAACATAGCATTAGAGTTTTCCTGCAATTTAGTTAAAAGTAAAAAAACAGAATCATAATCAATTACTTCATTCCATATTCGTCTTTGTCTAGCTTCCTCTATAGTTGAAAAGTAACGGTTAATTATTCCTAATCGTGATAATAAAGAAACTATGCGCCCCATTCTAGATTTTACAGAAGGTAACACAATAAATGGTTTCCTATTTAAAATCGCAAATACTACTGTATGAAAAGAATCCGTTAAAATAAAAGAAGAAGAACGAACTGCATTTAACCATTCTTGAATAGATGGATAAATCGTATTCAATCCACACATTATAGGCAAAAAAGAAAATCTTTTTTTAGGCAAATATTGCGATACTGTTAAATTAAGATCATTGGCTATCTCATCAACTAAATTTCCCCAATTATCCTTATGAGACACTCTATAATAAAAAAGTGTACTATTAGTTGCTAATGAACAGGAATACAAATTTTCAAAATCTCCTAATAATAAAGTAGGATCTACAACTAGATCAGCATGACATCCAAAAACATCATTGCAGATATTAACTGCCGAATCTTCACGAACAGTAATATATGAAAAACGCTGAAGACAGTTTTTCACCTGCTGGGTGAACTCATCATTATAATCCCAATTCTCCATACCAAAACTTGCAGCATAAGAAATTCTTTTTGCCGTAGATGGTAAAAAAGAAAAGAAATAGTCTAATGGTTTCACGGGAATATCTGGATTCCAAACCTGATCACTACCTACAATGTATAAATCAAAACTCTCATCTTTATTAGCATTTGGGGGAAGAAATTGTTTCCGGAAATGCCTAAAATTAGCACATCGAGTAATTGAATTCAAATAATAAATCCAACTATTCTCTACTTTTAGATTACTCTTCAATAGTTTTACAGTATGGCCTTCTTTCTGCAAAAATGTAGCTAATGCATAGCACTGAAGCAATGCACCTGTGCTAAAAGCTTGTGAAAATGTTAGTATTGCAATTTTCATTGAAATTACCTATTTTTTATCTGCTGCAATTTTTGAATGAAAAAAAATCTTTCACTACTACTCAGCCCGATTTTCCAAATTAAATATGAGAATAAAGAAACGATTAAAAGTGAAAAAAACAAAATAGCGCTCAAACTTGATTTTATGTTCCAATAAATATCACTTAAAAATAGCACTGGTAATGAAAAAAGGAATATAATAATTACAGGAAAAACAACTTTCTTTAAATATATAAGCACCGGAAAATCAATCATTTTTTTTAATACTAAAATTCGTCCTATAGTACCTAAGACAGTACAAAAAATAGCTATTAGAAATGTCGAATATGCAGGTGCACCTTTTTCAAATGCAATGTAACTTATAACAAAAATCAAAGAAAAAAATAAAGCCATTATTAATTGATAATTACGAACTTTTCCTGAAGCTTGTGAAATAACTCCAATTGGTATATTTAATACTTGAAACAAAATGTCAATTAATGCAAGCCTTGTAAACAGAACTGCATATTCTGGAACATTTTTCAACCATAAAGTTAATATCAAATCTGTATTTATCAATAGGGGAATAGATATTATAAATAAAAGGAAAAAAGAAAATTTTGAAGAAGCAAAAACAAGATGATACATATAATCCAATTTTTGCTGTGAATAAGATTTCACTATTTGGGGATTTACAGCTACCATAAAATTTAAAGCAAAAGAATTTACTGCAGCTTGAACTTGGCATGCAACTCCTCGAGCTGCATTCACCAAAGGTCCAAAAAATATATTCAACAATATATTTACTCCTTGAGTACTCAATAAACTTGCTAAAGATCCCATTAGCATCCAACTTGAAAAAGAAAAAAACTTCTTTATAAAAGTAAAATCCCAATAAAATTTAAATTTGCATTCGCAAAAACACATTCTACAGTAAAGCAAATAAACAACATGTATTATCAACGCAACAATAAAAAGTAAAGCTGCATAAAGAATCAGTTTGTCAAAAAGGAAGTATACCAAAGAACAAGCAACCAATAATTTCATTATGACTTCAACTATAGCAATATACGCATAAACTCCCATTTTTTCATGAGCTATTATGGCTGCGTTATAAGGAGCATTTATCATATTTATAAAAAAGGTAAAAACTGAAAAATGATAAACCCATATAGACGCATCCCTACTTTCTATTGGTATAGATAATTTATGACTAACAATCCATAACCCTATACTTTCAGCAATGCACACACATATAAGTCCAATGAAAATATGTACTTCTATACTTGAACTAAAAACCTTTAATAAATTTTTTCCATCAGTCGTTCCTAATTCATAATTTAGAAATCGTTGTGTTGCAGTAGTAGTAGCTCCTTGCAAGAAAGAAAACATAACCACAATCCCACCTACAACATTGTAAATTCCAAAATTTTCTACTCCTAATGCATTCAATACCACCCTTGATGTATATAAATTCACTAACATCATGAGTATCATGCGAAAATAAAGCATGACTGTATTCCGGGCTATACGATTCGTATTTTCTGATGCCACTTTTTAATCCTGCAAATGTTTCAAAATTCTGTTGCATGCCAAACCATCGCCATATGGATTTACTGCCTTACTCATTTTTTCATAATAAGCTGTATCATCCAACAAGGCAGAAACTTCATTTACTATTTTATTAAAATCTGTCCCAACCAGTTTTACAGTTCCAGCTTCTAATGCTTCCGGACGTTCTGTAGTATCACGCATCACTAATACCGGTTTTCCTAATCCAGGCGCCTCTTCCTGAATACCTCCACTATCAGTAAGAACAATTGTAGATTTTTCCATCAGATAAACAAAAGAAAGGTATTCCAACGGTTCAATAAAAAACATATTTCCTAAATCAGACAGATTTCTTCCAAAAACTTCATGAATAGGTTTACGTACATTGGGATTCAAGTGCATTGGATAAATGAAATCAACTTCTGGATACTTTTCAGTCAGTTTTTTAATAGCTCGGCACATAGATATAAAGCCTTCGCCAAAGTTTTCACGGCGATGGCCTGTTATCAAAACCATCTTTCGACCATTTTGTAAACGCTGGATATCATATCCAGATAATCGTAATATACTCTTTAGCTTTTCATTAAGTATTTTATCAGTTTTTATCTTATCTATTACCATATAAAGAGCATCTATTACAGTGTTACCTGTCACAACAATGGATGATTCTTCCACTCCTTCATTAAGTAAATTCTGTTTGCTTAAGAGTGTTGGTGAAAAATGATAAGTAGCAATACGTCCAGTTAACTGCCTATTCATCTCCTCAGGCCAAGGGCTGTAAATGTTATGAGTACGAAGCCCTGCCTCTACATGCCCTACCGATATCTGCTGATAGAAGGCAGCCAATGCAGCAGCAGTAGAAGTTGTTGTATCACCATGTACTAACACGATATCTGGAACAGATTCTTTCAAAACCTCCCGCATCCCTAGTAATACTTTAGCTGTTACATCATAAAGGTCTTGCCCTTGTTTCATTATATTCAAATCATAATCTGGAGTAATTTCGAAAAGCCTTAATACTTGATCAAGCATTTCACGATGCTGCCCTGTTACACAAACCACAGTTTGAAACTTATCTGTTCTTTTTTGGAATTCCCTTACTAAAGGAGCCATTTTAATTGCTTCCGGTCTAGTGCCGAAAACTAACATTATCTTTTTCATTTTCTACTTCTACGGAATTAATCTACTCCCCTCAGGAGAATACTTTATTATTCTACTTGGCACCCCAACTACAATAGCATTACGAGGCACGTCTTTTATAACAACCGAATTCGCACCTACAATTACATTATCATCAATCTGTATATCACCCAAAATCTTAGCTCCTGTTGATATATAAATATTGTTGCCTATCGTTGGAGGTTTTATGCGCCCACTTCTCCCCCCAATTGTAACGTTGGTACCTATGATACAATCATCGCCAATAACACAATTTGCATGAATCACAACGCCTATACCTCCATAAGCAAAGCGGGTACCTTTTCCTATCGTACACGAAGCCGGAATATGAGAATTAAACATCAAAAAAATAAGATGATGAATAAATTGTGGAAGAATAGGAACTCTCTTCTTCCATAACCAATGTTCTATTCTATAAAGATCTACTGCATTCATAGACTATTTTTTATAAATGCCACAAAAGTCAAGAATAACCTTTTGTTTATCATATAGCAAAGTCTTAAACACGGAATGAGCTACTAAAAACACTACAATATCCGCTTTTGCATACGCCTCTTTATAATCAGTTAATTTAAATACATTATGCTCCTTTACATTAGGTTCAACAACCAAAATGTCTGCATTATTACAACTCTGCATTACCTTAGTAGTGATATATTTGGCAGGTGCTTCACGCAAATCATCAATATCAGGTTTGAATGCCAATCCCATCATAGCAATAGTCGGTTTGCGATGATGCTCTAATTCAAATTTCAGCATTACATTCTCCACCTTTTCCGCACACCAGAAAGCTTTATAATTATTAATTTCCCGAGCTGTAGCAATAATTTTAGATTCCATAGGGAAATCTGCCGTAATAAAATAAGGATCCACAGCTATACAATGCCCTCCTACTCCACAACCTGGTTGAAGTATATTTACACGGGGATGTTTATTAGCCAAATTTATCAATTCCCAAACATTAATTCCCGCTTTGTCACAAATCAAAGAAAGCTCATTAGCAAAAGCTATTTGTACATCACGTGAGGAATTTTCTGTCAATTTACACATTTCAGCCGTTTTGCAATTTGTACGATGAAGCATACCTTGAACAAACTGGCTATAGAATTCAATGGCTTTATCTGTAGAAGCTTCATTTATTCCACCAATAACACGATCATTATGGACTAATTCATGAATGACATTGCCTGGAAGAACACGTTCAGGACAATAGGCTATATAAATTTGGTCTTTTAGTTCTGGCCGCAAATTAAAAATTAGCTCAGACATTTTATCTGTTGTACCTACAGGAGAAGTTGACTCTATTACATATAAATCACCTTTTTTCAAAAAAGGAATAACAGCACGAGTAGCCGCTTCTACATAAGATATATCAGGTTCATGATTACCTTTAAAAGGAGTAGGAACTACTATAAAATAAGCATCGCTCTCTTGAGGAGTTATAAAAGCTTTTAATTGGCCAGACGAAACAACCTCTTGGAGTAAATCCTGCATACCAGGTTCAACAATATGTAATTTACCTTGATTAGTCATTTCCACCACCTTCGGATTAATATCAACTCCGCTAATTTGGATTCCGTGTTTGGCAGCAATAATTGCAGTAGGTAGGCCAATATATCCTAACCCCATAAAACATGCTTTCATTTCTATAATATGTTGTTAATGTGAATACTTTGAAATATTCTGCAAATGGGATGATAATACTTTAAATGATAGTATCAGTTTTCTATTCAGAATAAGAATAAACTTATTCTTCTACTTCCTCAAACGGATACGGATTATCCTCCACATTCTTCAATTCCTCTATAACTTCCGTTTGTTCTTTTGTCATTTTTTCCTTATTCCAGCCATCAATAATCGCATAAGCATCCTGAAGCAAAGCAGCCTCATAGACCTCTCCATAGCAATAAGCCAACAAACGTACTTTCAATAAAGAAGCCGGAAGTTGTTCCAGAATTTCAGAGATGCGATCTAAGATAGCTTGCTTCTTTTGCCCTTTATCTCCATTATCATATATGGTGGCGTTGTAACCCATCAAAAGGGCAAGGCACAGATTTGCCTCCTCTTCAACGCCAGAACCTTTTTCAGAAAACAGAGAGTCGGATTTGACAAGTACCTCCTTATTCAGACGGCAAAAATCATCGGAATAGACAGACTCACCATTAGTATCCAAATACATAAGATCATGAGCTGTCTGTTGAAGCTCAAGAGCACGAGAAAGTAAAGAATTCATCTTTGTATTGAGTTTTTTATTTATCAGTCTTTAATTACCTTCAGATAGGATTTGGGGACTTTGATGCTTGCTACCAAAACACCTGTAATACGGATAACGACATAAGTTTTATTGGCTTCTGTGGCAATCTCACCTTCAATACCACTGAATTCCCCTTTTATAACTGTAACTTTCTTTCCAATAGTGAGAGGTTCGTTGTCGAAGCTTACACCGTCGGGATTCAAATCCATGACAAACATGAAATCCTGCATCTGCTTGTCGGGAACTACCAGCATGGAGTGCGTGGAAAGGTCTTTCATATAAAAGACTTGAACACCGTAAATATTGGGAATGTCACAAGCACACTGCTTGGTGGCATGGATAAAAATCAAACCACGGGCTACGGGGACAATACTACGCTTCCTGCGATATTTTAATTGTGTTACCACAGTACGGGTAGGAAGATAACATTCCACGTCCATTTTTTCCTCTAATTTCAGCTTCTCAATACGCTTTTGAACGGCAAACTCCTGTTTGCTTAATGTACGGGCTGCAAACCAATATTTCTGTGTTTCAGACACTTGAGGAAAATAATTAAATAATAGAAGGTTGGTTTTGGGTACGCTTCGCGGTCCGATCGAGACATTTGCTCTTTCAAAACCGCACTGACAAAAGAATGTCTATAAATCCGTGTTAACGAACGAGTTAGGAATAACATTGCGTTCAATAGACGTTCGTTTAATGGACACAAAGGTAATGGCAAGAAATGAAATTACAAAATATTCTTATGAGGAAAATTATTTTTTTTCAACACATCGTTGTTATATGCTTAATTTATAGTTATTTAACCACATCCTTAATTTAAGATTTTAACGTGTGTTATTATAGAAATAGCACGATATACAAAAGGGTAAAAACAGGTGTCCATTAAACGAACGTTTAAAAAACACTTTCCTCCTTCCACAAGTCAAGCATTATGCTAAATAAAAATACAGCTTATCATCTGATAACCAAGTATATTATTAAGAAAATGCAAGTTACAAATCCGCATTTTCCTTATTGATTTTGCATCTTTGGATGACGCAAAACTTTGTCCCACGTACCTGTGACGAACAGCCCACATGCGTGTGCCCTACGGTTTACGGCCGTGTGCCGGACGGTTTTCATGTGTGGGACGAAGTTCTGTATAAGGCTTCCGGATATTCTGCACGATTCCTTTTCACATCAGACATAAGCCCGAGCGTGAAAAAGTACCGATATCCAGGAGCCTCAATCCATATATACCAGACTAAAAACAATGAATGTCATGGCAAAATCTTGAGACTTTTTAAAAGCAAAGTGCTGAATTCCTCCATTTTCGGCGTTAATAAACGTTATTTAGACACAATCGAAGAAGGGATATGCAAATCACCATAAATAGCTGACAACAAAATAATTACATAACAGAAACAGTAAAAAGAAGCAAAAAAAACGTGTAGGCAACCGTGTTGCCAGCACACTGCCAACACGGTTGCCTACACGCGCTAACTTAATAACATTCAAATAATTATATACAAAAGTGACGGAGTGCTGGCAATAGTATTAAAAAACTCTATGTAGTACAAAGTCTTATTGCATTACTGCATATTAAATTCTTGTACCGTGTAATCAGATATGGAAGATGCCTATCTCCGGGAATGTAGCTCCTTGTACTGCGAAGCAGATGCCGAAGCAAGCCGCACTTACAATCCAAAGGATGACCAGCGTCCATTTCAGACCGGAATTCATCGGCTGCCATTTAAATACCTGGCTAAAGATAGCCCATACAAGGCTGACCAAAGGAATTCCTACCAACAAGATACCGGCTATATACATTACAATAGCGACAAGCGGTGAAGTCGGAAGCACAATGTCGGCCATGGGGAAAAATGAAAGTAACGCTGCACCACCACCGATGGCTACCGTAATTGCCACAAACAGCAGCACTACAAATGCGATTCCAAAAGCAAACAATACAGGGCTGCATATAATGGCAAATATCACCAGACAAAGCTTCAGGAACCATCCGGCTACCATAACAAAGGCATCACCCATTTTTTGCAGAAACGTACGGGGTCTGTCGGATTTCATATAATCATTTACTCCGTTGGAAACTTTCTCGAAACCGTCAGTCACGGTTTTCCCGATATTTTCTACCGTAACGGCTTCACCGCGCATGCTCAGTTTCTCCGCTGCCGTACGGGCTTCCGGAATTACCAACCAACATACAATATATACAGGTATCAAAGTTCCATAACCACAGATAAGGATAACGAACAGCAACAGGCGAAGTAAAGTTACGTCCCATCCCAAATAAACAGCCAGTCCGCTAATGACACCACCCAGCATCTTATCGTCCGGATTGCGGTAAAGGCGACGGCGCGGTGAATTACTGTCAGTAGCACCACTGTTGTCACTCTCCTCTCCCATCTCCATATCTTCGGGGTTTCCCATACGGGCAATTACCTCTTCTACGTCAGCGATAGTGATCACTTGTGAACCTGCTGAAAGTTTTTCGGCGAACAGTTCGGAGATACGGCGTTCTATATCATCTACAATCTCGTCTGCACTGGCCTCCTTACGGAAATGCATTTTAAGATTACTCAAGTAGTTATCCAAAAGGCGGTAAGCATCATCATCTATATTGAAAACTGTTCCACCCAAGTTTACAGTTAATGTCTTTTTCATTGCTATTCTATTTTTATTTACGATTCGACTATTTACGATTGAAATCACCCTTGTTTATCAGAGGTCAGCTATTGGCTATGTGGTCAACCGTCTCGTTCAGTTCTCTCCACGAAATTTCCAGTTCACCGAGAAAGACTTCTCCTTTCTCCGTCAGCCGATAGTACTTGCGGGGTGGCCCCTGGGTCGATTCAATCCATTCATAACTCAGAAGGTCGTCGTTCTTCAGACGAGTAAGCAACGGATAAAGTGTCCCTTCCACCACAATCAACCGGGCTTCTTTCAACTTTTGGATAATATCCGAAGCATAAGCCGGTTCCTTGTGAAGCAACAGCATGATGCAATACTCAAGCATGCCTTTGCGCATCTGCGACTTTACATTGTTTACATCCATAATGGTTATTTACAAATTAAAAACTATGAATTACAAATAGGCTGTGTCATGACATTCATTGTCCGGCTTCTTTGTATGACACAAATATATGTATTATATAAGTACCTTGCATTGCAAAGTACCTTATATTAGAAATATTTAACACATAGGGTTGTCAGCCGGCATATCAGCGGAGGAAAGAAAACAGTCAATAACTTATTTTGTCCAATATTCCAGTCAAATAAGCAAGGGTCACTCCATAGTTTGTCATCGGCACCCCTTGCATACGTGCACTTGCCACACGGCTGAGGACATACTTGCGGTTGAACATGCAGGCACCGCAATGGATGATGAGGTGGTAACCGGAGAGGTCTTGGGGAAAGTCGCTTCCGGATACCATATCTATTTGCAGGTTCTCGCCGATACGCTGCCTCAGCAGACGGGGAATCTTCACCCTCCCGATATCTTCCGTCAAGGGAGCATGGGTACAGGCTTCGGCTATCAGTACGCGCGACTGCTCCGTCAAACGGCCGATGGCCGACGCTCCTTCCACAAAAAAATCGATATCTCCTTTATAAGCGGCAAAAAGGATGGAAAAGGAAGTGAGAAGGCTCTCTGCAGGTTTCTGCCGATAGACGGCGGGAAATACCTGGGAATCCGTAATAATCAGCTTAGGAGGATAAGCAAGAGCTTTCAAGGTCTCTTTCAACTTGTCCGCAATGCAGCTCATCACCAGGCATTTCTTGTCCAGCAGTTCGCGGATAGTCTGTACCTGGGGAAGAATGAGACGTCCCTTGGGTGCCTGTATGTCCTGCGGCATGACCAGGAGAACAACGTCCCCTTCGCTTACCAGGCTCCCGGTAATAGTCTGTGTCCCGAAATCCGGCGGGAGTTTCTCAAGGATGGCGCGGAAAATCTCCCGGATACCCGTACCTTCTTTGGCACTGGCAATGACAGGAGCCAAGCCGTACTCTTTCTCAATCTGTCCGGCAAGACTTTCGACATCCGTGTGAAGGTCAGCCTTATTCAGGACCGGAATAACAGGAATGTCACGGGCAGCCAATATCCGCAGCCACTCTTTCTCCTGCTCACCGCCGTCCTCGCAAAGAAGCAGGGCGATATCCGTTCTTTCCATCATCTTCAAGGTACGTTCCACACGCATTCCACCCAATTCTCCTTCGTCATCGTCAAATCCCGGAGTATCTATGAAAAGACAAGGACCCAGCGGATGCACCTCCATGGCTTTCATTACCGGATCGGTAGTTGTACCGGGAATAGAGGATACAAGGGCCGTGTCCTGTCCTGTCAAGGCATTGACAAGGCTGGACTTGCCGCTGTTCCGCCTTCCGAAAAGGGCAATGTGCAACCGGTTGGCATTAGGGGTCCTAGAACCTGAAATCTCTTTTTCCATTTTCTATCTCCTGCAAATGTTTCAAGGCTATCTCCTTTATTTTCGGATTGGGGATATGTTCCATCTCTTCACGAATCAAGCGTATCCCTTTTTCCCTTGTGCCGGAGGAAGCATAATCTTCCAGATATTCCTTCAATGTCATCAAGGCATTGGGCTGGCAACAGTTGGCTATCTGCCCGCGTTTGACAAGCGACATGAACCGGTCTCCCGTGCGCCCCTCCCGATAGCATGCCGTACAGAAACTGGGGATATGTCCCAAGTCGAGCAGCCAACCGACCACTTCATCCAACGTACGGCGGTCGCTGACATCAAACTGGGAAGAATTCTCCTCCTCCACTTCCGGCACAGCATAGCCTCCCACACTGGTACGCGAACCGCCGCTTATCTGCGAAATTCCCAGCTCAAGCACCTTACGGCGTACCGCTTCCGTCTCACGGGTGGAGATGATCATGCCTGTGTAGGGTACGGCAATACGGATAACGGCAACAATGCGGCAGAACATTTCATCGGAGATGGCATCTGGAAAATCGTTTGTCGAGATATCGTCCGCCGGACAGATACGGGGTACGCTGATGGTATGCGGCCCCACTCCGAAAGCAGCTTCCAGATGTTCGGCATGCATCATCAGTCCCACAAAATCATAACGGTACGTATTCAAACCGAACAGCACACCGATGCCTACATCATCTATGCCTCCCTCCATGGCACGGTCCATAGCTTCCGTATGATAGGCATAATTGCTTTTGGGACCGGTGGGATGCAAGGCTTCGTAATTTTCCTTATGATAGGTTTCTTGAAAGAGAATGTAAGTACCGATGCCTGCCTCCTTCAGAAGACGGTAATTCTCCACCGTAGTAGCGGCAATATTCACATTCACCCTACGGATAGCCCCGTTTTTATGGTGTATGCCGTAAATGGTACGGATAGATTCCAATATATATTCGATGGGGTTACGGCGAGGGTCTTCACCGGCTTCCAGTGCCAACCGTTTATGTCCCATGTCCTGCAATGCAATCACCTCCCGGCGTATCTCCTCCTGCGACAACTTCTTGCGGGCAATGGTACGGTTCTTGGCGTGGTACGGGCAATAGACACAGCCATTTACACAATAATTGGAAAGATACAACGGAGCGAACATGACAATGCGGTTGCCATAAAATTTCCGTTTGATTTCCTGTGCCAGATGAAAGATGCGGCTCGTCAAATCAGGCTGGTCGCACTCCAATAACAATGCCGCTTCCCGATGGGACAATCCCCGGCATGAAGCAGCCTTTTCAATCAGGCTTTCAATCAGCGGACGGTTACCACGATTGGCCTGGGCATATTCCAGCGTATCAAGTATCTCCTGATGGTTGATGAACTCTTCCGCCTGTTTTGATTTTACATTATAACTATATACCATAATTCAAATGATCAACTGCCATAGTCACCCCTGTCTTCAGACAGACAGTAACCGATGGTCTCCAACTGTTTCTCCAATTGCCGCAATCCTTCTGCGGATTCGGCACCCATAGAGGCCTTGTTGTCATAGAGGGAATACTTGCTGCGTTGCCCCTGCGGGGAAAGGTTGGGCATCACCACATTCGCTCCCGCCAGGATACCTCTCTCCCGCCCGTCCGGTGCAAGTGTAGCCAATGCCGTGGTAGAAGGTATCAGGGCAGCAGGATGCATCAAACGGAAGATAGAAAGTAACTTCAGGGTCATTTCCATATCTCCCGGCCCGAAAGAGGCAAACGGGGTATCATGATGCGGGAGAAAAGGCCCTATGCCTATCATCTCCGGACAAAACCGTTCGATATAAAGTATATCTTCCACCAAATGGTCAACTGTCTGATACGGACTCCCCACCATGATGCCTGTTCCCGTCTGGTAACCTGTCTTCTTCAGCCAGTCCAGACATTGCAACCGATGGTTCAGGGACATTTCTTCCGGATGCAGTTTACGGTAATGCTCCTCATTATACGTTTCATGACGAAGCAGATAGCGGTTGGCACCTGCCCGGAAAAAACGCAGATAGGCTTCCCGCGATTTCTCCCCCAACGATAAGGTTATGGCGCAATCCGGAAACTCACGGCGGATGGAAGCAACCGTTTCCACCACCCATTCATCCCTTATGTCGGGCGCTTCACCTCCCTGCAATACAAAAGTACGAAAACCGAGCCGGTATCCGTCACGGCAACACGCCAAAATTTCCTCTTGCGACAATCCATAACGGGGAATATGGCTGTTCCCCTTCCGGATACCGCAATAATAGCAATTATTGCGGCACCGGTTGGTTATCTCAATCAATCCACGGATGAAAATACGATTGCCAAAACGGGCAAGCGCAACCTCCCGCGCCTGTTGTTGCAGATAATTCAAGGTATCCGTGTCCTTGCACAGCAATAAAGCTTTGTATTCTCCGGCATCCAACTTGTGATTCCGACGCAATGCGGAAACCAGAAGTTTGCACAGCCTCACCTCCGACCCCTCTCCGGAGGAGAAGGAAGAGAGGGAGGTGGGGTATTCAGCGTCATTCCGTTCTTTTAAAGTCATAAGCGACGTTTTTCAAAGTCCCGCATTTACATGATTTTAAGTTCTCTCTTTCGGAGAGGGATCGGGTGTGAGGCTCTCAATAAGTCTTTTCCTGCTTAACCAACTCCTGCTGCAACTGGCGTTTTCCGGCAACCACTTCGTTGTGGGAGCAAGGACCGGTAATGCAACCGCCCTCACACGCCATCACCTCAATAAATTGTCCCGGGGCTTTACCGGATTTGGCGTATGCACGCAAAGTACCGATAGCCTTTTTATCAAGATTGGCTACCTGGACAGCATTGATCTTATCCGCCTCCTCCTTCAGATAAGCCTTGACAGCTCCCATTACGCCGCCTGCCTGTGCAAAGCCATGGGCTTCACGCACGGAAGTAAAACTCATGGAATAAGGGCTTGACATATCCAGATTAATGCCCAGTCCTGCCCATATAGAAGCCACTTCCTCAAACGTCAGGATGAAATCTACCGCTTCGTCCCGTTGGGCTTCCTTGCGCTTTGCTACGCACGGGCCTATAAAGACGACCTTGGCGTCCGGATATTTTTCTTTGGCGATACGGGCGGCATAATACATCGGCGAACCGGTGCCCGACACATAAGGTTTCATATCCGGAATATGCTTGTTGACTAACTCTATGTAGGACGGGCAACAGGAAGTAGTCATAAATTTCTGTCCCTCTTCCAGCTTTTCAATCAGCTCATGCGCCTCATTGCTCACGGTATCCATGGCTCCCTGCGCCACCTCTATCACATCCGTAAAGCCTACCTGTTTCAATGCGCCATATACCTGCCCGATGTTTACCTTGAATTGTCCGAGGATGGACGGGGCAACGATAGCCACCATCTTCTCCCCCTTGCGTATCTTATGCAGTACGTCAAAGACCTGCGATATTTCGAAAATAGCTCCGAACGGACAGGCATTCAAGCACTTCCCGCAATAAATGCACTTGTTTTCATCGATATGTTCTATTCCTTTCGCATCCTTGCTGATGGCCTTCACCGGGCATGCTTCCTCACATGGAACGGGAATATAGACAATAGCGTGATAAGGACAACTTTTATGACAGATGCCGCAACTGATACAGGCGTCGTGGTCAATCCATGCCTGTCCGCTCTCTTTGACGTGTACGGCTTTCTTGGGACAATTGGTCTGGCAACTGCGAGCCGTACATCCGCGGCAGAGGTTTGTGATTTCATAATTAATCTGCACGCAAGCCGAGCAAGCTTCATCAATCACGCACATGATGTTATCTTTCGGTGTACCGTTTTCCGCCCTGTCCAGCGCACGGGCCGCATATTCGGACAAGGGGGTCAGCTCATCCGTTTCATCCTCCATGTCCAATCCCAGCAACGGCAATGACTTGTATTTCCACACTGCACGCTCCTTGTGCACACAACAGCGCCCGGCGTGCTTGGATCTTCTCGGACTCAGCTCGATGGGCAAACGGTCTATTTCCTCCAACAACTTGCCGGTATTCCACAGTCTGACCAATTCCTTCAGCAATCTGTGGCGGACAATCATAATGTTGCTCGTAAATGCCATAATATTTAATGTTCTGAATTAGTTAGTTTCGGTAACGGGGCGCAAAGATAGGCTTTTTTTCCCAGAAACTCCACCTGCTGTTATCTTTACTATCTCAGGAGTACGGATTCCCGGTTTCAGTTCTCCGGCTATATTGAAGAAAGTACCGTTTTCTCCTGCCAACACCGCACCGGCACGGGCTGTTCCCGGAAATTGCATGACCTCCGTCCAACAGTCCCCGGACGTATTATACACCAGTATCCTATCATTGAAACGATAAGCTTCCGGCAACATGGACATATACTCCTTGGCCGCCAGTTTCAGACTATCGGCTACCGGACGGTTCCCCTCCGCCAACGCCTGTTTCATCTTCTCTTCCCGCTTCAGCGCATCCAGGAAAATATCCTTGTTCACTCCGCCCGTACAGAGTATGAGACTATCTCCAAAGGCTATGCCGGTACCTCCTCCCAAGGAAATCCCAACAGAATCCTCCCCCGCAGGAACGGCCACGGGAGTCCATGTCCTTGCCGCCGGGCTATAGCAATAACCATCTACCGAAAGAGTAGCCGGACATCCTTCACCCGCACCGGAAAACCCTCCCCATAAGAACAGGAGGCTGTCCGCGCCTTTTCGTTGCGCCACACATACGGGTTGCGTACGGGGAGCACCGGGAAAACCAGGCATCTGTATCCAGCCTGCATCCGTATGATCCAGGTCCAGGCAATACAGCGTATTGGAAGGTACACCGTTGACATTCCCTCCGGCAATAAAGAGATAATGGTCCAATACGGCTCCTCCCATATTATCTATCGTACACGGAAGTGACGGTAAGGAATCAACGGTCACTCCGGCACCGTTTCCATCCAATGATATACGGATAACGGAAGCCAACGCACCATTCTGATTGGTCCCCCCCGCACAAATTATCCCTTGGGAAGTAGAGACAGACACACCGTATGCAGCCTCAACAGGCAGTTCTCCGGCTTTTTTCCAGACGAATACCGAATCGGCCGAAGCATCCGCCACATAAATGCCCCGGTAAAACCGCTTCTTCCCTCCTTCCGAAGCCGGTACCTCCGGAAAATTACAGCCGCCCGCCATCATTAGCATTCCATTGTGGACACCGGCATAGCAGGCCGAAACACCCTGTCCAATCCCTGCCTCTTCTGCAGGAGCACCCTGCATCTGTCTCACAGTCCAGACAGATTCGTTTTTCACTTCGGGAGCAGCGCATCCCGCCAGTATCAGGCATAATATCGCAAACTTCTTCATAGGTTTCATGTATTTATCAAACAAAAAAATCTTTCCACTCAGATCAGAGTACCGGAGCAGAAAGATTTTTCTTTTAAAAGGGCATGCAGGTTTATTTCACCAGATCCTTCAGTTTTACCGTCTGGAAGGTCATGTGTGCTACACTACTCTCATATAGGATTCCAACAGTTTCCTTATCTACCATGCTTAGGCAGGAATATCCCCATCCATAGCCTTCATCCACCAATACCTGATGTTCGGGCGACCAGGTCTTTCCGCCGTCGAGGCTCACCTTGATAGTCATGTTATTGCGGTTCTTGGTTGAATTGGGATTGGAGAATATAAGAATATCCTTTTTCAATACATTGTCCTTGGCTTTCACGCTGATGAGACTTGCCATACATACAGGCTCTATCAAAGCCGTGCGTGAAGATTCATGTTCTTTCCATGTCTCGCCCAAGTCAGTCGTTGTATATACGGCACGGCTACCGCCACGGTTGTCACGCATGTTCAGCATCAATACGCCCGGTTCCACTTCTGCTACCTGTGCTTCGGTGGTATTGGTACGTGCATGGTTGTGTATTTTCCAGGTCTTGCCACTGTCCTTGCTGTACATGATACCTGCATTGGGAATACGGTCCGAACCGATGTACTGGATAGGGAATACCAATGTGCCGTCGCTCATGGTGATACCACGTCCCGGTCCCTGCAACAGGAAGTACCAGGAAGGATCCTTTACCTGTTCCGTCACATTGATAGGTTCAGACCACGTCTTTCCGTCGTCCGTACTCTTGCTCATCACCAACTGTGCCGTATGGTTCACATCCATTCCCGGATGTGAGCTCCACCATGCACGCTGGTTGCCCATTCCGTGCGTCCATGCGGCCACCACCCATACAGTGTTCGTCTTGGTGTCAACCAGAATGGAAGGATCACCCACACCATTCTGTGCAGCAGGCAGTCCGCCCGTCTCGCCGAAAGCCAAAGGCAGACGCATTTTTTCCCAAGTCTTGCCACCGTCTGTACTGCGGCTGAGTCCTACATCTACATGCTCCTGCAAATCAACGCTGCTGTTGTAGCGCACATCATATACTCCAAGCAAAGTACCCTTGTTGGTCGTTACCAGGCCGGGGATACGGAACGCCGCGGAATTATCATCTCCGGCATGGCGCACTCCCACACCCATACGGTGTTCGATGCCCTCGGGAGAGAACATTTTCAAAGGCACTTTCTTGCCGTCCAAAGTAACGGAAGTCAGTTTCGCCGTCACCTTTGTATCCAACCGGGTTCCGGGATTCATTTGCAAACTGATCCAGAAGAAATTCACACCGGGGAAAAGTTTCTGGCCACTGTTCAACAGAACCTCACTTCCCGGATTATTCACTTCGGAATTCTTGATTGAATAAGAAGGATTCGCAGCCAAAGTACCTCCCGGCTTGTGGCTGGAAATATATTCTACAGGAGCAAAACGTTTTTTGTCTCTGTCCTGCAAGGCTTCCGTACCTCCATAATAAAGCTTCACTGCCTGGATATCAGAAAGTTTCACTTCCTTGCCGAAATTCAAAACCACATTGTCCAAGGTCTGGTTTTCTCCGGCATTCAACCGGATATAAAACAATGCATTATCCTGTCTTTCGATCAAAATCGGGATACGCGTTTCACGAACAAATATAGAATCGGCAGCATGGATCACTTGAGTTGCAGTGCTCCACAAAAAGAAAAAAAGAAATAGGTTCAATACTTTTTTCATGATATTAATGGATTAAAATGATAAAAATCGATGGTTATAATCGAGGCAATGTAACAGGAAACAATTTATTGTCAGTATGTTCGCGCAAAATGATATCCACCATCTGTTGCAGTATGTCGGGATGCTGCGCCGCGACATTCACGTCCTCATGTATATCTTCCGCCAAATTATACAGATATTTTTCTCCTTTCTTTACCACCAGTTTCCAGTCGCCCATACGGACACCTATCTGGTCTGTTTCGTGAAACTCCCAATAAAGGAATTCATGCTTCTGCTGGCGCGCATCATCCCCCAACAGGGTAGGCGCAAAAGAAATACCGTCGAAGCAATCCCCGTCTATCTTCTTGTTCAAGTATTTTTTGGGGAATCTCTTGTCGCCCGCCAACTCGCAGAAAGTAGGCATTACATCGTAAAAAGCCAATTGATGGTCGTTCACCGTACCGGCAGGTACATGTCCCGGCCAACGGACAATAAACGGAATACGGATCCCACCTTCATAACATTGGCGCTTCAGCCCACGCAATTTCCCGTCACGTCCGAAAAAGGACGGATCGGCTCCGCCCTCTTCGTGAGGCCCGTTATCGCTACTGAAGATGACGATGGTATTTTCATCCAGCCCTTTCTCTTTCAACTTCGCAAAGATTTCGCCTACAAATGCATCCAGACGGGTAATCATTCCGGCAAACTGCGCATGGGTATGTTCAGCCGGATTGTATCGCGAGCCTTCACTTCCTCCCCAGGTCTTATCTGTAAAGAATTGCTTCTTGTAATGTTTCAGAATGGAATCATTGGGCTGCGCCAATTCCGCATGAGGCAAGGTATAAGTGAAAAATCCATAGAAAGGCTGTTTCCCGTCCTGGGCATCCAACCATTGCAAGGCTTCCCCGTGAATGAGGTCGGCAGAATACTGTGTACGTTTCTTATAGTCATCACCGAACATCGGGTAACGGATATTATCCTCCATCGTCAGGCGGATGGTGGCCGTGTCTCCTTTTGACTTGCTGTATCTGTTCAGAAAATTCGGATAATACAGATGGGCCTGGAACTGGCAGATAAAACCGTAATATTCATCCACGCCACGCTTGTCGGGAGTGGAACAGGAACCTTCGTAACCACCTGCCCATTTTCCGAACATGCCGGTCGTATATCCATTGTTTTTCATTATTTCCGGCAAAATGACATGATTCGCATCGTACGGTTCCTGCCCCACAATGCTCCAGTCCTTATTTTCACCGTATTTCATCACAGGAGACTGAGGCCAGTATTCTTTATTACCACGTACATGTCCGTGACCGGAATGCTGGCCGGTCATCAATGCAGCACGTGAAGGGGCACTTACCGGACTACCGGCATAAGCTTGTGTGAAGCGCATGCCTTCCTGAGCCATCCGGTCAAGGTTGGGTGTCTGTATATATTTCTGACCATAACACCCCAAATCTCCATATCCCATGTCGTCACACAAAATAAAGATTATATTAGGCTTCAAAGGCTTTTCAGCCGAATACATCTTCAACGTGGCAGGGAGGAGAGCTACACTTATCAGCAAGAAGCGGGATTTCTTCATAATATTCTGATTTTATCAAAGTTTTTTCCTATGGCAAATCCATGACTTTAAGCAAATCATTAAGATTTACGTTTGCAAATATAAGCAATATTTAAAATTACAGCGATACATTAATAAAAATAATTAGAATTATCCCCATATTAAATAAATTATAGTATTTATCTAATACAAGGATAATTCTACCTATTATTTGCTCTCCAGCTTCAGCACCGCTTTTTGCAGGCCTTTACCCGTAGCTTCAAGCAGAATCTCTCCGGGTTTATCGGTAGCGGCGACAATGGCAGTCATCATACCGTTGAACACTTTCATTCTCGGAACCTGAAAACTTTCCAATGAAGCGGGATTACCGTTGGCACCCGCCCGATAGAAACCGGCTCCTTTCACCTTGAAACGGATTTCATTATCGGCAAGCGGGCAAAGATTACCGTCTTTATCCACTACTTTTACGGTAACGAACGACAAGTCCTCACCACCGGCATCAATCGTTGTACGGTCGGCGACCAGTTCAATATGATGCGGTGCACCGGCAGTATGCATTTCTTTTTCGGCAACCGCTTTTCCGTCCTTGTCGTATGCAACCACTTTTATGCTGCCCGGTTCGTATCTTGTATCCATCCACATCAGGCGGTAACGTTGCTGGCGCTTGAATTCGGCTGTAGAGATAGAATCCTTGCTGTTTTCCACTGTCACGGACAGATCCTTGCTGCGTTTGCCCTGGCTTTTTCCATTAATGAAAAGTTCGGCAGAGGGATAGTTGGTATAGACAAAAACCGGTGTCACTTCTCCTTCGCGGCCTTCCCAATTCCAGTGCGGAAGAATGTGCAGCGTCTCTTTCCCGGGATTCCAATGACTGCGATAGAGATAGAAACGGTCCTTAGGCAGTCCGGCAAGGTCAACGATACCGAAGAGCGAGGAGTGACTGGGCCAGTCCGTATAATAAGGAGTAGGTTCACCCAGGTAGTCGAAACCCGTCCATACGAATTCTCCGATACACCAGGTGTTGTCTTCATGCCAGATCCAGTCATCTTCCGGCAAATTGCTCCAGCCACAGTGTTCCACATCGTATGAGGAAGACTGATGATCGGGATATTTCTGCATGGAACGGCGTTCTACAGGGAATTTATATACTCCGCGGGAGCTGACCGTAGAGGATGTCTCACTACCCAGAACAATGCATTGGGGAAGTTTCTTGTAGTTTTCCAGGTATTTATGAGGACGATAGTTGAAACCTGCCACGTCCATCACAGCTGCCATGTTATTATTCACTACAGCATCCGGAGCATCCATACCCTGGGTTACAGGACGCGTAGGATCCTCACGGTGACAGATGTCCTGAAGCATGCGGGAAAGTTTCGGGCCACGGTTTCCGTTCCACTGGTCGGGAACCTCATTGCCTATACACCACATCACGATACTCGGATTGTTGCGGTAATGACGAATCAGATTCACCAAATCCTTCTCTACCCATTCATCAAATATCTTGTGATATCCGTTCTGCACCTTGGCACCTTTCCATTCATCGAAAGATTCTGCCATCACCATCATACCCATCTCATCACAGGCACGGATCAGTTCGGGAGCAGGCATGTTATGAGAAGTACGGATGGCATTGCAACCCATATCTTTCAGAATCCGGATCTGGCGGCGGATACCTGCCTCATTGGCTATACCACCCAAAGGCCCCAGGTCGTGGTGGTTGCACACTCCTCTGAATTTCGTCATCTTCCCGTTCAGGAAGAATCCTTTGTCCGGAATAATCTCCAACGTACGGATACCGAAACGGGTCGTATATTCATCTTTCAGCACATCCCCCTCATATATCTTGGTCTCCGCCGTATAGAGTACAGGAGAGTCGGGCGACCACAACGAAGGGTTATAAATCACAAAATTCTGGTTGAAGAAGGTAGCATCCAGTTTGTTTCCCGGCCTGTCATCCGAAGCCAGCATCTTCCCGTCCGCTCTTTTAACCTGAGTCACGATGCGATAGTCCGATACCTTTTTTCCTTCAGGCATTACCAGTTCCGTTTTCACGTTGACTCTGGCAAATCCCTCTTCCACCACCGGAGTAGTCACTACAGTGCCCCACACAGGAATGTGTACATCCTCATTAATGACCAGATGTACGTTACGGTAAAGTCCCGCCCCCGGATACCAACGGGAAGATTCCGGTTCGTTCTCCAGACGCACGGCAAGCGTGTTCACTTCATTCGCTTTCAGATAAGGGGTAGCATCTACAAAGAAAGAGTTATAGCCATAGGGCCAATAGCCCGCTTCCTGCCCATTGATATAGACACGGGCATGGCTCATGGCGCCGTCGAACACCAGGGTAGCCTTTTTCCCTGCCATGGAAGCAGGAGCCTCGAAATTCAGGCGATACCATCCCACACCGACAAAAGGCAGGCCTCCGGTACGTCCGGCATGTTCCATCGCCTCTTTCTGCCCATCTTGGGCAATGGCCACGTTCTGCTTGTCGTTGTTGACGCTGAAAGGACCGTAGATAGCCCAATCATGCGGCACTGTCACCGATTGCCATTTGGCATCATTATAATCCTGCCGGCTGAAATCCTTACTGTCCTCACGGGTAAACTTCCATCCTTTCTTGAAGGTCTGTTCCGTACGTACCTGCGCTTGAAGCAACATAGGTATAGCCAGCAGCGAAATAACTGCAAGTTTCAATTTTCCTTTCATATCATCACTTTTTATCGTTTTCTTTCATTTCAAATACCAGTTCTCCGGCACGCGTCAGTTCTTCATGCGTGATGCGGAAACCGTCATGCTTCTTCTCACCCAGCTTCACTTCCCTGATATAGTCCGAATCCGGAGATGACTTGCGGATGATTAATGCCTCTTTCCCATAATAACGTGGATCCAGACGAAGGGTTACCTTGTCGAAAACAGGCGTCGTCAGTGTATAATCGGGAGTACCGGGACAATCCGGATAAAAGCCCATCATGCTGAAAATAGCCCATGCAGACATGGTTCCCGTATCATCATTGCCCGGAATACCATTCGGCTTGTCGGTAAAGTAACGTGCCAACAGCTCTTTGACCAGCTTCTGGGTACGCCACTCCTCTCCACGGAAATAACTGAAAAGATATGGATAAGCAATATCCGGTTCATTGGCCGGATCATACAATCCTTCATCAAACACTTTCTGAAGTTTATCCACAAAATTCTTTCTGCCGCCCATCAGTTTGGCAAGCCCGAAAACATCGTGGGGAACATAGAATGTATAGTTCCAGGAGTTCCCTTCGTGGAAGCCCGGACTCGGGGCAAAATCGGCGCCCTCCATCGGATCGAAAGGAGAATAGAACTTTCCATCCGGCAGAATGGGCCGGAGCGTACCGTACTGTCGGCAATAATAGTGCTTATAGCCCATGGAGCGGTTATGGAAAAGCTCGGCATCTTCTTTCTTGCCCAACGCCTTTGCAAAACGGGAAAGGGCATAATCGGCAATGTAATATTCCAATGCATGAGAAACCGAATTGTCATACTGCTCACGCAACGGAATATACCCCAACGAGTAGTAGTCATCGACATCCGGACGCATCAGATTGTCCCTTCCGGGCAAGGTGGCCGACTTGTACATCGCCTTGTATGCCGTCTCCACGTCGAAATCACGCAAACCTTTCATCCAGGTATCCACGATGACGGGGATGGAGGGATCACCTTCCATCGTGAGTGTTTCGCGGCCATAAAGTTCCCATTTGGGCAACCAGCCATGCTCGCGATACATATCTATCATTGTCCGTACCATATCGAGCTGGCGGTCCGGAAAAAGCAAGGTCATCAGCTGGTGTACATTCCGGTAAGTATCCCACAAGGAAAAAACCGTGTAGCGGTTTCCTTTCGCCGTACGTATCTCATTGCCTTCCATGGCAGGGTATTGCCCGTTGACATCCTGCAAGAGGTTGGGATGTATCAGGAAGTGGTACAAGGCTGTATAGAACACACGGCGTTGTTCTTCCGTTCCGCCTTCCACTAAAATGCGGCCCAAGTCATCATTCCATGCCTGGCGGGCAGCCGTATGCAGCTGTTCGAAACTTCTTCCTTTCTGCTCCGCTTCCAGATTTTGGCGTGCATTGGCAATGCTTACGAAAGACACGCCCATACTTACCTCCACCTCTTCGTTTCCGGCAGTATCAAAAGTAAACCAGACTCCTACATCGTCGCCGCTCATCTCCTTGGTATAGTGCGGATAGATTTTTCGGGTACCCGACGTGCTGTCCCACTGAGCCTCTACTCCCATCTTGCGCATCTGTTTCCAATAGCCGCGGGTCTTCGGAGCCTTGTTTATCTTCATCACGAAATAAACAGGGAATACCGCATCGGGATTATAGCAGAAAGTTCCCAGCAATTTACTACCCTCTATCTCGGTATCACTCACAAAACGGACGGTAGCCCCACTCTCGTTGGTCAATCCTTCCCCTAAATTCAACAAGATGTTGCCTTGTCCGGTAGGGAAAGTGAAACGGGCACGGCCGGTACGGGGCGTAGCGGTCACTTCGGTCTTTATGCCGTACTTGGTCAGATAGTTGGAGTAATAGCCCGGACTTGCCTGTTCATCTCTATAGGAACTTCCATACTGCATGTAATCCACGTTCAGTTCACCTGCAGTAGGCATCAGCAGCAAGGAACCCATTTCGGGACAACCTACCCCGCTGAGGTTGACATGCGCATAGCCTGTAAAGTAAGTATTCTTATTCTCGTATGGAGTGGACCACCAGCGGCTGTCCTTGTCGATGTTTCCGTTCACCGCCCCCATTACGTTGAAAGGAACTACAGACATCATGCCCTGCGGACACACCGCACCGGGATTCGTAGTGCCGTAATTGGTCGTTCCCACAAAAGGATTCACATAATCCACCGGTTGCCGGGTACCTCCATCCACCACAATCTCGTCCGTAAATGTCCACCCGCCTATATTCTTGTCCGCACGTGCCTGATAGCGGATGTAACGGGCACGGGCTTCACCTTTCCAGCCGTAGTTTCTGAAACAAATGGCAGAGTCTTTGGACACTACATTCTCCAGATGCGCCAGTTCGGCAAACTCCACTCCGTCAAGAGAAGCGGAAACAATGACTTCGGCAGGCAAAAAGACTTCCGGTCCTGCCACCTGCATGAAATCGGCACCGACGGAACGAATCTCTTCCTCCCGTTCCAGGTCAATGGTCACATCCAGACGGTCACGCGAGATAAAGCCCTGCCAGGCACCGTCGGAATAAGTCCAGCCCCCACGGATGCCATCGGTCAGCGACTGATCTCCCTGAGCCTTGTAATGCCCGTTGTAGGGAGCGTTATACTTCACCGGTTTGCCCAATGCCAGATGTTTGACGGGATGTGCCGCTTCGGGACGGTTGCCGATTTCATTCTTCAACGGGAAAGGATGATAGCCTTTGGACGACAGCCAATCCACTTCACGCAGGGCACTGCGGTGAAACTCGCTGTATGACTTACGTTCCGGCATGCTCCACGCCACTTCGGCAAGAGCCAGGATACGAGGATAAATCATGTATTCATAATGCTCGTCAGTAGGTATGTATTCCGCCCACAGATTGCCTTGCACGCCATACAGCAATCCGGCTTCCTCCGTTGTAAACGAATCCGGGACAGGGTTGTATGAATAGACTTTGGACAAAGGCAGATAACCGCCTATGGCTTCCGGCTGGGAATAAGGGGCATCTTGATAACCGTCGAAGTAACAATAGCTTCCCGGGGTCATAATGGCACGATGACCGGCCTGCACCGCCTTCAATCCGCCTTCTTCACCCCGCCAGGACATCACTGTGGCATTGGGTGCCAGCCCTCCTTCCATAATCTCGTCCCAGCCCAGCAGCTTGCGTCCGTGCTTGTTCAAAAACACCTCCATACGGTGAATGAGGTAGCTTTGCAATTCGTCCAGATCCTTCAGCCCCTCGTCCTTCATACGCTGCAAGCACTTAGGGCAAGTTTTCCAGGACTGCTTACCTGCCTCGTCGCCTCCTACATGAATGTACTCGGACGGAAAAAGATCCATAACCTCGGTCAGCACATCTTCCAGAAAAGCAAACGTCTTTTCATTGCCTACACAAAAATCCGCACTCGTATAGGGCTTTCCCTGGCATGAAAGTTCCGGATAGGCCGCCAGGACCTCTTCCGAATGGGCAGGCATCTCTATTTCGGGAATAAGGGTGATATGACGGTCAGCGGCATAGCGCACCAGTTCGCGTATGTCATCCTGCGTATAATATCCGCCATAAGCGGCGGGGTCTGTCCCTTCACAGTACTTGCGCCCGTCAGGGGCGTTCCACCACTTCTTCCAGACCGTTTCCGGACGCCATGCGGCAAACTCCGTAAGCCTGGGATATTTTTTGATTTCAATTCTCCATCCGGCAGCGTCCGTCAGATGCAGATGCAGACGGTTGATTTTATAACGCGCCAGAGCGTCCATCTGCTTCATCAGAAATTCCTTGGTACGGAAATGCCGTGAAACGTCGATCATCAGACCGCGATAGTCAAAGCGGGGAGCATCTTCTATCTTGACGGCAGCCACTTGCCACAGATTCTCTCCGGCAGGTTCCGCCAGCTGAAGCAAGGTCTGCAAACCATAGAACAGCCCGGTGTCCGTAGCGGAAGAGACGGTAACTCCCCCGGCAGTCACTTCCAGGACATATCCCTCGGAAGAGGAAGCGGCAATTACCGGAAGCTTCTGAAGAAAGATAGCATTCCCTGCTGCAGAGTTCCTCGCATATACTTTTCTATTCAGAAAAGAAGGCTGGGAAGAGAGGTAGGCAATCAGCCTCCCCCTTTCCGCGCCTTTCAGATTGGTATAAAGTTTAGTGTCTCCGGTGATGCGGAATGTCCCGCTTTCCTGTTGCACCTGTTGCGGCACAGGAATCACTCTCTGGGCCGGCAAGTTTCCGCACCAAAGAAAAGCCACAAACATGAAGACACCTGTTATTTTTTTCTTATGCATATAAGGCGGTGTTTAAAGTATTTCGGTATCACTACGTTATTCCGTCCCCCACTCTGTCGGTTTATCCGTCATCACTACTTGCAGCATGCCCCCTTCCATCAGTTGCTGATGGGTGAAGTAAGGCACTGACAGAGGCTTCCCGTTCAGCGTGGCACTCTCAATATATTTGTTGGCAGCTGAATTGTTCTTTGCCACGATACGGAATTCTTTCCCTTGCGGCAGACGAATAGTTACAGCATTGAACAACGGACGGCCGATAGAATATTCCGGCTTACCCGGACAAAGCTGATAGAACCCCATTGAATTCAGTATATACCACGCAGACATCTGGCCGCAGTCCTCATTACCGGAAAGGCCGTCAGGATCATTGAAGTATTGGCTGTGAAGCACACTATCTACCAAAGCCTGCGTTTTCCAAGGCTGGCCTACCTTATTATACAGATGCAGGATATGGTGGCTCGGTTCGTTTCCATGCGCATACTGTCCTATCAGTCCCGAGATATCGGCAGAAGTCTGGTCACCCTCCAATGCGGAATCGGCGGTAAACAAGGAGTCCAACTTATTGATAAAGCCCTCACGGCCTCCCATCAGCTGTACCAATCCTTCCACATCCTGCGGGACGAACCATGTCCATTGCCAGGCGGTACCTTCGCAATAATCGTCTTCACGGTGGCTGCTGGAACGGGGATTGAATGGTGTACGCCAGTTTCCATCCATATCCTTACCGCGCATGAAACGAACGACCGGATCAAAATAATGGCGGTACGAACGGCCGAATTCGGCATAACGGCGTTGGGTAGCGGTATCTCCCAAAGCTCCTGCCAGCCGGCTGATACACCAGTCGTCATAAGCATATTCCAATCCCTTCGCCACTGCCTCATGTTCTTTGTCACAAGGTACATAGCCCAGCGTGTTCTTGTAATATTTGGAGATGGGCATCAATGCGGCATGTTTCAGATAGTCAGTCGTGGCGATGGGAGCCAATGTGTCATACTCGGCACTGCGCAGACAAGCTTCCAGAGCCAAGCGGGCATCGAAACCACGGTCACCCTTCATATAGGCATCCACAATCACCGGCACGGCGTTGTAACCAATCATGGTACCGGTATAATTTCCGGCAAGCTCCCACATCGGCAAGATTCCCCCATCCCGGTACTGCTTCAGCAAAGCGTTGATAAAACGGGTATTCAGTTCCGGTTCGATGATGGTAAGCAACGGATGCAAGGCACGGAAGGTGTCCCATAAAGAGAAAATGGTGTACATGGGCTTGTCTGCCTCGGCCGTATGTATCTCACGGTCAAGGCCACGATAACGTCCGTCCACATCGGTAAACAGGCTCGGAGAAATGCCCGTATGGTAAAGGGCCGTATAGAATACGGTCTTCTGCTCCGCATTATCCGTCTCAATATCTATCTTGCCCAGATAATTATTCCAGTCACGGCGGGCATCAGCCTTTACCTGCTCAAAATTCCATCCGGGAATCTCTGCCAGATTCTTTACCGCTCCTTCCGCATCTACCGAAGAAAGGGCCACCTTGACCAGTACCTGCTCATCCTTGGCTGTCGCAAAATGCAGCAACGCCTTCTTCACCGGCAGGGAGCGCTGTCCTTTAGGCCGGAGGATGGAATCGGTCAGGATTTCACAAGTAAACGGTTTGGAGAACACCGCCCTGAAATAGACATCATGCCTCCATGCCCAGCTGTTGGTGTTTTTATATCCGCAGATTGTAGAATCATTCACCACTTCCAAAGAAAGGGCACGGTTGTGCTGCCCCTGCAAAGAGTAGTCCAGATCAAGGATAAAGCCGGCCTCACTGCTTTCGGGAAAAGTGTAGCGATGCAATGCCGCCCGTGAAGTGGCGGTCAGTTCCGCCTTTACGCCATAGGTGTCGAGGAATACGGAATAATAACCGGGAGCCGCCTCCTCATTCCGGTGCGAGAAACGGGAAGCGTATGGTAACGTCTGAGCCGGTGAACCGCCCGTCGCGGCAAATGAAGCATCAGAAGAGACTGCTGCGGCAGAAAGTTCCGTATGCTGTTTTCCCACAGTAGGCATCAATAGAATCTCGCCATAATCACCACAACCGGTTCCGCTCAGATGAAGATGTGAAAAGCCGTTGATGACAGTATCCGCATCATAATAGCCCGAACACGCATCCCAGCCATAAATACGTGTATCAGGCCCCGGCTGTATCATACCGTTAGGAACAACAGCACCGGGGAACGTGTGTCCATGTCCTCCGGTACCGATAAACGGATTGACGTAATCCGCATAATCTTTCTGCACGGCATTTGTGCCGCAACTTGCAAGGAGCGCCCCGAAAGCCGCTCCCCACAAGTACCTGTTCACTGATTTCATTCTTCTGCTGTCGTTGATTCTTCTTTTAGTCTATTACAATCTCATCTACAAACAGAAAACCGGGATTTCCCTTTCCGCCATGCCAAGCAGGAATAGAGTGTTCCGACGGGGCAAGGATGTGCACGTAACGTGCCTTGACGGGCTCGAATGTCTGCTTATGCTCATACAAACCGTTGCGGTCGGTTTCCTTCATAGCCGGATATTCTTCCGAAAAGACTTTGGTAAATGTCTTGTTGTCATCAGACACCTCGACAGTGATACCACGTACGTCGAATACCCAGTCGCCCTTCTCCACGCAAGTAGTGAAAGCCACACTGGAGATTTCGGTAGGTTCCTGCAAGTCAATGGTCACATCCATGTCGTTGCGGTAGAAAGCAATCCATCGGCCGGTCTTATAGTTACCGTTGCCTTTCAGCCCGTCAACCAAGGTAGATACCCCCTTGAACTCATATTGCTTGTTCACAGGCTGGTTAGCCACAATAGGTTTGCAGGTGGATTTGCTGAAAGCGATTTCCTCGGAAAGAATACGGCTGTTGCCCTCGGGACGTACAGCTACGGCACGGAACGTGCAATTCTCCTTGATGGCAAGCACACTGTCTGCCACGGGTGAGGCTGCGGTGGGTTCCGTACCATCCAGTGTATAATGGATGGGAGCATTGTCTATGGTTTTCATGCTGACCTCCACAACACCGGTCTGCGCATTGGCCCGGAAATCAGCGGTCACATCAAACACATGTTTGGCATAATTGTAACCTTCGGCCTGGTACAACTTGATGAGTTGCGGCAGACGGCTCAAGAAATCCTGGTAGTTTTTCTCTTCCGGACTGCTCCATTGAACTTCACAGAGAGCTGCCCAACGCGGCAATGCCATATACTGCAAATGCGAAAGTGTAGGAATATACTCAGTCCAATGGTTGGCCTGGACGCCTATGATATACTTCTGCTCCTCAGGAGTAAGTGAACGGGGCATCGGCTCGTAGCCATAAACCCGCTCCAACGGCAGGTAACCGCCAATGCCGAGAGGCTCGTTTTCCGTATCCTTAGTCTGATAATAGTCAAAATAGAGATAAGTGTTCGGAGTCATGATCACATCATGGTGTTGCTTGGCAGCTTCAATGCCTCCGCCTTCGCCACGCCAGGACATCACGGTGGCATTCGGTGCCAGACCACCTTCCAGAGTCTCGTCCCAACCTATCATCTGGCGGCCATGTGCATTCAGGAATTTCTCGCCATGATTGATGATGAAGCTCTGCAAATACTCTTCCTTGCTATGCTTGGCATCGGACTTGATGCCTAAGGCCTTGATGCGTGCCTGGCACTTAGGACAAGTCTGCCATTTCACCTTCGGACATTCGTCACCTCCGATGTGTATATATTCCGAAGGGAAGATATCCATTATTTCCGCCAGTACGTCATCAATGAAAGTCAGCACACTGTCATTGCCCGCACAAAGCACATTGTCGGAGACTCCCCATATCGTCCATACATCATACGGGCCACCTGTACATCCTAAATGCGGATAAGCCGCCAAGGCAGCCTGCATGTGTCCGGGAAGGTCTATTTCGGGAATTACGGTGATATAGCGTTCAGCGGCATAAGCCACGATTTCCTTAGCCTGCTCCTGAGTATAGAAACCGCCATAAGGTTTGCCGTCATATTCTCCGGAATTACGGCCGATAACGGTTTCCTTGCGCTGGGAGCCAATCTCGGTGAGCAACGGATACTTCTTGATTTCGATACGCCAGCCCTGGTCATCGGTGATATGCCAGTGCAGACGGTTCATATTATGCAGTGTCATCATATCGATGAAACTCTTCACCTCATCTACCGTGAAGAAGTGGCGGCTCACGTCAAAATGGGCACCACGGTAATCGAAACGGGGAGCGTCATTGATTTCAACTCCGGCCAGCACGGGAGTGCTGCCTGCCACGACGGGAATGGACTTGCGTAAAGTCTGGATTCCATAAAATACACCGGCCTCGCTTGCACCGGAAATCACGACACCTTCACCATTTACCTTCAACTGATAAGCCTCCGGTTTTTCAGCATCCGGAAGTACTTGAAGCAGGATATTCCCCTTGCCTTCAGTACCGGCTTCCACCCGGTAATCCATTCCGGTGGCTTTCTTCAAATAGTCGGCCAGATACCGGGCGTTGCGCTGCATCGCCTCATTTCCTTCCGGATAGATAATCTTAACACCGCTACTCAATGTAAACTCACTGCCGGCAGCCATCACAATTTCTTGAGGGATAGGAATCACCCGGTAATTTGCTTCAGTTTTTTCACCGGAGCAGGAACATAACCATCCGGTCATGGCAATCGCTGCTGCCGTCTTCAATAGGTTTCTCATATTTATATGTTTAAAAAAAATTAATAAGTTTCACGTATATGCTTAATGGATATCTCAGGAACCACACCTTTCCTTATTTCCGGAGAGGTAATTACAATCTTGCGTGTTTCTCCCGGCAAAAGGTCAAAGAAATTATCCGTAAAGCGTGCCCCCTGATAAGGTATCTGCACAAAAACATCCTTTGCCAGCTTTGAGGAAGAGAGTGTAACCTCGCAACGGCCATCCGACACCTTCAGCTTACTTTTCACAACAGCCCGGGGCAAATTCAAGTCCTTGGTAGGCACGAAATAATGGATGTCACGCGCAATCTCACGCCCTTGCCGGTCTTTAAGGGAAAGCAGCAAATAACACTCCTTGCGTTGTTCTTCATCCGCCCACTCGTCCAAAGGTTTGCCAAACACCTTGACGGAACTGTTGGCGGGAGCCTCCACTTTGACCGACTCCTGTTGCAGTTTCCTGCCGTTAAAGTCCATCAACCGCATTTCCAAAGTCATGCCTGCCGAATCTTCCAGTTTGTCAGAAAGCAGATAGACATTCAGATTCCCGTTTTCATGGATAGGGTTAACGATCAACGGAGCAAACGCACGTTTCGCCTGATAATGCAAAGCTTTCCAGTTACCATAATAATCGATGCCCGACCACGACACGACCGGCCAGCTGTCGTTCAGTTGCCAATAAAGCGTTCCCATACAGTATGGACGGTTGCGGCGGTGCGCTTCAAAGCAATAGCGCATCCCCTGTCCCTGCAGTACAAGACCGACATAGACAAAATCCTCAAATTTCTCGGGAACGATGAAATCACGTTCCATATAGGTACGTATCAAGTCATTGCCCAAAGAGCTCTTCTGATGGGCAGTCATTACTTCAGACTCGATCTCATAATCTTCGGGAGAGGCAAAAGTGGCGATGGTCTTCATTTCGGGAAACGATTCGAAACCGAACTCGCTCTGGAACCGTCCGATTTCCGTGTCGGACGATTCAAAAGTTTTCTTGCCGTACCAGATACCCCAGTTGTGACTGTCACCGATATTCCAGGAATCGGGACGTCCCCAATTGGAGAAATAAGGAGAAGTATGGATATAAGAGCGCCCCTCGTCCCACTCCTTCACTTTGGAAGGAAGCAATTCGCGGAACAGCTTGTCATAATTGCGGTAAAACTCCTCATACACTTCGGGAGTATAACGGGATTGCCATCCCCAATACTTCAACCCTTCCAGAATCTCGTTGTTACCGCACCACATGGCAAGGCAAGCATGGTTACGCAAACGCTTGATATTATAATCGACCTCCTCGGAAACGCGTTTCAAGAATACCGGATCAGCCGGATAGATGGTACATCCGAACATAAAATCCTGCCATATCAAGATACCGTTTTCATCTGCAAGGTCATAGAAGCGGTTATCCTCGTAGGTGCCTCCTCCCCATACACGGATGACATTCATATTGGCTTCCCTGATGTCCCGGAACAAGGTGGCATATCGCTCGTCGGTCATGGAAGGAAGCAAAATGTCATTGGGAATAAAGTTCGCCCCTTTGGCGAACATGGGGATACCGTTCACTTCAAAGTAATAGGATTCACCGTGTTCATCCTTTTCATTCACCAGACGGACCGTACGAAGTCCGATACGGTGATGTTCGGAAGCTACCGTCTTTCCCCGGCAGACCACTTGCGCCGTAAAGTCATACAGCACAGGTTCTCCCCAGCCATTGGGCATCCAGCGCACCGGGTCCTTTATCTCTACAGGGATTTTCACATGGTTGATGCCGGGATTCAGCACTACCGGCCGTCTGACGATAAGGGGCTGTCCGTCCTTCAAAGAACAGGACACGATGATTTCGGCTTCCTCTTTTCCCGATGATATACTGTTTATCTCCAGCTCATTGGAAATCTCCGCCTGCCGGTCGGTCAGCGAAAGCTGTTTCACATGATAGTCGCCAATGGCAGCCACATCATAGAAACGCAACGTGACGGGACGCCAGATGCCGCTGGTCACCATACGGATTCCCCAGTCCCAGCCGTAGCTGTAAGGAGCCTTTCGGGTAAATACACTGAGTTTCTTGTCTGAATGGTCATTGTCCGCCGGATAGTCAAATCCGTTCGACGCCCATTGCGGCAATGTCTCCCTGACAGGTGAACGGAAAAAGACATGCAGTTTGTTTTCTCCTTGGCGGAGCACCTCTTTCACCGAGACGGAATAACCGACAAACATATTGTCCGACTTCAGCAACAATGCACCGTTAAGATAAACGTCCGCATACGTGTCAAGCCCTTCAAAAGTCATCATGGCGGCTCCCCGCGAAAGTTGTTCTCCGGTCACGGTGAATGTGGTCTTGTATTCCCAATCCTCATTCTCTACCCATTGGATTTTTTTCTCATTGGTTCCGAAGAAAGGATCAGGGAGCAGTTCATGGTTCAACAGATCCTGATGTACAGTACCCGGCACGGTAGCAGGCAGCCATTTATCGGTTCCCGACTGCGCGAACATCCATCCCCGGTTCAAGATTATAGTTTCGGAAGTGTCATTAGCCCGGACATACAGCAGACTAAAGCAAGTAATAAAAACGTACAGAAGTTTACTTTTCATGTTCTTAGATAAAGGATTTTCTGCAAATATACAATATATATATGTAATATGCATTTTTAATTAATATATTTTTTTAGTTTATACGGTGTATATAATTAAATATTCTCATTTTATCTATTACTTTTTGCTAACTTTGCACCATAATAACAAACTCAAACAAAGATACCATGAAAAAAATCATTCTTTATTCATTGCTCATGCTGCTTGCTTTGCATGCTTCGGCTCAGAAGCGTACGAAGGTGGCATGCGTAGGAAACAGCATCACTTATGGTTACACGTTACCCGAACGTGAGACACAAGCCTATCCGGCACGATTGCAACAAATGCTGGGCGACGCATACCAGGTGGGAAATTTCGGCAAATCAGGAGCCACCCTGCTGAACAGGGGACACCGCCCCTACATGCAACAGGAAGAGTATCGGAAAGCGATGGCATTTGCCGGTGACATCGTAGTGATCCACTTAGGGATCAATGATACCGACCCACGCGACTGGCCAAACTACAGGGACGAGTTTATCCGGGACTATCTGGCATTGATTGACAGCTTCCGGACAGCGAAACCGGACTGCAGGATCATCATTGCCAAACTGACTCCCATCGCCGACCGCCATCCGCGTTTCGAATCGGGCACACGCGACTGGCGCGGAGAAATACAACAAGCCATAGAGACCGTGGCACACGTAGCCAATGTACAACTGACCGATTTCGAGCAGCCCCTGTATCCTTACCCTTTCATGCTACCGGACGCCGTTCATCCCAATCCGGAAGGTGCCGGAATATTGGCACAAACGGTTTATTCTGCCATTACCGGTGATTACGGAGGTTTACAGATGCCTATGACTTATACGGACCGAATGGTACTTCAGCGTGACCGTCCTTTGCAAATCAAAGGAATGGCCAATGCCGACGCCAAAGTGAAAGTCAGCATAGCCGGACAGAAAAAGACCGCACGGGCAGGCAGTGACGGGCACTGGCAGGTGACATTGGCTCCTCTGTCCGCAGGCGGCCCATACACCTTGACTGTTACAGACGGGAAAACCACCTTATTATATAAGGACGTATTGGCAGGCGAAGTATGGCTCTGCTCGGGACAATCCAACATGGAATTCATGCTGAAAGCCGCCACTACCGCCTCAAAAGACATACCTGCCGCCAAAGACAGCCAACTGCGGTTGTTTGACATGAAAGGCCGATGGCTTACCCACGCCGTGGAATGGCCGGTATCTGTGCTCGATTCCCTGAACCACCTTCAATACTACAAAGGCACCCAATGGGAAGCTGCCACTCCCGAAACGGCACGCAACTTCTCTGCCATAGCCTACTACTTCGGCAAAATGCTACGTGACAGTCTGCAAGTACCTGTCGGACTGATTTGTAATGCCATAGGAGGCTCTCCTACGGAAGCATGGATAGACCGGAGTACATTGGAATACCGATTTCCTGCCATACTGAAACAATGGACCGGCAATGATTTTATCCAGGACTGGGTACGTGGCCGTGCTGCATTGAACATCAAAAAATCCAGTTACAAAGAGCAACGTCATCCCTACGAACCTTGTTACCTCTATGAGGCAGGCATCCGTCCCTTGGAGAGTTTCCCCATAAAAGGCATCATCTGGTACCAGGGAGAATCAAACGCACATAATCTCACCACACACGAAAAGCTGTTCCATCTACTTGTAGATAGCTGGCGCAGGAACTGGAATGACGAGCAGCTACCTTTCTACTATGTGCAACTTTCCAGCATAGACCGCCCTTCATGGCCATGGTTCCGTGACAGCCAACGGAAAATGATGGAGGATATCCGGGCAACAGGCATGGCGGTTTCCAGTGACCATGGAGATTCTCTGGACGTGCATCCCCGCAATAAGAAACCAATCGGCGAACGGTTGGGACATTGGGCACTGAACCGTACCTACGGACACAAGCAAGTGGTACCGTCAGGTCCTCTGTACCGCAACGTGGAGTTCCGTAATGGTGCAGCATATCTGACATTCGACTATGGTGAAGGATTGCACAGCGCCGACGGTCAGCCTCTGCGCACTTTTGAGGTGGCGGAAATTGACGGATTGTTTGAACCCGCCGTTGCCGAGGTAGAAGGAAACCGCCTGAAGGTCTATAACAAAAGCATCAAGAATCCACGCTACGTGCGCTACGGCTGGCAACCGTTTACTCGCGCCAACTTAGTGAACAAGACGGGATTACCTGCTTCCACTTTCCGGACAGAATAGCATATTCATCCTTTCCCATATCAACAGAAAAAAAGGGCTACACCCTTTACACTTTAAGGCTACACCCTTTGCCTGTCAGGGCTACACCCTCCGGGCAAAAGGGTGTAGCCCTTCAGAATAGATTTATTTTGCACTGTCTGTAGCTGTCGGATAATTCACGGTTTGCTCCAATTCAGGGTCATTACTCATCAAAGAACGTTCAATGGGCCACAATACACGATAGCTTTCAGTAGCTTTATCCAGAATAGCACCGGTTTCGTCACCTTGCAAGTAAGCTGCTTCTACAGAAAAGACCAACGGTTCTTTATTGGCATCATGCATACGAAGCAAGTCGAACCAACGTTTACCTTCTCCAACAAACTCTTTGTCACGCTCCTTCAAAATCGCCAATTCATTCTCGGCATAAGTACCGTTGGCATAAGTAACCGCAGCATCATAATTGGCGCCATAGGCACGCTGGCGAATATCGTTAATATACTTAGCGCAATCACCACCCAGTCCGTTTTCAATCTCAGCCATCATCAATATCGCATCAGCATAACGATAGAGAATAATATCCGGATCAAAATAATGGGTACCATCTACATTTTGGCCAAAGTATTTCAACATGGCACATCCATGTTTACCACCGGGATTATCAGGAGTACCGTCACCCTTGGAATAATATTCATAGAAGGTAGCTGCACGACGCAAGTCCTTCTTGTCAAAGGATGTCACAAAACTTTCACTCCATTCATTGTATAGCAGACCTTCACCCTTCAAGTCCAGCGGGTCAGTAATATCATTACCGTCAGCATCTACCTGATTGTTTCCTGCGAAGTTCATGTGATAGAAGAAAGTACGGAAATGGTTACGGTTGACATACTCGTCCTTATCCAGATAAAGCGCCAGAATAACTTCATTGTTATTGCCTTTGCCTTCTTCCTTGAACAGCTTGGAAAAATCACTTTCCAATGAATACTTACCTATCACCTCACTCAATGCACTCTTAGCTATATTCAGATCAGCAACGCCACCAGGAGTATGGGGAGTTTCAGGATCATCCGTCTTTACCTTGGCAGACCACAAATAAATTTCCGCCTTCAACATCAAAGAAGCCGATTTACTCCAAAAATAATAACTGGGAGTCGTTTTATTCGTCTGTCCAAAAGCGGTAAGCGAAGCTTCCACATCATCTTTGATTTGTTGCAGCGTGGCTTCCGCTGTAGCACGCTTCAGATAAAGATCAGGAGCACTGATGCTACCATTTGTCACTTTCACGGTCAATTCCAAAGGTACACCTCCATAAGTACGGTAAAGCCAGAAATAATAATAAGAACGGAGTCCATAAGCTATCCCTTTATAATAGTTACGGCTGTTATCATCCAGGAATGTACAAGCTCCTTCCAGTTGTTCAATCATGTGGTTCACTTGTAACAATTTACCGTAAAATCCATTCCAATTTGACGTTTGAGGGTTGCTTTCAGAAATTTCATTGGCAATCAAGTTACTGTAACTGGAAGAAGAGCCACAGCTGTTCGTTCCTTTTTTCAAGGTTTCGCCACGGGTTTCGCCCAATTTAAAGGCATCTGCCACAAATTGCGAACGGAGATGATTATGCAATCCCAGCATAAAGCTGTTTACTTGGGCCTCGTTCTGCCAGAAATTTTCAGAACCGGAATAATCAATGGGCGACAAATCAAGATTATCGCATGCCTGGAAGAACAGCGGAGCTGCCATCAAGCATAGTGTATATAAAATCTTCTTCATTTTATTATTAATCATTTAAAGGTTAGAAACTAACATTCAGACCGAATACGATAGAACGAGGCAGGGAGTAACCACCCCAAGAATTAGCACCGTATTCCGGTGAAAACATAGTTTTTGCCGCGGTCAGATAGCCTAAATTCTGAACTGTCATAGAAAGTTCGCAAGTCTTCACACCAGCTTTGGCAATGAAATTTTCAGGCACTTTGTAGCTTAAAGTAACTTCACGGAATGCCAAATAGTCGCCTTTGTAAATAAACAAACTGTTATTATCACGACAATAATTACGCTTACCGAACTGGTCGGCCCATACATATGTAGGATATTTTGCGTTTGGATTCTCCGGAGTCCAAGTATCCTTGCTCAAGTCAATGGTATTATAGGAACCTTGTGCAGCACCCATAATCCACGGAGTCTTTGTATCGATTACAGTATGTCCCAAAGCATAGTCCATGCGACTACTCAAAGTCAGATCTTTCCATGAAAGGTTCAACGTGATACCACCTGTTACTTTCGGCAGTTTATTGCCTAATTTCACTTTATCAAAGTCATCGATAATACCGTCTCCATTCACGTCTTTCCATTTCACATCACCCGGCTGAATAGGCAGATAACCACCGGCACCTGTGTTTTTCTTTTCCTCATCGGTCAGTTTATTCCATTCATCAGGACCCAGCAAAGTAATCTGACGACCACTGTTATTAGGACTTGAAATATCTTTTTTGATACCGGAATTCTTGACGTCATCCCAGTCACGGTAAATACCTTCAGCTTTAAAGCCATAGACATCACCCCAGCATCCGCCTTCCTGATATCCTCCTACCCATGCTTTTTCCCATGAGCCGTCCGGCAATTTCTTTCCCGTATAGACTTCGAACGCTTCCTGTCTGTTTCTGTCCAGTCCATTGTTAGGCAATGAAATAATTTTATTCTTATTCCAAGCCATATTGGCATTTACATTGAATTTCCAGTCTTTCTGGTCAATAATGCGTGCTGTCAAGTCCAATTCGATACCTTGGTTCTGTATTTCACCGTTATTGGTCTTAAACTTTTCGATACCTGAGTGTGAAGGCAAGACAATATCGGCAAACTTATCTTTTGTACGACGGTTGTAGAACGTGGCGTTCAACATATACTTATTGTTCAGGAAGCCCAAATCTACACCTACTTCAAAAGTATGTGACTTTTCCCAACGCAAGTTAGGATTAGGAATTTTACCCAGCAAGTTACCTACTAGTCCGGCATATTTATAAGTCTCATATCCACCCTGCAGATCGTAGGCACCGATACCCGAAACATTACCGTTCAAACCATAGCTGGAACGCAATTTAGCAAATGAAACCACCTGTTGAAGAGACTCCATAAACTTTTCCTTGCTGAAGACCCAACCGGCAGACACACCGGGGAACACCCCCCAACGATTATCGCCCAACAATTTGGAATAGCCATCACGACGCATCACAAATGAAACCAAATACTTGCTCATATAGTCATAATTTAAACGGCCGAAGAAAGACATGATGCGCTGACGCTGATGCCAAGAGTCAATCTTGCGGCTTTCCGGTTTTGTCAAGGCCAAGTCACCAAACTCATCGGTAGGAGCACCGTTACCGTACGCACTGAAACCGGTACGATACTGGTCGTAATATTCAGCTCCCAACATAGCAGATACATAATGCTCTTCAGTCAGCTGCTTATTATAGTTCAATACAGCGTTATACGTCTGTTCCGTATAAAGGTCTTTCATGGCGAAAGCTTCGCGCAGAGTATTCACCGTGCCCATACGTGGATACAAGTCCTTATTGAAAGAATCATAAGATTTTTCGTAGCGATATAAAGTACCACTCACCTTCAGTTCCAGCCCGTCTGTGATATCAAACACAAACGCTTGATTCAGATTCAGTTTGTTACTGACATTGTCACGTTCGTACTGGTTCAGGTTATTGTCGGAAATGGTATCGCTATAGTCCCAACGCAGACCATACAAATATTCACCGTTCTCATTTGTGCCACGGAAAGTGGGAGGCAAACTCAAGGCACGGCTGAAATAATTGGCAAAATCCATTTTAAGCATTTCGTTGTCGGTATAATCGTCCATCATCTGTTTGCCATCGTAGAGGTCGAACCATGTAGATCTTGTATAAGATACTGACGATTTGGAAGTCAACCATTTACGAATCTTATAATCCGTATTCAACGTAGCGGAGAAACGCTTGTACCAGTTACCCTTGGCATTACCCTTCGTATCATTGTAACCTAAGTTCATGTAGTAATTGCCCTTTTCATTTCCACCGGTCAGGCTAAGGTTGTAGTCCTGATTCAAAGCGTTGTCCTCGATATTAGTATCAGACATGCTGAAGTCCTTATAAATCAACTTATCGCCATAAACAGGATCAATCATGGTCTTCCAACCCTTTTGCAACAAAAAAGCCAAATCATCTGAATACTTCATAGTACTCCAAACAGCATTGCCATTCAAGTTACCGTCTGCCACAGTACCGTCATTGTTAAAGTAAACGTTACCTGTACCATAAGGTTGGGCGGCACTTAAAGAACTCATATCAGTAGATCCATAATATTTGCCGTCCACATTTACGAACTGTGCGGAATTCTGTACCGCCTTGCGGAACCAATAAAGATAATCACCGGCATTAAGATATTTATAGTTACTGCGGAACTGGTTAATACCAATTTTCGTTTTGAAACGGATTTCACTAAAACCTTCCTTACCACGCTTGGTAGTAATCAAAACGACACCATTATTGGCACGGGCACCATAGATAGCCGTGGCGCCGGCATCTTTCATCACCTCCATAGACTCAATGTCTTCGGAGTTGATGTCACCTAAATTATTACGTACCTGTCCGTCCACAATAATTAGCGGAGAGCCTGTACCGTCAAGATTTGTACCACCACGGAGCACCATAGTAGGCACTTCACCCGGATTACCGGAAGTCTGCTGCACACGCAAACCGGAAACAGCACCGGACAAGGCCTGTGCCGCATTGGTATGCGAACCACTGGTCAGCACATCTTCCTTTACTTTAGAAATAGAGTTAGTCACCTTAGAACGAAGTTGCTTACCACCGTATGCCGTAATCACTACTTCATCCAACACTTCAGAATCTTCCTCCAAAGTAACAGTAAGCGGTTTTCCATTCCATACCTGTTCTACCGTTTTGTAACCCACAAATGAAATTTGGATAATGTCACCTTCCTTTACATCGGACAAAGAGAAGTTACCGTCAATGTCGGTAATAACACCATTGGTAGTTCCTTTTACTACCACAGAGGCACCGATAACAGGCCCAAGAGCATCGTTGACTGTACCTTTACAAACACCACTCTGTTGCGTGGCATAAACCCCTGCTACGTCAGGGCTTGCAGCACATACAACTCCTGTAAAACCTCCCAACAAGAGCAAGAACATGCTGACTGTTCGAAATTGTTTAAACATAATAATGTAATTTAAGGTTTATAATAAAACACCTAATTTTTCTTATTCATTTTATTATCCAAAGGATTTTAGCATCAAAGCAATAAGTTCTCTTAGAACTATATACACAAAGAGGCTTTGATATCCGCGACAAAAATAGTAATAATTTTATTAATAACGCACATTTAATAAAATTATTTTTTAATTACCCCGTTTTTTTATTTTTCTAAATATCATATCCCCGTATTTTTCTAATAAAAGCAGGGAAATAGGAAACCAAAAATCTTTTTATTTAAATTATCGGATGGTAGAATACCTTTATCAAAATGGATAAAATGGCTTCACATCGCCTCAATCACCAATAATTATTAGGGTAGAACAACAGATTCTTTTATACCTTATATATAATAAACGATTGCTGCTGAAGTAACGCAACCATCATTTTCGCTCCTTTTCTTCTTGAAATGCGCTGATAAAGTTAGTTCTAAGAGTACTTATGAGACGTATATAGTTAACCTTATTATTATAATGATAAATACAGCTATGCCAAAAAGACCTCAACCTGCCCAAATGCAACTTTTCCTAAGGGACAGCCCTACAATAGCAGTTCATGCAATGACCAATCTCCGTATTGCCAACCCGGAGAAAGACCAATATAGTCAAGATTTTACTCACAAAAAACAAGAACGGTAGAACAAACAGAGTAATACAACCAACTAAAACCACAAGGAACCCTTTATAAAAAATAATATGATGAAGAAAGCAATGTTAGTATTTGCAGCACTGTTCTTGATGATGGGAGCAAGTGCACAAGACAAGACCTATGAGCAAACATGGGAATCGTTGGACAGCCGTCCTACTCCATCATGGTTTAAAGATGCCAAATTCGGTATTTTTATCCATTGGGGAATCTACTCTGTGCCTATGTGGTCACCTAAGGGAACCTATCAGGAGTGGTACAAATATTGGTTGGACAACAAGAAACTATTTGGTAACGGTGACTTCACCGGAACCGAAATCTATGACTACCATACCAAGATGTATGGCGAAGATTTTAATTATAATGAATTTGCGCGGAAGTTCAAAGCACTTGACTATGACGCGGATGCCTGGGCCAAACTCTTTGAAAAAGCAGGAGCCAAGTATATCGTTCTCACGACCAAGCATCACGACGGTTACGCATTGTGGCCCAGCAAGGAAGCTTCCAGAGATTACGGAAGACCTTGGAATAGTGTAGAAGTGGGTCCGAAACGTGACCTCGTAAAGGAATATACCGATGCACTCCGCAAGACGGATATAAAGGTAGGGTTCTACATCTCATGCAGAGAGTGGGAAAGCCCGCTATATAAACCGGAATTGCTGGATCTTTATGTATCCCGCCATTTCATTCCTCAAGTAAAGGACCTTGTGAACAGCTATCATCCCGACTTACTCTGGTCTGACGGCCCTGACAACTACAGTGATTCAATCTGGCAGACAAAGAAACTTTTCCAATGGATCTATTCAGAATCTCCTGTAAAAAACACCATTGTATTGAACGACCGTTGGGCACGTTTTACAGACGGGAAGAAGCACGGCGACTATTACACACGTGAATACAGCACCCATGCTATGCCCGGTGACAAACCGTGGGAAGAATGCCGCGGCATGGGATTTTCTTTCTCATACAATTTAAATGAGGATGTGGAAGATTATTCCAGCCCGCAAGGATTGATCCTTACTTTGGTGAATATCGTGAGCAAAGGTGGTAACCTGCTGTTGGGCATCGGCCCTAACGGAAGCGGAAAAATCCCCCCTATTATGCAGGAACGTTTATTGCAAATGGGAGAATGGCTGAAGGTGAACGGTGAGGCCATTTACGGCACGCATGCCTGGAAGCAGACCGAACAGTGGTCCAAGGGCGACAGGAACTGGAAAGACAAGAGCAAGCACTATGTGGGCGGGAACTCTATCTTGAAACAGACCGTAGATCCGGATCCCGGATATGCCGTAAAGGAGATTTTCTTTACAGCCAAAGAAAATAGCGTATATGCCATTTTACCTAAATTGCCGGAGGGAAAAGTCATATTGAAGGATGTACAATCTACCAGAAAGACTAAAGTTACCATGTTAGGATATGACAAAAAATTGCAATGGAAACAAAACGGTAAGAATCTTGTGATAGAGGTGCCTGTCATCTCTTATAATGAGGTTCCATGCCATTATGCCTGGACATTGAAATTGGAAAATGTGGAATGATTTCACGATTTTTATAACCTTTTATTTTAATCTTTACTTATGGTATTTTTATTAATTATTAATTGTTAATTTAATCTATGTCTATGAAGAGAAAAATTTTTTTCTTATTAGGTGTGTTGATGTCATTGAACTTAATGGCACAGACAAAGACAATCACAGGTACGGTAGTCGATCCTATGGGACCGGTTATCGGAGCCAGTGTATTGCAGGTGGGAACAACCAACGGAACCATTACGGACATTGACGGTAAGTTTACGCTGACTGTACCCGAAAATGCAAGCATCCGTATTAGTTTTATTGGTTATAAAGAGCAGGTTATCAAAGTAGGTGCTCAAAATGTGTTCAACATTGTCATGAAAGAGGATTCTGAAATGTTGGACGAAGTGGTGGTAACCGGTTATGGCGGCTCACAGAAACGCGCGACCTTGACTACCGCCATTTCCAAGATGGACGATGCGGTGCTTGAAAATGCAGCTTTCAGTAATGCGGCTCAGGCTTTGCAAGGTTCGGTTACCGGTTTGCGCGTAATCAACGTCAGCGGACAACCAGGTGCAGAACCCAAAATCACGCTGCGTGGCGGTGCTACCATTACAGGTAGCAATAACAATGCGTTGATTATTGTAGATGGCGTGATACGCGACAGTATGAACGATCTTAACCCGGGTGACATCGAATCCATCCAGGTATTGAAAGATGCTGCTTCTACCGCTATCTACGGTGCACGTGCCAACGGTGGTGTTATTTTGGTTGAAACCAAAAAAGGAAAGGAAGGAAAAGCTACTGTGAACTATAAGTTCAAGATGGGTGTGAACTTATCCCGTAAGGGCTATGAATTCTTGAATGCAGGCGATTACATCTGGTACAACCGTACGGGATACAAGAAAGTGAATCCTACCAACGAAGACGGCTTGGAGTCACAGCAAGGTTACGGAACCAAGAACAATCTGTACGACATCCGCTTCCTGACACCGGAAACTGCCCATTTGCAGAATGAAGGCTGGTTGGTTATGGATGACCCCGTAAAAGAAGGCCGACAAATTTTGTATAAAGACTACGGCGGTCAACTGGACAAGGCCGTGTTTGATGAAAGCGCTTTCCTGCAAGAGCATAATGTAAATATTATGGGCGGGAACGACAAGGGTACTTTCGCTGCCAACTTGGGCTACTATCACGAAGACGGTATGGTCATCGGTACCGGTTACAAACGTTTTAACGGATCAGTGAACGGTTCATACAAGATTTTCCCGTTCTTGAACGTGAAAGCCGGAGCATCTTACAACTGGTCAACCAAACCTTCCTTATGGATCGGTGAAGACCAGATGTTCTACCGTACCCGTTCGCAACGTCCTACTTGGAATCCATGGGATGAAGAGGGCAATCCGACTTCCGGTGGAGGTACTTCGGACGGTAACCCTGCTTATTACAGAGATAAACTGACACAAAAAGACGGAAGACGTCGTCAGACTTATAACATCGGATTCGACCTTGACATCCTTCCCAAAGAATTGGTATGGACCGGTAACGCTTCATTGCTTCACTATGATTATCAGAGAGAGAAGTTCAACAAGAGTTATCATACACAAACTTCTTCTACTCCGAACAATACACGCCATGCAGAAGCTTATATGCAAAGATATACGCAGCTGCAGCTCAACACTACACTGAATTACACAAAGACTTTCGCCGAAAAGCATAATGTGGACGTGATGTTGGGTGGCGAGTACTACACTTATGACAAATTCACTTTTGAAGCCAAGACCGACAACTCTCCGAATGATGATATCCCAACTCTAAATGTAGGAGCTACCCGTACTTATACTTCTACTGACAAGACCGGTTATCGCATCCTTTCCGGATTTGGCCGCGCCAACTACAACTACAACATGAAATATCTGTTCTCGTTCGTAGCCCGCTATGACGGTATCTCCCGTTTGAAGGACAATCGTTGGGGTTTCTTCCCCGGTGTATCTTTCGGTTGGAACATCATGGAAGAGAACTTCTGGAAAGAATCTAAATTGGCAGATGTAATCTCTAATTTGAAGCCCCGTATCAGTTATGGTGTGAACGGTAACGTAAACGGTATCGGCGACTTTGATGTTTACGGAGCTTATAATCTTGTAGGTTATGATAAAAACGACGGTAAAAGCTATGGTGGTTCTTCCGCTTACTATAACTCGGCACTTGTAAATACAGGTTTGCGTTGGGAACAGAGTAAGACACTTGAAGTAGGTTTGGATATCGGTTTTCTGAATAACAGACTGGGCTTTATTTTAGACTTCTTCAGCAGAGATACCAACGACTTGCTCACCAAGCAGGCACTTCCCGGTTATACAGGATTTTCCGAACTTATGACCAACATGGGTACATTGCGTAATACCGGTTTCGAAATGGAAGTAAAAGCCAATATCCTGAATAATCCTAAAGGATTTACATGGGATGTATCAGCCAATGTTTCTTCTGTAGCAAATAAAATTATCTCATTGCCTTATAATGGTGTGGATAAAAACCGTGTAGGCGGTTATGAAGTAGCCGTACCGGGTAGCAAAGACAAAACCCGATGGATCGGTGGACGCCAGGAAGGCGGCAAACTGGGTGAAATGATTGGTTACAGACAGGTACGTATCCTCAGAGACTGGGATGATGTGAAAGCCAATGCCAATATGTTTATTGATGAGGTAGCCAACTTATACGGTCCCGGACTTGCCAGCAAATATGAAGGCCAAAAAGGATGGAGACCCATCGAACCGGGTGACGTCCTTTGGAAAGACATCAATGGCGACAACAAAATCAACGGTCTTGACCGCGAAGTGGTAGGTAATATGCTTCCCAAAGTAACCGGTGGTTTTACAACTACATTCGGTTATAAGGGCTTGTCTTTATCCGCACGTTTTGACTACGCTTTGGGACATACTTTGTACAATGACCTTGCAGCCCGTTCTTTAGGACAATATCAAGGTGCCTTCAATATCATTACCGAAGTGAAAGATATGTGGAGAGAAGACAATAGAGACACTGACCTCCCCGCCTTCTACTATGCCGACCAGTTGGCTAAGAAGAACATTACCCGTTCCAACAATGCCGGTATCAGCAGAGACAATAACAGCTCGCGCTTCTATGAAAAAGCTGACTACTTGGCATTGCGTGAACTGACCTTGAACTACAACCTGCCGAAGGCATGGATTAAGAAAGCATCTATACAAGACGCTTCTTTGTATGTAACCGGACAGAACTTGTTGTATATCACCGGTTATAGCGGTACTTCTCCGGAAGCTTCAGTTGCTGGAAACTGGTGGGACGGCGTTGATTTGGGTCGTTATCCTACTCCGAGAACCATCTTATTTGGTTTATCTGTAACATTCTAATTCTAAACCTACTTAATATTGAAAATATGAATAAAAAATTAACATACTTGTTGGCAGGAATTTCCATGCTGTTGTTTACGAGATGTGATTCCTTAGATCTTGAGCCAACCAGCTCCATTGGAGGAACATCATATTGGAAGACCCCCGACCACTTCAGCGCTTTTAACGTAGGTATGCATGCCATGTTGCGCGAAAAGAGTCTAAACTTTTATCTTTTAGGTGAACCGCGTGCCGATATATTCGGAGATGACCCTATCGGCGGTGAAGCTTCACAAGGTATGGAGCGTTTACCCTTTAATACTATCAATAAAGAAAATGTGGGCATCAGCAACTACGCTGACATGTACAAAAACATCAACCAGCTGAACCTGATGATTGCCAAAACAAAGGAAACGACTGTTTTGACGGAAGATCTCAAGAATTATTATTTGGGTGAAGCTCACGCCATGCGTGCTTATCATTATTTTCATTTGCTGCGCTCCTGGGGAGACGTTATTCTCTACCTGGATTACACAGAGGGACAGAATATTGATTTAAGCAATATCACCAAACCTGTTTCACCGGCCACTGCTGTAATGGAACAGATTAAAAAGGACATTGAAGATTCTGAAAAAGCATTTGGCGACAATTACTCTTTCAAATTAGGACGCCATTACTGGTCCATGGCTGCTACCCAGATGCTGAAAGGTGAAGTTTACTTGTGGAGCGGAAGCCAGATGGGCGGTGGAGAAACCGATTACCGTATTGCCAAACAGGCTTTTGAAAATGTGAAAAAAGCCGATGTTGCCCTAATAGGCAACTTCAAGGACGTCTTCTCTTACACCAACAAGAAGAACAAGGAAATGATCTTCACCATTCATAACGGCAAAGATGAATATACCTTGTGGGGCGGCGGATATAGTGGTAACCTAATGCCGGCGCAGGATAAAATGACGAAAGTATATTGTGATGAAAACGGTAACTCATTTGTAGGAACACCCGATGCACAATTAAACGGTCTGACTCGCCTGCAAGTACAGAAAGCATTCTACTGGAAAGGTTTCCGCAAAGATGACACACGCTGGGCAACTTCATTGAAGGCAATGTACACGAAAAAGGACGATAAAGTAACTTATTTCGGTCCTATTGCTTACAAGTATCAAGGCACCATGCTGGAAGGCGGTTCTCAACGCAGTTATCTGGATGATTTCCCCATCTACCGTTATGCCGACTGTTTGTTGCAGCTTGCCATGGCGAAAGCTTTGTTGGGTGAAGATCCTACTGCCGAAATCAATGCCGTACGTGAACGCGCCTACGGAAAGGCATACTTCGAAGCAAATAAGGATAAAGTGGCATATCCCAATGATAACGACACAGAATTCTATGCAGACAACAAGTGGATGAAACCGGACAACGCAGGCGCAATAGAAGCCGTTCTGAAAGAACGTCTCCGCGAGTTCCTTTTCGAAGGAAAGCGTTGGTATGACATCCGTATGCTGGGATGGAAGTATGTGCATCAATATTCACTGGCAGAAGAGAACAGACTGTTATGGCCGATTGATGCCAACACATTGACGAATAATGATGACTTGGAACAAACTCCGGGTTACGAATAATTTCACTATCTTTGGGCCGTGTTATAAAATAGACATTGAGCTTTAAAAGATTGACAAGATAAAACAATAAGTTGGAGCTCTTCTGAATTTTATTACCAGAAGAGCTCTTCTTTTATGAAAGCCATGTGAAATGTTCTGAGATATTCGATAGAATAAAGCAGGGCTGAATTCAGAAAGGAATCAAACATTATATTAATATAAACGATGCACAGAATAATATATATAATTTTATGGGGGCTGTTGTTGAGCGCATCTGTCGTTCAAGCTTCAGAAATAAATTTGCTGCCTAAGCCGCAACATGTGAACTATACCGGAAAGTGGTATAAACTGGGCGATGTACGTCTTGTTACCCCGGTACATGCCGATGATTATACGGCATTTGTCGAGGAGGCGGGCGGACAAGTCAAAGAAAAGGCATCCCGTACCATAGAAGTCTGCCTGGTGGATAAATTGCCGGGAGTTACTCTAAATGCCGGTGAAGCCTATAAACTGACAGTAACCGCCAACCGGATAAAAGTGGAAGCCGTTACGGAGCAGGGAGCGTATTGGGCATTGCAAACCCTGCGTCAACTACAAGTCCGGAAGGGAAAAAGCAGCCTGATAAAAGGTTGCGAGATTACCGACTGGCCCGCTTTCCGTGTACGCGGTTTCATGCAGGACGTAGGGCGGAGCTATATCTCCGTTGAAGAACTGAAAAAGGAGATTGAGATATTGTCCCGATTCAAAATCAATGTGTTCCACTTTCACCTGACGGAAAACCAGTCCTGGCGGCTGGAGAGTAAAATATTTCCGATGCTGAACGACAGCGTGAACACCACCCGTATGCCGGGCAAATACTATACCCTTGAGGAAGCCCGTGAACTGGTGGATTTCAGCAAGAGACATGGAATGACGCTGATTCCGGAAATTGACATGCCCGGACATAGTGCAGCATTTATACGTGCCTTCAGACACGACATGCAAAGCCCTGAAGGCATGAAAATCCTGAAATTACTGGTAGAAGAGGTCTGTGAGACCTTTGATGTGCCTTATCTACACATAGGTACCGATGAAGTGAAGTTCACCAACATGAGCTTCGTGCCCGAGATGATAGAATTTGTCCGCTCCAAAGGCAAAAAGGTAATTTCCTGGAATCCGGGATGGAACTACAAGCCGGGCGAAATAGACATGACCCATCTATGGAGTTTCAGGGGAAAGGCACAGCCGGGTATCCCTGCCATTGACTCCCGCTTCCATTATCTGAACCACTTCGATACATTCGGTGATATCATAGGCCTGTATAACAGCAAGATTTATAATGTGGAACAAGGCAGTGACGACATAGCCGGAACCATACTTGCCATCTGGAACGACCGTCTGGTAGAACCGGAACGGAACATCATCCTGGAAAACCACTTCTACCCCAACATGCTTGCCATTGCAGAACGCGCATGGCTGGGAGGCGGAACGGAATATTTCGACAAGAACGGTACCATTCTGCCGGGCGAAGACTCGGAGGAGTTCAAGGCTTTCGCGGACTTTGAAAAGCGCATGCTTTGGCACAAGAGATATACTTTCAAAGGATATCCTTTTGCATACGTGAAGCAGACCAACGTGAAGTGGAACATTACGGACGCATTTCCCAACGGAGGCGACTTGGCCAAGGTGTTCCCTCCCGAAGAGGAACTGAAAGACACTTACCTTTACGAAGGCAAGGAATACAAAACCCGCGAAGCCATCGGCGCAGGTATCTACCTGCGTCATGTATGGGGAAAGTTAGTTCCGACTTTCTACAAAGCCCCCCAGGAAAATCATACCGCATACGCCTATACGTGGGTTTACTCTCCGAAAGAGCAGGAAATAGGCTTGTGGGCGGAATTCCAGAACTACGGACGTTCTGAAATGGATCTTCCTCCCTTGCAGGGAAAATGGGACTACAAAGGAAGCCGAATCTGGATTAACGGTAAAGAGGTAATGCCTCCGGTATGGACCGCTACTCATCGGAAAAGAAGCAATGAGATAGCTCTGGGCAATGAAAACTGCGTGGCACGTCCCCCTATCAAAGTCCATCTCAACAAGGGCTGGAACAAGGTGTTCTTGAAACTGCCTATTGGCAAGTTCTCCAATCCGGAAGTCAGACTGACCAAATGGATGTTTACCACCGTCTTTGTCACTCTCGACGGAGAAAATGCGGTAGAAGGACTGATATACTCACCACAGAAGAAACTTCTGAAATAAGGAGGAAAGACAAGGAGGTGTGTCAAAACTGATAAAAGAACGCAAAAATCTTTATTTTGACACACCTCCTTGCTTTATGATACCGGCAATAAGGGAAACCTAAATATCAAGAAAACTCAGCCTGCTCAATAAAAAAGCAGGCTGTTCTACTTAAAAAAAAGAGAACAGCCTGCCTACTACAACCCAAACCGTTAAAGCTTCACTTTTGCGATCAGCTTACGTATCTTGCCTTCACCGATAACCGGTGCATGAGGATCTTCGGGATAAACAATCATAAATTGACCGGGGAGTAGATCGACGAAAGTAGTCGGAGTGTCAGAATAAAGGGCACAATCCCCTTCTTTTTCATAAGGCTTCACTTCATCGGTAAGGTCTTCGATGGCTTTCCACCCTATTCTTTCGGCACCCTCCAACAATATATGTACGTCAATATAGTCACGGTGCAGTTCCAGCACCTGCTTCTCGGCAACCACACATTCGGGATTCACATTGTTGATAAAAAGTTCATCACCCTTTATCTCGATACGTCCTAAATCTGCGTGCAGCAAGTCATGAGACTTTACATAATCAAAAAGTGTCTTGAACAACGGGTGAAGTCCCTCCACCCGTTGACTGTTTTGTAAATTGGATACAATCATCATTGTTTTTCTATTATTCCAGATTATCCGTTTTCGGGCGCAGGAAATAAAGTTGAAGCGCCAATGCCACCAGCACAACGCCACTCAACATGGCAAATCCCATACCCAGATTACCACCGTCGGTCCACCGTCCCAACAAGTGGGTAACGGCAGCACCGGCAAAAACTCCGGTCATATTCATGATACCGTATGCCGTGCCACGGTGTTTGGCCGAAACAAACTGACAGAGGATAGGCATATTGTTGGCATCAAAAATACCATAACCTATACCAAACAACAGTCCGGCACCCACTACGCTGACAAAACTATGTCCCATGCCAAGCAACAACAGCGAAGGAATAGTCATTCCCAAACCAATGGCTCCCGTATATACACGTCCGCGAATGTTTTTCTGTACCCAGCGGTCGGACATCACACCACCGACAAGTACCCCTATAAAGGAAGAAATGGCAATAGTAATAGTAGATATTGGCCCGGCTTCCGCCATTGGGATATTTAAACTTTCAGCGAAAAGAGTAGGCAACCAGTTTTTTGTGGCCCATCCCGGAAGGCTGGGCGCGGCAAAATAGAACAATATTACCCAGAAAGCCCAGTTTGACAGCACAACAGATAAACCGCCAAGCATTGAGGACTTCTTTTCACCGGCAGCAGGCTGTAACTTGGCAATTTTCATACGCTCAGGATTCTCGTGCAAGAACAACAGCAACACGATGGAATAAATGATTCCAATAATACCGAACCAATGAAAAGCCGTATGCCATGAGAAAGCTGCCGCCACCGTAGCGCCAAAGCCACCGATAGCTTGTCCTACGTAAAGACCTGTCATGTGAATGCCAATGGCTAAGGAACGAGATTTATCCTGATGCCAGTCGGCAATCAAAGACAAAGCAGAAGGTATATAGAGCGCTTCACTGATACCCATAAAGGCGCGAAGCCAGTATAGCTCCTGGAAAGAATCAGCATACCCCATCAAATAGGTAACCGCAGACCAGACAAACAAACTGCCGACTATCAGCCACTTACGACTGACGCGGTCTGCCACAACTCCTGCAACCGGGCTCATGAATCCGTAAATCCATAAGAATACCGCCATCAGTGCCCCGAAAGCTTCCGCTTTGCCCAGTTCTACAATATCCACTTTCATAGCCTCCTGCATGGTGGAGAGCATCTGCCTGTCCATATAGTTGAGCAGAGCCACCACCCACAAGAGAGCGACTACTATCCAAGGATAGATTTTTGTATTTTTCATATTTTATTTAAACTAAGGTCTTATTCTTCCGAAATTAATTCACGACATAGCATATAACCCTTCACCATCATGCGGGGGATATGGAAAGGACCCTTGAATATATTACCTTTGGCAGGCTGTGCCACAGTCCCGTCACGATGAAGGTAGCCATACCACTCACCATATTCCTTATCGGGGAAGTGGGCATACGTCCAGTCGCTGATCTGCTTATGCATCTCCAGATACTTCTTGTCTCCGGTAGCCTGATATGCATAAAGAGTGGCAATGATTGCCTCGGTTTGCGGCCACCAGAACTTCATGTCCTGCGAATAGTCCTGGCAAGGCAAGTTACGGCAATCACGGAAATTGATAATCCCGCCGAACTCCTTGTCCCAACCCCACTCCCACGACCAGTCGAGAATGGTAAGGGCAAGTTTCACCAGCCCTGCGTCCCAATTACGGTATTTGGCTTCTTCAAGGATGAACCAGGAGGTCTCGATGCAATGTCCGGGATTGATGACACGACCGTTGCAGGTATCGATAAACTCTCCGTTGGGACCCACCATTTCAAGCAAAGCCTTAAATTCCGGATGAATGAAATATTTGCTCAAAGTAGCGATGGAATCATCTATCTGCCGGATTAAATCTTTATCGTCAATAACGGCACGAATGCGCGAAGCGGTATTGATAAGAATCATCGTGACGGAATGCCCTTGTGCCTCTAATGTGTCCAAATACTTAGGTTCCAGAATACCCGGAGTAGCAATAAAATGCTGTATGCGCTTAAATAACGCAAGTGCCTTTTCCGCATAGCTGTGGTCACCGGATGCCAAAGCATATTCTGACATGGCAATGGCAGCAAAGGATTCTGAAAAGACATAACGGCGCTTACGCAGCGGGGTGCCGTCTTCCTTTACCTCAAAAAACATACGGCCGTCCTTATCGAAACAATGTTTCTCGATAAAGTCAATACAACTCTTGGAAGCCACCAGCCATTCAGGATTCTTTTCTATATTATTATAGGCAAAAGCCGCAATGAAACCAAAACGTCCCTGAAACCAGACAGACTTGGTAGTATCCATCAATGAACCATCCCGGTTGACACACGTATAAACTCCACCATGTTTGCCATCTAACCCATACTTCAACCAAAAAGGCATGATATTCCCTACCAGATCTTGCCGATAGGAATCAGCCCACATTTGCAAATAGTGTGTTGTCGAGTCCATAACTATCAGAATTTATTGCAACGTTCAAAGAAATGAATAGCTTCCAGTTCAGCTTTCATGCGTACCTCTTCCTCGTCTGTCATATTCTGGAACGGGGTGCGGTTTTTACCTAAATCCAAACCTATCAGTTTCATGATGCGCTTACCTCCCACAATATTACCGCGGAAATGGCAAATCACATTAATCACCTCCTGAGAAAAGTTCTGCAATTCGCGCGCCTTTTCCAAGTCACCGGCTTTCCATGCATCAATGATGCCTACCAGATTTACGCCATTATAGTTGGTAGTGCCACCGATACCGCCTTGTGCTCCACCCATGGCAAGGCAAGGAAGAATGGTTTCATCCTGTCCGTGCAGCATATCGTACTTGCCATTCTTATACAAACGGCATTGGTTGTATTCGTACATGCTCTCAAAAGTGTATTTAATTCCGGCAAAATTAGGAATACGACCATCTACCGCTTCCAAAAATGCCACCATGGACAGGAAAGCACCGTTGAATGCCGGGATATGATAATAATAGAAAGGAAGTTCGGGAGCACCGCAAGCTATCTCTTCACAATACTTTACCAACTCTTCCACACGACCTACTTTCGGGAAAGGAGGTGCCATAGCGCCAATTCCCCACGCACCGATTTTCTGTGCATGTTCGGCAAGTTTACGACTGGACTTCACGCAACAGCTACCTACATGCACAATCACCTTAAAGCCTTCAGGTGCCACTTCCACCCAACGTTCGGCCAACTTCATACGTTCCTCATCCGTCAGCATATAGCCTTCACCGGAAGAACCATTGATAAACACGCCTTTCAGGCCATTTTTTACCAACATTTGAGCATAAGCTTCAATAGGCTCATAATTCACTTCCCCATTTTCATAAAACGGAGTGAAAGGTGCATTGATTAATCCAATAATCTTTTCCATTTCCAATATTCTATTTAAGATTAATATTCTGATGCAAAGATAATCATTTTTATTAAAAACGATACATTTACTAAAATATTTTATAAACAAAGTCTGTATTTTACACGATTCAGATATAAGAAGTGTACTATAAGGGTAAAAAAAGTGGCATCAACACATCTATAACATAAATTCACAAGCCAAAAGAAGGGTTTATCAAAGACATTCCCTATTTTTGTAACAAATTAGTTGTTAATAATATATCTAAGTCAATATGAAGCCAAATTTGCTAGAAGAAATAAAGATAGGTACCAAAAATGCTTTAGTCAAAAAAAAGATTATTACTTATTATATATATAATGGACCGTCAACCATTACCAGTTTATCCAAGGAACTGGACTTGAGCGTTCCTACCGTTACCAAGTTCATCAATGAGATGTGCGAAGAGGGATATATCCACGAATACGGCAAACAAGGCACGAACAGCGGACGCCGTCCCAGCCTGTATGGGCTGGATGCCGAATCCGGCTATTTCATTGGTGTGGATATCAAACGTTTTGCCATCAATATAGGACTGATGAACTTCAAGGGAGACATGGTGGACTTAAAAATGGATATCCCCTATCATTGCAGAAACACTCCTGCAGGTCTGGATGATTTATGTAAACTGATAGCCAAATTCATTAAAAGAGTCGATATCGAAAAAGAGAAGATACTCAACGTAAACATTAACATCTCCGGAAGGGTAAACCCCGAATCGGGCTACAGCCACAGTTGGTTCAACTTTGAAGAACGTCCCCTTGCCGAAGTCATAGCCGAAAAGATAGGATGTACCGTCACCATTGACAATGACACACGTGCCATGACCTATGGAGAATTTCTGCAGGGAAACATACATGGAGAAAAAAACATACTTTTCGTCAACATGAGCTGGGGACTGGGTATAGGCATCATCATCAACAGCGAGATATATACCGGAAAGTCCGGTTTTTCCGGCGAGCTGGGACACATGCCGGCATTCAACAATGAAATAATGTGCCATTGCGGAAAGAAAGGTTGCCTGGAAACAGAAGCGTCAGGTTCCGCATTGCACCGCATCCTGCTGGAACGTATAGCCAACGGAGAAGAGTCTATACTTTCGCATAGAGCCAAGGACACAGAAAATATTCTTACATTGGATGAAATTATAGATGCCATCAATAAAGAAGATCTTCTGTGCATTGAAATCATCGAGGAAATAGGCCAGAAATTAGGAAAGCAAATAGCCGGGCTGATAAACCTCTTCAACCCGGAATTGGTCATTATTGGCGGAACCATCTCACAGACGGGCGATTACATACTGCAACCCATAAAGAGTGCTGTCCGCAAATACTCGCTCAATCTAGTAAGTCAAGACTCCACCATTGCCCTCTCCAAACTAAAGAGCAAGGCCGGAGTCATCGGTGCCTGCATGTTGGCACGCAGCAGAACCTTTGAATGCTGACAGGCAGAAAACGGCCCATTCTCCACGATTGCCGGCTGATATTACTTCAGCCGCAATCTTTTTGCCTATTTTATTGATACCGACGTGCCCCCAATGCAGATTATCCTTGTCAAAAGGACTGTCCTTGGCATCTATAACAGAGACATTCGGAATGAAATTATCATCTTCCGGGTTAACGACCGCATCTTGCGCGTCACGCACTCCCTGCCCATACTGTACTGAAGCCGCAGGGTTAGTCAAACTCTCTCCCGGCTTTACTATATGGCCGATATAAATATGCGCATCCGGAAATCCAAGCCGGGTACGACATTTATTGATAAGCGCTTTCAGCAAAGGCAGATAATGCTCTTTAGAATCTGCGCCGTTGCCTTCTCCCTGCATCCACCAAATACCGGCCAGACGAGGCTTCTTGCCCTTACTCAGCAAATCGCTGATGGCGGGCTTATAAAGGTTCTCATAGAAATAATCCCAGTTATGGCTGTCGGAAGAAGATGCCCAAGTTTCAATTTGAGATCCCGAACATCCCAATTTAATAATGTAAAGCTCCTTGCCGGGAAAAGCTTGCTGGAAATGCATGCCGAACTCACCTTCCATACCCCGACGGCCGGCCGCACCGGCACTCCACGTCCCGTATCCGTGAATCATGTTCATCATGGTCCTTCCATTCAGATTGTCGTTTTTATAATACAGATTGAGCCATCCGGGAGCTACATCCTCGGTAGTACCATCGAAAACCCAACGTGCACCATCAGACTGGTTGACAATATAACAGCTACGGTACCATATCTTCATTAATCCGGGATTGGAATCAGGATTATCATACCAGGCACTCAATCTACGGTCTTCCCCGGCATCGGCAAAAGCCGAACCGTCTGCATTCGACTGTCCGATTGTAATAAAGACAGGAACTTCATCATCCGTAAGGACAACAGGATTTGCAGTGCGATTGCACCGTTGAGCCATACAAAGAGGCGAAAGCGACAATATCACAATAGCGGCTACCAGTTTCTTAAGTTTTTTCATAACCAAAGGCTTTATTTATCTTATATTTTAATATATGCCGCAAAAATACAAAAAAAAGCGAACTCTGATTTGTTTTTCTTCTTAAATGCACACTATTATTTCTTAGCACAATACGTTGGCGAAATAGTACAATATATTAACTTTGTACAAACAATATATAAATACAACCGATATGTTTACTATCAGAAAAGCAACAACCGCTGATTGCGGATTAATACAAAAACTGGCACAACAGATATTCCCTGTAACTTACCGGGATATTCTTGCTCCAGAACAAATTGACTACATGATGGAATGGATGTATTCTTTAGACAACATCCGCAAACAAATGGAAGAAGAAGGACACGTTTACCTTCTTGCCTATGAAGAATGTGAAGCTGCGGGATATGTATCCGTACAACCACAAGAGGAAAATGTATTCCATCTGCAAAAAATCTATGTACTCCCCTACTATCAAGGGGCACATTGCGGCAGTTTCCTGTTTCGGGAGGCAATCAAGTATATCAAGGAGATACATCCCGGCCCATGCCTGATGGAACTAAACGTGAACCGACACAACAAAGCATTACAGTTCTATGAACACATGGGGATGAAGAAGTTGAGAGAAGGAGATTTCCCGATTGGAAACGGATATTATATGAATGATTATATAATGGGGATAGAAATATAAGCACTGAAAAAATGAAAGCCGTGCGTTCAATTGCACGGCTTTCATTTTTTATATTCTTCAAGTTAAAGACTTATGCCACTTTTTCCAGACGCTTCATCACGGAGAAGATGAAGAGAGCGGATAACAGACAGAGAGCGACCAATACTCCCCATACCACGTAAAGCGGCAGGTCGCCCCACAAAGCAGAAGCCACAGATGTGAGATAGTTGCCAATGGCGGTAGCCACAAACCATCCTCCCATCATCATACCCTTATACTTGGGAGGAGCTACTTTCGATACGAAAGAAATACCCATAGGAGAAAGCAGAAGTTCGCCAAACGTCAGGACAAGATAAGTGGAAACCAACCAATCAGGTGACACAAACGAGGCCGTACCGGCTTCAAGGGCTACTTTCTGTTCATTAGGAGAAAGCAATCCTAAAGAAGCTACAATCATTACAATGTAACCACAAGCCGCTACCAACATGCCAAGCCCGATTTTACGGGGTGCACTTGGTTCCTTGCCTTTAGAAGCCAGCCAACCGAAGATACCCATAGAGACAGGAGTGAGAGCCACTACATAAAATGGATTGAACTGCTGGAAGATGGGAGCATCTACTGCGGTAGATTCCGGTAGTATCGTATATCTGTAAACCAAGAAAGCTACAGCAGCCAGAATCACCAGACCCGAGATAAGTTTCGTGCGTCCGTTCTTGCTTTGGAACAATGAAAACAAAGCATATACAATAAAGATAACTGCCACCAGATTCCACACGGTAAACATCATGCTCTCTACACCCGAAGAACTTTTTGCTGTAAATTCATCAGCAAAGAAAGTAAGGGTCAGACCATTCTGATGGAAAGCCATCCAGAAGAAAATAACCACGGCAAATACCAGACAAAGAGCCACGATACGATCTTTGGTCTCAGCAGGAGAAAGTTCTTCCGCAACCGATGCCTTGTTCTCGGCAACCTGTTTTGTACCACCTTCCACGTGCTTAAAAGTACTGCGGAAAGAATAATAAATAATCATGGAAACGATAAGCGAAACACATGCCACACCGAAAGCAAAATGATAAGAGTCATTGACACTCACTCCTAGGCTTTTTTGAGCATAGTCCATAATGCCTACTGCACATGACGGCGCAAACAAAGCACCGATATTGATAGCCATGTAGAAGATACTGAAAGCAGAGTCACGCCTTGAGGCATATTCGGGGGAGTCATAAAGATTACCTACCATCACCTGCAAATTACCCTTGAAAAGTCCTGTACCGGTACTGATAACCAGCAAGGCACCTACCATGCAAATCATGCCTATCGTGCCTGTGCCTGCCGGAACAGCAAGCAATACATACCCCATAAACATGGCGACGATACCGATAGTCACCATTTTGCCATAGCCAAATTTATCGGCAAGAATACCACCGATAAATGGCAAGAAATAGACCATAGCCAAAAATGCACCATAGATATTTCCTGCTACAGTCGGTGACAAACCGAAATTTGCTTTTAAAAACAGCACAAACACTGCCAACATTGTGTAATAACCAAAACGCTCTCCTGTATTGGCAAGCGCCAAGGCATAAAGTCCCTTAGGTTGTCCTTCGAACATAATTTTTGATATTAGATATTAGTAATTAGATTGATTTCTTTATATTTTTTGCAAATATATACTTTTCAAGGCACATTCCTTTAAAAAAGCGCACAAACTTCCGCACGTACCTCTTTTATCAGATCTTTTGGATCTAATTTAAGCTGGAGCCCGCGTTGACCCGCACTGATATAAATAAACGGGAATTGGAGGCACGTTTCATGAATATACGTAGGGAAAGGCTTTTTCATACCGACAGGAGAACAGCCTCCCCGGATATATCCAGTCAAAGGAAGCAGTTCCTTCATAGGGATAAGGTCACATTTTTTATTTCCGGACACTTTGGCTGCCATCTTCAAATCCACTTCATGCTCACCGGGAATCACACAGACAAAATATCCGTTTTTGTCCCCGTGAAGTATCAAAGTCTTGAAAACACAATTTATATCCTCATTCAAACTGGCGGCTACATGTACCGCACTCAAATCACTCTCATCAAACTCATAAGGAATGAGTTCATAGGCAATCTTAGCTTTATCCAAAAGCCTCGCTGCATTCGTTTTATTGATTTTCATCAGTTCTATTTTATATTCAATTCCTCACGCAGGAATTTCGGCGTATAACCTTTTTTACTCTTGGCAACTTGTTCGGGCGTTCCGCAAGAAAGAAGCTCTCCCCCTCCCTTGCCTCCTTCAGGCCCCATATCGATGATATAATCCGCCATCTTGATGACATCAAGATTATGTTCGATGACAATAACGGTGTTCCCCTTGTCCACCAGTTTGTTCAACACATTCATCAACACACGGATATCTTCAAAATGCAGGCCTGTGGTGGGCTCATCAAGTATATAGAGTGTTTTCCCCGTATCACGTTTGGAAAGTTCCGTGGCAAGTTTCACACGCTGGCTTTCACCGCCGGAAAGCGTGGTGGAAGATTGTCCCAATTTAATATATCCCAGGCCGACTTCCTGAATGACCTTAATCTTATTCAGGATCTGAGGAACATTCTCGAAGAATTCCACCGCACGGTTAATGGTCATATCCAGTACATCGGCAATGGATTTTCCCTTGAAGCGCACTTCCAATGTTTCCCGGTTGTAACGTTTGCCGTGACAGACCTCACAAGGCACATATACATCGGGAAGAAAATTCATCTCAATGGTCTTGTAACCATTCCCCTGACAGGCTTCACAACGTCCGCCACTGACATTAAATGAGAAACGCCCCGGCTTATATCCGCGTATTTTGGCTTCGGGCAGACCGACAAACAAATTACGGATATCAGAGAACACTCCCGTATAAGTAGCCGGATTGGAACGTGGCGTACGGCCTAAAGGAGACTGGTCCACATTCACTACCTTATCTATATATTCCAGTCCTTCGATGCTGTCATACTCCAACGGATCCTGCAAAGAGCGATAGAACTTCTGCGATAGTATAGGCTGCAATGTTTCGTTGATAAGAGTGGACTTGCCGCTACCGGAGACCCCTGTCACACAAATCAGTTTCCCTAAAGGAAACTCCACATCTACATTCTTAAGATTATTGCCTTTCGCCCCACGCAACCACAAGCTATGGCCATTGCCTTCGCGGCGCTTGGCGGGAACTTCAATGGCACGTTCGCCATTAAGGTACCGGGAGGTCAACGTGTGTGTACGGAGCATTTCCTGGGGAGTACCCGCAAACACGACCTCTCCTCCCAGGCGTCCGGCCTTGGGGCCCATGTCTATGACATAATCGGCGGCGAGCATCATATCCTTGTCATGCTCCACCACAATGACCGAGTTACCGATATCACGCAACTCTTTCAATGAATGGATGAGCCGCTGGTTATCACGCTGATGCAAACCGATGCTCGGCTCATCCAGAATATAAAGCACATTTACCAATTGCGACCCGATTTGTGTAGCCAGACGGATACGCTGGCTCTCGCCACCGGAAAGGCTGACGGCACTGCGGTTCAATGAAAGGTAATCCAACCCCACATCCAACAAGAACTTAAGACGGGTACGTATTTCCTTCAGGATTTCAGCAGCAATCTGCTCCTGCTTACCGGAAAGATACTGATCTACATTTACCAGCCAATCATACAATTCGCTGATATCCATAGAAGCCAATTCATAAATGTTCTTGTCATGGACGCGGAACGAAAGAGCCTCCCTGTTCAGTTTGGCACCGTGGCATTCGGGGCAGACGGCAGTCTTTGCAAACTGCTCCGCCCACTTTTGCGCGGTAGCGGAAGCATCCTTCTCCTGTAACATCTGAATATATTTCACCACCCCCTCAAACGTGACGAAGTAGTCGGAAGAAGTACCGATCAAAGAACTTTTAATCTTGATGCGTTCGTCAGAACCATAGAGAATCTCCTCAATGGCATCATCCGGCAACTCTTTTATGGGAGTTTTTAACGTTGCTTCATATTTTTCCAGCAAAGCGGCTATTTGCCAGAATATCATACTGTTCTTGTATTTTCCTAACGGGACGACAGCTCCCTCGGCAATGGAAAGGTCACGGTCGGGAATCACCTTTTCAATGTCAATCTGATTGACCATCCCCAGACCTTTACATTTGGGACACGCACCCTGCGGAGAATTAAAGGAAAAATTATGAGGCGCCGGTTCACGATAAGAGAGTCCCGTAACAGGACACATCAGCCGCTTGCTATAATGACGTACACTGTCTGTCTGCGCATCCAATATCATCAACAGCCCGTCACCCTGTCTCATGGCCGTGGCTACACTGTTTTTCAAACGCACATCATCCTTATCGGTCACTACCAGTTTGTCTATCACCACTTCCACATCGTGATTCTTATAACGGTCGAGTTTCATGCCCGGCAACGCTTCACGTACATCACCGTCCACACGGACATAGAGGTATCCCTTTTTACGGACTTGTTCAAAAAGCTCTTTATAATGACCTTTACGGCTGCGCACCAATGGAGCCAGGATATAAATACGCTTTCCCTGATAATCCTTCAATATGAGATCCAAAATCTGTTCTTCGGTGTATTTCACCATCTTTTCGCCTGAAAGATAGGAATAAGCCTCACCGGCACGGGCATATAACAAACGCAAGTAGTCGTACACCTCCGTGGTTGTCCCCACCGTAGAACGCGGATTTTTATTGGTCGTTTTCTGTTCTATGGATATTACCGGACTCAATCCCGTAATCTTATCGACATCAGGACGCTCCAAGTTGCCCAGGAAATTACGGGCGTATGCCGAAAATGTTTCAATATAGCGCCGCTGGCCTTCAGCAAAAATCGTATCGAATGCCAAAGAAGACTTACCGCTTCCGCTAAGTCCGGTAATGACCGTAAGACTGTTGCGGGGAATTTCCGCATCGATATTTTTCAGATTGTGCACGCGCGCACCATAGACATTGATATATTCTGTTTCTTCTTGCATATCTAATTTTCTATCCTTTTTCCTCTAATCTCATGATGTTTCTACAAAACGTAATTGCAAAAATAACGGTTTCCCCCCGAATATCAGCCGAAAAGAGTTATTTTTCGGTTTTAAAATGCACAATATTATTTCTTAACGCAATACGTTGGCTAAAATGACACAATATTCTTAACTTTGCAGCTACTTTGGGAAATTGTAAACATAAACCAACGATTATTGAATGAAAAAGATTAACCGTATCATCTGCTCCTTGTTGCTTGCCGGGGCATGCAGCTATGGTGCAGCACAAGAAAATCAATCTTATTTTCTGCATACTATTGAGAAAGGACAAAGCCTCTATTCCATCGCGAGCATGTATGGCATCAACCAATCGGATATCATAAAGCTGAATCCCGGAAGCGACGAGAAAATATATATCGGCCGGACACTCCGCATTCCGCGCGGAGCCGCCAATACGGAAAAAGAAACGTTCCATACCATTGAAGCCGGTGAAACCCTCTACCGTCTGACCGTGAAATACAACGTATCCGCCAAAGCCATCTGTGACGCCAATCCCGGGCTGAGTGCCGAGAATTTCCGTATCGGGCAAGTTATCCGGATTCCTTCTTCCACTGAAGCCGTTGCAACCACCGAAGCGTCCAACAACAAATCCGTGGCGAACAACAGCAACATACCCGCCCCTGTACAATCCCGCTGCCGTGACATGCACAAAGTGAAACGGAAAGAAACCGTATTCAGCATCAGCCGTGAATATGGTATCAGCGAAGCTGAACTGATTGCCGCCAATCCGGAACTGAAGGGCGAGAATAAAATAAAAAAGGGAAGCTTCCTGTGTATTCCCTACCCTTCGGCACAACCCCAACCAAGCACACAGCCGCAAGACATACCAACGGACAGCGAGCTGTTCCGCGAAAACAAAAAGAAGGCGGAACGTTTCAGTACCATAAAGGCAGCTATCATCCTCCCCTTCCTGGACGGTGTTCCCAAAGGAGAATCAGCACGTATGGTAGAATATTACGAAGGTTTCCTCATGGCAGTAGATAGTCTGAAGCGCACGGGCACCTCCATCGATCTATATACCTATAATTCCGGTCCGGAAACTGCCTCTTTGAACGGCATACTCGGCAAGAGCGAGATGAAGGATATGGATATCATCTTTGGCCCCCTGTACCAACAACACATCAAGCCACTGTCCGATTTCGCAAAGAAGAATGACATCCGCCTGGTAATTCCATTTACATCCAAGGACAATACGGTATTCCGTAATCCTTCCGTTTACCAGATCAATACGCCCCAGTCATACTTGTATTCAGAGGTGTATGACCATTTTGTACGCCAGTTCCCCAACGCCAATGTTATCTTTATCGAGGCAAGCCAGGAAACCAAAGACAAAGTTGAATTCATCAAAGGATTGAAAGATGAATTGCGCAACCGTTCCATTCCAATGAAGAGTCTGAAAGAAGATGCCACGGTAGAATCCTTGAAGGCTGTATTGAGTGCTGACCGCGAGAATATCTTCATACCGACTTCCGACAGTAACCTGACCTTGATCAAGATCCTTCCACAGCTCACACTGTTGGTCCGCGACCAGCCGGAAAGCCGCGTTCACCTGTTCGGCTATCCGAAATGGCAAACCTATACCAAGGATCATATAGAGGCATTCTTCGAACTGGACACTTATTTCTATTCCTCTTTCTATACCAACAATCTGCTGCCGGCTGCCATCAACTTTACCAAAAACTACCGCAGGTGGTATGGCAAGGATATGGATGAGCGTTATCCCAAATATGGCATGCTCGGTTTCGACACCGGCTATTTCTTCCTGAAAGGCTTGTCACGTTATGGCTCCGAGTTTGAAAAGAACATGCAGGGACTGAACCTGACCCCTATCCAGACCGGCTTCAAGTTCCAACGGGTAAACAACTGGGGAGGCTTTATCAACAAGAAGGTATTCTTCGTACGCTTCACCAAAAATTACGAGCTGGTCAAACTGGATTTTGACTAACACGAAACAAAGATCCGTACATCCGTAATTCATAATCTGTAATTCAACCAAGAAAGATGAAACTGAAAACAATTATAGGAACAGCTTTACTGGCAAGTGCATGCACGCTGCCTGCATATGCGCAGGTGGGCGAACAACGCCATAACTTTGCAGTCGGCATCAATGGCGGCATCAACCTGAACAGCGTCAGCTTCTCCCCTTCCGTAAAACAAAAGAACTTGATGGGTATCAATGGCGGAGTCACGGCACGCTATATCTCAGAAAAGTATTTCAGCATGATTTGCGGTGCACAGATCGAGATAAACTTCTCACAACATGGCTGGGACGAGTATTATCAAGACTATCCCACCATCAGCTATACCCGCACCATGAATTATATAGATATCCCCTTCCTGGCACATTTGGCATTCGGCAAGGATCGCGGACTGCAATTCTTCATCCATGCCGGACCGCAAATAGGCTTTTTGTTAAGTGACAGCGAAAAAATAGACGGCAACTGGGAAGAAGTGATTGCAAACGGTGCGAATATTGTTACAGAACAGCACGGAAAGCCTATCGACAATAAATTTGATTACGGTATCACTGGAGGCGCAGGCATAGAACTACGTACCAAAGCGGGAAACTTCCTCGTAGAGGGAAGATATTATTACGCCTTGTCCGACTTTTACAACAGTACCAAGAAAGATTATTTTTCCCGTTCCGCCCATGGGATAATTACAGCAAAAATCACTTATCTTTTCGATTTAAAGAAATAAAAAATGGTGTTTACCGTTGCCGGTAAGCACCATTTTTCATCATAAACCAGATTTGCTGAGATAAGAATCAGTTGGAACCTCCTGTGTGATCTTTGCTGTAACCTTGAACCTGTATGCTTGCGGCACCATATTTCTTGGCGGTAACTGTCACCGTTTTAACTCCCGACAACGTAACCACCTTAAAGTTCCAAGTATAACCGGTCACAGTCTGCGAGGCAGATACGACACGAATACCTTGACCTACCAGCAAGTCCATACCAGTTTTATAAGTTTTCTCTTCGGTACTGACCGTGGTTGCGCCCATACGATTGGCCACAATGTTCTTAATCATGCGGAAACTTATATCCGACAGACCTTGTGCGGTACACGCCGCTTTGATGTCGCTGACCTCCACTCCCTGCTTTATGGAATAAGGAATCTCCACTTTCGTCAGAGTTTTCGATCCGGTCGTGTTATCAACCCCTTCGACAGACAGTTTTTCAGTGGCATCTGTTATTTTCGGAGTAATACCCGGAAGTTTTACCGAGTATGCGGAGAAGTGAGTGACCTCAGTCTTGTAACCGTTCTCTGTCAGTTTTACCTCTGCCGTTTCCTTTTCCCACAGGTTGGTTTTCGGGTTGAGATAATAGAGTGAGGCACCTTCAAAACTTTCGTCCCCCATCGGATTGGCAACCGTCAATTCAATGGGAGTGGCAAAGTGAAGACCGTCGGGACCGCAAACCACAGTTGCCACGGCGGGAGCCGCTGCCGGCGAGGTAGCCGTATTATCTTCTGCTGAAGCCACATTCGCCACCGGCGCTATACTGATTGCCAGATCCTTGGGGGCTTCCACCACTTTACCCGCATCATCCTTGACGTACATCACAGTCTGAGCAGGAATGGCCACCTCCACCTTTACGGCAGCTTCCGCATCTTCCGTTGCCACTTCGGTGGTAGCTTCCACCTTCACTTCTTCCTTGGTCTGGACTATCTGTTCTTTAGTCACGTTCGCCAAGTCGGCTTTGGCGTCTTCGGTGCATTTTCCTGTTGCGTGGCCTCATCGGCAGCCTTTTGAGCATCCTCGTCAGTGGTGTGCTCCACTTTCACCTCCTCGGTCACCTCTTGCTCCACAGGTTTTTTGTCCATCACCACGGTAATGCTTTCATTGTGCGATTTCTTGTCGTCGGCAATCACTACCTCCGCAGTAGCATCAATTCGTCCATCAGCCGTAAAAACAAAGGCATAGGTACCGGCTGTCGCCAAGTCCTCGAGCGCAAACTTGCCTTGCGCATCGGTAGTCGCTTCCAAAGTTTTCCCGTCAATAGCCACCACTAACTTAGCACCGCCAATGGCTGCCTCCGCGGGTGTCAGCACCATGCCGCTGATGCTGTGAACCACGGTTTCCACAACAGGCGGCTCCACCCTCTCCTGATCCTTATCACTACAGGATAAGCATCCCAAAGTTGTTGCTGCCGCAACAAAAGTCAAAAGACTCCACTTCTTAAAAAATGAATTCATTTTCATGTTTTCTTCTTTTTAATAAATTAATAATTGAATTTGATGGAATGGACTTGCTGTCCATCATTTTTATTTTTCAGAACAGATTCATTTGAAGGCAAACGCCCCCGGAGAAATACTTGCCGTTCTGCAAGGAAGCCTGCAACAATAAATGTTTCCACAACAGGCAGTCGGCTCCGATATTGACCTCGTTGCCGGTATATTCGGCAATGGCACGCAGGCTTTTCAGGAAGGACGGCCGGAAGGTGATGCCTCCCACGGGACCGTTCCATTTGCGGTTGCAACTGCGCTTCCATTTGCGGTAAGCCAGATGGAAACCAATGCAGTGTCCTTCTATGTCAAGATGTTTGGTGGCGGCAACATAAACATTTCCGAATATCTGATTCTTGTTTTTTTCCGGCAGACCGGTTTCATGAGCATTATTGTCTGTCGTGACGGGATCATTGCTTCCTACAGCAATGCCCGGCCACCATTTATCTTCTTTAACGGGTCTGATTTTCACGGAAAAATAACGGTCTTTATGATAAAAACCGATATCATCCTTATTGCCGTTCTTCAATCCTTTTTGCAAGGTGCAAGTATATCCTAACTCAATCCACGAAAAGGGAGTGATGCTTAAATAATGGTTTGTAGTATGATATTTTCCTCTGCCCAAAGGATTGAAACCCGCATCCGGCAAGAACTCCTTATTCAAGAAATGCCCCCCTACACGAATTTCACCGGCATCATCCATATCCGCACTGGGCACATGAATCAGCCCGCTCATGCCTGTATATTGCTGTGCAGGAGCAGAAAAGGTTCCAGTAAGCAGAAATCCCCAAAGAAACAACCACCTAAAAATTCCTATTCCCCGTTCTTCCTTTCTCATTCCCCTCCACCTCCTTCCTTAACGCTAAAGTCCGGTGACATCCGGTTGGCTCCCCATTGCAGGCAACTACGGTCAAAGTGGCCCTCCCTTTCGTTCTCTTCCGGATCGGTAGTGTACATCTTCATATCATATACCAGAGCCATGATGTCATACGTCAGGCGGAAATTGGAAGCCGGACGTACCTGCACCTTTCTTGCCTTCCGCTTGTAAGGCGGAATCATCATCACCACTTTGAATCCCCCGTTTTCCTTGCCCTTGTCACTATACTGTGCATATACTCCTACCGTGCAATGTCTGAAGTGGCGCATAACTTCAGCCATCACGCCATAATCTTCATAAATATACCGTCCACCATGTAAACGGAACTCCGTATTCACCTTTTCCAGATAAACGTTCATACCCGCTTGTCCGGTCACCCGTTCCATCTTGCTACATTCCCAATCAACAGCCATGGAACAGAATCCCGTTATTCCCGCCTGCGCGTCTATTGCCAGCCAACGGTTCACAGGATACATCCATTTAAAATCCAGCCCATAACGCTCCCTTCCGAACAGCCCCCCACTTATTTTCAAGAACTGGCTTCCGTTCCAGTCCCATTCTTTAGAAAGCACCGCCATATTCAGACGAACCTTTTTGTAACGGCCACCATAATCGTTATAGACCGGTACAATGGCTTGTCCCGCCAATTTCCACTGCCGGCCCATATTCCACTTCACGCCGGGAGTCAAGTTCACCAGCACTTCATAAATCTTGCCATAAAAAAGATCTTGGTAATGCAGTTCAGCTCCGGCAAAGATTTCCACTTTCGGCTTCACCATTTCCTGTGAACGCAATGCCGGCATACCGACAAGCATTCCAGCCGCCAACAGAATTATTTTTTTATTCCACTCCATATCCAGCCTTATATCCTATGCAGCAATGCATTTACTATACGTGCGCAAGCCTGTCCGTCCCCGTATGGATTCACCGCTTCGCTCATTTTTTCGTATACACCTTCATCATCCAGCAACACGGAAACCCCATCCACTATCTTGTCATAGTCCGTGCCTACCAGTTTCACTGTTCCGGCCTCCAGTGCCTCCGGACGCTCGGTCGTATCACGCATCACCAATACCGGTTTTCCCAATCCAGGTGCTTCCTCCTGAATGCCGCCGCTATCTGTCAGTACCATGCAGCTTTTCTCCATCAGACAGACAAAGCTCAAGTATTCCAACGGCTCAATAAAAAACAGATTTCGAAGACCGGATAAATCCTCTCCGAAAACTTCATGAATCGGTTTACGTACATTCGGATTCAGGTGCATCGGATAGACAAAGTCCACCTCCGGGTATTTTCCTGCCAACGCCTTGATGGCACGGCACATACAGATAAATCCATCCCCGAAATTCTCTCTGCGGTGCCCGGTTATCAATACCAATTTCCTGCCGGTGTCCAAACGGCTACTATCATATCCTGCCTCCTTCAGCTCCTTATCCAGACGCACGCCCAATTCTTTTTCTTCCTTCATTTTCCTTACCACCCAATATAAGGCATCAATCACCGTATTACCGGTCACCATTATTCGACTGGAATCCACCGCTTCCCTCATCAGGTTAGTCCTGCTTAACGGTGTTGGAGAAAAATGGTAAGTCGCCAACCGTCCTGTCAGCAGACGGTTCATTTCTTCCGGCCACGGACTATAGATGTCATGCGTGCGCAGTCCGGCTTCCACATGTGCCACCGGAATTTGCAGGTAAAAAGCCGATAGTGCGGCAGCGGTTGAGGTCGTGGTGTCTCCATGTACCAGCACCACATCCGGCCTTTCTTCTTTCAGCACGTCACGCATTCCTGTCAACACCCTTGCCGTCACGTCATACAGGTCTTGCCCCTGCTTCATGATATTCAAGTCATAGTCCGGCTTGATGCCGAATATCTCCAGCACTTGATCCAGCATTTCCCGGTGCTGTCCGGTTACGCATACCACCGTTTCCACCCGTTCTTTCTGCTTTTGGAATTCTTTCACCAACGGAGCCATTTTGATAGCTTCGGGACGTGTACCAAAAACAAGCATTACTTTTTTCATTTTCCATTATAATTTTTTACAAATCAACCACCAGACGTATTTTACCAGATGAATCTGCCGTTTTATTCTTTTCGGTTCTTTGAGCAGCCGGTAGGCAAATTCCAGATTATGTTCCACCCACCATTTGGGTGCACGCTGCACGTGTCCCGTATATACATCGAAACTGCCGCCTAATCCTTGGAAGATGGCATTATGCCGTTGCCGTATCTCTTCCATCAGCAGTTCCTGCTTGGGTGATCCCATAGCTACGAACACCACATCCGGACACTTCTCCACAATATCGTCTATTAAATTTTGCTTTTCTTCTTCTGTCTTGATATAGCCGTCCCGATAGCCTACAATGCGGATAGCTTTATACTCCCGGCAGAGTTTTTCTACAGCCTCCTCTATTACTTGCGGTTTACTGCCTACTAAATAGAAGGTCTTTTCTCGATAGAAACGTGCTACTATTTTCAGCCAAAGTTCACAGCCCGGCACTTTACAAGCGCATTTATATCCCTTTTGTTTGAGTGCTATTTGTGCACCCGCCCCGTCGCAGTAAGCTATATTGCGGTTTATGATGGCACGTGTCTGCTCCGTAGCGTGTAGTATCTTTTCCGCATTGATGGCTACAAGGATGCCTTTATGCATATCCATATAGTGCAATAATTGTTCTTCGGAGATGAAAGGGAAAACATCAACTCCGTTTAATGAGACTTTATTCATGATTATTTAGTCAGTTTGTTTTTACGACTTGTTTCTGGGTGAGCTATTTTATGCAAATATTATTTCTTTGTATTTCTTTATCATTCTCTCTTCCGTAAACACTTTTTCGTATTTTAATCTGGCATTTAAAGATAACTTTCTGTATTCTTCACTATACGGCATTGGCAAATTATTCAATCCTTGAATAAGCGAACCGAAATCAGGAAATACAAAACCTGTTTCCCCGGCTTCGTTTACATCAAGTACGGCAGAAAGATTGTTTGTAATCAGAGGTTTTCCAAACATACAGCCTTCTATAAGAGACAAGCCCAATCCTTCTTTCTGCGAAAATAAACACACATAATCATATCGGTTCAAATTCTCCTCTATATCGACAAACCCGATATAGTGATACTGTGATTCATTTTCTATCTCTTTTTTCAGAACTTCTAAATCACTTCCTGTTCCGGCAAAGAATATATGTATATGTGCTGCAAGTTTTCCTCTTGTCTGCCTTACAATTTCCACCTGCTGTTTTACTGTGCATATTCTTCCTGACAACAATATATGGATTTCGCTTTTATCAGCCTTTACATTCCTGTCATTACGAAAATCCTTTATCCCGTTAAATACAACTATAATGTGCGAAGCCGGTACATGGAAATAATTTATTAAATTTTCTTTCACTCCATTAGATACTGCTACAACTGTTTCGGGAAAGAAACTAAAAAAACGCAGATTATTAAATGTATTATGTGCTACATGAACAATGTGTAATTTCTTTCGTAATAAAAAGCTAAAAAGCAATAGTAATGATGTGCTTTTACGATGATGGGAAAGAAAAACGGTATTATCATTTGCCAATTCGCGGACTGCTTTCCATCCAAATGAAACAAACTTGGCCCTATTCCAATAATCAGGTACAATCTCTGCAAAATGAGTTTCAGTTAAGACCACTGGCATTACTTCTTCATTCAGTTTTTCTGCCAATTGCAAAGCTACATCCTGTGCCCCGCCTTTATTTAAAAAATTGGGATATACAGATATTATCTTTATTGTATTATTCATTGTAATATTGCTTTACGATTTGAAAAGCATATAGAAACCAAGCCTGAAATTCAATATAAGGAATTCTATTTTTACCGTAAACAAATATTTCAGGTACCATATACCCCTTTTTCTTAGTATAGAATTTATCGTAAGTATATCTCAGAAGTTTTTGCACCATTTCCTTGTCAGGCACATATTTAGTAAAGAATACCAATGCCTCCGCTACATCCCGTCCGTCTACTTTCACAAATAGCCAAGTGTTATGCGGCATATATCGTTTGTCATAACGCATAGGACGCAGATACCCCCTTTCCTCGATGAACAGTGTCTTATAGAATTCAGTACCTTTTGCCATCACTTCTGCAATATTGAAAGGAAGATAATCTTTTACAGAACAGACGGTCTGTAAGATATAGGACTGATGAAAACTGTCAACCGTTGGACGTTCGGGTTTTCCGGCATAGAACCAGCTCCCGTCTTTATTCTGCTTTCCGCAGATATACCGAATTCCCCTTTGCCCTAATTCTATATACTCGCTAATGCTATACTTTGTCCCTAATCTTATCAAAAACGCACTGATGATGGCACTGGCATTATATACCTCCTTTTTCAAGGTAGGTCCATAATAAAAATATACTCCTTGCTCTTTATGGTCTGCGTACCCCAGCTCCTCTGTAAGGTAAGCGGCTATTGAAAGCAACAGTTCTTTTTTCTCCTGTTCAGGGATAACCCTGCTCTGCTCGTCCAACAAGAATTGTCCGAACCATACAGTATTCAAGGGAGTCGGGTCTTCTTCTGAATTTTCATAAAGATTGATAGCGATACGAATTCCTTGCTTCAGAGCAAAATTTCTAGACTTGGGTGAACGCAATGCCAGAGTACGCTGATACAATTTGGTAATTACCTCCCGATTCTTGCTTATCGCAAAGGCTTTTAGCATTGCTACCAGACATTGTGGAGTCAAAGGATACAATCCGGATTCCGGTCTGGTCATATTCCTAAAATTATAAGGAGATAATCTAAAGAAAGCACGAAGCAATGCGTTAAATTTAGGATTCTTACCAAAAAGACGACTAGGGACATAATTACATTCTATAAAGCTGTAATCTTGTGATTGAAGCCAATTTTCCACTGCTGCAATCATTTCGTCTGTTTCTTCTATTATTGACATATACTGTTAATTTAATCTCCGGATAGACCGTAACGCTGTTTAATTGAACCAACAGAAAGACTAATTCTTTATGAGGTTCATTCTGCTATTTATTTGTGGATTGCAAATACGGTGCGATTCCTTTACATACAAAATAAGTACCTTTGCCGAATTTGGTGTCTGTAGAAAAATATTACGTTTGGCATAATTATCATCTCTTTCTAATAAAACGAGCTGGATTTCCCGCCCATACCTCATTGGCAGGTATATCTTTAGTAACGACAGAGCCTGCACCAATGATGGCATTTTCACCAATCGTAACCGGTTTGACCACCATTGTGCACATACCCAAGTAAGCGCTTTTACATATATACACTTTCCCACGATCGTAACGACCTGTAGTAGGGTTCATAAAATGAGTTACAATCTTTACTCCTGCTGTAAGTCGAACACCTTTTTCAATGATAATATCTTGTGGATAATTGGTGTCAAACAAGACATCTTCACCGATAAACGTATTTTTATAGTCTATGATTGTTACCCCCCCCAATTTGCAAATCATCGGTCTCCAGCATCTTGACTTCATTGGGAGGTGCTGGATGTGAAGAAAAATTAGTTTTTTTATTCTTGAAAGTTCCATTACTTTATATATTCTCTTAATGTATTTTCTATCTGCTTAGCAACGCTTGACGCCATAAAATGTTCTTTTGCATATTTAGCATTATATAGAGATACCGTTTTTGTTAAATCTTTATCCTCCAGATACGAGACCATGGCTTCAGCAAAATCTTTTGGTTCTAAAGAATCTGAAATGAAGCCCATCTTTCCGTTTTCAAAAAAATCGACAAGCCCACCAACTTTACGAGTGAATATCGGCAGTCCAAATGCCATTGCTTCAAGAACAACAGTAGGCATACCCTCACCATGTGTTGTTAATAACAATAATAATAATGCATTTTTATATTCATTCCTAAGCGCTTCTCCATCTAATCTTCCGGTGAAGCGGATATCGGATAATCCTTTTGTTTCAGCATATTCTTTCAATGCCTCCAATTCAGAGCCGGAGCCAACAAAGGTAAGAGTGAGGTCTTTGTATTTTGGCTTTAGTAAAGTAAAAGTATCTACGGCCTCATATACACCTTTTGCTTTTTCTATTCTAGATAAGAATAATATGTTTTTATTTATAAACTTTCTGTCTTGATTCAGATTATATCCTTCAAGTAAAGCATCATCAACCTTTGTTGTTGTTAGGCGAATTGGAGTCTTAACCCCCCAACTTTGCATCGTTTCCCTAAATGATTCTGCAAGCACAAAAATGAATGAAACCTTATTGAAATTTTTAGCCACCCATCCTTCGTCTATTTGTGCAGCATAGTCCAAGTCGAAGCCATGGATAAAAATTACAACATTAAATCCTAAGCTTCTTGAAATTTGGGAAAACATAAAATCTCTTCTTAGGGCACTTGAACCCAGGGAACTGTTTAAAAGTACCACATTGGGTCTAAACGTAAGCAAATTAAAAGTGAATTTCACAACATCCCAAGGTAGCCAGTAGTTTCCGTTTGCTCTTTTGCCACTGCGTCGGCCAACTGTATTGTACTTTACATCTTCTGTCCAGAATTGACGTAACCCTAAATAATGATTGGCCACTCCACCCAACAATCTCAAGCAGGGGGTATTTACTAAAATTTTCATAACCAGCAAACTATTTGTATCAATATATTTCCGTACTATTCAAAGGCATCGTTGGAGTTACAACTGAATAGCTATCACCGGAAGCCCGTATACTTCAACAGCCTGCTCAATCTCCCAATTCAACAATCCACGTTTTTTATTAGTTTGGGAAGAAACTATAACCAACATATTCTTAGAATTAGCCATTCTCTCTTTCAGCCTTGACTTTAAAGTGGCAAGGCTGCTCGTGTCCCTTACGTTATAGGTTTTCTCATGACTATTCACAAAATTAAAACGAATATCGTCATTTGCTTGCCATGCTTTTAGCAATTCAAAATTATGCAAGTCGCTATTTATTGGGCAAGCTTCTCCTTGTCCGTCAAAAGCCACGTATGTACCATTTCTATAAGTTCCCATATCTAGAATTCTTGTTGTTATTCTATATTGTTAAATTCATATTTCACCTTGTTCAAGGCTACATACTTTTTATCCTTCTTATGTAGCAAGATGGTAGTCCCTCCGGTAGTTACATAATGATCGGCCAGATTGAAACATTGCAAGATATGACATAATGTCTTTTGTTTGGAAAGATTTAACCCGGTCTGTCCGGAACCAATAATAGGCATATAGACAGGATGACCGCTATTATAGGTGTTTATCTTCCCCATCATGGAAAGAAGCATGCTGGTAAACTTTTCCGGCTGATAAATCACATGATTGTTTTCATCAAACTCTGTCGCTACCACAAGATAGTACTGCTTGTCTTCCTCAAACAAACGGACAATTGTTCCTAACGGATATTTGTCAAGTTTGCCACTTACATTTCTACGAAGCGGGACACTTCCCGATGAGAGAATACCATCTCTTGCAATTGCATTGTTTATTTCATTATCTAAATTCTTTCCCGGATATTTATCACGATAATGCTGTATAAACAATCCATGAACAGTATGCGGACCTATCACATCATGTTCCAACTGAGTGTCCAAATAGTTATTCACCGGAATGATCACGATACTTCCACGTTCCGTATCAAAAAGATCACCCACCTTCACATGGATTACACGCATGCGAATAAATTCGATATCGATTTCGTTACTGGGTATAATGGAACTTATCCCCCAAGCGACAGAAGCGAACAGACAACATCCCCACATACAACTGCAATTATACTGTGGCCATATACCGATAACGATTGTCAGAACGCAAGAGAACGTACCCATCGCCAACGCTACCTGCTTAAGAAAGAAGCAGTAGTTGTTCACCACGAATGTCTTTACACTGCTGAACATATCGTCAATCATTAATTGCAGATTTCACTGTCTGGTAATCCCATTCCACATTCCAAGTGTCAAGGTTGAACTTTTTCATGGGCTTGTGGATTCCTTTGTTCCGTAACACTTCCGGACATTTGTTTCGGACTACAACGGTAGAATTATAAAGTACCACAATCTTGGCATTTTCTTTTACCGCCATATCGCACTCATAGTCCACATAGCTACGATTATCCACAGAATGTCCCAGCAAACAAGAATTTGCCCTATACCATTCACATAAATAACAAACGCCACTCCTCAGAGACTTGGTGTGTTCACCAACAATAAGGACAAATGTCTTCGATATGCCCATCCGTGTTCTTAGAGAATTCTTGATACTACAGTTGTTGCTGTTATCCCTGGATTGAGCCAGGTCGTGCACATCAATAAAATGAAGACTCCAACGATTTCCCTCATTCCATTGGTGCAGCTTATCAATGGCAGCCTTATCACCGGTCCAGTCTCCGGCAAGATAAGTCTTGGTCTTGTTTTTTAAAGTTCGTATGTCCATATTTTCATTCTTTTTGCTAAAAGGATTGGATTAATTGTGGTTCTCCGACAAAGTGAGTCCTTATAATACTTAATATAATCACCAGCCATACGTTCCACAGAATAGTGCATACTTACACTCTCGAAAGCTTCTTGTACCAAATTTAATGCCTCTTGGTAATGATGATAGATGTAGGCTATTTTTTCTGCACAGTCTTCAGTTCTCTCCATCTTGAACGACCATCCTAACTTACCGTGATCAATTATTTCATAAGGACCTCCTTCATCGGAAACCAGCACAGGAAGCATTGCAGCCATTCCTTCTGCCACCGTAAGACCAAATCCTTCATATCGGGATGGATGGCACATCAAGTCATACTCCTTCAAATGGCTATAGATATAGTTACGGTCACAAAGACCTAGGAAGTGTACATTACTGGATACACCCAATTGATCTGCCTGCACTTTCAACTCTTCCATAGAACCACCTTGGCCTATGAAATCCACCTCTATATCTTTCAAACCGCGCTGTTTTAGCAGAGCTAAGGCATCAATCAAGATGTCTTGTCCCTTTTTAGAGGCGTCAAGCCTCCCCACTTGAACAATCCGCATTTTTCCGTTCAGATTGTGCCGCCCTCTCTTTTCTATGGCATCTACATCAATGCCGTTAGGAATCGTAACAATATCATAGTTCCCCCTACTTAATACATCTTCTCTCACAGCCTCGGAAATGGCTATCAATTTCATCCCATGCCTTACAGATTCTAATGGAATCTGTAAGTCGTGGACTGTTAAAAACAGTCCACGACTTGCGAGGGGTATAATCACTTTCGGCAGTGCGCCGTTATGAAGGTGTATCACGTCCGGCCGCAGCCGCAACAACGTCCGGTTGAGACGAATCAGGGGCCATATAGACCTTGTACCCGGATTCCGCTTGTTGAATATCACCTTTACTTCCGGTGAAAGTTTGTCTATTAAGTATTTTTGACAGGAGTCGTTTACAATCAGTACATATACCTCTTGTGTTTTCGCCTGCTCATTGGCAATGTCAACGAGCAGGGTTTCAGCGCCACCGGTATTAAAGCTCCAGATGCAATGTATTATCCTCATAATTCCATTTAATTAACAGTGATAAGTGGTATCAATCTCCAGACACGGTGAAATGGTTATTTTCTTTGGGTTCTTTATGAAATATGCCCCCCACCAGCCAAAAGAGCTGGTTGTGATAATGGCATGCTTGCAACACCCCATCAACTGCATATCCCGAAAACTGTCTTCACCGGAATTCCAATCTACAAAACAAACTTTATCTCTATTGAAATCCAGCCCAAAAACGTGACTGTTATTCTTGCACCACTCCACACTTCCGGGATTCGTGAAAAAAACGAACACAGGATCGGCTACATGTTTGCGTATATACTTTACGGCACGTTTGAAATAACCATATTTATAGCACCACCAAACATTGCTCATCATATCCCCACGACGAGCATGAATAGCTACGGCATTATTCTTTTCCAAGAAATCTGCCATTTCTATGTCCCTGTCACTAACAAACGGCGGAAATTGAAATGTCTTTCTTATCTCATCTTCAATCAGTTCACGAGCATTGCCTCTAAGCTTGAAACATAGCCATTGTCCCGTAAATATATTCTTGTCTATATTGTAAAAAAGCACACTCCGTTTATCGAACAAAGAAAGATAGGAATTCTCTATATAACGCTTGCCCCGTCGTCTTAATTCATAATATAACCTGCTGGCTTTCAGAAAATTCACAAAGAGATTTCCGTGTTTTCTTCCCGGAATCTTATTATTGCCATGTGAAAAGTCTCCACGAATATTCTCCAAGTCTATGCCAATAGTCTTAAAGGCATTCGTGAAAGCTACAGGATAATTCCAATTATGACGCCAAAATTCGGAAGCACGGATGTGGGTAATCAAATCATTCCATTGTGATTCTGATATAACATCGCGTATGTTCGCAGGCTCTTTTATCCCAAAGATACGATTTAGCTCATATCCATTCCATTGGCAGATAGTATCATTGCATTCCGGAATATCATAAGTTATTGTTTCCAAACAAAAATCGGCTTGGGGATTTACTTTCTTCAATGCCAGATATTCGCAATAGCTTAACATTTGATTTCCTAATCCCGACTCTATATGTACTACATTCATTTTTTATAATAATTACTTTTTTAATCAACAGCTATATCTTTGTCATATTCCTGCCGATAGCTAATCATCAGCAGAACAACCATAAAAAGCCAATAACTGCCTCGAGAGAAGTTAGGCCCGCAAAATGATACAAAAAAACTGATACACAGATACACATATACCGCTTTACCGAAAGAGGCAGAACAACGGCTTGATAAACTGATCATTTTTATCCAAATGACCATCAATATAAGCGTTCCCAAGATGCCCAACCGCAAAACCAGCAACGCCCATGCAATATCACTTGTATCAAGCTGCGTCGGACGGCCCATACGGGCATTATACAAGCCAACTTTAAATGTTGTGGGGAACTCTTTTTCCCGAATGCTGCCTATTCCCAATAGAGCCCTGTCGCATCGGGCTGTTACATAATCATATCTTTCTTTCAACAGGTCAAGGCGGAAAGACATATTGCCTTTTTCTTTCTTGGGAGAAGAGGAGGATAAACTGTGCACCTCTTTCCATCCCAACAACACTCTTTCCCTCAATCCGGAATCCGATAACACAACACCTGCCATAAGGACCGTGCCGGTCAATATAGTGCCTAAATTGCCAAGTCTTATTTTACGGGTTATGTATAAAACAAAGAAGATTCCCAGCAATACAGAAAACAATTGAGACCGAATCATGGAAGCTACTATCGACAGGAAGAACAGCCCTACAAAAAGGTATTTCAATTTGGGGCTGAGACCTTTATAGTAGTCTGTCAGCAACAAAAAGATATAGAATATACAGTACGTCGTAGGGATGGCTCCCCTCTTATAGGCTATACCTCTTTTGGACAGGAACACACCGGTGTCTTCGTGCAGGATTCGTGTTCCCGCATAATGGTCAATCAATATTAAAACAGTAGCAAATACAGAAACATACATTATCTGTTTCACGGACTTTTCAAATATTGAAATCGGGTATAACCGCATCAAAGGCATGGCAAAAAACAACAACAGCCAGTGCCTGTAGCTTTGAAGTATAGATACAATCGTTCTGCCACGAGCATAATCATACAGTATGGCCAGTATCAAAAATAGCCCAAACATAAACAACGCCCAATATAATTGACGGGAGACAGGAAGCGGGTACCGTTGCTTGTTCCATATTCCATAGAAATACATATAAAAGAACAACAGCATGCCCGAATCATGGACATTATGAGAAATTATAAAATCAGATGAATTAGTACCCATCTGAAAATAGCTTGTACTCAAGCCCATGAATATAGTGAACGTCAATGCCGGCTTATTGTAGTGCAGGCAGATAACCCCAAAAAGGAAAAAGGCTATATCCATAGTCCTGTCTTCTCCATCCATTTATGATATTTGGCCTCTTCTGCCTCAGAAAGATTATAATCAACTCCCATCGTTTTTTTCCCTTCGAAATATCTTTTGAATATTTCATCAAGTTCTTCTCTTGTATAGCGTTCTTCCGGAGCATACAATTTTTCTTCGTGCTTCACTATCTGATCTATAGTGAACTTGGCCGCAACTATGCGAGAAGGGCATCCTACCACTACCGCATAGGGCGGTACTATGGACTTTGCGGTAATCAATGACTTGGCTCCAATGACAGATCCTCTGCCAAGGTGCGCTCCTGCCAAAAGAGTTACCCCGGTTCCTATCCAAACGTCCTCTTCTACTATTACATCTTGCTCGTTGTCATTCACATGACCGGACCCAAGCAAAAATTGTGGAATTCCAACTGTAGGTGTGTGATTTCCGGTTACTACTGTAAGCCCCAAACCGGCAGCAGAATACTTTTTCATAATAAACTTTGCCGTGTATGAAATTATTGTATGCCCGCCTTGCAGCCGTGTATAATCATACAGAAATACATTTTGGCCTCCAACTATAACAGATGGTCCCCAAAACATTGTATTAGGCGCTCTATATCCGAGTTGCTTGGAATTCATCTTGAAATCATTCCAAGGGGATACTATCTTCCAACTATAAAACCTATAGGCTTTATATAAAATATTCATCAACATTGACTTCATGGATCAACTTTTCTACTTTTATTATGCTTAAACAGTAATAGTAAGCACTCACTGTGTGGCTATACTGCCCGTAAAGGTATTGTAGCCCACTTTGAGTTGTATTTTTGATTACTAATTAAGTTATTTTGCAATATTCATTGGCAGAAGTGCCATATAATCCGTTTCTCCGGATACTAATTTACG
>OKSL01000041.1_pt1 | contig 112094 bp, 93 predicted proteins | sample 1606251 | NCBI WGS metagenome assembly OKSL01 (sample SAMEA3879543, study PRJEB24766) | human gut metagenome | biome: human-associated habitat; feature: feces | place: USA | collected 1985/1987 | reverse complement strand
CAAAGACTGAAGAAAAGAGAAGTATAAAGATGAAAAAAAATATATTGAAAAGATTGATTGACAATCTGTCCGGAGCAGATTTGCGGAGGGTGAGGAAAGATCCGATGGAGATAATGGGCATGGAACACCCGTCCGAGGCAGCCCAGCTGTATGTCGTCAGACAAAATCCGGAGATGATACAATTCATCGGCGCGCCGTCTGAAAAGGTACAGCTGGAGGTGGTCAGAAAGGATGCCTCCCTGATCATGCTTCTTGATGCGCCATCCGAGAAGGTACAACTAGAAGCGGTCAGGAAGGACATAGGGGTGTTCCTGTATATCAACAAACCGACGGAGAAGGTAAAGTCCGAGGTGCTGAAGAGTGACTGTGGACAGATCATCTATATGGATAACCCGTCCGGAAACCTCCAGATGCAGGCTGTGGAGAGTGACTGCGGCTCCATCATATTCATTGAACATCCCACCGAGAAGGTTCAGATAAGGGCTGTCACGGCCGATCCGGAGCTTTTCATTTATATCGGATCCCCGACGGAAAAGGTCAGGTATGCGGCGGTCAGCGCATGTGCGGACAATATCATGTATATATCCAGACCGTCTGAAAAACTACAGATAAGTGCGGTGTCACAAGATTGTGAAACGGTCAGATATATAGAGGAACCTTGCGAGAAGGCGGTGATTGTCGCCCTGAAAGAAAATCCGGGACTGTTCATGTACATCCATAATTCCTCCCCATCTAGGGTAATCACAACCCTGGTTGAAAAGGATATGGAGAAAAAGAGAGAGGCGGGAAAACAGGAGAAGGTATAAGAGGCCGGAACTCCTCTTTTCTGAAATGAGGCTGCGAACCGACAGCCTCATTTTGTGGATATGGAATCTTTTTTTCTTTGGAAAGGTTTTCTTTTGTTTTTCTGATAGTATTTTATAGATTTGCGATTGTGGATGTAAAGTTCCTATAGCTCTAACCAAACGAAATATGGATAGCCCTTTAAAAGGGGGGCTTTTTTCATATTTACTTATTAACGAAATTTGATTGTATCTTCAGGTATTGATTTCATATCTTCTTCAGTTATAGGTATCAATTCTTCTTCAAAGATAGGAGAGTCCATATCTATAGCTTTTGTATCATCCTGTTCAATAGAATTTTGAAAAATAATAATCATTAAAAATTGCATCAGCATACCGATAATAGAGAGGATTATTATTATTCCAATAAAAAAAGTTGTTATTTTTATCCATGTAGCTGATGAACTTTTCATTATACGCCAAATGAAATATATGACAGCTATAATGATACACATTAAAACGATAGAGAATATTACAAATAACATTGTCATAAATATTGTATTTCTATATATAAATTTATTTTTTTTGTTTCAATTGAAATAATGCATCTGCCAAATATTTTGTTTTGCTTAAGATTGAATTTTCCGACTTGCAATACCAGCTAAACCAATTGACAGTCTCGTCTTCATTTTCAATCCCCAATTCTTTAAGAATCTCAATGATTTCATCAGGATAATCGAACTTGTTTTCGTTGTTAAACCCGAATGTAAGTTGAAACTTATCGAAATCATGGTTTGCATTTAACACAGTATATATTTCAATGCTGTACTTATTGTGTTTGTACGAGAAGTCCTTGATTGATATATGTGGACTAATATCCGATCGTTTTTGCCAAGCATACTCCTTACAGAATCCTTCAAAAAAGATATCCTCATCCTTAAATTTCTCGACCCAAAGGTGGTATGTGAATAATTCTGAATGATAATGATTCAGATACCATTTGCCAAGCAAAAGTATCTCTTCCTTGCTAATATAAATGAACCCTTTTTCGCATACTTTGAACATTTTAGGTGATGAGATCAATGTATTGCGCCATTCTTCTTCTGTCTGAGGAATGCAAAGTCTTTCCAATGAGCCTATAATGTCATTTAGGTCTGCTATGTCATCAAAAGTCGCTTTGACGAGTTTTTTTCCTTTTTGCATAACCTTGTCATCGCCCATACGGAGCATGCGTTTCCAACTGAGGTCACGTTTGACGTTTTTGGCAACTGTTTCTGTTGACAGCAGGTTCCAATAGTCTGTATTCCCTTCAAGCAAATAGTCGCCATGGGCCAACACGGCCCGTTCAAAACAAAAGTCTTTGTCATTGAAGCGAACACCTTTTTCATTGAGGTCGAAAACGAACTTTCCGATTTTTGAATATCTGATGAATGCGTTTTTGAAAGTTTTATTTTCGCTATTACTCCAGTCCAGATGCTTGTTGGTATGATAGTATTCACAAATTCCAGAGAACTCTAAAAGGAATCCTATCTGTCCGTTGAAGTAGTGATGCTTTTCCGCTCCTTCTATCAATTCTCTCCACGCTGGTTTTTCTACGAGATGGGCTTTAATGCACTCTTCGCTTGACTGGTGCTTTGAGAAACCATCTATGCTTGATGCTTCTCGGAGATATTGGATGATGTTTGGTGCATGTGGAATAAGCTTTTCGATAGACTTGATTCCACGGGCAAGGTCATCGTTGCCGTCAGCAATAGTATTGTCAGGATGGGTAAGGTTGTGAATGACCCTCATCCATTCATTCAAGCTATCTATCTTGTTCCTGTGGTGGATGAGATATTGCACATACGCAAAGAATTGCATTCTTTCTGCCCTTGACAGTTTGTTTTCTATAGCCTTGTTGAAGATTTCATCCTCGTCATAATAATCTTTATAATCCACTGAAATGTAATGGGCTATCTTTTGGTTGCCATTATAGAGGGCATCCAGTGAATCAATTACCGCCAATATGGCATCATATGTGAGAACTTTTGTTTCCTCATATTTTGCAAAGGTCAAACTCCTGTCTCCTCCTGTCAGGACATCGAAAGTCGGGTCGGAAGTGTTTTTGTTTTGGAGTTTGACGATGGATGCATAATAGTTGGTGACAATTACCCGGAAAAGATTTTCAATGTGCGAGTCGATTCTGTCCTGTTTCCCTTCCTTACAATATTGCCACAGGAGTGTAACCCATTTTGTATCAATATTGAATGAGAAATACTGCTGAAGTCCTACAAGATTCTCTTTATTGTTGAAATTCAGCGTAAACTCTCTGCTATGTACCGATTTATTTCCATCAAATTGCTTGAGGTATTGCTCGAATTTAGCTTTGAAATTCTCAAACTTGGAAAGAGGCTTCCCGCGCGAGTTCATTTTAATGTACAGATCGTCCGTAAGTTTGTATTCCTTCAAATCCATAAAAATGAATGTGACAATAGGATTTTCCTCGTCTAAAAGTCTTTCAAAAAATTCCTCATGTCCTATAAACTTATGATAAATGGCATCCAGCATTACCAACATGGACTGTATGGTTGGATCATTCTTCCAAAAACGGAAAAACCAAGGTTCATTTTTTAGCGTAGCGGACAAGGAGGGAGTGTCTTTGTTGTCTTTCTCTTTAATCGCCACCAATTGCCCCATGTCTATTGTTGCCTGCATTAGTGCATCACAAAAGTCTGTGGAACTTTGGCGGGTTTCATACGTGAACAAGGACTTTTTGCCACTTGTCATTTTGGCTTTGAAGATATTCTTGGCTTCTTCATTTTGGGAAATTTGAGAGAGGAACCAATGCAACAGGAACAGAGTTGTCAATCGTTGCTGACCATCTAAAGGGATGAAGTGGATGTAGTCTTCATTCGGTCCTGCCTGAAGAGTCCCATAGACAAAGTCCAGATCTCTGTTTGGACGGTTTTCGTCCAGATAGCTATACAAGGAATCCAAGAACTCATTCCTGACTTCATTTGTATCGTCGTTTGTTCGCCCTTGGACATAATCTCTTTGGATAATAGGAACAACTAACTTGTAGTTTTTTTGTGAGAAAAGTTTAAAGAACGAAAGTCGTTCTCCTTTATATTCGTTATTTGTTGACATGATGATTCTTATTTGAGATATTCTCTTAAAGTTTGTTCCATTGCGGTCACGTAGTCTTCTGCGTCAGTCTTGTCCCAGACCATCAAGTTGCTACCTTTCCTTGTATAGTATTTCAAAAAAACGTTTTTCGTAGCAATTGGCACAAATATGCCTTGACTGTCGTTCGATATGATCCATTTTCTCTTAATGGGAAAGAAAGCATTGCCATATCCTCTGTTGGTTTGGGCATCCAGCAGGGTGAGATTCCGTATGTTGTCTTTGTCTTCCAACTTATCCTCACCATAGTATTTTTGTACAGCATCAAAGCACTCATCAAACTCTGTATCATTGATTTTCTCCCTTTGGCTGTTTGAGTGCAGGACTGCTATACGGTTTATCAGTATCAATTCCTCTTTCTTGCTGTCAACTTTGGATTTTGCGATGTTCTTGTCCTTTTCTTTTGATTCAATTTTTTGGATTTCCTTTTTCAGATTGTCAACATACGCGGAAATGTCTTCTTCTTCCGTTGACCCGACGAGGAACTCAAACATGTCATGAATCCATTCTAGACGTTGGCTGTCATCATTGATGCGTTTGTCCGTCTGCGAGCTGATATGCTCTATGTCCCACTTCTCCTTTTTGTATTTGCTGAAAGGGAAGCGCATATCAGACTTGTTGGATTGTAGAACGGTGAGGATGTTGAAAAGCAATAATACTTGTTTGACCTCCTTGTCCCCATAATTAAGATCTGATAACTTTATTCCTTTCATAAGCCCCTTGAGCTTGTTCCCCTTTATATAGTCAGTTAAGAAATTTGTCTTGTTCATTTCCTTGGACTTTTTCATAAGTTCGTTTATATCTGCGCCATACTCAATCAGAAAACCTATGTAGTGATATAAAGTCCTGTCCTCGTACCATTCTTCCAAAGTCTGAAATGTATGCTTTACTTCCTGCCAAATATATTCAATTTTCGCTTGCTCTGTGGTGCAAACAGGGTTGCAAGAAAGTTCCTCCAACTGCTTATTAAAAGCATTGAATGTAAAATAAAACTCAGAATCTAAATCCCGGCTTTTCATCAAGTCAAACACAAACTCTATGCGGTTGTCATATTTGAATGGCCATGAAGACCTGCACAAGAAATACCAAAATGAATCATCTTGCAGTCTTTGCTCAATCTGATTCCATTCTGTGGAAATCTGAAGCTGCCTCATTGATGCTTCCGATATAGAGAAATTGCCACGGCGGAGAAGCAGCGCCTTGATCAGTTCTGCATTCGTCAGAGGTATTTTGCCTATATTCAATCGTGTAAAAATGTCAATGGAAGTTGCCTTCTCTTCATCTGTCACCTCATACCATATCACTCGGATGTTGTTGGCCTTGTCTATGCCAGTAGCGTCGTCAATGTCCTGTCCCAGTAAAGCATCAACAATTTTATTCCGATACTCCTTGTTTTTTTGCATCCAATCAACCATAGCCTCATAAACTGTTTTCATGTAATAGAAATCAATAAAGCTATTGGCATCCTCGGTTGGATGATTTATATTTTCAAGAAACTGCTGGGAGTCAAATTCGAGTCTGGTTTCATACTTTATAGAGTACATATCGAACATATCGTAAAGGATTTCCCGCACTTGCTCAACGCACTTCAACAAGATGTAAAGAGTCGTCAGACGCTGTTGCCCGTCAATTACCTCATAGCCATCAACGGTTGCTGTTTGATTGTTTTCAGCCTTAGTCCAACTCTTTTTCTTGACTACAATTGGTTGAAGGCAATAAAATTCACCTTCGTCTTTCTTTCGTTTACAAAACTCTTTGAAGTCATTCAGCATCTGCATCGCTTCGGGAGCAGACCACCTATACCCGCGCTGATAATCAGGAATATAAAAATTCATTTCCGACATGGAATGTATATTTTTCAGTTCAATCGTATTTTTATTCATTTTCATCGTATCTTGTTAGACTATACAAAAATAACTCATTTGCTTATTCCTAACAAATGAAGTATGGCAAAACTTTTTCCGTAGTAATGAAAGTTCTGAAAAGTTCTAAATTACAACTCATCTAATCGAATATTTTTTTGTACTTTTATACTTGATAAATCGTTCTTTTGACTTGATGCAAAGTGGGACAGGATATAGAGTTGGGCTCATTTTTTAATCGTTACCTATATAAAAATAGAAATTGTAACTCTTTTATATTCAAATGGTAAGAAAACTTACCATGACTGGCCGTATGGTAAGTTAATCGTGTCTTGAAACCACATTATTTGCCGATTTCTTTCAGTATCTTATTGCAGGTGGGTTGCTAGACACGGGGGACACATGACCGTTCCGTGTCATTCCCTTGTGCTTCTCTATTATCTTTCGGGGAACATCCAACAGTCGGATATTGGATTTAGTGTTGATATTCTTTCTTCGGGTGATAATCCACAGGTTGCCATCAAAGAATGTTTGAAAGTTATCCGTTGTAAGGTTCTTCACATCGGAATACGCCAGACCCGTGAACGAAGAAAGAAGCATCAAAGCAAGGGAGATGGAAATAAAGAGAATCAAACGGAACGCGTTGTAAAACAACGGTTTTGCGGTTGTTTGCCATTACAGCCAAACAGCAAGGAAAGGCAGGATAATGCAAGCTTTCCGCTACCAAGTCATTACCTGTCCTGCTATCAGCTTAAAGCCAAAAAACAGCATTCCTAATGCTTGTAAACAAGCATTATACGTGTGGTAATGGCTTCAAATCAGCAGATTTAGCAGTGTCCGTTCTGTTTGCACCGTTCTGCCCCATTTCCAATTCTGTCGGTCAGCAATGTATCATTAATATTGCAACCAAAAAGTTATGGCAATGAAGACAGAAATGAAAGTACTGCTTTACATCAAACGCAGCGGACAGGACAAGGACGGGCTGTCTCCCCTCATGGGCAGAATAACCGTCAAAGGAAAACAGAACTCCATCGCACAGTTTTCCTGCAAACTCAAGGTAAATGCCAAGTTGTGGAACGCCACAGCACAACGGTGTACGGGCAAAAGTAAAATGACGGTTATGGCAAACCGTGAGATTGAACGCACGTTGCTTCTACTCCGACAACGGTTCAACGAACTGAAGGACATTAAAGAAGTCGTTTCGGCAGAGGAGGTTAAGAACGCTTATCAAGGGCTGGCGGAAGCACAGGACACCATCATGAAACTGTTTACGGAGCATAATGAGGAATATGCCTTACGTGTGGGCGTGAACCGTTCCGTAACCAGCTATTACCATTACACGAATACTTACCGCCATCTCGCCACGTTTCTGAAAGACAAGTACCGTCTTTCAGACATGCCTGTCAAGCAGATGGACGAGAATTTCATCGAAGATTTCGATATGTATATGCGCACCGTCAAGCGTTTCATGCCCAAGACCATACTCGGACATGTAAACCGCCTGAAAAGCGTGATGATGCTTGCCGTGTTCCGTGGCATTATTCCGTTCAGCCCGTTCAAAGGTTACAGACCACAAAAGCCGGAGTTCAAGCAGATGTACCTTACGGAAGAGGAACTGGGCAAATTTGCCAACATGACTTACGACACGCCCAACCGTAACTTCACAAGGGACATGTTCCTGTTCTCATGCTGGACGGGTATCTGTTACTGCGACATGAGGGCATTGACGGAGAAGAACCTCGTAAAAGCCGAGGACGGAAGCTTGTGGATTCACACCGAGCGTCAGAAAACGGGTACACCCGAATGTATAAGGCTGATGGAAATACCGCTCGCCATATTGGAAAAATACAAGGGCATGGATACCGGGGGCAGGCTGCTGCCTATGCTTACGAAGGAGAGCATGAACATTCATCTGAAGAAAATGGCTGTGATGTGCGGTATCAACCGTCCGATTTCATTTCATCAGGCCAGACATACATTCGGCAGCATAATATGTCTTTCACAGGGTATTCCTATCGAAACGGTAAGTAAAATCATGGGACACAAACATATCAAGACTACACAACGGTACGCGAAAGTCACGCAGGACAAGATTGACCGTGACGTGGACAGGCTGAATGATGCCATTGGCGACAAGTTCTCCCTGTTCGGGATTGATGCAGCCCCTTCCACAATACGCAAGGATAACACCCGGCGCAGGGTCAATCCAAGTTGGAAACAAAGGGCTATTGTTAAACAAATGATGGAGGGATAAGTCATGCGAAGTACGTTCAAACTATTGTTTTACATCAACCGACAAAAGGTAAAGAAAAACGGCAAATGCCCCATTATGGGACGTATTACCCTTGACGGCAAGGTGAGTCAGTATTCCACAGGATTGGAAATTGAACCTGTATATTGGGATGCCGATGCAGGCAAGGCAATTGTGGACGGATGCAAGGAAAACCTTGCAGGCGAGAAGAAAAAGGAGTTGTTCAGACTGAACGATACCTTGTCCGCATTGGAAGCCAAAGCCCGTATCGCCTATAAGGAAAATGTGGACAGCTATGGCTTCGTGTCGGCTGAAATCATCAAGAATGCCGTAACTGGTAAGTCGCAGGTAAAAGAAACCCTTCTCGCATTGATGGACGAACATAATGAGGAATACGCCAAACGTGTGGGCATTGACAGGACAAGACACAGTTATATCCGATACCTGACCACACGCAAGCATATCCACAATTTTATGAAGTACAAGTATGACATGGAGGACATGCCGTTGCGTTCGCTGACCATGCGCTTTATGACAGACTTCACATTCTATCTTTCCACCGTACTTAAATTGAAAGTATCGGCATACAACGACTATCTCATCCTGCTGCACAAGATGACTCGGCTCGCCCTGAAGAAGCATATCCTCAAACGCGACCCGTTTGCAGGACATAAGATTGAGAAAGTCCTAGTGAACCACCGCTACCTGACGGGCGAGCAGTTTGAAAAGCTGTTGAATGCTAAACTGCCCACATACAGGCTTTGCCATACGAGAGACCTTTTCGTCTTTTCGACTTTTACGGGTATCGGGAGGGCTGACTTGGCTAACCTGACAGAGGACAACATCATCACGAAAAAGGATGGCAGCAAGTGGATTCACATTGCCCGACAGAAAACCAAAGCGGAGTGTCATATCAAGTTGTTAGATATCCCCCTGCGCATCATTGAAAAGTATCGCGGAGAAGGAAAAGACGGTAAGCTGTTTTATGTGCCAATTACCGGAAACCTCAACCGTAGCCTGAAAATGATTGCCGAACAATGCGGCTTGGAATGCCACCTTACCTACTATCAAAGCCGACATTCCTTCGCAACACTGATTTGTCTGAACAACGGTGTTCCGATAGAGAGCATCAGCAAGATGATGGGACATTCCTCCATTCGGACGACCCAAATCTATGCGGAAATCACCAACCAGAAAGTAAGCCGGGATTTGACTGTATTGTCGGAAACGACCAAAGGCAAGTTCTCCTTGCCTGATGACGGGATGCCCTCACGTGTATTCAAATGTGGCAATTACAGCGGCTGGAAAAAGGAATGTAAACGAAATTCTGACAAATGAAAAATAATACAAACATGGAACGAGGAATCATTACAATCAGTGAAACAGAAGAGGTTGCCATGCCAACCGCTCCCGTCTGGATGACACAGCAGGAAATGGCAGACCTGTTTATGGTATTCTGCTGTGACATCCGCAAGGCTATCCGTGATATTTATAAGAATCATGAACTTTTGGAAGAAACAACAATGTGCTACATCAGACAGGAAGACGGGACACGTTACATGGTGTACAGCCTTGAAATGGTCATAGCTCTTGCGTTCAGACTACACAGCAAGGAATGTATGGCTTTCAGAATGTTCATTATGAAAAGGCTGTATGCGTCCAATCGGGAAAAACCCATTCATTTGTTCTTTTCACTGTCCGAAGCCAATCCACGATACAAATGTTAGTGTTGTCTGTATCTATAATGATAATAATGCAAGAAGCCGATGGCCGGGTAATTTACCTGTCGCCATCGGCTTCTGTTCCTTTCACACTTTACAAAATTACGTTTCCGTTCGGTATGCATTCCGATACCCGCCCATCACCAGCTTTTCGATGTCAGATTCCTTGTAGAGAATCTTACCACCCAACTGGTAATAAGACACCATCCCGTTGTTACGATAATCCTGTAAGGTACGTCGGCTCACTTTGAGCCATGCCGACACCTCCTTGTCCGTCAGGAAGCGTTCATTACCGAATGAAGCCCTGCTTTTTTCGGTAATGCTTTCAATGCCGTCGAGCATGGAATCCAATTGCTCCATGAAGCCGACAGCCCATTCATCGTTAGTCATAATCGTTTTGTTCATTTATTATAGTGGATTTAGTGGTACAATAAATTCAACTATATTCAGATGGTCTTTCCCCGACAGGCGGCATCCTTTCGTCTGTCCTCCACAAGCCGTACGATACGTAGCACGTCCTCCGGCTTGTAGAAAATCTTATGTCCAATCTGGGAGTAAGCCAGCGTTCCGTTGTCGCGCAACGTCTGCAAAGTTCTCGGACTGATGCGCAGCTGCTGGCAGACATCCTGATTGTCCATCCAGCGGCTGAGCCGTCCTTCCTCCCTTTTGCCGAGGATTTCATTCACCCGGTCGGAGAAGCGGTTGAACTTCCCGACCATTTCTTCAAATACGTCTTTTGAAATAATCACAAATTCATTCATTGCATATACTGTTTTTATTGTTGGTAATCCTGTTTGTCCGCAAAGTAAAGCCAATACCAGCATCGGACAATGGCTTTACTACTGACTGGCAGCTTGTGGCTGCAAGTGGTAGGGATTGGCTTAATTCCATATTCCGCAACAGCCATTCCGGTTGCCGACTGTACAAAGAAAAGCCAACTTCGGCAGATTCCAACCAACCCGCAACATCGTGGCAGCATTTGGCACTGGTACGGTAGCCTGTGGCGCATTTCGGATACCATGTACTGCAAGATGATTCTCCAATCAAGACCCTGAGAACATTTTTATTTTCGTATTATCCGTTCAGATTAAGCCCTTAAATATGAAACGGCTATTTTCTACCTCTGTGGTAAATCGGTGAATCATCCACCACTAATCATACATGAAAAATGCAAAATACCACATTGTTGCCACAGCCACTCCAAGTACTTGACTTCCTGTATTATATCCATTTCCTTTGCTGCCGATAATCGGTCAAATGTGCGCACTACGACCACTATTGTTAAACATTTAATTTAAACAAGTATGAGAAAGAACGTAAGCAACCAGACGATGGATGAAGAGTTGAAAATCTTTTTGGGAACCAAGCCGGAAGTGGAAGAGCAGAAGCCTGCCACTGTGCCTGCCGGTATGCCGGCACAGGAGCACGAGGATGTACAGGCAGGTACGGATGAGAACATGAATGAACAAACAGGTGAAACCGTGCAGGAAAATACGGATGGAAGCTCGCAGGTGGTACACCGTGTCAGCGGCAAGCAACGCAGGGCATCGCTGGAGGAATACAAGGCAATGTTCCTCCCGGTACCGTCCATCGAAGACCGGAAGCCCGTGTTCCTCAGCCGCGACACACGCGATACCCTCGACCGCATCGTCAGCCTGTTCGGCAGTCGCAGGATGAGCGTGTCGGGACTGATGGAGAACATCGCCCGCCACCACCTTGCCACCTACAGGGAGGACATCGAGGCATGGCGTAAACTCTGAGAATTAAGGAGCAGGTTTACGGGGTGTTATTCGGAGTTACTCTGAACCAATCCAACGGAGTTTTGAGGGGAGCAAGTTTGTGTTTCGGGCATACCGAAACCACCTGCTCCCACTCTCAAAAACTCGTGGAAGCCGCATCCCGTTGGTCTAATCAGTATCAACATTATAAACATTAGAATTTGAATCTTACAGATGGAACAGAAACAAAAATTTAATATAAGAAAGAAAGGCGGTCGCCCCAAGAAGGAAGGGGCAGACAAGCTGAAATACCGTCTCACGGTGAAGATGGCGACATCGGACTACTACACCCTGAAAGGCAAGGCTCGGAGCGCAGGCATATCTGCCGGGGAATTCCTGCGCGCGTGTATGAGAAGCTGCCATGTGAAGGAACGGCTCACGCCGGAACATACGGATTATGTCCGCAAGCTGTGCGGTATGGCGAACAACCTGAACCAGCTTGCGCACAAGGCGAATGCCGCAGGCTTCGTCACGGTGAGGATGGAGTGCCGCGTGCTCGTAGCACGTATCGAGGAACTGCTGAACCTTATCCTTCTATGATAGCCAAAATTGTCAAGGGTAGTAATTTCAGGGGTGTGGTGAACTACATTCTTGACAAGGAAAAGGATTCCAAAATCCTTGTCTGTGACGGCTTGTTTTCAGAAAATAAGTACAAGATAGTCATGAGTTTTGAGGCGCAGTCAGGGATTAATCCGAGGGTGACGAAGCCTGTCGGACATATTGCACTGGCATTCTCCAGAGAAGACGAACACCGCCTTACCGACCGGACAATGGCAGGAATTGCATTGGAATACTTGGAGAGAATGGGTATAAAGAATACACAGGTTCTTGTCGTGCGCCACTTTGACAAGGAGCATCCGCACGTGCATATCGCATTCAACCGCATCGCTAATGACGGCAGGACAATCAGCGACCGGAACGAGCGGATACGCAGCACACGCATCTGCAAGGAACTGACACGGAAGTACGGTCTGTACGTATCCGAAGGCAAGGAAAAGGTGAAACTGCATCGGCTGAAAGAGCCGGACAAGACCAGATACGAACTTTATTTTCTCCTTAAATCGGAAGTTTCAAGATGCGGCAACTGGCGGCAGTTAGCTGCTAATCTGGATAAACAAGGCGTGGAAATGCAGTTCAAACACAAGGGCAAGTCGGACGAGGTGCAGGGTGTCGTATTCTCTAAGAACGGCTATTCGTTCAGCGGCTCCAAGATTGACAGGCGGTTCAGCTATTCCAAGATAGATGCGGCTCTGAGTGCCAACAGGCAGGAGGAACGGCAAAGGATAATGACGGGCAATCAAAATTCCGAACAGCCGACACTGCAATCTGAAGTGATGGGCAACGATGATTTGTACAGTGGTTCCATAGGCTTGCTCATGCCGAATGCTACAAACGGTCAGGCAGATGAGAACTATTTTGAGAAACAGTTAAAACGTAAGAAAAAGAAACAACGTAAAATCAGTTTATAAACATGGATAATAACGAAGTGTATGCGCTCTTTGAGGACATCAAAAGTGGCTTAAAGAGTATAAACAGCAAGTTGGAGAATACTCCAAAAGTAAGCAACAACCAGTCAGACGGACAGCCTCCGGCAATGGATTTGGCTCCCATAAAGGAATTGCTGAATACTTCTGCCAGAGAAAACCGGGAACAGACTAAAGCCATACTGACCAAATTCGGAGAGGCGGAAGTCTACACGTCAAACCGGATTTTGAATCTGTTGCGTGATTTGAAAGAATCGTTTACCCGAAGTGCTAACGGACAGGTGAACGAACCGCAGGAACATATCCACCGCCACAGCTTCGACATAAGGTCAAGCAAGGTGTTTTCCTTTTTGGTCGGCATGAGTGTCGTTTGCGGTCTATCCATCTGGGGAAACATCGAGCTTTGGCAGTCGAAGCGTCAGTATGCGGATGATGCGCTGAAGTTCCGTGCCATCCGCTCGTGGGGAGGATGCAGTCCCAAAGAGATTCTTTGGCTGAATGATGTGTTCGACATTCACCGTGACGAAAAGTCCATTGAATGGTTACGCGGACAGGCTGACGGGTATGACAGGGACTTGAAAACCGTTTCCGACAGCCTGATGCAGGAAAGTTTGAAAGTAAGACAAATGAATGGCAATAATAAAAAGTAACGTGAATGGCTTCAATAAAAGTGAAATTCCGCCCTTCTTCCGTAAACGGCAAGGAGGGCAGCATATATTATCAGGTGATACACAACCGCGTAGTCCGCCAAATCAGGACGGACTACCGGATATTTGAACGCGAGTGGGATGACAAAGCATCGACAGTGATTGTTCCCGAATTGACAGGTACAGGGCGAAAGAACCATCTGCAATCGGTTGTAAGCTATATTGAATGGGATGTTAAACGCTTGAAAACAATCATCGCATTGTATGAAAGAGGAAACAAAAGCTACACATCGGATGACATTATCTTGAAATTCAACAGACAAGCGGACGAACAATCACTGTTCTCTTTCATGAAAGGTGTCATAGAGCAGTTAAAACGGCTGAACAGAATCCGCACGTCTGAAACATACACCGTTACGCTCGCCAGCTTCATGAAATTCCGTGACGGGCAGGACATCCTTCTTTGTGAGATAGACGGTGATGTCATGATGCTGTATGAAGCATGGCTGAAAGCCAACGGCAACTGCCCCAACACCATATCGTTCTATATGCGCATACTACGAGCCGTCTATAACCGTGCGGTGGAAAAAGAACTGATAGAACAGAAGTTTCCATTCAAGCATGTTTACACGGGCATAGACAAGACCGTGAAACGTGCCATACCATTAAAGACAATCAAGCGTATCAAAGAGCTTGACCTGACCATGAAGCCACATCTGGACTATGCGAGGGACATGTTCCTCTTTTCGTTTTATACCCGTGGAATGTCGTTTGTCGATATGGCATACCTGAAAAAGTCGGACTTGAAAAATGGAATCCTCATATACCGGAGAAGAAAGACAGGACAGCTGCTTACCGTCAAGTGGGAAAAGTGCATGGAGGAAATTGTGGCTAAATATGAAAGCCATTCTGATACAGAATATCTATTGCCGATAATCACCGTCCTGCATACAGATGAACGGATACAGTACAGGAATGCCCTCTGTCGGGTAAACATCGCATTGAAGGAAATAGCCCGGTTGGTCGGTCTGGCTCTTCCGCTAAGTATGTATTGTGCCCGTCATGCATGGGCAAGCATCGCCAAGAGCAAGAACATACCGCTTGCAGTCATCAGCGAAGGCATGGGACATGATTCGGAGGAAACCACTCGCATCTATCTTGCATCGCTTGACACGAGCGTGGTAGACAAGGCGAACTGCCTTATTCTGAAAGACTTGTAACAGAAAATTCCCAGTAAAAACTTGTTTAGCAAAAATCCGAATCTCTTGATAAGAGTTATAGTTATATCGCAAAGGTACACAAAATACTGAAAAATGAGCATAAATAGCCTGCTGATAATGTGATAAATCGTATAAAAGCTATATGTCTGTTGAGTAAATCTACTTTTGAAAGTTGCAGAATATTCTGATTTTCAAGAGAACTTTTACTTGCGTTTATCTCTTATCAAGAGATTATACCGAAAGTAGTCAATGGAACTTATAGATAACATAAGCAAAACATTAAAGGATGACCTGATAAAGGAGTTGCATGGCGGCACTAAGGTCGCCATTGCCGCTTCGTGCTTTTCCATATATGCCTTTGAAGAGTTGAAAGCACAATTCAAGGACATTGAGGAACTTCGCTTTATATTCACTTCTCCTACTTTTGTCACGGAAAAGGCAGACAAGCAGAAAAGGGAATTTTATATTCCACGCCTCAGCCGTGAGCGAAATCTATACGGCTCGGAATTTGAGATAAAGTTACGCAATGAACTGTCCCAAAAAGCCATAGCGAAAGAATGTGCAGACTGGATTCGTAAGAAGGCTTGTTTTAAATCCAACCGTACAGGAGAAAATATGATGGGCTTTGCAGCCGTGGGCGATAAGGCTTATATGCCGATAACCGGCTTTACGACTGTTGAGCTGGGGTGTGAACGGGGCGACAATGCCTATACCATGATTAACAAGTTTGAGGCTCCTTTCTCCCAACAGTATCTGGCATTGTTCAATCAGGTATGGAATGACAGTGCCAAAATGCAGGTTGTTACGGATAAGGTACTGGACAACATAACAAATGTTTATAAAGAGAATGCTCCAGACTTCCTTTATTTCGTTACGCTTTACAATATTTTCCGCGAGTTCTTGGATGACCTTTCCGAGGATGTTCTGCCCAATGAGGCTACAGGCTTCAAGGAAAGCCAGATTTGGAACAAATTGTATAATTTTCAGAAAGATGCTTGTCTGGCCATTATCAACAAGCTGGAAAAGTACAATGGTTGTATCCTTGCCGACAGTGTGGGCTTGGGCAAGACATTCACGGCTCTTTCAGTTATCAAGTATTACGAGAATCGCAACAAATCCGTGCTGGTGCTTTGTCCTAAGAAACTGAATGACAACTGGATTACCTACAAGAGCAACTATCTGAACAACCCTATTGCCAAAGACCGCTTGCGCTATGACGTGTTTTTTCACAGTGACCTGTCACGCAGGGAGGGCAAGACTAACGGGTATGACTTGTCGCATATCAACTGGGGAAATTATGATTTGGTTGTGATTGACGAGAGCCATAATTTCCGTAACGGTGGCAAGGTTACCACTGATGAGAACGATGAAAACCCACGGGAAAATCGTTACCTGCAACTAATGAACCGTGTAATCCGTTCCGGTGTGAAGACTAAAGTCCTGATGTTGTCTGCCACTCCGGTAAACAACCGTTTCAATGATTTGAAGAACCAGATTCAATTGGCATACGAGGGTGACAGCGAACGTATTGATAATGTATTGAATACTTCTTCAAGTATAGATGATATTTTCCGTCAGGCACAGACAGCATACAATGTATGGGCAAAACTTCCTGCCGAACAGCGGACGACAAAGGAGCTGTTGGGACGGCTTAGCTTTGACTTCTTTGAAGTGCTCGACAGTGTGACCATTGCCCGAAGCCGTAAGCATATCGAACAGTATTACGACACTGCCGATATAGGCAAGTTCCCGACAAGGTTGCCACCTATATCACGCCGTCCGGATTTGACTGACCTTGATTCGGCTGTCAATTATAATGAGATTTACGAAACAATCGAAAAACTAAATCTTGCAGTCTATACGCCTTCTGATTTTCTTCTGGCAAGCCGTGTGGAGAAATACATGGACAGGGACGAAGGCAAGGATTATTTTTCCGGGCATGGTATGGCCGGACGCGAGAAAGGTATCCGACGGCTGATGAGCATCAACCTGCTGAAGCGTCTGGAAAGTTCGGTAAACTCATTCCGACTTACTTTACAGCGTATCCAATCGCTGATAACCTCGACCGTACAGAAACTTGACAATATCCGACAAGGGGAAGTTTTCGACATAGAAGTGAATGATGTAGTCGGAAATCTTGATTATGATGACCGTGAGTCGGATATGTTCATAGGAGGTAAAAAGACGAGGATTGCTTTGGAGGATATTGACCATATTACTTGGCGAAAATACCTGGAGGAAGATTTGGAAAACCTGAAACTATTGCTTCTGATGCTGGAGGACATCACTCCTGAACACGACAGCAAGCTGCAACAGCTAATCTCCGATTTACGATACAAGTTTGTTCATCCCATCAATGGTAACAACAAGAAAATCATCATTTTTACTGCCTTTTCTGATACTGCCGAATACCTTTATGACTGTCTGGCACAGCATATAAAGGAAGAGTATAGGCTGAATACGGCTCTTGTAACCGGTGATGTGGAGGCTCGCAGTACTTTACGATTACCACAACGTGAGAAATTGGATTTCAATAAGGTGCTTACCTTGTTCTCTCCGGCTTCCAAAGATAGGGATACTATCTACCCGCATATTCAAGACGAGATTGATGTGCTGATTGCCACCGACTGTATCAGTGAGGGACAGAATTTGCAGGACTGTGATTATCTGATAAACTACGACATCCATTGGAATCCGGTACGTATCATCCAGCGGTTCGGGCGTATTGACCGTATCGGCTCACGCAACGCAGTCATCCAGTTAGTGAACTATTGGCCCAACATGACCTTGGATGAGTACATCAATCTGAAAGGTCGTGTGGAAGCCCGTATGAAAGTGTCCGTACTAACCAGTACGGGGGACGACAATCCTATATCACCCGAAGAGAAAGGGGATTTGGAATATCGTCGGGAACAACTGAAACGCCTGCAAAACGAAGTGGTGGACATTGAGGAAATGAATACCGGCATCAGCATCATGGACTTGGGGCTGAACGAGTTCCGACTTGACCTGTTGGCATACATAAAGGAGAATCCGAACATCGAGCATACCCCGTTTGGCTTGCATGCCATTGTCCCGGCTACGGAAAGCAATCCTGCCGGAGTAATTTTCGTGTTGAAAAATAGGAATAACAGCGTGAACATTGACCGCAAGAATCGTCTGCACCCGTTCTATATGGTATACATATCAGAAGATAAGAAGGTTGTTGTCAATCATCTTTCACCGAAAGAGATGCTTGACCGTTTCCGGTTTTTATGTAAGGGTAAATCAAGCCCCGATATGGAGATTTGTCGGGAGTTCAACCGCATTACACGCGACGGCAAGGACATGAAACAATATTCCGGACTGCTGAATGATGCCATATCCTCCATAATCAGTGTGAAACAGGAAAGCGACATCGACAGTTTCCTGAGTGGGGTGCAAGGCTCGTTGTTCACGGACGAGATACGTGGACTGGATGATTTTGAACTGATTTGTTTTTTGGTAATCAAGTAGGAAATGAGAAATTTTACGGAACAAGAAAATAATTTGATAAAGGAGCTTGTAGCAATAAAGAAACAAGGATTAAGCTATATTCAAGAATTGCAAGTAGCAAGAATCTTGCGCACTAAGTTTTCTTTTTTTGCTCTTAAATGGACTTATGGAAATAAGCCTCAAATCTCCTTATATAATAGGCAAGAAGATAAGGATAAAACAGAACAACAATATTATAGTATCTGCGATTTTATTTATTTTATCAAGGAGTTGGAATCATTAGGCTTTATTGCAATACAAAAGATTTCTTCAGAAAAGGAGGATGTTGGATTTAGTGTTTTATACGATAAAGAGAAATATATATACAACAAAGCAGACAATAAATTTAAGCCAAAGAGATATAAAGATTTAGGGACTTTAATTCCTTGTTCTTCGGATAGGGAGATATTAATGGAGGAAATGGATAATGGTGTCTATGTCTTGTTCCAAATAGGTCAGGCTCAAGATATAAACCTAGATTTTGCGAATGATTTGCAAAAATATGGCTTGGGTATAATTTATCCTTTACCATTAGCAGCTGATTATGTTGATAATAATTTTAAATCATTAGAACAAAGGTATCATGATGAAGAAATGAAAGTTGCGTTAAAGTCAGCCAAAGCAAGTAGCACGGCAGCAATAATTGCATTTATTTCATTATTAGTTTCTGCAGGTTTTGGAATATATCAAGCGTGTTCTCCTCAAAAGATTGCCAAAGAACAAATCAATGCGATTGAAACTGCAATAAGAAATAATCATATAGAAGAACCGTTTGAGGTCGAAATTAGAGATTCGGTTTTGGTCAAACCGAATCAGTCGATAGTTTCTAATCCTCGAAAGAAATAGGCTATTATGTACGGTCTTCCCATATCCACAGAACGAAAACAGCAGCTTTCCAAGAAAGCAATCTATGCGAAGTTTGACTTGAAACCCTCACAGCGTGAGAGTTTCGATACCGACATAGCACGGATGGATATTGTGGCGGTCGTTTCTCCAGCTACGGTTCCTGCACTCGGAAGCGGTGAGGAGGTAACGGAGTTGTATGTGCTTGCCGTTCAAATGAAACGCAAGGACTATGATGCGAAGAATATTCTGCTTCTGACCAGACTTATCTCGCAGAAGATTGTCTTTGCCTTGCGATACGAAAGACAGACGCAGTTTGCCGTATTCCATACGAAACTGATTCTATCGGCTTGGCAACTTACGGAAGAAGCGGTACTGCCGCTCGTCGGGTTGAATTTCGATGTCGTTTGGGAGAATATTGTAAAGGACATCGGGCGAATTGAGGTGGCTGGAGGGAACACTCTTACCGGTCAGATAGCCGAAGATGACCGAAAGGCGAAACTGCTTGCTCAAATAGCGACACTTGAACGCAAATTGGCTAATGAAAAGCAGCCTCGCCGCAAACGAGAATATTTTGAACAGATTAAGAAATTAAAAGAACAGATATAGTATAATGGAAAGGTTAAGATTAAGTAGAAACAGTAAGGCTATTTTATTGGCACTACAAGCTAATAAGTATCCATCATCAATTCCTCAAAAAATTTGTATTAAATAATTATATGGACAAACTGAAAATGCAAAGCCAAAATGTGATTGGCTCGAATATACAGAAGATACAGCAGCTGTTTCCTAATTGTGTGACGGAGCGGTTGGGTAAGGATGGTAAGCCTGAGCTGGCTATTGACTTTGAAAAATTACAGGTGGAACTGTCGAACGAGATAATTGCCGAGAGTGAGGAACGCTACCAGTTTACTTGGCCAGACAAGCGTGCTGCAAACCGTTTGGCGAATACGCCTACCGCCATGACGCTTCGCCCGTGCCGTGAGGAGAGTGTGGATTATGACCATACACAGAATTTATACATTGAAGGTGATAATCTTGATGTATTGAAAGTATTACGCGAGACTTATCTTGGCAAGGTAAAAATGATATATATTGACCCGCCTTACAATACGGGTAACGACTTTGTGTACAACGATGATTTTGCGCAAAGTAAGGGCGAGTTTGAAGAAACAAGCGGTCTGTTTGACGAAGAAGGTAATCAGACCATTGACCCAATGCAACGAAATACCGAGAGTAACGGTCGTTTCCATACCGATTGGCTGAACATGATTTATCCTCGTCTGAAAGTTTCAAGGGACTTATTAAGTGATGACGGGGTGATTTTTATTTCGATAGATGATAACGAAATGGAAAATTTGAAAAAAATATGTAATGAAATATTTGGAGAACAGAATTTTATAGGTGTACTGTCTGTTGAAAATAATCCTAAAGGTCGAAAAAATTCAGCTTTCATTTCTGTAAGTGCAGAGTATTGTGTCATATACGCACGAGAAAAATCAGTGTCACATTTTATTGAAAATATTCCTAAGCCAGCTTCAGATATGACCATTGACGAAAATGGTCGATATGTTCATAATAGTGGCAAACGCGTTTTAGTTGGGGAAAATAGTTTTAATAATAAAGTTTCTAAAGTAGAATCGGAAAAAAACTATTCAGTTTATTATCGCAAAAAAGACGATTCTTTAATTATAAGAAAAGAAGGAATTGGACAAATAGATGAAAGTTTAATTGCATTAGGCTATAGGAAATATTATTCGCACTATAATAATAATCTTGTAGAGAATACATATACTGAATCCAAACTATTGGAACTCCACAAATTACAAGCATTAGACTTTTCAAATGATAAAATCTATGAGAAGAATTTTAATGATACAATTAGAATTAAAAGTTTACTTATAAATAAAGAGTATGAGGCTATAGTAAATGGAGTTAAGCAAAAATATAGTATGGAATTGACTACAACAGGTGCAGGCTCAATCCTCAAATTATTATTTGATTCAAAAGATATTTTTACAGTTCCTAAAAATCCTGGATTCATAAAAATACTTGTTAGTTTAATTGATTCAAAAGATTTTGCAATTTTGGATTTCTTCTCTGGTTCCGCCACTACCGCCCACGCAGTAATGCAACTCAATGCTGAAGATGGTGGTAACCGCAAGTTCATTATGGTGCAACTACCAGAGCTGACGGACGAAAAGAGCGAAGCATACAAAGCCGGATATAAGAACATTTGCGAGATAGGCAAGGAACGTATCCGCCGTGCCGGAAAGAAAATCAAGGAAGAGAACAAGGATAAGGAGGGAATAGAAAAACTCGACACCGGATTCCGAGTGTTGAAACTCGACTCCTCCAATATGGAAGAAGTCTATTACACCCCACAGGAGTTTACACCGCAATCGCTGTTCAATGAGAATGTAAAAGCCGACCGCACCAGCGAAGACCTGCTGTTCCAAGTGATGCTTGACCTCGGTATCGAATTATCTGCTAAGATAGAGACAAGACAAATGGCAGGAAAGAGCGTTCACTTTGTGGATGACAACTATTTAGCGGCTTGCTTCGACCATGAGGTGAACGAAACGACTATTACGGAAATAGCTAGGCTGAAACCGGTGTATTTCGTGATGCGTGACGCTTCGGCTGCCAACGACAATGTGATAGACAATTTCGAGCAGATATTCCGCCATTATTCACCCGACACCACTTGCAGAATAATCTAAGCCATGAAGTTCAAGTTTAAGATACAGCAATACCAGACGGAAGCCGTAGAAAATACGGTAGCTGTTTTCCGTGGACAGCCGTCATACGCATTGTCCACCTATCGCAGGGATTTGGGGACCTACCGGGACAAACGGATTATATACAAGGAGGAAGAAACCGGTTACGGAAATCATCGTCTGGAACTGGATAACGAGGCGTTATTGCAAAATCTTCGTTCCATACAGAACCTGTATGACATAACTCCTTCCGCCACGCTTGCCAAGGGAATCGCACCGGTAAATCTTGATATAGAAATGGAAACCGGAACGGGTAAGACATACGTCTATATCAAGACCATGTTCGAGCTGAACAAGCAGTACGGCTGGAGCAAGTTCATTATCGTTGTTCCAAGTATAGCCATTCGTGAGGGTGTGGCAAAGAGTTTCAATATGCTGGAAGAGCATTTCATGGAACACTACGGGAAGAAAAACCGTTGGTTCGTGTACGACAGCGGTAACCTGCAACAGTTGGACAGTTTTTCGTCATATTCTGGTCTGAGTGTAATGATTATCAATACACAGGCTTTTGCAGCCTCCATGAAAGAGGGCGGACGGAGCAAGGAAAGCCGTATAATTTATTCCAAACGTGATGAGTTCGGAAGCCGACGGCCTATTGACGTGATAGCCGCTAACAATCCTATCGTTATCATGGACGAGCCACAAAAGATGGAAGGCGATGCCACGCAAGCCGGTATCAGACGGTTCAATCCGTTGTTCGTGCTCAACTATTCGGCTACCCACAAAACCAAACATGACACCATCTATGCACTGGATGCGCTGGATGCCTATCGTCAGAAACTGGTAAAACGCATTCAGGTGAAAGGCTTTGAAGTGAAAAACTTGCGGGGTACAAGCAGCTATCTCTATTTAGATGACATTGTACTGTCGCCCAAACAGCCTCCAATGGCACGTATAGAGATAGAAACAAAGACAGCATCGGGCAGCATTGTGCGCAAGACCAAGACTTTTGCCACGGGCGACAGTCTGCGTGAAGAATCCGGACTGGCGGAATACGAGGGCTTTACGGTATCAGAAGTTCATGTCAGTGGTTATGTAACCTTCCTTAATGGCGTAACCTTGCGCCGTGGCGAAGTGATTGGCGATACCAATGAACTGACGATGCAGCGTGTGCAGATAAGGGAAACCATCAAGTCGCATTTCGAGAAAGAACGCCAGCTGTTCAAGCGGGGTATCAAGTGCCTGTCGCTTTTCTTCATCGACGAGGTGGCAAAGTACAAGAGTTATGATGAGAACGGAAATGAAGTGAAAGGTGTATTCCAAAAGATGTTCGAGGAAGAATATGCCCGACTGATAAACGACGAGTTTCATATTTGGGACGAGGATTACAACGAATACCTGCGCCGTTTTACACCACTGGAAGTACATCGAGGTTATTTCTCGATAGATAAGAAAACCAACCGTGTAATTGACGGTAAGGTGGAGAAGAAAACGGGTTTGTCTGACGATATATCCGCCTACGACCTGATATTGAAGAACAAGGAGCGTCTGTTGAGCTTCGAGGAACCGACACGCTTTATCTTTTCGCACTCTGCTTTGCGTGAGGGATGGGACAATCCGAACGTATTTCAAATCTGTACGTTGCGTCACTCTAATTCCACCACAGCCAAACGGCAGGAAGTGGGACGTGGTTTGCGTATCTGCGTGGACAGGAATGGTATCCGCATGGACAAGGAATTGTTGGGAGAAGACGTGCATGAAGTGAACAGACTGACAGTAATAGCCAACGAAAGTTATTCCGACTTTACCAATGCTTTGCAACGTGAAACACGGGAGGTGTTGCGTGAGCGTGCCGCAAAAGCGTCCGTTTCCTATTTTACCGGCAAACAAATCAAGTCAGGCGAAGAAATCCATATCGTCAGCGAATCGGAAGCCGGTCGTATCATTGTTTACTTGGAGGATAATGGTTACATTGATGCTGACAAGAATATCACACCTGCATACCGGGAGGCGGCAGCCAACGGAACGCTTGCACCGTTGCCACAAAAATTGCAACCCATAGCTGAGGGCGTGACACGGTTGATAAACTCAATTTTTGACTCGAAAGCACTTGACGACATGATAGAGCCGGACAAGCCTGCCATACCGGAAAACAGGCTGAACGAGAATTTCAACAAATCGGAGTTTCAAGCCTTGTGGAAGGAAATCAACCACCAATATGTATATACGGTAAGTTATGACAGTAACGAGTTGATAGAAAAGTCTGTTTTACATATCAATGCGGAATTGAACGTGAAGCAACTCCGTTATGTCATGGTGGAAGGAACTCAGGACGAGGAGCAGGTTATGGAATTTGGTGATACCCGTTCTCAGTCACATAGCTTAGCGGATGTCTGTACCTCTACTGTCCGTTACGACCTCGTGGGGGATATTGCCAAAGGAGCGAACCTTACCCGCCGCACGGTAGTGAAGATATTGCAGGGCATCAAGGAGACCAAGCTGTATCTGTTCAAAAACAATCCGGAGGAATTTATCCGAAAGGTCATAAGCATCATCAAAGAACAGAAGTCCACGATGATTGTGGAGTCAATCCATTACAATATGACGGAAGGAAAGTATGACAGCAATATTTTTACGGTAAGAAACAAAGCGGATTTTGACCGGGCTTATGAAGCAAAGAAACACATTACCGACTATGTATTCAGCGACAGCAAGGGAGAACGTAAATTTGCTCATGACCTTGATGAATCCAAAGAGGTAGTGGTGTACGCCAAACTGCCACGAACGTTCCAAATTCCAACTCCTGTCGGCAATTATGCTCCCGACTGGGCTATCGCCATGCAGAAGGACGGGGTGAAACACATCTTCTTTATTGCCGAAACCAAAGGCACAATGGGAACGATGGAATTACGAGGCGTGGAAAAAGCCAAAATTGAATGTGCGGAAAAGCTGTTCAATTCTATTTCCACCGCTAACGTAAAATACCACAAAGCGGCTTCTTATCAAGATTTATTAGATGAGGTGAAGAAGTTAGAATAATAATAGAAAAACCATGTTTGTTCTCATTATTGGACAAACATGGTTTCCCTATTTACCAAATATCATATTTGATGAAAGCCATACTTGTTTTCTCTATCCCTAAATGCATCTTCTCCTCCTTCAAGAATATCACAAACATGTTCTCTGATACCACAACATTTCAATATTGCTTGTCCCATTTGGTTCACTCTTTTTTTACTGTTTTCCAAACTTCCAAAAACATATTGGAATTTTATTCCATTCTCGTTAGGAGCATTTTTTCCATTTTGATTTGCTACGATTACCTCCTCAGAATCTGCACCTACAACAATATTGGGATTATGTGTAACCAAAATGATTTGACGTTCTCGCTTTTTCTTTTTAATATACTTGACCAATTCATTGTATATGGCTCTATTATCTAAATTATCTTCAGGCTGATCTATAAGAATTGGACACTTCTTATCACTAAAATCTAATAATAATTTTAGTATCACAAATGACCGTTTGCCCGGAGACATATCACGTAAGTTGTCACCATCATATTCTACATTTAACCTCAAACCAAACCAACATCCAGCTAAAATTTTTGAAACGAAGCTGGGTGTGTCATATCCATTTTTAAATGATATCTCATTTCTTATTGCTTTGTTGAGTAAATCTTTGATACAATTTATAATATCAGCTTTCGTTTTCTTTTGGTACTCAGAAACTACCTTGGTGACAAGGTCGTTCATTGCTGTTGAACGTAGTGAGATACATTCATTCAACATTCTTTCTAAATCTGATTTCAGTGTTATTTCAGATGATAAATTAACGTCTTCGTGCTGTAATCGCATTTCAGAAGCGATATTATTGATTTTATCTAAATATGATATATGTAATTCGAGTAATTTTTGTCCAATATCTTTGTAGTCTGACTGCATTTTGTTTGCTATTTCTATTTCTTTATTGATGAGGATAAATTTCTCGTTTAGAACATTTAACTTTTTTATTATTTCTGATAATGCATTATTTTCTGTAAAGATATTTTTTCCTGCTATATAATCGTTCCCTTTTACAATGTCCTGAATTTCAGATTGTATCAGCTGTAACTTTTTCAAATTTTCTTCGATAAAAGAATGTATTTCATCTCGAATATCCTTGTTTATCTGCAATATAGACTTTTCAATAGTAAGTTTCAAACTCTCGGAATGATTTGATGATAGCCCCAAAAATGATATAGCAGGATTAGTTATCACAAAATTTTCTTGCCCAAGTTGTTTAAGAATTTCTATCTCTTTAATGTACTCTTGCTCCGCTTTTCTAAGCTCATTAAGTCGTAAAACAACTTTTTCATATGCACTTAGTAAAGACTGATTATCTGTAAGTTTTGATTGTATTTCAATTCGCTGATTTTGTAATTTGTTGATTTCTAATTTTATGCCTTCAATGTCACCGATATTTTTAATATTTAAAGTTCTTTCTTTGTATAATCTCCTTTTCTCAAAATATAAAGAAACATGCGATTGTATCGTTGCGAATAAATCAGATACTTCTGATTGAAATTTCTCATATGCGGACTTTTTTTGAGGATTATCCAATAATATATCTAAAAGCAATTTGTCAGAATAAGTTATGTCGGATATTTTAGAAATATGGTTTTGCGGGAAATACTCTATGCTTTTTTGATTGTTTTCTTGGCCATCTCTCCAATAAACATGAACATTATCCCCCAATTGTCTTATGAAACTATCATTTTCAACGCTGATTGTTTCATCAAATTTAATTGCAATAGAAGATAACAAAGTGGATTTTCCAGTGGAACGTCCTCCTATTATAGTATTCAAATTTTGATTAAGGTATATAGTTTGATGCCATACACCAGCTGTATTCAATTCAACACGTTCTATAACGTTGTAGTCGTATTTATCGTCTGGTTGAGAGTCGGAAATTCTAACACGTTCTTCCGGCTCAAATAAAATTTGTTTAAGTCCTTCAAATGTAGGGTCTGCCTTTATCCATGTAAAACGATTTTCGGGGAAAATGCCGATTTTATCAAGGGTATGTGCATCAGACCCTGTTATACAAGGTTTCAAGTTACCGCAATTTTCAATAACTTCTTCTGGTGATGTCTTTTTACCTAAGAAGTATTCAATATCTTTAGGATTACCAGAAAGAATTATATCTGCCATTCTGCAAATCTCGTTTTTGATAGGTCGTAGCCCGACTTCTTGTTTTAATAACCCACTTATACCATCATTTGAACTATTTGATAAAGCAATAATAATACGGTTCTTAAAAAAACTCTTATTGACAATTTTCCGTAATGCCTCATAAGAAACTGCAAAAGCTGCTATAGCTTCTTTTATGGCTGCTTCTATCTGGAGATTTTTATCATCTTTAATTACACGCCCCAACTCAATTAAGTCTTCTTTAATACAAGAGTAGGTTCTTTCTTTGTACTCAAATTTTATTTCCCTAAAAAATTCTCGATTTAGTTCATCTTCTGTTAATGTTGGGTCAAATATAGCATGGATATTGATAGGTTTTCCATTTCCTGTGACGGGTGCTATTCGCATTTCCACATTAGGCAATATCTCTTTGTTTTCTAAACGACCTTTTGACTTAAAATCTTTTACTTTAAGATAATTTGTTATTGAAAAATAATCAGTTATTCCAAATACTGAAATATCAGATTTTTCCAAGGTTTGGATATATTTAGGCCATGCTATTTGCGGATCGCCAAACTGGTTATTTTTTGCTGTTTCAGGAGTATGGATATGCAAATCCCATTTACGCCATTCAGAACCTCTATTCATGTCTATTCTAATTTGCTGTTATACAATACATTTTAACTAATATCACAAAGTTAGATATAAAATACCTTATACCCAAAACATACAAAAATATATATTAGAATTTGTCTATTTAAAATAGTGATATTATTTTTGCATTAGCTAATTGACTCATTGGAAATGCGCAGAATGGTGAACTTTAAAAGTTTCTAAACCATTACCTGTTTACTCTTTACCCGATGTTAATTTTCTGATTTACAGTCATATTTTATTTAGTGCAACATTTGTGAACACCGAAAACAGAAACAAGTCCCTCACAAGCTCGTGGGTCGTGTCAAACATCTCGGTGTTCATCATGGTGTGTATCTCCTCTTTCGTGATATATCCTCTGTCCACGCTTTCGGGAGAATTGATATATCCCGTAAAGGGATTTTGAACGGCAGACGTCCGTCATTTCTCGCTATCGAAATGATGTGCTTCAACACAATCATGTAACCCCATAGGGTATTGGTGCGGCATTTTTTCACCGTGCGTAGGAAATACTCGAAGTCATTGATGAACATGAGGTTCAACTCTTTGAGGGGAATATCCTCACGCTTATAGGTATGTGGCAGGAACTCCCGTATATGCTTGTAGACGGTTATGTACCGCTGGAATGTCCCTTTGACTCTGCTGTGCCCGACCTTCTTCGCAAACTCTGCATTGTGCTGCTCAAAGAGTTTCAGCAAGGTTTCCTGCTTGATGTCGATACCGAGATAGGCATCTTTCAACTTGGCGGCTGTAACATACCTATCCGTCTTCATCAGTTCTTGGTAACGAAGGTTTACCTCCACCCGAATTTTGTCAACCGCACGGTTGATTCTCTGCGCTTCGGCACTTTTACCCGAAGCACGGTTGTTCTTCACGTCCCACAAGTGTGGGGAAACATCCATCTTGCAGCGCTGAACTGCTTAATCTCTCCGTCCACCATAAGGCGGCACATCAGTGGCAGATTGCCGTTGGGCTTTGCACTGCCTTTCTTCACATAGAATAAGACCTTGAATGTACTTCATAACTCACATTTTTTGGGTTACAAAATTAGTTTACTGTGAGTTACCGACAACTACGCAGAATTACGCAAATTGCAGAAAAATAGCCTCTTAACGAAAAATCTTTCCCGACCACTTGGTAATGATGTGGTAACCGAACTCTTGCGCTGTATGGCTATATTATGGCTTTCTTTGGCTTCTCGCCAAGAGAAAAATATAGCGTAACGAACGCTTTATCAGCCTGTTCGCTACGCTTTTCTCTGATTTACTTTTTAGCTATCTGTTTATTTTAAGTCAAGATAGAAAAATGTATTTTCTACTTTCATTTTTTATTGCAATTTTTGAAAATGTGAACATATACAACTGATTTTTCTACCTGTCGGCGAATAAAGAGTTTACATCCTCCTCTGTCTCTTCCATTCCGAGCACCCTCTCGATATCTTTCAGTATTCTGGTATAATTGTCAGATATTTCTTTCTCCGTCCTGAACGCGACTACCGGAAGCGGTTCCTCCTCCAGTTCGAACAGCCTGAACTTCTTCCTGAAATGCCCTTTGATATTGGAACGGTTTCCCATTCCGATAAATTCCCCCGGTTCCAGTGAAGCGAAGTCCTTTGATTCATATATCTCTTCCTTCTGTGTGCTGATGGTCACGCTGGAATTGCGGCCGCCACCGCTGCTGCCGGAGCTGGTAGACTTCTTCTCCTTCTCGTATTTCCCGAAAAAGAGAGGGTAATATTTCAATGCCTCCACATCCTGTGTGCGGCCCAGGAAGATATTCCCGAAATTCGCCTCGATGGACGACCTGTCCAGTTTACTGTACAGTTTTTCCAGCTTGGCTCCGGACTGGGTGAGCAGCAGGAACGCCGCCCCGTACTCGCGCAGGACGGAAGGCAGCTTCTCGAAGTCACGCACCTTGAAGGTGGTCATCTCGTCCAGGATAAATACAAAGGGGACCCTGTTCTCCATGGAGAACGAGCGCGAGGCGATACTCATTACCATGGCGATGACGGGGGATATCACCGACTCCGTCGCATAGTTGTTGCTGATTGCAAAAAGTTTCGGATGCTCAGGATCAATCAGATTGAAGTCGAAGTCATTCCCTGTCAGCACATAGCATATGTTCTCATTGGTGGCCAGCTTCGCCACATAGTTGCTGAGGGTGGACACATAGGAGGCCTGTGTTTTCTCACTGCCTTCCGCCTTGAGGTATGCCCCCGCCATCATGGCGCTGATATCGTTCAGCTTCAGAAATTCCTGAAGCTGTCCCGTATCGGCCTTCATCACGAAGTTGACGATATGCGGCAGCGTGCAGCATTCCGGGAACTCGTCCCAAAGCCTGTACGCCACGCCGTTCAGGATGCCAAGCGCGCCCGTATACCATTCGTCCTGTTTGGATGTGGGCGGCATCAACGCGCCCAGTACGTCCTCCATCAGCTGCATGAGCATCGTCCTGTCCTTTATATTCCTCCTGTCCAGCGGATTGAAGCGGTAAGTCCGGTTCATGTCCGTGAAATTTACATAATAGAACTCATGGGGGTATCCGTGTTTCCTGATCAGGTTGTATGCAGTCCGGGTATAGTCAAAATCCTTGAAGTCATAGATGAAACCGGCGAATCCGGACCTGATGTACTGTTCCATCAGCGGTTTGCCTATGGATTTGGTCTTGCCGGAACCGGCTCCTCCATAGACAAGGAAATTGGAGAACCAGTAATAATATCTGATAATTGTCCCGTCCGTGGCGTGAAGGGAGAGCAGGGCTTTTCCGTCCTTTCCGCTTTCTGCCCCTCCTTTGAAAGAAAGACGGAGAAGTACGGAAACGACACCCGGAAGCAGGAACCACCACCCGTCCGGGATGGTAGCATGTGCGACAGCTGTTTCTGCAAGTACCAGCAGCAGGAACAGGACATGTGACATCCGGGATTTTCCCGGAAACAGACAGCTGGCAATGCCGCCGCCAAAAAGCAGGGCTGCCAGTTTCATAACAAACATATGATCCATATTCATAAATTGATTTAGATTTTTCCGGTAAGCGCATCCTTTACCAGTCTTTTAGCTTCCGCTATGAGAGCCTGTTTCGGATTCACCATGAAACGGAACATCCGGTAAGACACATCCAGCATCTTCCTCTCGTTTCTGAATTCTTTCTGCAGGATGGCGGATTTGGCCATGCTCATCGCCTCGTTCTTTCCCGGAACATAATGGTAGGTGTGTTCCCTGCCGTCCTCGTAATACCTGTGCGTGGCCTTGTAACCATACATGCTGATGAACCGGTCCGCACACCGGGCTTTCCATTCCATACGGTCGAAGCCGATAATTCCCTTTTTACCATTCAAGATATTAACAGATCCCCGGCTGTTGGCAAGAGGGCATAATGTTACCGTCTGTGTCACATCGTTCCGCGAAACGATGATATGAACATGGAGTTGCAGCCCGGGTTTCCTGTCCCCGGCTTTTGCCCGTCCCTCCTTTACATCCTCATCACTGTTCCTGTAGTGGCGTTCCGTTTCCACCCTCCCAAAATAAACAAGATCCTTTCCTGATCTTATCTTCTCCCTGCGAAAATTCTCCGCATACAGGTCCATACAGTTCCGGGAGTAATTCTTCAACTCATGAATGACTTTTTCCTGTTCCTCCACGGTGAGCCGCTCAAATTCCGCCACCTGCTTTCCTGTAACCTTCCGGATCAGGTGGACCGCTTCATCCTGTGAGGGATTGATGGACAGCATATAGAATTTATCATCCCTCTTCTTCAATCTTTTATGGTTGTTGTCAATCTTTTGCATGACCGTCACCGGTGCGACATAATCCTCCTTATGGGAGAAGAACGTGTCATAATAAGATTTGTCTTCAAGACTTTCCTTCAACAGGTATTCCACCAGTACCCGGCACCTGCCCTTGTTGTCGCATACACAGGGTGTGTTGACCGGTTTATGTACTTTTACAAACATTCCACCTGGATTTAGTTCTGATAATAATCATAAGGTTCCTTTTGAAATTTCTTGAATACAGATTCATGTATGATACTGCATTTTTTTCAACTCACCGCCTGTCGTCCTCTGTTCCTTCATGGTGACAGCCCGAACTTCATAATCCCCTTTCAGATAATTCGCCAGACTATATGGACACTTCATTCTGTAAAGGATTGCTGGAAATATGGTAGAATATGCCATTCTTTTTTTTGATTGTTGCCAGCCTTCCGCATAAACCACATTGGCGCCATATAATATTTTCTTGTGAAAAAAAAGTATCATACTTTCTCTGTTCAAACTGTATTTCCACTTCGGATGAGCCGGTACAGGACGGGCCATTACCTGTTTTACGAACATATTTCCTTTACCTTATATAACAACATTTCCAGATAGACCGGTGCGACAAAATAATCTGTTCCTTTTTCCGCCTTCTTGAAGTTCTTCTGGTCGAAAGCGTTTTCCAGCAGCCTGACAACCTGTCCGAGTTTCCGTCTGTCCTCCACGTCAGGAGCACCTGCTTGCTTCAAGCGTTCCACTTCCGCTTTCAGTTGGGTGACCTGTTTGTCGGCCCGGTCCAGCAATTCATCACTGTGCGCTTCCGGCGCCGGAAGCAGCTTGTCGATCTTGTCTTTCTCTATGGCACGGATGATTTTGATGATCCGTTCGATTCCCTGAAGTTCCAGTGTCTTGAACTTCCCGTTGATTGACGTTCGGGGATCCACCCCGTTCCGCTCAAAGTAGGACAGCATTGTCTCAATGAACTCACTGGCCGACACGCTTCCTTTCATTTCGTCCAGATGCTGTTTCACATCTATGGATACACGAATGGTTTTTGTAATTTTTGTTTGCATAATCTTGAATCTTTCCGCAAATGTAAGGGCGGACCGGCACAACCTTTTTGTGCTGCCTCCATCTTTTTTTCTGTAGATTTTTGTCTACATCGCAAATTGTTAACAATCAACTATATATAAAAAACATGTCGATTTTATGTAGACAACACAATTACTTGATAATCAACAGGAAAAAGACTTAAATCTACAGAAAAAGTAGACAATTTGTCTACAAAAAATCTCACAACCTATTGACAATCACGGCTCTGCGTGATTTAGCGAACGTCAAAACGTGCGCGCCGCTTGCTCTTCCTTATTATTTTTTCAAAGAAAAAATGGAATTTCTCGGGCAGAGCCCTTCCCTAGAGAGAAGGAAAGCCATGTGGTGCGGAGATGGATACGGAAGATATGTGACAGACTGAGGGAGGCGTATTCCGTCCTTGGGGGCTTGCAAAGAGACCGGCGATATTGCCGGTGCGAACTTCCAGGAGTATGTGCCGTTTCCGATCTCGCAAGATGCGGGAGAACGGACGGCAGACCTGATCTGTAATCCCGGAAAAAAGAAAGTGTCCTCAGAGCGGATCGGAGAAGTGGCGGCGAGCCGGCGGACAAACCGGAAGACAATACGGGCAGATATTATCAAACAAACCGATTCTGAAAATCAGGAAAAGTACAATAACTGTTTCTGCATAATCTTCCCGGAAAAAAGAAAATGAACAATACCTGACAATACTTATGGGTTGCCAATGGAAGTGTGCATGAATCTTCCTGTTCATGAACGAATAAAAATATAGGTAATCTGAAAATGATGGTGGAGAACCGGACATGCCTGGTGGCGTCAAGAAGGAACAAAAGGAATCGGGCAGGATTATTTTGAATGGTCCTCTTTTTCCGCGAATCCGATAGGTATACATTCCAAATTGACGTGTCATTTTTTTTTAAGAAAATAGCCATTCAAAATATCCATCCAATACTTAATGCCAATATTTTAAAGTGTTTTAATTTTAAAACATTAAAGCATTTAAATATTAAAATGTTAAAACTTCGGTCATGAATACTTTACATGAAGTCATGTATCTGTTGTTTTATGATATTTGTTTATATGTAGAATCTGTATCATTGTTAAAAATATCATACACGTAATTCTGTAATCCACCCTTTACATTATGTGAGAATCAATGGATATTCTTTTTTCAAAGGGATGCCGACGGTTCGATTTGAAAACATATTAATATCAGAATATTTTAAAATTAAAATTGTTTGATATTTTAATTTTAAAATATTACAACATTAAAATATTGACACGGACGGGTATGGAGTTGTAATCCGTATCTTTGCCCCATGTCCTTTTAGAAAAAGGAAATATGCCATTATGCCTCCTGAAAATGTCTATATTTGCGTTTCAATAATATAAATGATATGGACAGAACTAAGGACGCATGCAGACACCAATCAAACAACAGAGTCATCATGTGGTACAAAATAAGAGAATTATATTCAAAAGGATTTAACAAGACCCAGATCGCGTTCCAGCTTGGTCTGCATAGAAGTACGGTGCGCCGGTACTTGAAAATGGACGAGGACACATTAACTGCAAAATTGCAGCATCGCAGGCGATATCCCCGCATACTTGACAAATACGAAAGTTATGTCTGTGACGTTCTTTCCCGGTACAGGTTCCTGTCCGCCTCCCAGATTCATGACTGGATGAAGGAACAGTATCCTGATCTTCCTGTTGTCTGCGGAAAAACCGTATACAATTTTGTGGAAACTGTACGTCGTAAGTATAATCTGGACAAGGAGGGGCTTTCCAAACGTGTTTATGAGAAAATGCCGGATACCCCTTACGGGGAATATGCCCAGATGGATTTCGGAGAAAGCCGCATGCCCACATACAGGGACGACTTTGTCAAAGTTTATTTTTTTGTCATGGTGATGAGCCGTTCCAAACAGAAGTTCGTGTATTTTTCCTGTACGCCTTTCACATCAGCCCTAGCCGTATATGCCCATGAACTGGCTTTCGCATATTTCGGAGGGAAGCCGAGAAGGATAATCTATGACCAGGACAAAGTCCTGCTGGTCAGGGAAAACCTGGGTGACCTCATATTGACAAGAACGTTCCGTGCCTTTGTCAACGAGCAGCATTTCCAGCCCGTGTTCTGCCGTCCTGCTGATCCGGAAAGCAAGGGAAAAGTGGAAAATGTGGTCAAATATGTCAAGCGTAACTTTCTTGCCGGACGGACATTTAACAGTCTGGAAGTCCTTAACACCGAGGTCCTGCAATGGTTGGAAAAAACAGGAAACGGCAAGATACATGGAACCACACGCCTGGTTCCGGCTGAGGAATTTGAGATTGAACGGAAATATCTGTTGCCATACTATGGAGAACCGGTGCCCCCCAAAGACGAGCCGAAAGAGTATCATGTCCGCAAGGACAATACGGTACGGTACCGGACCAACTACTACAGTGTACCCTCCGGCACCTATAAAAATCGGAACACCGTTGTGTGGCTTCTTGAGAATAACGGACATATCGAGCTGTACGACAAAGAGAGCGGTAAACTCATATGCAGGCATGAGTTGTGTCCCGGAAAAGGGAAAAATGTATGTGACAAAAGACATCATAAGGACAAGACACGGAGCGTGAATGACTTGCAGGTCCGGATCCGAAAGCGGACGGAAGATGACCCCACCGTTATTCTGTGGCTCCGGAATCTGGAAAGGGAAAAGCCGCGCTATTACAGGGACAATATGAAACTGCTGCTTCATGTGATATCCGAATACGGCAAAGAAACAGTGATAGCAGCCCTGCGGACCTGTCTGGAAAAGAACATATACAACAGCCTTTCCGTGCAGGAAATATCCGGCTCAATCCACAGGAGTAAGGACAATATGAACGGGATGACTTTCCAAGCTCCGACATCCATTCCGGAAACAGCGGACTGTCATCCTGAAAAAACAGATATAAACCAATATAACAAGTTTTTTGAATGATACAAAGTGAAAAATTGAAAGAACACGCCAAACGTCTGCGGCTTTACAACATTGCAAACCGCATGGACAGCATTCTGCATCATGCACAGGAAGAAAAACCGACCTACCCGGAATTCCTGTCCCTGGTATTAGGCACCGAAGTTGAGATGAAAGAGAGGAAAGACTACGAGAGACGCCTTGTTGCGGCACGTCTGCCCCGAAAACATGATCTTGACGAATACGACTACAATTTTTATGAGGGCATAGACCGCCGGCAGATGAAGGAGCTTCGTGAACTGGTATGGTTCCGTGAAACTTATAACTTGATCCTGATAGGACCATCAGGAACCGGAAAGACATTTCTGGCAGCCGGTCTTGTCTTTGATGCGGTCAAGGCCGGTTACAAGGCATACCTGATGACAATGGAGGATATCGTAAATTGTCTCAGGCTTAAAGACATCTCAACTCCGGCCATGATGACTTATAACAAGATTCTGCGCGCACAGCTGCTGGCAATAAATGATATCATGCTGTTTCCTGTGAAAAGAAAGGAAGCTACAGCTTTTTTCAATCTTATAAACACACTGCATGAGAAGACATCCATCATCATTACAACCAACAAGGCACCTACAGAATGTGTAGAAACATTAAATGATGAAATCCTTGCCAATGCTCTGCTTGACCGATTGCTTTATCGATGTAAAGTCATCAAGTTTTACCGACAGTAGCTACCGGTTAGAAAACAGGCAGACTATTTTAAGACTACAACAGGAACGAGAAACGAACTTGTAAAGCCTTAGTTACTGGTGTATTCAGTAGCATATTTAACTTTTCTAAAAAAAGACACAAGAAAATTTGCAAATTACAGTTGTAGCATCCCTCGACACGGTAGATCTCGTTTACAATGAAATGGAACACCCCCCAGTCTTCCATTCCAAATTTATTTTTTAGTCTTTTTACTTTCGTATCATAGAAATGATCGGTCTCGAACCTAAAATAGGTGAAAACCTTTTTAGTTGTTTTTGGCATAAGCTTTATATTTAAAGTGGATAATACATCAGCTGGCCGAAAGTTCGGACTCCTTGGGGATACCAGGATACCGGGAGAGCATGCCACAGGACCTGACATGGTCCATATAGTTCGCTGTATGTCGGCGGAAGTCAGGCCCCAGTGCTTCCTGAAAAGCTCGTCATTGAACAGGCCGACCTGTATGCAGCCGTTGACAATTCTTGTGACATCTTCCAAAGAGGCATTCCAGTAAGAGGCCACCGCCTGCGCCGTTTCCTCGCACCACAGCAGGAGGTAGCTCCCGTTGTGGAGTGTCTCGTTCACGAGATACCGGTAGATGCTATAACCGGAAAAACCGTATTGGCGGGTGAGTCTTCTGACTTTCATGTCAGAAAACTGGGGAGTGCTGAGTTCATAGCAAGGATGTGTTCCGCATTCCTGACGCCGTACAGCCCGTGACAGGCGGCTTGTTCCGTTTGTAAAGCTTTGGGTATTCATATATAATTAATGTATAATGTTTGCTGTTAAGGGTTATGTATATGACGGACTGGGCTCCCACTCCTTGGGGGAGTGGTGCCGATAATTATCTGGCCGGAGGAATGTGGTGCTTCTTCCGGATGAACTGGACATAATTGTGGACGGTCTTCTCGCAGACGTGCGGAAAGTCCGGATAATGTTCCCGCAAGTAGTCGCCAATACGACTGCTGGAAATGGAGGGGAGACTGATAAGAAGGGATGCGACGGCCTGCTCGTAGGCATGGAGCTTGTAATGCCGTTCTTTTTGCTGAAGGACTTCCTCGGAGCTTAGGGATTGGAGATGTCGTACCGTATTACGGGACACACCAAGACGACGGGCTGTCCGCGCAATGTTGATTTCCCATGAACGAAGATCAAGGAATATGTATTTTTCTGATAAATTTACCGCATCCATAATCTTTTAGACCGTAACTGGGACATTCCAGATTACGAATCTTTGATGCAGCTAAATTACCGCCCCCACTAATAGCTGGAACCCATACATAAAGAATTTTAAGACAATCTATACAGATGCCAACTGTTATGAAAGCCTGATGCATTTTCCAACTGATGTAAAATTGCTTCGGGAACGTATTGAATAAACGTACAGCATGATGTGCAGCATCAACGCTTCCCTTAGAAAGCATCGCATGAGGACGAAGTACAATAATATTGCAAAAGCAAATCTTACTTACAGGACTTTCTTCATCCACCAGCTTATACAGTATCTATCGGGGGGGGTAGGTCTGGTGTTTTACTGCCTCTTTCTTTATAGATAGGGAAACGCAAGCAAAATGTATTTCCCACAATAGGCATCCCATTATATCCTATATAACTTTTGTTTACTTTATTGTTTCTAAAATATCGGGCAGATATGCCTGACTTACGGATTTTCCGTTGTTTACAGAGTCTCTGATTTGTATATTCAATCAATAAAACAAAAAACAAACTTAATCATACATTAAATCTTTTTCAAGAGTCTGTAATCCGAAGTTGCCAAAAGGCTACAGCAGCTGCAGTAGCCACATTGAGCGAATCCACTCCATGCGCCATAGGGATACGGACTACATAATCAGCTTCAGCGATTGTTTTGTAAGAAAGCCCCTCCCCCTCTGTTCCCATCACAATAGCCAACCGAGGTTCAGCCGCCAATATGGGATGATCTATAGAGATAGAATCATCAGTCAACGCCATGGCAGCAGTACGGAAACCCAACTTGTTCAAATCGCCAATCGTACCATCCAACCATGTCCATGGAACCAAGAACACCGAACCCATAGACACCCTTACCGCACGGCGATTCAACGGATCGCAAGAATTGCGTGTCAACAAAACAACATCTATCCCAAGAGCAGCTGCCGAACGGAATATCGCCCCGATATTGGTAGTGTCTACCACACCGTCAATGACTACAATCCGCCGGGTATCCCGGCAGATCTCTTCCATAGAGGGCAACACCGGACGACGCATAGCACATAATACACCACGTGTCAGAACATAGCCAGTCAACGTAGCCAACAACTCTCTATCACCCGTATAAACGGGCACATCACCACAACGCTTGATAATGTGAGCAGCACTGCCAGAGATATGCTTACGCTCACACATAAGAGCAAGAGGTTCATATCCTGCATCCAAAGCCCTACTAATGACATTGGGGCTTTCGGCTATAAACACCCCTTTCCCAAGTTCTATACGCTGGCGTAACTGAGCTTCCGTCAACATGCAGAAAACATCCACTCCGGGATGTGTCAATGATGATATTTCAATAATAGGCATACACTCTTATATTATACTATTTCATTGCTTTTAATTTACATTCCAGCCTCCATTGCCACAGCTACTTTTATCACTCCATCCTGTCGGTTCTCAAAAATCTGGTAAGCCGTTTCTATCTGATCTAGCGGGAAACGATGTGTAATTAGTGGAGTGGTATCTATTTTTCCCATCTCTATCAAGCGGAGTATCTCAGCACAATCGCAACCATCTACGCCACCAGTTTTGAAGATCAGATTCTTTCCATACATATCCGGCAAAGGAAGAATCTGAGGACGGTCATAAAGAGCCACCAAAATAACGACAGCATTAGGGCGCGCACATTCCCATGCCAAGCGAAATGTATCCTCCCCTCCTGCCACTTCAAAAACTACATCCGCACCACCGTGTGGACTACTTTGCAATACAAATTCCTTACATTCTTCTGGAGTGACAACTTCTACCTGCGGATAATGTTCCCTAACAAACCGAATTCTTTCAGAAGATTGTTCACAAACAACAATGCGCTGCGGCTTTCTCAGCATCACGCAAAGCAAAGTACAGATTCCCGTAGATCCCGCACCAATGACAAGCACCGTGTCTTCTTCGGTAATCTCCGAAATGCGAGCAGCCCAAAATCCTGTAGCAAGGATATCTCCTACAAACAAAGCTTGCTCATCACTCACGGAATCGGGAATGAGATTCAAGCCTTGATCAGCATAAGGTACGCGAACATACTCCGTCTGCCCCCCATCAATCCGACATCCCAAGGCCCATCCCCCATTAGGATCAGCACAATTATTCACATATCCATGCCGGCAGAAAAAACATTCTCCACAAAAGGTTTCCACATTGACGGTAACTCGATCGCCCGGTTTGACTAATTTAACATCACGTCCTGTCTGCTCCACAATACCCACCATTTCATGCCCCACTGTTATTCCGGGAACAGCACGTGGCACACCACCATGTTTAATATGTAAGTCACTGGTACAAATACTCCCGAGAGTGACGCGCACAATAGCATCACGCGAGTCTCTCAACTCAGGCTTCGGTTTCTCTATCAATTCAAATTTTCCCTGTTTAATATAAGTATATGCCAACATGATTTCCTTTTCTTCTTTAATGGTTATCTTTATAAAACGATGCAAAGATAATATACAGACATAAATAATAGCTGCCATTTGCTGACAAAATGGCTTTCTTTATCACTTTGCCTTGCTTCTCAACTGCAAACAAATTTTACAAAGGTTTAAACACATCTCGATATTCATTAAAATTATCTTCACAGATTTAAATTCATTTCATTTCCGGCTGACATTTTGCCATCAGGCATATACTTTGCAAGAACATCAGTGTATTGCCAAAAACGACAAGATAAAAAGATTCAAAAACAGTCTAGTAACAATTTAAAATATAGGAGATTATAATTATGATGCCGACTAGAAAGTATAACAATCAGAATTGGTTACCAAGTATTTTCAACGATTTCTTTGATAATGAATGGTTGACAAGAGCAAACGCTACCGCTCCTGCAATTAATGTCATTGAAAGTGACAAAGATTATAAAGTAGAGGTTGCTGCTCCGGGTATGACTAAAGAAGATTTCAATATCCACATCAGCGAAAGCAACGAACTAGTGATCTCAATGGAGAAAAAGAATGAAACAAAAGAGGACGACCATCACAACAGAAGATATTTACGTCGTGAATTTTCTTACTCTAAGTTCGAACAAGCTTTGATTCTTCCTGAAGATGTGGTTAAGGAAAAAATCAGCGCCAATGCCAGCAACGGTGTTCTGACCATTGATTTGCCTAAACGCACTCCTGAAGAAAAAGCCAAAGTGAACAGAATCATCGAAATTCATTAATCACAGATTTTGAATATTTACAATCGGACAGTTTATAAGGTACATCTATAAAATGCTATTATTTTGCATGATATAAAAGTGTGCCTTATATATTGTCCGATTATCATAAAATCAACATATTTGCATCAACACTTTCTCCGGATTTCCACCATGCTTTTCAACATTTCTTCCCATCTTTCCCTAAAAAAGTCCACCTCTATTACAATTGAACTTCAAATTCAGAACAAAACTGAAAAAAGCCAGTTTAAATTTTCTTTGAAAAAATACTGAACAACATTAAAACAGAAACTAAGAGAAGTAGGCTTCTTTTTTATTATACAAGCATTAAAATCACATATTTTTAGTAATTTTGCACCCAAATTCACCATATAAAACAAACCAATAAAAAGAGGATGAAAGCATCAGTACGTTTAGTTCGTTTTGCTACAATAGGAACCTTAAATTATCTTATTACCATGTTAGTGATATGGATTGTGATGAGTTACTTCTCATTCAAAGGAAAATATATAGTAGCAAATATTATGGCATATCTCATCGCTCAAACCCATAATTTTATATGGAGCAAATATTGGATTTTTCCTTCCAGCAATCCCCAAAACAGTCTTTGGCAACAAATAATGCTCTTTTGTACCGCTTTCGGTATTGCCTATGGCATACAACTTCTTTTTGTGATACTGATGATAGAAGCAATAGGGATCAAAGAATTTACAGCACAATTTATTGGAATAATAATATATGGAGCAGTTAATTTTATGGTAAACAATAGAATAACATTCCGATAAATATATTTCAAAACTTATGGCAGACAATTATATAGAAAGACAATACGAACAATATGAAGCCCGAAAGGCTGCATGGGAAAAAAAACGTAAACAAGGAAAGAAGAAAACGATTTCCGTCAAGCTTCAACCAAAGGACCTGACAGACAATACGATCAAACTTCCTAGAAAAGCATTCATCACAGGAGGTGCCGATGGCATAGGGAAAAACATTGTGAAAGCTTTCTGCAACTCACAATACCAAGTCGCCTTTTGTGACAAAAATAAGGATTTAGGAATACAGACAGCCAAAGAGACCGGAGCAATTTTCTACCATACCGATGTAAGAGATAAAGAATCCCTTGAGAACTGTATGCACGAACTTTTTAAAAAGTGGGGGGATATGGACATCATTATCAACAATGCCGGAATAAGCGAATTTTCTCCCATCACAGAAACCAGCGTGGAAGATTTTGATAAAATTTTGTCCATCAATCTGCGACCTGTATTTATCACCTCACGCACATTAGCTTTACATCGCAAATCCCAAGCAGAAAATCACCCGTATGGCAGAATTATCAATATCTGTTCCACCCGTTATTTAATGAGCGAACCGGGAAGCGAAAGCTATGCGGCTTCCAAAGGAGGAATCTATTCACTGACCCATGCACTTGCTTTATCCCTTGCCGACTTTCATATCACCGTAAACTGTATTTCGCCGGGATGGATTCAGACCAATGATTACGAACGGCTACGCCCAGAAGATCATGCCCAACATCCATCAAGACGAGTAGGCAAACCGGAAGACATAGCACGTATGTGTTTATTTTTATGTCAAGAAGAGAATGACTTCATCAATGGACAAAATATCATCATCGATGGTGGAATGACCAAAAAGATGATTTATTTAGAATAAAAACGAACTAAAGAAAATATCTATAATGAATAAATAATCACTCATGAAAATACATCATATCGCCATTTGGACATTTCATCTGGAAAAATTAAGGGAATTTTACACTCGTTACTTTAACGGAACAAGTAATGAAAAATACATTAATTCCCAAAAAGGTTTTGAATCTTACTTCATTTCATTTGAAAGTGGTGCTACATTAGAGTTGATGAGTAGGATTGACGTGCAAAATGTTCCGATAGAAGAAAACAGATTGGGATTGACTCATCTAGCTTTTTCTTTTGAAAGCCAAGAAGCTATCTTATCACTAACGGAACAGCTACGTACTAAAGGATACCATATCGTAGGTGAACCTCGCATTTCAGGAGATGGCTATTTTGAAAGTGTGGTACTAGATCCAGATGGAAACCGGATAGAGTGTGTTTACAAAAAAAAGCAGGAATACCCTCCTGTGAGAAATCATGTAATAGAAACTGAGCGACTTATTTTACGTCCTTTTACAGAGAATGATACAGAAGCTGTTTTTAACTGTTGCCAGAATCCCAACCTAGGAAATAATGCTGGTTGGAAGCCTCATGACACGTTGGAAGAATCTCTGAAAATTCTTCAAACAATATTTATACCACAAAAAAACACATGGGCCATCACTAGAAAGGAAGACCAGCTTCTGATAGGAGCTATAGGAATTCTATCAGACCCTAAGAGAGAGAATTCAAATACCGGAATGATAGGTTATTGGCTAGACGAAGCCCAATGGGAAAAAGGATATATATTTGAAGCCGCCTCTGCTGTCTTGAACTATGGCTTCAACAAACTAGGATTAACTTTGATCAGTGCAAATTGTTATCCTCAAAACAAACGTTCACAACGTGTTTTGGAGAAAATGGGGTTTGCATACGAAGGCATTCTCCATCAAGCCGAAGTGAGCTATGATGGCAAAATATATGATCATTTGTGTTATTATTTAGAGAAAAACAACCTAAAATAAGTTTTTCATTTTATAGATGATCATTAAATACCTATTCTGCTTCATTATTAATTTTGTTAATCCTTAACTTCTCCAAAAGGATATATACGCGTCTAAAAAAAATCAAAACAAAGCAATCGTTCTTGGGTAAAAACATTTATCCAAGAACGATAAAAATACACCTAACTCTCCTTCAGACATTATTTGAAAAAATCAATTGAAATAATACAGGAAAATAGCGATGCCTTCAAGTGCTTTCTTCGATTGGTCTTTTATCTCAATTGTAAATTTAATTTCAGCCTTGGCTACGCCACGCAGATTCTGTAAAGAATGAAGACTTGCTACCATACGAATACTCTGACCTGCTAGAACAGCCTGTCCAAATTTCATCTTGTCCATACCATAGTTGATCATCATTTTCAGATTATTCACTTCTATAATCTGGTTCCACATATGTGGAAGCAACGAAAGAGTCAGGTAACCATGTACAATAGTGCTATGATAAGGACTTTCCACTTTAGCACGTTCTGTATCTACATGAATCCACTGATGATCCAAGGTAGCATCTGCAAAAAGATTAATTCGGTCTTGCGACACTTCCACATAGTCGGAAATACCAATCTGCCGTCCTAGCAGCTTCTCAAAATCCTCGTACGAATTAACAACAACTTTATCCATTATTTCTTTGTTTTAAAGGTTATACACTAATTGAATACAAAAATAAGAAAAAATAGTCCTATATTTGCACCTTATTCACACAAAAACTTCATTACAGATGAGAATTATTGAAAGAGAACAACGTACCGCAGAACAAATGATCCGAATTTATTGTCGGTACAAGGAAGGCAATAAAGAGCTTTGCCCAACCTGTCAGCAGTTATTGCATTATGCACATAACAGATTAGAGCATTGTACATTCGGTGAACAAAAAAAGACTTGCCGCAACTGTCCCATACATTGTTATAAACCAGAAATGAAGAAACGAATGCGAGAAGTAATGCGATATGCTGGTCCGCGAATGATTTTTTTTCATCCCATAACAACTATCAAGCATTTCATTCATAAATAAACAGAATGGACAGAGCACAATTTTATAAAGAAGTATATAGCATTATAAAAGAAATCCCCTACGGCAATGTTTCTACTTACGGAAAAATAGCACAGCTTATAGGCAAGCCCCAATGTTCACGAATGGTAGGACAAGCTTTATCTCATGCACCAGAAGAACAACATCTTCCTTGCCATCGGGTAGTAAACAGCCAAGGAAGACTAGTTCCCGGCTGGCAGAAACAAAAAGAATTATTGGAAAAAGAAGGGATCACCTTCAAGCCCAATGGATGCGTCAATATGCCCAAACATCTATGGGACACTACTGGTTCACTCACATCGACAATAGGTATTAGCCCCACAAGTACAACGTGGCAATAATTGCTCACTCAGTTCATCCCGATAAAACTCATATAATTCACAATACATCGTTTCATAAAGTTCGGAAATACGATATTCCAATTCGGTTTCATCCCCATAAACATGCTGAAACGGGTCATCGAAAGAAAAATGCTTCCAGTTTTTCACTTCCTTATTAAAATCACCCTCCACTTCCTTCGCTTCTTCACAGAGAGTAATCACATAATCCCATGGCTGATGACAATATATATCCACATCACTAGCTTTCTTACGAGAACAGTCGTATCCATTCTGTTCCATCACCCCTACCACTGAAGATGGTATCACTCTTCCCGGCAGAACTCCAGATGTAAATATCCTTATACCATGTCCAAAAGAAGATAATATCTTCTGTGCCATACGACTACGACACATGTCATTATTACTCACTAATAAAATATTCATCGCTATTTCTATATTTAGATTCAATGATTATTTTCATTCATCCCTACTAACATAAAAATACTCTCTTTATCTATCTGTCAAAAAAAGATCTCTCAAGGTATAAACTAATATCCGATATCCAGCTCCATTCAGGTGCAAATCATCAATGGTCAAATCAGGATTCAATTTATCATTCAATAACAATTTGTCGAACACATCTAAATATACAACATTAGTTTCTTCCTTTATCTTCTCTCTAATTTTTCCATTTAACAAAGCTATAAAACAGTTCACTGCTGTGCCATCCATAAAATCATTACGCGGAAAGATACAGAATAAATAAGTACCACGAGAAGAAATAGCACCAACCGCCTTCACATACCTCTCCACATAAACATCCATATTTTCTGTATTCAGATTATAAATATCATTAGTCCCCAATTGAACAACCACATAACTATCCGAAACATCCTTATGAAACATCTCCACATAATCCAGCCCTTTCCCCGGAACACCATAATTGTAACATTCCCATTTGGGAAAATAAGACTCAAACGGCCAATAAGCAATGTGACTATCACCAATAAATGAAATTTTAAGTTTTCCTTCCATACCTACCTCCTCACCAGTCTTTTTGGAGAGCCACTCCACGAACACCCCAAACAATAGACAATAGTTAAATCAAACCCTTCCATATTCTCTTCCAAATTTCTCGGTACCACTTCTCCTTCATCCGATACATAAACTAACAACCTTTCTTTCCTCTCATTTTTAACGTATAACCCTGCAATTTTGCATTGCGGACACAACAATTTTCTCATGCCTACTTTCTTTTTTTATCCAAAATAACAAACCAACACCCAATTTTTCTTATAAATCATCGACAAAAATAGAAAAAAAATCAGTTGTATAGCATCCATAGTGAATTTGCACAACATAAAAAGATTATTGGCAAGAAAATACCTATCTTTGCCCAAGAATATAAAACCGCAAAATAAAAGTGTAGCTATGGAAATAAAATTAGACAGAAAAAAAGATTATATTACAAAATCTGATCACAAAGAACAAATAATGAAATATCTATCATGGAAAATCAAACCTTTTGCCCTCTACCATGAAATCCGTGAAATAAGCCGAATATTCAATTTCTCTCCGGAAGAAATAGAAAGTATTTTGAAAGAACTAGAAGATGAAAACAAAATATTCCCTTTAACAGCAGAAGGGCCACGAGACATACACTATATGTTGAAGGCTGACATCCAGCTGCAACTTCTTATAGATATGAAGAAAAGTCCTCAAAAACCAGCTTTCCTCATCTCTTCCCGGCTTTCTCCCTCAAATAACTGGAGAAAAGAAGAGTGGGTTATCATCATTCAGGATTATGTACTAGGAAAAAATTTAAAAAGTCAACTCCCTTCTTACGCTGATTTCGAACCGTTACGCTACATATTAATGCATATGCCAACCTTTCCCGAATGGATGCCTTTTTTTCAAAATATTCCCATATACATCATCGACACTCTTTTTCACGAATACAAATATATATGGGCATCAGGGTTGCTTCATCCCAACATAACCTGTATGATAAACGGATACTTTGAAAATGAAAAAATAGAACCGACAATCCGAGAAAAATATAAATTGGAATTTGCATTTTACCAATATATCCTACCCGGACACATCAACGAAATTCCCCAAAAAATTTCTACTGATATGCCCGAAGGTATGTATTACCATGCTATTTATCACCAATATAGAGGCGATCTCAGCAAAGCTCTTGATCTCTATTCTCAATCATTGAAAGGAATGAATACTAAAACCTTTGACAACGCATTGCTCAATCTCTTCTATACCATTGCCTTACTAAACGACTCCACCATCGAGTCAAAAAAAACATTGCGAAACTTATTTATGAGAGATTATCTTCCATCAGAAATGATGCCTGCCCAACTACTTGCCCTTTATGCTTTAAATGAAAAAATGGAATCAGCCATAGAACATATTCTCTATAATTACGACAAATTTTCACCATTAGTCAAAGTTCTGATTATGCTTATAACACATCATTATCAACTTCAGAAAAAAATAAAACTAAACATAAGTAATGATGAAATACAGCAGTTCATTGACGCCGATCATCTTAAGTTATTACAATTGGAATGCTCTCTAGATTTCTCTCCTTACATTGGCAAAGCAGACTGTCTGATTCAAGAAATAGGCTTTCCCCCTTTACTCCCTCCCTTTCAAAAAATGAATGAATGGGAAAGAGTTCTTGCATTACTCTTAGATAAATCCAAAGAACTCTCACCCAAAAACAAAGAAAAAAAAGAAAGTTCCGAATCACAAAGCCGGATTATTTACCGTATAGACCGACACAACAACATTAATCCATACTTACAAAAATCAAAGGACGGCATTGTATGGAGTAAAGGACGTATCATTTCACTCACTACTTTTCAGCAAGGTATGTCCGAGATGAATGAAACAGATCACGCATTAACTTTATGTATTAAAAAACTTTCTAATGATTGGGAAGAAAAAAGCCGTATGCGCTTCAGTGGCGCCAAGCCTATTATGCAGCTGGTAGGATATCCTTTGGTATTTTCGGACGAAAATCCTGAAAGACAAATCACAATTCGAAAAGAAGAGCCACAAATAACCGTCATAAAAACAACTAGCGGTTTCAAAATAGAAAGCAATGTAGACACGAACAAAATAGAAGGGAATTATATGGTAAAAAGAGAGAAAGAAACGCTTATAAAAATAATAGAACTCCGCAATTTTCAACGTGATATCATCCTAATCTTAAATCGTATATCTATATTCCCGTTACAGGCTGAAAAACAGTTAACTGAAGTATTACAGGAATTAAACAAAAACTTTATTATCCATTCCGACTTGCCCGCATAATAACCTCACAAGAAGAACGAATCATTATCAACTATATTAAACGAATTATGATACATTTTTTTAAGAATTCCATTGCCGCTATAAAGTTACCCGATAAGTTCACTTATCCTTTTCACTATACCCCTCATCCACTTTGCATAATAGCGACTAAAGAAGTACAAGCCTATCTGGCAAGTCAATCCCAATGGCAAAAAGAATTGCAACAAGGAAAAATGTTTGGCGTCCTAATTGTACAAACACCCGAGAATAAAATAGGTTATTTGGCCGCATTTTCAGGAACATTGGCTAGTAAAAGCCATCATCCTTTCTTCGTCCCACCAATTTATGATTTGTTACAACCACAAGGATTCTTCAAAATAGAGGAAGAACATATATCTGCCATCAATGTACGCATTAAAAAGACACAGAACGATCCCCATTACATAGATTTGCTCCGACAAATTGAAAAAGAAACAATGCAGTCCCAGCAGGAATTGACAGAAGCTAAAGAATTTTTCAAATCCGCTAAAAAAAACAGAGAAATCCGGCGTAAGACGGGAGTTCCCGACGCAAAGGAATTAGCTGCAATGATACGCGAAAGCCAGTTTCAAAAAGCTGAATTAAAACGCATGGAAAAAATGTGGAAAGAAAAAATCGCTTCACTACAAGCAGAGGCCGATACTTTCATCACAAAAATAGAAACAATGAAGATAGAAAGAAAAAAACGTTCTGCCACTTTGCAACGAAAACTATTTGAGCAGTTTCAGATACTAAACGCCCGTGGAGAAACAAAAGATTTATGTCGTATTTTTGCACAAACTATACAAAAATTTCCTCCAGCCGGAGCCGGTGAATGTGCTGCTCCCAAATTACTCCAGTATGCCTATAAGCATCAATTAAAACCTATTGCCATGGCAGAATTCTGGTGGGGAGATTCTCCAAAAGCAGAAATAAGACATCATGGATACTACTATCCAGCATGTAAAGGGAAATGCGAACCTATCTTGAAACATATGTTACAAGGACTGGAAGTGGAAGAAAACCCCTTGTTGAAAAAACATTATCATGAAATACCATTAGAGATAGTATATGAAGATAATTACCTAGTCGTAGTCAACAAACCAGCAGGAATGCTCTCGGTTCCAGGAAAAGGAGAAATCGACTCTGTCTATCAACATATAAAGACACTTTATCCAGATGCCACAGGTCCTCTGATAGTCCACCGATTGGACATGGCGACTTCCGGTGTGTTATTGATAGCAAAAAACAAAAAAGTACATCAGCATCTGCAAGCACAATTCAAGAATAGAATGATAAAAAAGCGATATATTGCCTTATTGGATGGCAAGATTCCCTCTAAAGAAGGGACTATAACACTCCCCCTCCGTATGAATCCTCTTGACAGGCCCAGACAAATAGTAGATCATGAACATGGAAAAACCGCTATCACACTGTATCGGGTTTTAAACGAACAAGAAGGAAGAACACTTATTGCCTTTTATCCATTAACAGGACGGACACATCAATTAAGAGTACATGCCGCCCATCCGGAAGGATTACATTGTCCTATACGAGGAGATGAACTTTACGGACGAAAAGCAGACAGGCTTTATTTACATGCTGAAAGTTTAGAGTTTGTTCATCCTATAACTAAAAAAATAATTTTTGTAGAAAAGAAAAGTAATTTCTGATAGTTATTGCTCAGAAAATTTATCTGTAGGTGCCGAAAAAAATATTTTCAGCACCTCACACACTAAATTAGTATTTTACCATTCCTGAGGTGGCATCCGTTTTATTCTTCCATACACATATATAAATGCGGGAATCAAAAAAATTACTGCAAATATCCATGCCGTAGGGTCACCAAAACAAACAGCTAAATAGCCCAATGCTGGTACCGCATAAAGACTAACCATTATACGGGCAATCATTTCGGATACCCCCGACAACATAGCCAAATTGGTAAAGCCCGCCCCCTGAATGGAATAACGCAAGATACAAAGTAAACCCAAAACCGGAAAAAAAGAAACGGAAATATGCAAAAACAGTTCCGTATCCTTCAGAATCTCCCATTCCACAGGGTCAACAAATAACAAGGCAAAAGTACGCGCTCCCAACATCAAGACTCCAAACATAAAAGCACTATAAATAGTCATCATCAATACACTCGCCTTGATTCCCTGCCAGATACGCTTCGGCTTTCCTGCACCGTAATTCTGTCCACTATAAGTAGCCATAGCTATACCCAGACTCTCAAGTGGACACATACAAAACATCTTAATACGCATAGCAGCCGTAAAAGCAGCCACACAAGCAGTACCCAACGCATTATTCGCACTTTGCAACATAATACTGCCGATAGCAGTAATAGAGAACTGCAATCCCATCGGCACACCTATATACAATAAAGTCTTTGCCAACGCTCCTCGAAATTTATGTTCTGCCGAAGTCCCCTTCAGAATCTCAAAGTGACGCATCATATACAAATAACACAACACTGCCGAAACACCTTGTGAGAATACCGTAGCTAAAGCCGCTCCCGCAACTCCCCAATCAAGTACCAAAATACAAAAAAGATCAAGCAAAATATTCAATATCGTAGAAAAAAGCAAAAACCAAAACGGAGTCTTGCTATCACCCAATGCACGAATAATACTTGAAAGCAAATTATAGAAAAAGGTACAGGGCACCCCGATGAAAGTAATCAGCAAATAAAAATAAGCATCTTCAAGGATGTTCTCCGGGGTCTGCATCATCTGAAGAATATCCGAACAAAACATACTAGTCACAATAGCAATTACCACAGACATCACCGCTGCCAATTGTAAACTAACTGCCACAAAACGCCGCATCATACCATAATCCCTTGCTCCAAACTTCTGTGCAACAGGAATACCGAAACCACCACAACAGCCATTGCAAAAGCCTAATATCAAAAACACCACCGAAGTGCTAGCTCCTACAGAAGCCAAAGCATTAATTCCAAGAAACTTACCCACAATAGCAGCATCCATCAAGGAATAAGTCTGCTGAAGTAAATTACCCAGCAATAAAGGAAAAGCAAAATTCAATATCAAAGGGAACGGACGTCCCGAAGTCATCTCTCTCGAAGTTGCCATAACATGAATGTATTGTAAATTCGAGCACAAATATATACCATCCTTTGTAAAAATACATATTCTAGAACTTCATTTCAACGAATACCCATTAATTAAATGATACATATCAATTTTTCTCGGAGAACTATCATCTTTCCCAAAATCCTGAATAGAAAAGCAACAACACAGCAAACAATTCCAAACGCCCTATCAACATAAGGAACGACAATACCCATTTAGCAGCATCGGGCAACGCCGCCCACGAAAAAGCAGGACCGAATGCCCCTAACCCCGGTCCCACATTGCCTAAGCTAGAAATAACCGTACTCATCGCCTCAGTCAGCCCCACCCCGAAAAACATCAGTAGTGTCCATCCGACCAAAGCACAAAACAAATAAAATACAAAGAATGTATTCACCGAAGCAATAATGGAAGGCGATATAACCTGACGGTTCACACGAACAGGCAATACAGCCCTAGGATGCAGCATCCGTTTGAATTCATTCTTGATATTACGCGCCAGAATCATAAGGCGCATGTTTTTGATTCCCCCACTAGTAGACCCCGTACATCCACCCGACAACATAGCAAAAATAAGAAGCATCCATGTAAAAGATGGCCACAAGTTATAATCATCCGTTGCAAAACCGCATGACGTATGTGCCGTAGCCACTTGGAACAGAGCCCTGCGGAATGCCTTTTCCCAATCATAATGATTCTGAAAAACTAAGGCAAGCGTGATAACAAGCGTCAGAATACTTACTGATTTCATAAACCAACGGAATTCATCATCCTGAAATAGACGCTTGCCCTTCCCTTTCAGGCACATAAAATAGAGAGAGAAATTAATACCCGAAAGAATCATAAATATCGCTATTACATATTCTATAAACGGAGAATTCCAATAAGCCACACTGGCTTGTTTAGTAGAATAACCACCTGTAGCCGTTGTAGAGAATGAATGACATACCGCGTCAAAAAAACTCATTCCTCCTATCATCAGCAGCATAGTTTCTACAACTGTAAGGATAGCATATATCATCCACAGCCACTTAGCCATCACATCAATCCGAGGATGTGTTTTGTCGTGCGTCACTCCGATAGCCTCAGCTGAAAAAAGTTGTATAGTTCCTCCCCCGAAAATAGGAAGCACAGCAATAGTAAAAAAAACAATACCCAAGCCACCTATCCATTGTGTCAGGCTACGCCAAAATAACAGGCCATGTGAAAGAGATTCTATATCATCTAATATAGTAGCTCCTGTAGTAGTAAAACCCGACATGGTTTCAAAAAAAGCATCTGTCACTGAAGGGATTCCTCCACTAAAATAAAAAGGTAGCATTCCAAACAACGTAAACAAAAACCAAGTAAAAGTTACAATACAGTACCCATCTCGTCGTGTTAGTCGATTCTCAGCACCTCTACTACAAATTAGCAAAACTCCACCGACCAATGTATTCAAAAGAATGGTATATAGAAAATATTGATAATCTTGCTCGCCGTAACATAAGGAAATAGCCGCACAAAGCAGAAACATAGCAGATTCAATAAAAAGTAATACTCCCAATACACGGAATATCATTTTTTTATTTATCAAGCTATTATTTCGGCTTCCACCTTTATATAATTTATCTGGATTATAAAATTCTCCCATCTTTTTATACCTTTTATATTTGACAAGTATATAGCGAATACTATGCCAAAATGAAAAAGAAGACTATAATCTCCTGATAAACAAACAGATACCATATTCAGTCATAAAAAAGAAAAACACAACCCTTTTCAAAATGAAAGGGGGCGTGTTTTCAAAACAATAAGGTTGCAGATACGACGATCTCAAGCAAAATTTAAATTGCATACATATCTGCTAACACTATAACATCTTCCTCATTATAATGAATAGTGAATAAATATTTTAAGATTACCCACTATTTTACTATTTTTGCATCCAAATCGATAATCCTCTACTAAATTTAATTACGCCTACTGTGGAATTATTCTACAGCTGTTGCCTATTTTCCACACTTTCCCTATCAACCAAAGACAGAAATAAAGCACTGATTATGAATAGGAAAGACTATTTACAATAGTTTGGCACGCTGCTTGTATTTCTACTGATGGCATCTTAAACAATAACAAAACTAAAGTATGAAACTATTTTTTACACACAAAGAAATTGCGCTAAAAAAGAAAAGAACAGCGCTTGTAGTAATAGGTATTGGACTAGTTATCGGGATTTACCTGATTGTTTCCCATCAACCGGCAAAGATGCCGGAACTTCCAGTAGTTGCCATAGCACCAGCAACGCAAGACGATGTGGAAATATATGGTGAATATGTAGGACGCGTACGTGCACAGCAATTCGTTGAAGTACGTGCCCGAGTAGAGGGATATTTAGAACAAATGCTTTTCGCAGAAGGTACATATGTCACTAAAAATCAAGTGCTGTTTGTTATCAATCAAGATCAATATCGGGCCAAAGCTGACAAAGCGCGCGCCCAATTGAAAAAGGATGAGGCACAAGCACAAAAAGCAAAACGCGACTTAGAACGTATCCGTCCGCTATATGAACAAAACGCTGCCAGCCAGTTGGACTTGGACAATGCTACTGCTGCATATGAAACAGCAGAAGCGTCGGTAGCTATGAGTAGTGCCGATCTTGATCAAGCAGAACTGGAACTAGGTTATACTATAGTTCGTTCTCCATTAGCAGGGCATATCAGTGAACGTCACGTAGATTTAGGAACATTAGTCGGTCCGGGTGGCAAATCATTGCTTGCTACCGTAGTAAAAAGTGATACTGTATTAGTGGATTTCAGCATGACTGCTCTAGACTATCTGAAAAGTAAAGAACGTAATGTGAACTTAGGTCAAAAAGACTCCACCCGCTCCTGGCAACCCAATGTATCCATTACTTTGGCAGATAATACTATTTATCCATACAAAGGACTAGTAGACTTTGCCGAACCGCAAGTTGATCCACGCACAGGTACATTCTCCGTACGTGCCGAAATGCCGAATCCAGAACGGGTATTACTTCCTGGGCAGTTCACCAAAGTAAAACTATTATTGGATGTCAGAGAGAGTGCTACGGTAGTCCCGTTAAAGTCCGTTATCATAGAAAAAGGCGGCGCCTATATTTATGTAATGCGCAAAGATTCTACAGTAGAGAGACGTTTCATTGAATTAGGTCCTGAATTCCAAAATCAAGTAGTGGTGGAAAGAGGCTTGGCCCCCGGAGAAGACATTGTCATAGAAGGATACCACAAGCTGAATCCAGGCATGAAAGTGAAAGTAAGTCCTGCCGTAGAGGACAAAAAAACGGAGGAAGAAGATACGATCGGATAATTTCACTCCCGAATACGAATTCCCCTATGGAGGAAAATTTACGCATTCAAAAAAACAATAGACATTATGAAAGTTAGTTTCTTTATAGACAGACCGGTATTTTCAGCTGTCATCTCCATATTAATAGTCATTGTCGGTATCATCGGTCTCACGATGCTACCCATTGACCAATATCCGCAGATTACTCCGCCGGTAGTGAAAATCAGCGCATCCTATCCGGGTGCCAGTGCCCTGACAGTATCACAGGCTGTAGCCACTCCTATAGAGCAGGAATTGAACGGTACCCCAGGAATGCTTTACATGGAATCAAATAGTTCCAATTCGGGAGGTTTTTCAGCCACCGTCACTTTTGATATCTCGGCAGATCCCGATCTAGCGGCAGTGGAAATACAGAACCGTATCAAGTTAGCAGAATCACGCCTCCCAGCAGAAGTTATACAAAATGGTATTTCGGTAGAGAAACAGGCTGCCAGTCAATTGCTGACCCTATGCCTTACCTCTACCGACCCGAAGTTCGATGAAATATACCTTAGCAACTTTGCCACTCTGAATGTGCTGGACCTAATCCGCCGTATCCCTGGCGTAGGACGTGTTTCAAACATCGGAAGCCGATATTATGCCATGCAAATCTGGGTACAACCCGACAAACTGGCCAATTTCGGTCTGACTGTAGCCGACTTGCAGAATGCACTAAAAGACCAAAATCGAGAATCAGCAGCCGGTGTACTGGGACAACAACCCGTACAAGGATTAGACGTAACCATTCCCATCACTACTCAGGGACGTCTATCTACCGTAAGCCAGTTTGAGGAAATCGTAGTCCGTGCTAATGCCGATGGTTCCATCATCCGTTTACGTGATGTGGCCCGCATCTCACTCGAAGCACAATCATACAATACCGAGAGTGCCATCAACAAAGAAAATGCAGCGGTATTGGCCATCTATATGTTACCAGGAGCCAACGCTATGGAAGTAGCAAAAAGCGTGAAAGAAGCTATGGAGGAAATCAGCAAGAATTTTCCCGAAGGAATGAGTTACGAGATACCTTTCGATATGACTACGTATATTTCGGAATCCATTCATGAAGTGTACAAAACACTGTTTGAAGCCCTGATACTGGTTATCATCGTAGTATACCTTTCACTCCAAAGCTGGCGTGCAACAGTTATCCCACTAGTTGCCGTACCTATCTCACTGATTGGAACTTTTGGATTTATGTTGATTTTCGGATTCTCGCTTAATATCCTGACCCTGTTGGGATTGGTACTTGCCATCGGTATTGTGGTGGACGATGCTATCGTGGTAGTAGAGAATGTGGAGCGTATCATGGAAGAGGAGAAACTATCTCCCTACCAAGCTACCAAGAAAGCTATGGAAGGACTTACAGGAGCCATTATCGCCACTTCTTTGGTACTGGCAGCAGTATTTGTTCCCGTAAGTTTTCTAGGTGGAATTACCGGACAACTTTATCGCCAGTTTACGGTAACCATCGTAGTATCTGTATTACTGTCTACGGTAGTAGCTTTGACACTGAGTCCAGTCATGTGTTCACTTATTCTGAAACCGGAAGATCCGAACAAGAAAAAGAATATCATATTCCGCCGTATCAATAAGTGGCTGGCTATCGGCAATCATAAATATGTAGGACTCATCAAGCACATTGTGAAACACCCGCGTCGGGTACTGAGCACATTCGGCATGGTATTGATCGCCATCCTGTTAATCCATCGCATTATTCCCACCAGCTTCCTCCCCATCGAAGACCAAGGATATTTTAAAATAGAGTTGGAACTGCCCGAAGGTGCAACGTTGGAACGTACACGTATCGTGACGGAACGTGCTGTGGAATACCTGATGGAAAATCCGGCAGTGGAATATGTACAAAGCGTGGCAGGAAGCAGTCCGCGTGTAGGGACCAGTCAGGCACGAAGTGAACTGACTATCATCTTAAAACCTTGGGAGGAACGTGACTCGCAAACTATTGACGATATTATGGCACAGGTAAAAAAAGACATGTCGCAATACCCCGAATGCAAGGTATATCTTTCCACCCCTCCCGTTATTCCGGGATTGGGCAGTTCGGGTGGTTTCGAAATGCAACTGGAAGCACGTGGAGATGCCACTTTTGAAAATTTGGTACAAGCTACGGATACATTGATGTATTATGCATCAAAACGTAAGGAATTATCAGGTTTATCCTCGGCTTTACAAGCGGACATCCCCCAACTTTATTTCGATGTAGACCGTGACAAAGTAAAATTCGCAGGAGTACCTTTAGCAGATGTATTCTCGACCATGAAAGCTTATACAGGTTCGGTATATGTAAACGATTTCAATATGTTTAATCGTATCTACCGTGTATATATTCAAGCAGAAGCACCCTACCGGGAACACAAGGAGAATATCAACCTATTTTTTGTACGGGGTACAGACAATGCCATGATACCGCTCACCTCGTTGGGTACCACTTCGTATACCACAGGTCCGGGCAGCATCAAACGTTTTAATATGTTCAACAGTTCTGTGATTCGCGGTGAGGCCGCAGATGGTTACAGTTCAGGACAGGCCATGGAAATTATCGAACAAATAGCTCGCGAACACCTACCAGAAAATATCGGTGTAGAATGGAGCGGACTATCTTTCCAGGAAAAACAAGCAGGTGGACAGACCGGTATGGTGCTGGCATTAGTGTTCATGTTCGTGTTTTTGTTCCTTGCTGCCTTATACGAAAGCTGGATGGTACCGGTTGCAGTATTACTCTCTTTACCTGTAGCCGCATTAGGTGCCTATCTAGGTGTATGGGGCTGTGGGTTGGAGAATGATGTCTATTTCCAGATCGGATTGGTGATGTTGGTAGGACTGGCCGCCAAAAATGCAATTCTTATTGTAGAGTTTGCCAAAGAACAAGTGGACAGAGGAATAGATGTGGTACAAGCTGCACTCCATGCTTCACAACTCCGCTTTCGACCTATTTTGATGACTTCATTGGCATTCATCTTAGGTATGTTACCTATGGTTATCGCCAGCGGGCCAGGTTCAGCCAGCCGTCAAGCTATTGGTACAGGTGTATTCTTCGGAATGATCTTTGCTGTAACTGTGGGAATTTTGTTAGTACCTTTCTTCTTTGTACTGATATACAAGATGAAAGCGAAAATGAAACAAAAATAAGGATATAAAAAGACGAAAGAAATGATGAAACATACATTATTATATATAGCCGTATCAGGAATGACTTTGCTGACTTCTTGCCAATTAGGTAAGCACTACACACGTCCCGACTTGCATCTGCCCCAACAATTAGATACGCTACAACAACAGGATACATTATCTATTGCCGATATGCAGTGGTGGGAAATCTATACGGACACAACCTTGCAAAGCTTGATAGAAAAAACGTTGGATAACAACAAAGACATGAAAATTGCTGCGGCACGTGTAAAAGAACTTGCCGCAATGAAGCGCATAGACTTTGCCAACCTTTTCCCCCAACTGAACGGAGGCGCTTATGCTCAAAAAGAAGGAAGTAATTATGGTGGTAACAACTATAAAAATGACCCCGAACTGGGTGGTAAACTTACCGTAACTTGGGAATTAGACCTATGGGGTAACCTGCGTTGGGCAAAAGACAAAAGCATAGCACAATTCCTGGGAAGCATCGAGGCGCAACGTGCCTTGAAAATGAGTATTGTGTCCGAAGTGGCACAAGCCTATTTTGAATTGGTCGCATTAGACAATGAGCTGAACATTGTTCGTCAAACACTCTATGCCCGTAAAGAAGGAGTACGCTTGGCAAAACTTCGTTTTGAAGGAGGACTAACTTCAGAAACTTCTTATCAACAGGCACAAGTGGAGTATGCACGTACCGCAACTTTAGTTCCTGAACTAGAAAGGAAAATTTCATTGAAAGAAAATGATATTGCATTTTTAGCAGGCGAATACCCGCACCGCATACAGCGTTCCATTCTACCCGAAGAAGTAAAACTACCTGAAACATTACCAGTAGGTCTACCCTCCACTCTGCTGGAACGTCGTCCCGATGTACGTGAAGCAGAACAGAAATTAATAGCAGCCAATGCCAGTGTAGGTATTGCCTATACCAATATGTTCCCACGACTTAGCCTCACAGCACAATATGGCGTAGAAAGTGAAGAATTCTCTGATTTCTTCAAATCGCCCATTCATTATATCAGTGGCAATCTTCTAACTCCTCTCTTCGCCATGGGAAAATACAGAGCAACCCTACAGGCCAAAAAAGCCGCATACGAACAGGAATGCTACAGCTATGAAAAATCAGTGCTGACTGCATTCAAAGAGGCCCGCAATGCCATTGTGGACTTCAATAAGATAAAAGATATCTACGAATCGCGCCTGCAACTGGAACGTTCCTCTAAAGCAACAATGGAACTGGCCCAATTGCAATACATCAATGGAGTAATAGGCTATCTAGATGTATTGGATGCACAACGTAGCTATTTCGACGCACAAATAGGATTAAGCAATGCAATAAGAGACAAACAGATTACATTAGTAAAATTGTATAAAGCATTAGGGGGTGGATGGTAACCATCCCCTCTTTTCTGTATCTTCCTTTATCCGGAAAATCAAATTAAGATATATGCCTGATAGGACGTATTGTTCTCTACCGGTGTAAGTGACAAATAACCCGACTTCACTTTTCCATTCTCCAGATATAAAGGATACTTTTCTTGAAGCGCAAGATGAGAATGCCATGCCTCACCAGGCTTTGCATAATATTCTATAACATACCGTCCCTGCACGCCATCACACACATAGTTATCATATATCAAGCGTGCTACCACTCCCATATTCATACGAAGATTTATTTCCACACACGGATGAATGGCATACCCGCTATTTTGGGTACGGCATATCATCATATCCACCCCCAGATAGCCTTCGTAACTCCCTTTTATCACCTCTGCCAACTCTACCTGTAACGCCCTCCCAACCTGATGTAAGATTTCCGCAGAAACATAAGTGGATATCCTCGCTTCAATAACCCGATCCGCCGCCAACAAGTTTTCTTTATAAACACCTCTCTTATCCGTTTCAAATAAGGAATACCCTATAAAATGTACCTGTCCCCACTCGTCTGCAAAAAACTCCATGGCAAAATCCAAAAGCTTATCATAAAAAGGTTCTCCTATCACCTCATGCTGAGTGGTAAGTATGTGTCGAATCCACCCTTCCAGAGGGATGGGAAAACTACCTGAAACATATTGTATCCCTCTTCCACTACCAGACCATGGCGCTTTTAACAAAGCACGAGAATGAGACAACACAAAAGCCTTCACTTCCTCTGTTGACGACAATACAAAAGCCTCCCCCAATATGGGAATATTCCCACCTATATGTCTACAAAGGCGGCGTAACACTTTTACAGCCGTCTGACGTCCGGATATTTGACGGATACGCTTCATACGCTCTACTGAAGGATATGCTGTATCAGGAAATCCAGCTTCCTGCAAACGACGCACCAAAGACGGATTCCATCCCCAAGGAATCACCTTATTATAAATGGGTACGAATTCTAAAACCCAATTGACCGAAAGCGGCAAAAAAGATTGTCTTTCCATTGTTTTCATACGCTGAGCAGAATCCAGCCACACAGTTCCTCCCTCTTCTGCATACCATGCAGGCAACATGGATAGCTCGGCCGCCATTCGTCGTGCACTGGCAGGTGCCATATAATAAGGATCACCACAAGCTAATGCCATATCATTTTCCGGATTGAATAAATAAAGCGCTTCCATTTCCGGACACAAAGATAAATGTTTTAGAGTACAAACCATTTCTCTTGTCCGTCTTTTAGTAGAAAAAAAAATAATATTTTGCTATCTCCAGTTTGCAATTTGAATTAGTATTGCTATATTTGCAGCCGATAAAAAAGCAACCATGGAAACCTTTTACAGAACACACAGTTATCTGGTGGAACATACAAATGCTCCTGTTCGCCGGGACTTGATGGACGAGATAGACTGGAATGACAGACTGATCGGTATCAAGGGTACTCGTGGCGTAGGGAAAACGACTTTCCTCCTGCAATATGCAAAAGAAAAGTTCGGAACGGATCACTCATGTCTGTTCATCAACATGAATAACTTTTACTTCTCTAAATATACATTAGTGGAGTTTGCCGCAGAATTCGTAAAACGAGGAGGAAAAGTTTTGTTGATAGACCAAGTGTTTAAGTATCCCGAATGGAGCCACGACCTGCGTGCTTGCTATGAAATGTTTCCTACTCTGAAGATTATATTCACCGGATCATCCGTGATGCGACTGAAAGAAGAAAATCCAGAACTGAGCGGCATTGTCAAGGTATACTACCTGAGAGGTTTCTCATTCCGCGAATATCTGAATTTGCAAAGCGGCAATTGTTTCCGTGCCTATACCTTACAAGAAATTTTGGAGAATCACGAACAGATAGCGAAAACCATCCTGCGCAACGTGAAGCCCTTGGATTATTTTCAAGACTATCTGCATCACGGTTTCTACCCATTCTTCCTGGAAAAACGTAACTTTTCGGAGAATCTGCTAAAAACCATGAATATGATGATAGAAGTAGATATACTTCTTATCAAACAAATTGAGCTGAAATATCTTTCAAAGATAAAAAAATTACTATATTTGCTAGCTGTGGACGGACCCGTTGCTCCGAACGTCAGCCAGCTGGCCACGGAGATTCAAACTTCACGTGCCACGGTGATGAATTACATTAAGTATCTGGCAGATGCGCGTCTTATCAATATGGTTTATCCCAAGGGAGAGGAATTTCCCAAGAAACCTTCCAAACTGATGATGCACAACACCAACCTGATGTACTCCATTTATCCGGTAAAGGTCGAAGAACAGGATGTACTGGATACATTTTTCATGAATACCCTGTATAAGGACCATAAACTATATAAAGGCGATAAAGGCACTTCATTTATGGTAGACAACGGACTGCATTTCCGTATTTGCGCAGAAGGGTGCAAGTTCAAAAATAATCCAAACGTGTATTATGCCCTACACAAATTGGAATTAGGACACGGAAATATGATCCCATTATGGCTTTTCGGCTTTTTATATTAAGAGATAGAGAATAGATTTTATTACCTAATAATTAGTAATTGTATGACTAAACAAAAAAAATTCATCACTTGTGATGGTAACCAGGCAGCAGCACATATCTCGTATATGTTCTCTGAAGTAGCTGCTATCTATCCCATCACTCCGTCGTCTACTATGGCTGAATACGTAGACGAATGGGCTGCCGCAGGTCGTAAAAACATCTTCGGCGAAACAGTTTTGGTACAAGAAATGCAGTCAGAAGGCGGTGCAGCAGGTGCTGTTCATGGTTCTCTTCAGGCAGGTGCGTTGACTACCACTTACACTGCATCTCAGGGTCTGTTGCTGATGATCCCTAACATGTACAAAATTGCCGGTGAATTCCTGCCTTGCGTATTCCACGTATCGGCTCGTACATTGGCTTCACACGCATTGTGTATCTTTGGTGACCATCAGGACGTCATGTCTTGCCGCCAAACAGGTTTCGCCATGTTGTGCGAAGGTTCTGTACAAGAAGTTATGGATATGGCTGCTGTAGCTCATCTTGCTACTATCAAATCTCGCGTGCCATTCGTCAACTTCTTCGATGGTTTCCGTACTTCTCACGAAATCCAAAAAATTGAAATGCTGGAGAATGAAGATCTGGCAGGTCTGATTGATCAACAGGCTTTGGCAGAATTCCGTGAACGCGCGTTGAATCCTAACAACCCTGTTGCACGCGGTATGGCTGAAAACCCCGACCACTTCTTCCAGCACAGAGAATCTTGCAATAACTTCTATGAAGCAGTTCCGGCTATCGTAGAAGAATACATGAACGAAATCAGCAAAATCACAGGCCGTCCTCATGGTTTGTTCGATTACTATGGTGCTGAAGACGCTGAACGCGTAATTATCGCAATGGGTTCTGTTACAGAAGCTGCCCGCGAAGCTATCGACTACTTGATGAGCAAAGGTGAAAAAGTAGGTTTGGTTTCTGTACATTTATACCGTCCGTTCTCTGCTAAACACTTCCTGGCTGCTGTACCTAAGACTGCCAAGACTATCGCAGTTCTTGACCGTACTAAAGAACCGGGAGCAAACGGCGAACCTTTGTATCTGGATGTTAAAGACTGCTTCTATGGAACAGAAAACGCTCCGGTTATCGTAGGTGGACGTTACGGTTTAGGTTCTAAAGACACTACTCCTGCTCAAATCATCGCTGTATTCAAGAATTTGGCTCTGCCAATGCCGAAAAACCACTTCACTGTGGGTATCGTAGACGATGTAACTTTCACTTCTCTTCCTCAAGAAGAAGAAATCGCATTAGGCGGCGAAGGTATGTTTGAAGCTAAATTCTACGGATTAGGTGCTGACGGTACTGTAGGTGCTAACAAGAACTCAGTGAAAATTATCGGTGACAACACCGACAAGCACTGTCAGGCTTATTTCTCATACGACTCTAAGAAATCTGGTGGTTTCACTTGCTCTCACCTCCGTTTCGGCGATACTCCTATCCGTTCTACTTATTTAGTAAATACTCCGAACTTCGTAGCTTGCCACGTACAAGCTTATTTGCACATGTACGATGTAACTCGTGGTTTACGTAAGAACGGTTCTTTCTTGTTGAACACTATTTGGGAAGGTGAAGAACTGGCCAAGAACTTACCGAACAAGGTTAAGAAATATTTCGCACAAAACAACATTACTGTTTACTATATCAATGCAACTCAGATTGCTCAGGAAATCGGTTTGGGCAACCGTACCAATACCATCCTGCAATCAGCATTCTTCCGTATCACAGGCGTTATTCCTGTTGACTTGGCTGTAGAACAGATGAAGAAATTCATCGTTAAGTCTTATGGCAAGAAGGGCGAAGACGTGGTGAACAAGAACTATGCTGCCGTAGACCGTGGTGGCGAATACAAACAATTGGCTGTTGATCCGGCTTGGGCTAATCTGGAAGTTGAAGCTCCTGCTGCTAACAATGACCCTGCATTCATCAACGAAGTAGTTCGTCCTATCAACGCTCAGGATGGTGACTTGTTGCCGGTATCTGCATTCAAAGGCATCGAAGACGGTACTTGGGAACAAGGTACTGCTCAATACGAAAAACGTGGTGTAGCTGCATTCGTACCTGAATGGAATGCTGAAAACTGTATCCAGTGTAACAAGTGTGCATATGTTTGTCCTCATGCTTCTATCCGTCCGTTCGTACTTGACGCTGAAGAACAAAAGGGTGCAAACTTCGAGACATTGAAAGCTGTAGGTAAACAATTTGACGGAATGACATTCCGTATCCAGGTTGACGTGCTTGACTGTCTGGGTTGTGGTAACTGTGCTGATGTTTGTCCGGGCAATCCGAAGAAGGGAGGCAAGGCTCTTACAATGAAACATTTGGAAAGCCAGTTGTCTCAAGCAGCCAATTGGGAATACTGCGCTAAGAACGTGAAGAGCAAACAACATTTAGTAGATATCAAAGCCAATGTGAAGAACTCTCAGTTCGCTACTCCGTTGTTCGAATTCTCTGGAGCTTGTTCAGGTTGTGGTGAAACTCCATATGTGAAACTGATTTCCCAGTTATTCGGTGACCGTGAAATGGTTGCTAACGCTACCGGATGTTCTTCTATCTACTCTGGTTCTGTTCCTTCAACTCCTTATACTAAGAACGAAAAGGGTCAAGGTCCTGCTTGGGCTAACTCATTGTTCGAAGATTTCTGCGAATTCGGTTTGGGTATGACTTTGGCTGACAAGAAACTTCGTGCACGTATCGAAGCTGCTATGAAGGATGCTATCGCCAGTGATACTTGTCCAGCAGAATACAAAGAAGCATTCCAGGAATGGATTGATGGTAAGGACGATGCAGACAAGAGCAAAGCCGCTGCCGAAAAGATCATTCCAATGGTGGAAGCTGCTAAAGATAAATGTAAGAACTGCGCTACCATTGCAGAATTCAAGAACTATCTGGTTAAGAAGAGCCAATGGATTATCGGTGGTGACGGTGCTTCTTACGATATCGGTTACGGTGGTTTGGACCATGTGATTGCTTCCGGCGAAGATGTAAATATTTTGGTATTGGATACTGAAGTTTACTCTAATACTGGTGGTCAGTCATCTAAGGCTACTCCGCTGGGTGCTATCGCTAAGTTTGCCGCTTCAGGTAAGCGTGTACGTAAGAAAGACCTTGGTATGATCGCTACTACTTACGGTTATGTATATGTTGCCCAGATTGCTATGGGTGCTGACCAAGCTCAGACTTTGAAAGCTATCCGTGAAGCAGAAGCTTATCCCGGTCCGTCATTGGTTATCGCTTACGCTCCGTGTATCAACCACGGTTTGAAGGCAGGTATGGGTAAGAGCCAGGCTGAAGAGGCTAAGGCTGTAGAATGCGGTTACTGGCACTTATGGCGTTTCAACCCTGCTTTGGAAGAAGAAGGCAAGAATCCATTCATGCTTGACTCTAAAGAACCGAAATGGGAAGGTTTCCAGGATTTCTTGAAGAACGAAGTTCGTTTTGCCTCTGTAATGAAGCAGTATCCTGCTGAAGCTGCTGATCTGTTTGCTGCTTGCGAAGAAATGGCCAAGAAACGTTATGCTTCTTACAAACGTATGGAAGCAATGAATTGGAGTGAATAATTTCTAATACATGCATATAAAAAAGGCTTGTTCTTCATGAACAAGCCTTTTTTATAACCTTTTTCTACCATTAGTATATATGAGGCCACGCATACGTATGCACAAAATAAGACCTCAATTTCAAATATTTCTACTTTTACCATCACTATTTATGGCTTAAGGTTACCAAAAATTTCCTACCTTTGCCACATAACATTATGAAAAACCTATAAACATGAATACTCTAACCAACCTGAAATACACATTGGCTGTCACAGCCGGACTGTGCTCCTCTTTTGCATACGCACAAAACCATCCTCATATCATACTGATAATGACAGACCAACAGCGAGCCGATGCCATAGGCTGTATGGGAAACGATGCTGTTATCTCCCCTAACCTAGACGCACTAGCTGCCGAGGGAACATTATTTATGAATGGCTATTCTTCTTGTCCAAGCAGCACTCCGGCACGTGCTGGTCTGCTGACCGGACTTTCTCCTTGGCATCATGGCTTGTTGGGATATGGAAAAGTATCTCCCGAATATAAATACGAAATGCCACAGATGCTAAAAGACGCTGGTTATTATACTTTTGGAATCGGGAAAATGCACTGGCATCCCCAACGGGTAAAACATGGTTTCGAAGGCACTCTGCTAGATGAAAGCGGACGCGTGGAAGACGAGAACTTCACCAGTGATTACCGCCAATGGTTCCAAACAAAAGCTCCCGGAAAGAATCCTGACGCCACCGGTATAGGCTGGAACGACCATACGGCAAGTATATATAAATTGCCCGAAAACCTCCATCCTACCTATTGGACAGGAGAAATGGCCTGTGAACTTATCAGCAACTACGATCCGACCAACAAACCGTTATTTCTGAAAGTTTCTTTTGCCCGTCCACACAGTCCGTATGATCCACCACAAAGATATCTGGACATGTATGAGGATGCCCTAATACCCGATCCTGCTATCGGAGACTGGTGTGGCAAATACGCAAAAAAACTAAATCCTGAAAAGACGGCACAAGATGCTCCATACGGTAATTTTGGCAATGAATATGCACGCAATTCCAGACGTCATTATTATGCCAACATCACTTTCATTGACGAACAGATAGGCAGAATTATCCAAACATTGAAAGAAAAGGATATGTATAATGACGCATTAATCGTTTTCATTTCCGATCATGGCGATATGATGGGCGACCATTATCACTGGAGAAAGACTTATCCATACGAGGGCTCCACTCATGTGCCATACATCGTGAAATGGCCTTCCGTCGACCACGTTACACCGGGAAAAACAGACGCTCCTGTAGAGTTACGTGATATTCTTCCCACTTTCCTTGATGCAGCCGATGTGACCATCCCCACTGACATGGACGGCCGTTCTTTGTTGCCACTTGCCAAAGGCATGGAAACAACCTGGCGCAAGTATCTGGATCTAGAGCATGCCACCTGTTACAGTGATGACAACTATTGGTGCGCACTGACTGACGGCAAAATAAAATATATATGGCGTATCCACACCGGTACCGAAGAGTTATTCGACTTAACCCAAGACCCTCAGGAATTGCACAATGCCGTCAATGACAAAAAATACAGGAAGCAGCTGACGGAAATGCGTAATGAAATGATCCGTCATTTAAGTGAACGCGGCGAAGAGTTCGTGAAGGACGGTCGATTGGTGGTCAAGGAGAAGACCATGCTTTATGGACCTAATTATCCGGGGAAAGAAAATAAAAGATAATGTACGTTGTACAGAGGGATCGTCTCCAATTGTCCCACTTTTTCCTACAACAGAGTTTTATAATTCTGCTGTCACTGTTGTCACCTATTCCCTGCAACCCCTATAAACAGGAAGTTAGAGAGGTGGTGGCAGCACATTATTTTATGTACAAAAATGCCTACTGCCACCACTTTATCCACCTTGTTACATGGTACAAACCTACTTTGTTTGTCCACCAGACAGGACAAGCCTGTGCAATGAACACGATAGGCTTGTACGGTGAACACGGTAAACTTGTGCAGCCTCGAAACAACGACTTTCCTTGCCAAAGTATTCAGAATCTTGATACAAGTTCTGTCGGATCCTGCAGCAAGTTCCACGAAATCCTGTACCAAGTTTTGCCGTTACACCCAGCATCCTTCCCTTTCGGAGGAGAAGGATAAACCGATAGCCGGAAAGACTTAAACTAAAGGTTGGAAGATATAGATCTTTGAAACGAAACGTCTTGTTCTTTTTATCAGACGTCTTCATCTTTTTTGCAAACATCCTTGTTTTTTCCGAAAAGAATAAAGGCTTTCGGAACGATACGGGACTGTGACCGGAAACAGATTTCTACACATACGTATGTACGTGTAAAAAAATATCCTGCCACCTGCTTGCTATAATGACTGACCCCGAAACCAAATTCCCTTTTCCATAACTTATCGGGCAAGCTAATCAGAGCTCATTCCAATAGCATAGGAAAAGCGATGGAACATCAAATTCACACCGCTTTATCTCTAAAAACAAGAAAATGAGTTTCCAAGTGAACCTCCATTTCACCCGACAGATTCTTCATTTCAGCAAGAAAGGATGCACGAGTTTCATCAAATTTCTGAAGCCCCTCTATCTTTCTATTTTCCAACAGTTCCTGCAGTCTGTTCACAAATTAAAATATAAAGCCTAACCCTAACGACAAATTGGAAAGAGCCAATTTATCTTTCCCTTCATTCTTCTCGTCAGTAATATTAGCCGATTTCAGACCTTTTTGATAAGCAACATTCAAAAACAAGCGCTTCCAATAGATGCTGCCCTGTATGGCAATTCCCCAGTCAAAACGGTTAATATTACCTTTAGGATCGTCCCCATCATCATTCTTGCCAAAGGAGGGACAATCATCTTTGGTTATGGTATGTTTATTTTCTCCATATTTGTCGGGGGATACTGTCAAATATGTATCCGACTCATATTTAAACTTACCAAACAACCCATAAGAGAAGTAAGGGCCCACTCCCAACTGAACCCTAAACGATTCTGACAAAGGTAAAGCATAAGCAAATAAAATAGGAACGTCCAAATAGCCCAGATTATGTTTTTGAGTGACACTAGTGCCGCGAGATTCTGTCACATCATATTTCTTATAAGAATCCAAATCGACCCGATGCGATTTTTTAGTAGTAAATTTATCATATTCATAAGTGATACCTTTCATAGAAAGTCCAATAGCAGGCTGAATACTAAAGTTGCCAATCACAGGAACATCTATAAAATAATGGACACTGTAACCCATATAGCTTTTATTATTATAATCTTGATCTGCCATAAGATCATTATACTTCCCTGTAGCACTGGTCATATTTAACCCCACGCGAATACCGGAAGTAGTTTGTGCTTGTGCCATAAATGCACATACGGACATAGCCATGATAAAAAACAGTTTCTTCATAATGCAGTATTTTTATTAAAATTTGTAATCTTGTTTCACTCCTTTCATAGTGAACAATAAAGAAAGACGGACAGACCAATTTTCATCAATAGCATACTCAGCTCCTATTCCTGCATAGAAACCTGGATGCATTTTAGATTCCTCTACGCTAGACATGCTGCTCATATTGAGCAGCCTTCGCATTCCACATTAAACCCTGTGCATACGATGTTAACGAAATTAGCATTAAAATGCTGCAATAATTGTCTTTTCCATACTTCGTAACAATTGACTCTATAAGTTTACATTTGCAAATGTATTGCAACTTTTATATTCAAAAAACTATCATTTGTCAAGATTTACACTAAACACACTAAAATAGATACCAAGCAGCTAAAATTAACGACTATATATACAATAAATAAATTATGCAAATAAGACAAGCTTGAAAATATATAAATTTAGGCTTCACATTCCAGCTCTATATGATATGGAATCGGAAGAACCATCAAAAGCCCAGTTATACTTTTCACCACCTCTCCAGACTGGCAGTATAGAACTATAGAACCATTTAAAACATAAAACAAACAGGCGTTTATTCCTTGGAAATGAACGCCTGTTTGTTTTGAATTTCACTATTCAGCCATATCAACAAATCTTTTTGGCAAGCAACCAATTTTCACTTCTGTTGACGAAGCCGGCTAACTTAAACACTTATTTTATTTCACGAATCAACATTCCCGGATAAAAATCGCCACCCGACACTTTTCGGAAAGTGGTAAAACCAAAGTCCGAACCATAAGCCTGTTCCTCGGAAGCCATATAACGATTATCCCAAATCAGATTCTCCTTAGGCTGAATCACTCCTACACGCTTATAAGTCATTTTGCCTTCTTTGCTCAGTTCGGCTTCCAGTACTTCAAATTTAGACTTTTCAGTGACTCCCTCTTTCAAGCCAATATAAGCTTTAAGGGGAGAAACACTAATTAAGGGGGTATTTACTTTGAACTGGTCAAAATTCTTTTGCAGACTCGCTATATTTTCATCAATGGCACGTTGGCATGCCTTTCGCACCATTTGCTGGGGCTCGTCCAAGTTAATACCCAAAAAGGAAGTGTTACTTCCATCACTATGCTGGCTGCCCACATACTTCAACTTGAACATCTTACGGTTATTATTGAAAGCATTCACCTTCTCCTTATTATCCTTATCAGTATAATATTGAGTATAGAATTTTGTTGCAGTCTCTTCATCCCAAACCAGTTGATAGAGATAAGTATCAATATTTACTTTAAACCCCTTATAGGATGCAACTATATCTCCCGTAGAATTACCTAAATCCATATAGGATGTCTCACCGGTGTAAATGGCCGCTGCCGCACCCAGCCCTTTGACAATTCCTCCCCACACACTTGAACCTTTTGAACGGTCAATATAGCGAATATCATTCACAATAAGAAAAGTATTTCCAATCAAGTCCTCACCGGCATCTTCCAACAGAGCGTTTCCGCGTTGAGTCTTGGATGCCAAAGCCTTGTCCAGTTCGGAAGCATTGTACAGCCCTCGTTCTTTCACCAGTTCTACATCACAGACCCCTGTCATGTAATCACGGTTAAACCAGCGTCCTACCATACGACTGGCAATACCATTATTTCTGATAAATTCATCTATCTCCTCATGGTTTTTATCCAATTTCTTTTCAGAAGTATAGATTACTTTTACACTTAAATCATGATTATTGTATTTATCAGGAACAGGAATTTTGAGAAAAACATCCTTTATTTCATCACCAAATTCTCTTCCTTCGTGATTGATCATCATGCTATAAAGAGAACTGCGACGATATTTTATTTCGCCGTCTCCTTGGGCTTGAATTTGAGCGGCGAATACCACCGTCAACAACTGTATTATAATGAATCTTTTCATTTTTCAAACATTCAATAATTAATAATCCCAATGTTTATCTGGAATGACAGAGGTTATCTTAAACATATTTGTATCCGGGTCAAAACGTGCAATCACTCGAAGAGCCTCTACTTCGGTCAAGCTCTTCTTGTCTTCCGCTAACATATATTGTTTGGCCAAGACCATATCCTCTTCTTTTTCGAACAAGCAAGGCACCAGTATCTTGCCATCCGGATCAATAATCCCCCACTTTCCATCGGACATCACATAAGCCATCTCATTATCAAAATTGGATGCATTGGCAAATCCCTGCTTCAGACGAACAGACTTTTGCACCCCATCATAAAGGTAATACAGGTTATCCTTTTTCACCCATATCAATTGCGGATTGACTATAGGAGCTACACCTTGCCACTCTAAAGGAACGACAACCCGGTTCTGCAAATCAATAGCCCCCCATAATTTGTTCAGGCATACGGATGCATACCCCCGATGAAAATTGCCTATACGGTCATACTTATCGGATACGATTTGTCCTTTCATATCTACATAAAACCAAGAAGCATTTTTTTGTACTCCCAAGCGCCCATTGTTCACACTGGTAAGCGAATTAGTATATTCAATAGGAATAACAACTGCCCCTGTAGAATCAATTGCACCAAAAGCCGATCCCTTTTGTACCACCCGGTATCCTTCATTGCTCAGGAAAGCCTTTGACAGGCCACCAATCACCTTGTTCCCCTTTTTATCTATGAAATACAATTCATCATCCAATGAAACCGGAGCTAAATTATGGCTGAAAGCCCCAAACTTTCCCTTTTCTGAAGAAGGTATTCTGACCATCACTTCAGCATCCAAATCATAATAAGCTTTAGCTATTTGCTTCTTTTCCACTTTAGCAAGCCTAAGCATATTGTCTGAAGGAGGAAGAATAGCCTGATTGGCTGTTAAAGGAATAATAGTATTTCCATGGACATCTACCAACCCTTGGGATTTCTTATTAATGAAATAAAAATAATCTACCCTCGATGAAGGCAACTGGGACTCAGCAGCATGAGGCTTGGGAAGCAGCAAGCTCTGTATCTCCTGCTTGGTAGCAGGAAATGCGGACTGGTCTGCCTTAGTATAAAAGGCAGCCTCATCAAGCAAAGCTCCAGTTTTCTTATCTCGCAAAATAGGGAAGTTGCCCACATCTTCATATTTGGCAGGAATTATTTCCCGCCCATTTTCATTGATTAACCCGAATTTACCTTTAGACACCATGTTGTTCTTTTTATCGTATTTGCCACCGATATTAACCCAACAGATTCCTTGGTCGTTGAAACTGCCTATAAAATTATAAGTAGGCTTCACTATGATATTGCCAGCTGAATCAATGAACCCGAACTTCTTGCCTTTCAAGACATATATCAGTTTTTTATTTAAATCTCCCATTGCCTCATAATCAGTTTTCAGGATTTCCTTACCTGTCTTATCAATCAACCCCCATTTTTCACCTGTATTACTACTAGCTTTATTGCCTATGAGTCCACCCGTTGTTAGCATTACTCCTTTTTTAGTATTTCCACCTTCAGCGACGGGGCAAACCCCGTTATAAAATTCACCGATATATGTATATTTCCGTTTTGTAATGATTTCACCATCTTCATTAATCAGACTGTATTTTCCATCTTTTCCTATTTTAGCGATACCGTCTTTAAAAGGGGTAGCTTCATCATATTTATACTTTATCACTACTGTCCCGTCTTCCGTCATAAAGCCATAACGCCCCTTTTCATTCTGCACGGCCTTCAACCTCTGAGCTTGCACAGAGCCACTGACCAGCACCAGCAGACATAGAATTAGGATAACTTTTTTATTTCTCATATTCTTTTTATTTAAAATCATTTGAACTTGAATTAATGGAGCCAAGTAATATTAGTAGTAACCGGTTGCTGCCCATTACCAAATGCTACACCTATAGCTCTGGCAGCTTCTATCCTCTGCTTTTTCAGCCCCGCTTCATCCTTATATTTCTCACGATTCTCAAAATCCCAATCACTGGTCACCTTTTGCTTTATTTCATTATACAAAGCTTTAGCTTCACCTTCACAACTACTTCCCGGCTCAATGAAAACCAACCAGTCAAAAGCCCTTGAAGCACCTTCCGCATCGGGTGACTTTGCCCATTCGGATCTGGCGTATTGCATAATCAATTGACAATTATAATTCACATATTGAGTATAATAAGTGTCTATCAGTTTACTAGCTTCCTCATAGCCGACACAACATTCAGGAATGGAGGTAACATAATACAATGCAGCATCATACTCATGCATAGAAGCACTTTTTTGCGCTTTTATCAATATTTGCCTATAATTACTATTATACCAAGAGATAATTTTTTCTTTCCCTTCGCGTATAAATTCTTGCATTTTCACGTTTTTGCCATTTATTGCACGGAAAGCATTGATATATGCCCGGTTAATATTAGTACCTACTCCTTTTGCATCCACAGTGAGAGTAGAAAATACTTTCTGCCCTACTGCATCTCCTATATACAAAGTCAATTGAACAGTAAGCGCTGTACTGACAGGAGGACCGGACAATGTTTCCTTATATAAAGTATTGGCCTTAGCTGTGATAAAGAATGGTGTAAAATTGGAATTGGCAACACCCCCCTGAGCGGCCACTGCCGCAGCTAAACGATTTCCTAAAATCTCTTGTACCTGAGATGGAAGTTCCTCTTTCTGGGCAGCTTTAGCTATTGTAAGGCTTATCTCACAATCCTGTGCTGCCGCAGACATGGCACAACATGCGCACCAAGCGGTAAATATCATATTCCTTATTTTCATATCTTTTCTATTTTTCTCCGATAACCAATTCAGCTTTACCTAACCCTTTCGTCATTACTTTGCAGGTAAGATTGGCTTTCTGATTGAGATATTTGCGCAAATCATTTGCAAAGCTTCTTGTATCTCTAGCCATTCCATTTTCACGATAAAGCGGAATGCGTACCTGCTCAAAAAGCATCATATTCTCAGTTGCATCAGTTAAACTAAAACGATGAGCCACCGTATTCTGCGCCACCCAATCTTCTATGATTTCCTGTAGTTCAGCCCCCCCAAATTCACTTTCCAAATTAACACCGCTCCCATTATCAAACACGTGGACTTCTAATGCTACTTCACGGCCATTAGCCATCAAATCATCAAAATGTTTCTGTAACTGACTTACGAAAGCATCCATCTTGTCTACTACCGCTTCTTCCAACAATACTGCCACTTCAGCAGCCATAGAAGGTTCTCCCGTACCTTGCGTCGCTGCGACCTGCTTATTAGTGTAAGCATCCAAGCCTCGCAAAGTATAAGTAACAGAACGTTTGGGACCCATTGTATTAATATTCCAAACTACTTCAATCAGAATATCAGCTTTAGCTCTATTCATTAACCGATCCAAAGGAGACTCTGCCAGTGAAGCTCCCGAAGTAGAACTGGTAGTCATCTCATGTTCCGCCGAACTCTGCTCTATGGAACGAATAGAAGATGCCATATCTTTCAACGGAAAATCTTTTTCAGCCATCAACTCACCTATTTTCGTTATGACATTCACCAAGTTCAGATCATTATCCAACGCCTTTTTATAATCCGGAAGTTCGGTAATAATGCCTTGATTGTTATATTTTTGTGTATAACCATTATGGGTACACCACACATTAGCAGGAACAACCATAATGGTGGGTTTTTTAGCCTGTCCATACACTCCGGTGTGTACAAGTGCTACAATAAATAAAATAGCATATAATTTTTTCATGTTTTTCTGTCTTTATGGTTTTAAAATTTTATCTTCTATCAGTTTCTGCTGTAATTGAGAACGAAGCACACGCACCGTAGTGGAATAAGAAATTTGAGTCTTATTAGAAGTCTTCATGTTAGAATTTGTTTTCTTATCTTCCATACTTACATACTTCAGGTATTCCCCTCCGTCTCTAAAAAAGTCGTTAAAATAATATGCATACCGTTCCTGTGCATTCACTTCTGTTACCAAAGGGCGCACACTACATTCACGACTACCGGCAGCAACACCTTTGAACAAAACATCCCTTACTGCATTTTTCTTTGCCTGCTCTATAGCATCAGTACGATTTTTCCCTCTGCCCCAAGCTCGAAGTGTCTCCGAACCATCCAGTTCTACTCCCAAACATTCACTCTCAAAGGAATGATAGGAAGAAACACTCTTTTTGCTGCTGCATCCGGCAAAGACAAGTAAAAGCAGACATCCCAATTTCCACGTATAAAATAGATATTTCATAATTTTTTCTTCTTTAAAATTCATAGCCTAATTTCAATAATACAATATTCTCAAAATGACGCTCTCCTCCACAAACTTCCACAACGACCAAAGGATACTGATAAATTTCACCATTGGATGCCTTTATTTTCACTATCCGTACGCTTCAAGATAACTCCCTTCACTACGTACCATTATTCAGATAAAACACTTCATGAGCCTGCTGGGCAAAAGCAGGCAATAGTGCGCCAGCCAGTATCAGAAAAGTAACAATCAATCTCTTATACATAAGCTAAAATCCATTATTTAGTCCTTTAATAACTCCGGCTGATACCAGCTCTTGATAGAGGGCGTCTTTCGCAACGGAAACCACTGCTGAAATTCGATACTGCTTTCCCATTTTCACCACTGAAAGATTCTCTCCTATCATATTGGCAAAATTTATATAAGAACCTCCTTTTTGGAAGAAGACATCAAAATAATCCTGATGCTGCTGTTCTACCACCATACTTCCTGCCAAAGGTTTCTGCCGGGTACGTGAAGTCTGACTGGAAAATCCTTTGAAAAGCACCCCATGAACCGCACACTTCTTGATCACATCGATATCCAATTTACTTTTCTTCTGGATTACTGTCACTTTTACTAAATAAGTACCCTGTACACCTACTCCTTCTCCCTCTATCTCATACTTTAAAAGGTCATCACCTGCGTACGCTCCAATACAGATGAATACAAAAAGAATCGTCATAATGATTCTACCGACAAATTTCACATTCATTACTCTCATAATTCTAATCTTTAATTATATATTATTGTTCACACCCTTCTTTACTGGCAAACTGCAAATATTCATCCTTCACTTTCCGATAATACTCTCCCATCAATTTGCCTGTATTCTCCTGAATCTTTTCTTCAAGATCTTCTAACACATATTTCAAAAAATCGCAATGATTACTGCCTCCTGCTATAGCAGTAGCTGTAGATCCACCAAGGGCTATCTCATCCATAGAAACCCCCAGACTAATTCCGGATGAAGGCTTATTTTGATTTCTGCTTTCATCCTTAAAAGAATTAGAGTTCGTAGATTCCAAATCATTATGCACACTTGCAATGTAACCAATCGTATTCAAAGTTCTTTTCTTCTTGTCCTTTTTGGCTTGCTTCAGCGCCAACGCTACTTCTTCATTATCCGGATCCAATTCTGCCGCTATCTTCAGATGCTCCATTCCCTTAGAATAAATGCCATCTGCCACTTGTCCTTTTCCCATATAATAGTGGGCCATGGCATAGTCCGGAATCAAGTCTGTTAATAAATTAAACATACCCCAAGCACCTGCCACTCCCCTTTTTTCTTCTTTCAAAAAGGATTCTGTCACATCCTCTGCAAAGCCATCAGAGAGTTGTCCCTTCGTATCTATCCAACCAAGTACGGAATTCAGCCAAACAGGTGCTTTGCCATCCACAAAACTACCTATATAATCAATCCTTCCCGGTAGTAATAAAGCACCTTGACTATTATATAACCCCATTGCAAAACTTTTGGCAATCCAGACCTTTGCCGATACATCATAATATACCCATTGATAAACACAAGGCAATATAGTACGCCCATATATATCCAAAACTCCCCATTTATCCCGCTTGCAAGCAAGAACGAATCCATCTTCAGCTATTATAAGCTCCTCATATTCTGTAGGAATTACAATTTGTTCTCCCACTATAAGGCCCATTTTACCATTATCTTCCCTTATTCTGAGAGAATCGGTTATAACTTCTGTTCCAGGATTATTAATTTTTTCATTGACCTCTCTGCTACATTCAGCGATTTTATCAAGCAAATCATCAAAATCACCGTTCCCTTTCGCATTTTTCATTTCTTCTTGTTTCTGACGATATACCTTATTGGATATAGGAACGCTTATCATTGCTTCTTCTAGAATATATTTACATGGAACAACGATTTTCCCCCTCAAATTAATAGCCCCGAACTTACCATCTTGCTTGATTGTAGCCAACATGTTATCTCTAAAATTATCAGCGTAATCAAATTGAGGTTCAATGACAAATTCTCCTTTTTTATTTATAAAGCCAAATTTGCCATTCTTCTTTACCGCAGACAGTCCTAAATTAAACCCATGAACATCATCTACATTTTCAAACTGCGGTTTAATTATAAAACGGTTGTGTATGTCTATAAAACCTACTTTTCCTCCTAAAACTACTCCCGCCAACTTTTCTGTAAATCTCTTAGTCACCTCTTCATATTGTGGAGAAATCAACCAATTTATCTCATAATCCTGATTTACTAAAGCCGCATCCCATTCACCAAACATAGAATTACCTCTATATTTTGAATTTTCCCACCATCCTTTATTTTCGGTCTGCTCATACCCCCATTTCTTTGTTGCAGCATTTTGGCGTGCTTTCTGTGCATAAAAACTAAAAGGTATAGCACAGCATAACAAAAACAATATTACTTTTTTTACTTCATTCATATACATGTCTTTTTTTTAACCTTATGTGGCTTCAAAGAAAAACAATTAACGCCATTTTACAAATTCACAAAACCAAGAGAAAGTATCAAACAGCCTAATAAGCATACTATTCTATCTAAATTAATGACTATATAACCTCATTTCCATATACCGCAAAGGAAAAATTAAGCACTAAAAGCAAAAAAGCAGCAATCTCACGACTCCTGCTCTTCCATTGTGATTTAAAATCACTTTCTATAAACTTGTATTTTCAATGTTATCAATAGATTCACTACAACAAATAAAACCTATCCTGTAATTCTTTTCTGAATTTCTTGGAAACCTGAAGTTCCGTAATATTCTCAAACGGGGGAAACATGACACAGCGGTTCTCCTTAATCATCATCAGATAATTGATATTAATGATATACGACTGATGGATCTGGACGAAGCAGGGGTCATATCCCTTGATATGATCAGCCGTAGTATTTTTCTTCAGCAGCAGAGGCAGCTGGTTGTTCAGCACCACTTCCCACAGTTTCCGGTCGGAGTTATAACGGAAAAAACCAATGTCAATGGAACGTAGAATACGCAAATCATTGGTAGGCGTGGATATCATAAAGGTATGCTCGCCGACCGAATGCACACGCGCAGGAATAGCCAAAGATGCAGCTGCCGACTCTTCCTCCTTTTTCATGAAGCGGTCGATAATCCCTTCCAGCTCCTTCTTGTCTATCGGCTTCAGCAAGTAGTCGAAAGCTGCCCCACGGATGGCATAAATCATGTATTTATCATAAGCCGTATAGAACACAATCTGCATATTCCAAGTGATTGCCCCCCTTATCTGTTCCAGCAGTTCCATGCCCTTCATGTCCGGCAGTTCCACGTCCAGGAACAGCAAATCCGGATGAACCTTTTCCAGCAGTTTCCGGCCATTCACACCGTTACGCGCCATCCCATCTATAGACAGCCTGTTATATTTCTTCAGTTCCAGACAAAGATTGTCCGCAGAGAACTCATCATCATCAATTATTACGACCCTGTATAGTTTATCCATAGTAAACAATCCTGCTTTAGTTATTAACGGAACAAAAGTATTAAAACATGTTTTAACGCACAAACCCGACACTCTGGTTATGGAACTATAGCGACCGTTTCGGACACTATTCTAGCAAAAATAATGACTAAACCATCTTTTTCAAATTATAATCATAACCATGGGGCAGGAAGACAGCAAACTCGCAACCGGTTTCTCCGTCTTCCAACTGCACATTGGTTATGGATATATCGATATGCTTCTTATTGTTAGCGTTCAACAACTGTATGGTTTGAAGAATCACTTTTATACCGGTGCCTGTACCGTAGTTGGCACTGTTTACCCGGTAACCTCCCCCGTTGTCACGCACCTTGACACAGATTCCTTCCCCGGTCTTTCTGATGTCAACCCACAGTCTTTTCATCCCCTCTTTGTCCTTCAGGGCATGCTTGATGGCATTTTCTATCGGAATCTGTATCATCATGGAAGGAAGTATTTCTTGGTCAAGATGGATGGCAGCATCTATGGATGTGGACAGTATAAAGCTATCTCCCAATGCTTCACGTTCCAGGTTGATAAACGTATTGACAAAGTCCAGTTCCTCAGCCATGGTAACACACAGTTGCTCGGTCAGTTCCAGGTTGCGCCGCATCAGTTTTACCAGCCCACGCATATTTCCGACTTGCTCGTCGGTGTAGTTACCCATCTCACGGTTCAGAATGTTAAAAATGAAATGGGGAGAAACCCGGTTACGGATATTCTCCATACGCAAAGTGGCAATCATATTCTGACTTCTCATTTGCAGCAAGAAACGCTGTCTCTTGTTGTATGTGTAGACAAATACAGCGAGCCCCAGAATACAGATGCAGGCAAACATCCACAGGTAAAGCGTCTGGTTCAGCGCCAGAACTTCATTCTCTTTTTGCTGAATGAAAATTTTCTGCTTCATCAGCGTGGTGTCCTGACTGTATTTCAGATCAATTTCAGCTGTACGCATTTTAATACGCTCATTACGTGTAGAATCATCAATACGCTGATTTTCCATTTGATAATAATAAGCTTGTTTGAAATCTCCCACCTCTTCAAAATAATGTTGTAGGTAACGGTTACGGATATGCTGCATATTCGGTTCCACATAATCAGGCTGGATAGCCTCAGACATACGTTTACGTGCTAAAGGCAAATTATTCTGCTTCAAGGCAAGTTCAATCAACTGGGTATCCAAATAATAGAGAGCTGTCTGATTTTCGATAGAACGAAAAAAATCACTACAAAGATTTAAATAGTATGCGGCAGAATCAACCTGATTCATCAACAGAAAAGTTTCTCCCAAATTCATTTCAGTCAGATGTTCCTCAAAAATCATATCTGGATAAGAACGAGCTAACAATAATGATTTTCTGAAAAATTCTAAAGCATTAGGATAATCAGCACGAAAATAATAAGAATTACCACGATTATTCAAATAAATATGTTTCTCAAATGGAAGCATCTTATCATATTGCCGAGCCGCCAGTTCATAGTAATAATCACAAGAAGTAAAATCACGAAGTTCCATATAAACCTGTGCCAATCCGTAATAAACAGGAAAACGCTTTTCTTCAGGAATCTTCAATGAATCACAGTAAGACAAAGCTTTACGATACCACATCGCACCTTTATCATAATGACCGGTACGGACAAAAGCATCAGCCAAATTAATAGAAATATCATGAAGCATATCTCTGTTACTACCCTTCAAACGATAATCGAACGCTTTTTGAAAACATACCACTGAAGAATCTGTCAACCCTTGACGAACACATACATTACCCCGCATATTGTAAATCTCAGCATACAAATCATTAATTAACGGTGACGGTTCAGCTCCATCGCAAAATACTTCCGCTCTATCCATGCTAAGTTTAGCCGAATCCATCTCGGACTTAAACATATATGCTTTTGCCAAAAGAACAAGATAATGGCAATACGCCACACTATCTGTGGTAAACGACATTTGCCTGGCAGTCCGGGTACATACATAATTAGGATTTTTTGACAGTGAATCAATTATAAAATCATAATACTGCATATAAATATCCATTTGAGTCTTTTTATAAGTTCCGGAACTTGTACAAGATACTCCCCATATACAAAATAATATACTATACCATAAAAATTTAAATATCAAATGTATGTTCTCCATCTTATCCTCCTTCATAGTTTTATTGACAAACATAAGCAAAAATAAACACAAGCATAAGCTTTTATTAAAATTTATTTGATCCCAAAAAGCCTTTTAGATAAAATTTACACAAAGATGAAGATTCACTTTGTCATGTCATGAAACATCCCTACCTTTGAAAAAAGAATTTATAAATGAAGAAACATGGAAACACTATCTAATTCTGTCCTGACTGTACAAATAGCCGAACATGGCGCTGAGCTTCAAAGTATCAAAAAGGATGGGAAAGAATATCTTTGGCAGGGAGACGCTAAATTTTGGGGACGGCGCTCACCTGTCCTTTTCCCCATAGTAGGACGTGTGTGGAATAATAAATACCGTCATGCCGGAAACACTTATGAAATAGGGCAACACGGTTTTGCACGTGATATGAATTTCAAACTAACCTATAAAGAAGACAAAGGAGCTGTATATTGGTTGGAAAGCACTCCTGATACATTGGGCAAGTTTCCTTTTCCCTTCCGCCTATTGGTGGGATATTTATTAGAAGAAAATAAAATCACCGTAAAATGGCGTGTAGAAAATCTGGGAGCTATGGATATGTATTTCCAGATCGGAGCACATCCAGCTTTCTATTTCCCCAAGTTCGATGCTGCTACAAAGGATCGTGGCTTCTTTGTTTTTGACCGAAAGTCTGATTTAGAATATATCATGCCAATAGAAAAAGGTTGCGTATCACCAGAACGTCATGTACTAAAATTAAATAAAGAAGGGCTGATGCCAATTGATATTCATACTTTTGATTGTGACACTTATATTTTTGACAATAAACAACTGAAAAAAATAACCTTACTGGATAAAAAGAAAAAGCCTCATATCAGTTTGGAATTTAATTCTCCGTTAGTAGCTTTGTGGTCTCCTACCAAAACACATCCCGATTGCCCATTTGTTTGCATTGAACCATGGTATGGACGTTGCGATTCTGTAGGGTATTCGGGCGAATTAAAAGACCGTGAATGGATACAGAAACTAGAACCAAAAGAAACGTTTGATGTAGAATATAAAATCATTATAGAGTAATCAAGAACAACGGGGTATGCACGATGAGTCACACCCCATCTTTTTTCTTATTGACTTCCCAAATACAGAAATATCATACCAATAAGTACTAGCACCAAATCCACGGCCTTGCTTTTAAGATTCTTCTCACGGAATACCATCGCACCAAATATAAAAGAGACAAGCACACTGCCACGCCTTACCATAGATACAATGGAAATCATTGCCCCGTCCAAGCTTAAGGCATAGAAATAAACAAAATCAGCTGCCGACAGAAAAATAGATATCAGAATAATACACCAATGCCAATGAAACGGAGTGGTAGATTTGCGCTTCGGCCACCATAACAATATTAAGATACCTCCCATCATAAACAATTGATAGATATTATACCATGACTGCACAATCATTCTATCTAGTCCGATACCTCCTTGATCGGCAGGCGCCATGAGGTACTTGTCATAAAGCCCGCTGACAGCTCCCAACACAGCCGCCATTACCACATAATAAATCCACTTATTATGTTTAAAATCTATTCCCTCTTTCTTTCCGCTGCGGCTCAGCATAAAAAAAGAGAAGACAGCCATCAGCACACCAATCCATTGGTAAAAATTCAAACGCTCACCAAAGACCACTAAAGCTCCTACCAACACCATCACCGGACGGGTAGCGTTTATAGGTCCCACAATCGTGATAGGCAGATTCTTCATTCCAAAATATCCCAACATCCACGACGAAAGGACAATAACAGATTTCAACACCACATAACGATGCACCTCCCACCCAGCAACAGGCACATAAAAAATAGAATTCTCCAATATTCCCGGCCTCCACACTGACAATACAATAAAAGGAAGAAATATCAAACTAGAGAACAACGTATTAAGAAATAATACTGGAATAACCGCATTGTCCTTTAACGACTGTTTCTTAAATACATCATAAAATCCCAGCAGTGCAGCCGAGAGAAATGCCAGAAGTAACCACATCATATCTTTCACCTTATTTAAAACAGAAGGCAAAGTTACAACAAAAAATAAACAAAGAAGTGTAGATTTTGATATAAATGGCATGGAAATAAAAGAAAAGGGGATAGAGAAATACATCTCTCCCCCCCTTTTTTTATTTATGAATGAATATTCTCCCAGACTTTCGCCCAACGCTTACCCTCGATTAAATTCCCAGTGATTTTCTTACGGCTTCCACCTTTTCCTCAGCAGCTGCATTAGCGGCATCGAAACATTTGTGGCAACCCATTTCACCTTTTACTTCCACATAGAACTTGATTTTAGGTTCTGTTCCTGACGGGCGAACTGAAATTTTAGTTCCATCTTCTGTAAAATATTGCAATACGTTACTAGCCTCCGGCATATCTATTTCTGTTATATTCCCATTACCATCAGTAGCCTTCAAAGTTTTAAAGTCTTTGACAAGAACAACCTTAGAACCGCCTATTTCTCTCGGAGGATTAGAACGGAAGTTTTCCATCATTGCCTTAATCTCTTCTGCCCCGCTCTTTCCTGGTTTCACAACATTCACAGTAGTTTCTTTTGAGAAACCATACTCCACATAAATATCAAGCAAAACTTCGAACAATGTTTTGCCCTGATCTTTTGCCCAAGCACAAATCTCTGCTAACAATGTACAAGCAGAAACAGCATCTTTATCACGGACAAAATCTTCAGCCAGGAAACCGTAACTTTCCTCACCACCACCGATGTACTGCTGTTTTCCTTCACGCAAACGGATCTCACGTGCAATCCACTTGAATCCGGTATAGCAATCCAACATTTCGATGTGGTTCTTATCTGCGACAGATTTAATCAGTTCCGTAGTAACGATAGTCTTCACAATGAAATCATCATCCTTCATCTTACCCATCGCAATACGATTCTTTATTATATAATACAAGAACAGCAAACAGGTTTGGTTACCATTGATCAGCACCCATTCTCCTTTGTCATTTTTACAAGCCATACCTACACGGTCAGCATCCGGATCACTAGCCATTACAATGTCGGCGTCAATTTTCTTAGCCAAATCAATAGCCATAGACAAAGCCTCGGCATTTTCCGGATTCGGAGAAATAACAGTCGGAAAATCGCCACTCTTCACCATTTGTTCAGGCACGGTATGTACATTTTCAAATCCCCATTGCTTCAATGCACGCGGAATCAACATCATACCTGTACCATGAATCGGAGTATACACAATTTTCAAATCCTTCTGACGCTTGATCACTTCAGGATCAATAGAAATTGTTTTCACTTTATTCAAATAGACGCTGTCTACCTCTTCGCCCACAATCTGAATCAGATCCTTGTTACCTTCAAACTTAATGTCGGTAGCCGATGAAATCTTGTTCACCTCATCAATGATACCTTTATCGTGCGGAGCCAATACTTGTGCACCATCATCCCAATAAGCCTTGTAACCATTGTATTCTCTCGGATTATGAGAGGCAGTAATATTGATACCGCTCTGGCAACCGAAATGACGGATAGCAAATGACATTTCAGGAGTAGGACGCATATCTTCAAACAAATATACTTTAATACCATTCGCTGAAAAAATATTGGCAGAAATTTCCGCAAACAAACGGCTGTTGTTACGGCAATCATGACCTACCACTACAGAAATCTGATCGAGATCTTTAAAATTTTTATTTAGATAATTAGACAAGCCTTGAGTAGCAGCACCTACCGTATAAATATTCATACGGTTACTACCCACGCCCATAATACCACGCAAACCACCTGTTCCAAACTCCAAATCTTTATAAAATGCTTCAATCAAATCAGTCTTATCGGGATTCGCCAACATTTTCTTAATTTCAGCCTGTGTTTCGGCATCATAAGCAGGTGTTAACCATTTCTCTGCTTTCTCTGTCACTTGCTTTATCAATTCTTCATTTTCCATAATTTTTTGTTATTTATAAGGTTTATAATTATATCCGATTTTTACGTCTTGACAAATGTAAAAGAATTAAATTAAAAATCCTAGAAATTTGGAAGAAGAAAATTAGAGATATAAAGGATTATTCCCCAAAAATAATCTGTCATAAAAAAATAGAAGACCATACAAGGTAAAAAACACTATTATATAACAATCAGTAAAGCTCCTAGGCATCCTGAATACAATCTAAAAAACTATCTTATTATGCAAACAGGGGCAGAATTATAATCTGCCCCTCCACTAATTAATCAGACTTTCAGAACATACAAAAATATATCCTATTTCATCTTATAACGTCCACCGGTGGCCTTTACCAGTTCTTCCAAAAATTCTTTGGGATATCCCGGACGTACCAAAGGAGCACAATGACCGGTTTCAGGGCGAAGTATAGTTCCATCTTTTGCCATCTTTTTCACAGCACCATCATTATACTTCACAATCAAAAATTCACCCAACTTCTTCCAGCTGTCTATTGCCGATTCGGCTGTCATGCAACTATAGTTAGTCAAGAATTCTTTTGCTTTTACAGGATCTTTCTCATATAAACTCATGGCAGAAGATTCAATGCCAGCCTGTGCATTCGCATAAGTATCTTCCAAATTATTTTGAACGGCACGCATATCATCAATCATCAGGCTATAACGTGGACGAATCATATCGGCCACCCAATTATAAATCCAGAATGCAGAATCCCATGAAAAAGTTACACAGTCGGCTTCTTTACCGCTATAACAATCAGGAATACGATCCGAACAACAATATACAGGAGCAAACACTGTCATATTAGCATCATCTGTCCCAAACCATAATACTCCCCCTATTGCATCGGGCAGGCTAGCACGCATCTGTGCAACAAAAGTGAAAGCCGTTTGCTGAGTCGAGATGGGACGTTCATTGAAATATTCCTGATCTCCTACTTTAAAACTCAAGGGCGACAGACGATAAGGAGTTTTAAACGGACCGGCACCGGGATCATTAGTAATATCCAGTGGAGTACCCTCATAGTGATCGCGCATAGCTGCTTGTACATCACGTACTGAAAGTTTACGGGAAGGCTTGATATAAAGAGGCATCGGTTCTTTGCTGTCCCCCTGGATATAAGGAAGATAGGTATCTCCCACCGACTTATTGAACATATTATAGAAACTCCATACACGCGCTTCACAGAACCGTACACCACCAAAATCTAAAGGATTATATGCCGCCGAGAAACTGAAATCTTTATTCATACCGTCAAAATAGCCTTTTTCACGAGCGAAAGAAATCACATCCGGAGAGTAAAGACAATTATCCTTGTCATTCATATTGAACTGATGAATCCGGCTCTGATTAGCATGTGCGGCAATACAATCATCCGGTATACGGACTGCTACCCATACAGCACCTTTCACACCGGGACCCTTACCGATCATCTCCAAAATCCAGACTTCATTGGGATCAGCGATACTGAATGATTCGCCACTGCTATAATAACCATATTCTTTTACTAAATCCGTCATTACCTGTATGGCTTCTTTGGCTGTACGAGAACGCTGGAGAGCTACATAAATCAAACTTCCATAATCCATAATACCGGTAGAATCAACCAATTCCTCCCGTCCACCAAAAGTAGTTTCACCTATGGTTACCTGAAATTCATTCATATTACCTACCACATTATAGGTTTGACGCGCTTCTTTTATTTGCCCTAAATATTTGCCCGAATCCCAATCATAGATATCACGCATGGTTCCTTTTTCATGCATACCGGCAGGATAGTGATACAACTCGCCAAACATTCCGTATGAATCAGCGGAATAAGAAACGATAACAGAACCATCCACCGAGGCTCCCTTACCTACAATCAGGTTAGTGCACGCCAAACTCTCCGTTATCGCTGCCAACAGAAAGGCAGCACCTAAAATCAGTTTATTCTTCATTAATATATAACTTTTTAATTGTGTATAATACTTATTTTACCATCAAAATTCATATTCCTCTCTTGTTTCATTTCCACAATAATCTGTCACCACCAATTCCAATTTATGGGCGACTCCTTTTTTTAACCGTTCAGGATGCTTCATCCACAATTTCGCATTTTTGGAACTGAAACCAAACAAGGCAAATTCGCCGTCTATCTTCACCTTATAATCTTTGATACCCGTTTCCGCATCTCCTATTTTGAACTGAACCTTACCTGTCTTCCATTGCGTTTTATTTAATGGAGTTACTCGTGGAGACAAGGTATCTATAGCTACGGTATAAGTTCCCAGTTCACGGATGGAAGTCTTCATCCAACCATTCTCATAAGTTCCTCCTGCTGAACCTTTCCTTTTTCCCCACTTACGGGCTACATAATATTTCGACGTATCCTCTACAGGAAGATGGCGTACCCCGATCATCAGCGTGCATCCAGCTTGCAAAGCTACTGGCTCATCGTGCAATTGGTACTCGTAAGAAATTGCGGCTGTATCTTTAACCACCTGACAGTTCAGTGCCACATCCTCATACAACATCCCTCGGGGGATAACCAGTTCCATACCCGGTTCCTGAACCACATTACCTTTATTCCATGCCAAATAATGTTTTACTTGCGGATGATATTCCTCTATCGGCTGCCTATGGCCACGCACAATGAAACGATAAGTCGACTTATTACCATATAAATCAGCTAATTCATAACGAAAATGATAATCACGTTCTTCATCAATCGTAATCACCCCTCCTTCATCGTTGGCTTGTAACATGCGCAAACTATTTCCGGGAAGAATTTGTGAGCGCATCACCCAATTATGCCTCTTTACATTCTCCTCATAGTCTGTCCAAGCATTAATCATCCGGTTCTCTTCAGGCAAAACGCCATCCACTGTACTGCGAAAAACTTCTGTCGTATCCACATAGAGTACCACGGAACGCACACCATAATTATTATGTGTACCATCCATATAGTCGTATGCCTTAATACCAACGGCTATTTTCCCCCAAGCAGAAACCGGTTGCCCCAAAGAAGCAACAGGTATGGATTTTTTTCTTTGTGAGCCTTCCACAACCCCAGCGCCCCGCTGCGGATAAAGCATAATCATTGACGCACGTGGCGGAGTAGTGTCTTTGATTTTATCGGTATAGAATTGTAAGGGATCTATCAATTCACCAGTATCCGTACAGCGTATCTCCATATGCAGATGCGGTCCGAAAGAATATCCTTCATTACCGCTTAAAGCAATGATTTCTCCAGCTTTGAAACTGACCTGATGAGGTTCGAATTTCAAATCCACAGCAAAAGTTTCATGCCGATATTGATATTCCTCCACTACTTTTGCCACTGCGGAAGCAAACTTCAACACATGCCCATACACTGAAGTATATCCATTGGGATGAGTAATAAAAATAGCCTGCCCATATCCGCCGGGAGTAACCAGTACACGGCTCACATATCCGTCGGCAATGCAATGAATAGGTTTTCCCACCTCTCCCTGGGTTTTAAAGTCCACTCCTCCATGAAAGTGGTTAGAACGCAGTTCACCAAAATTACCGCTCAGAGTAAGCGGAAAATCAAAAGGAGGACGGAATACAGGAGCAGCCGGTTCTTCCTGTGCCCGTACAGTGAAAATACTGCCCAAAGCTACTATGATTATATAATTTCGTAAAGTCATTTTCTTTATTTTATGGAGAACTCACCACAAAAATTTTGAATCTCTCCGCAAACTTACAAATAAAAAACAGAATATCCCTTAAAATAATGTTGCTAAACATACATTTATTACGAAAAAAACATATCCAGACAAAACCTACTTTTCTGACATTTTGTTATCTTTGAGGCAGTCAAACCCCTTAAATGTGACAATTATGATAGTAGGAATTCCTAAAGAAATCAAAAACAACGAGAATCGTGTATCATTAACCCCTGCAGGAGCACACGAGTTGGTACAGAGAGGTCACACGGTGTATATACAACACACCGCAGGTATAAACAGCGGATTTTCCGACGAAGAGTATGAGAAAGTCGGAGCGCGTATCCTTCCTACTATAAAAGATGTGTACGCCATCGCTGAAATGATTATAAAAGTCAAGGAACCCATCGAATGTGAATATAATCTGGTACGTAAGGACCAACTGGTATTTACATACTTCCATTTTGCCTGTGACAAAGAATTAACAGAGGCAATGATGCGTAGTGGTTCAGTATGCCTAGCTTACGAAACTGTAACAGACAAACAAGGAGGACTGCCTCTGCTGATTCCCATGAGTGAAGTGGCGGGACGAATGTCCACTCAGGAAGGAGCACGTTTTTTGGAGAAGCCTCAAGGAGGACGTGGTATCTTACTAGGTGGAGTTCCCGGTGTCAAACCAGCCAAAGTACTGGTATTAGGCGGCGGCATTGTAGGAACCAATGCAGCTTTAATGGCTGCAGGGCTAGGGGCTGATGTCACAATCTGCGATATTTCATTACCCCGCCTGCGTCAGTTAAGCGAGTTCATGCCTAAAAATGTAAAAACATTATTCTCGTCCAGCCACAATATAGAAAAAGAACTGCCAACAACTGATTTGATAATCGGTGCGGTACTTATCCCCGGTGCAAAGGCCCCCCACCTCATTACACGCCCCATGCTGAAACTGATGAAAAAGGGTACCGTACTGGTAGATGTGGCCATTGACCAAGGAGGATGTTTTGAGACGTCCCATCCTACAACTCATGCCGAACCTATTTACGAAGTAGACGGTATCATCCATTACTGTGTGGCCAATATTCCGGGAGCTGTACCATGTACTTCAACCTTGGCATTAACCAATGCTACACTGCCATACGCCATCAGATTGGCAGATCTTGGTTGGAAAAAAGCTTGCGAAAACGATCCTGGACTAAAAAACGGCTTGAATATTGTCAACGGAAAGATTGTGTTTCCGGCCGTGGCAGAGGCCTTTGGCTGGAAGATTTAATAAAGTATGGATCCTAATGGAAAAAAGGAAGGCCGTCACGAAGGTCTTCCTTTTTTACGATATAATACTTATAAGGATTATCATCTCATGATTTTTCAAGCACTTCCTCCAAGGATTCTTCCTGCTGTTTTTTCCCTGTCCGACTTACAATCCAAATGCTGACTTCGTAAAGCAAATACATGGGCACAGATACCATCATCAATGTAAAAACATCTGACGTAGGAGTGATAACAGCTCCAACTATCAGAATAATAACAATAGCATGACGACGATACCGCTTCATAAAATCAGCCGTAAGAAATCCCAGTTTGGCAAAAAGCCAACAAAGGACAGGGATCTCGAAAACAATCCCCATCATCAGACTCATCATCATCAACGTATCCATATACGAGGACAAAGTAATCGTGTTCTCCACTTCCATACTGACCTGATAGGTAGCAAGAAAACGGAAAGTAAGAGGAAAAATCAAAAAATAATTCAAAAGAACTCCCATCATAAAAAGAAAATAGCCCCATCCTACAACCCGGGTAGAATATTTCTTTTCATTCTCGTATAAAGCCGGCGAGACAAAACGGAACAACTGATAAATAACATAAGGAGATGCCAACAAAAAACCCGCATAAAAAGACACACTCATATGAGTAATGAATTGAGCCGCCAATTGGGTATTGATCATTTTCACATAAAACACTTCCGGACATAATGAAGGCATAGCCATAGAATCAGCTATCCGGCAAAAAAAATGATAAATAATGAAATCAGCATTCTTAGGCGCTAGAACAATAGCAAAGAGCTCATCCTTAAACAAGAATGCTACCAACATTAGAAATACCACAGCCACTGCAATGCGGAACAAGACATGGCGTAGTTCTTCCAGATGATCCCAAAAGGTCAGTATCTTCTGCTGCTGTTCCATTATTTGTCACTTTTTCGTTTCCCCTTTCTTATCTTTCCCATCTATATCATCCTCCAACCCGTTCATCCCTTCTTTAAAACTCTTAACCCCTTTGCCCAACCCCTTCATCAGTTCGGGTATCTTCTTCCCACCAAAGAACAAAAGAACAATCAATGCAATGAATAACACTTCCTGCATTCCTAATCCTAAAAATAATAATGTGCCTGTCATTTTATCTATTAACTATTAAATGATTTATCAAAAACCAAAGTCATCTATTTATCGTGCTCTCCATCCATGACAACTACCAGGACATAACCAGCGCCACCATTTTCAGGTTGTTTCACAGTTTGCAACATTAACATCAAGTGTTTACAACTCATCTTTTTGCAATAGCTTTCAGCAATGCATAGCCGCCAAAAATCTGGAGCAACATGCCCGGAATCCCAATCCGGAAATCCTGTGCCGCCAAATAGAAATCACCGACAAGAACCCATTCTATCAAGGTACCCACCACCTGATATGCCATAACAGTCCCCAGCAATGCAGGAATTGTAATCTTACGGAAACGGTCTGCCATATATCCCGCCACCAACGCCAACAATACCGACTTTACCAATATAGCCGGCAGTATAGCCACAGAAGGCATTCCAAACAAGATGCTATTGGCAAGCGGAGAAAGAACAGCCGTCAACATCCCCACTTTGAATCCATATTTATAAGCACCTATTAATGTAAAGAAATAAATGGGTAACATAGCAGGACCACCCCAATGCACCAAATGACAAAGTTGCGGCAATACCACATTACCTACAATAAACACGAACGCAAATAAATAAGTATTTACGTTTGTGTAGTTTAACGAATAGAATTTTGTTGTTGATTCCATAAATACTAACCTTTCATTTAATTTCTGCAAATATAATCATTTCATAAAGCAAGCTCAATCTTTTTTTTCTCTTTTCTTGTTTATATTATCAAATATTCCTCTATCTTCGCAATAAATTGATAAAATTCCAACTATGAAATATTATAAATTCATCTATTTTTTAGCCTTCGTCCTTGGAATATCAACATGGGCACAGGCACAAAGCACTCCTTGTACCGGAAATACATATAGTACAAATGCAGACTTCTTCCGTGCCTCGGCATCAGCTCAGAGCGGTGACGCCACTGCCTCCAAAAAGAAGGCGATCATTACAGCCCGTACCGCAATAACTAACCAGATCAAGGCAAAAGCAGAAATGGCTGCCAAGTCTCAAAATAAATTCGGTAATGCAGAATGGGAACAATTTTTAGATCTGATCCAAATGGTTACCCAGCAAGAGGCTGCTAACTTAAAAGTAATTTGTGAAAACAGCCGACAGAACGGTGGTAAATATAAAACAGACGTTGTAGTAGAATTGCCCAAAGCAGGAGTTCTGTCCACAATCATCAACCAAATAAAAAGTGATGATAAATTAAAAGGACTTTTTGAAGAAAGCAAGTTTAAGCAAGCGTTTTAAAACCATTTGAATCCATCAGAGGGGTCCATGTGGTTTGAACAGAAAAACCAATTACATCAACCTAATCTTGACAAATTTATGGAAAAGTTGTACGATTACCTTCCCCAGCAATTGGTTACTTTCATTCTAGTAACATTGTTCTCTTTACTCATCGGTTTATCCCAACGGAGAATCAGTCTGAGACGAGAAGGGGAAACTACGCTTTTCGGCACAGACCGGACTTTTACTTTTATCGGTATTTTGGGATATCTCCTCTATATACTTGACCCTAAGGAAATGCATTTATTTATGGGAGGCGGGATAATTTTAGGCATGTTACTGGGTATCAATTATTATGTCAAGCAATCCCAGTTCCACGTGTTTGGAGTGACAACAATCATCATCGCTCTTATCACCTATTGTATGGCTCCTATCATAAGTACACAGCCTTCCTGGTTTTATGTCATGATGGTAGTCACCGTGCTTCTTTTCACAGAAATGAAACACACCTTTACCGAACTTGTACAACGGATGCAAAATGATGAAATGATAACACTGGCAAAATTTCTGGCTATCAGCGGTATCATTTTGCCCATGTTACCCAAGGAACCTCTTATACCGGGTATCAATCTCACTCCATACACCATTTGGCTGGCTACTGTAGTCGTATCGGGCATCTCCTATTTATCCTACCTGCTGAAACAATATGTTTTCCGCGAATCAGGCACTCTAGTTTCGGGTATTATCGGTGGTCTGTATAGCAGCACCGCTACCATTTCCATCCTTGCCCGCAAATGCAAACGGATACAAACGCATGAAATACCGGAATATGTATCTGCCATGATGCTTGCTATCAGCATGATGTTCTTGCGTTTCATGATTTTGATCCTTATATTCAGCACTTCCATCTTTCTGGATATCTACCCCTATCTGCTCATCATGTCTGTAACCGCCGCCGGCATCGGTATATTCATCCATAAAAAGCATACTATAAAAGGCGAGCGCGAAGTTATTGAGGAACCGGAAACGGAAAGTAATCCGCTGGAATTCAAAGTCGCTCTGATCTTTGCTTTATTATTCGTAGTATTTACATTTCTGACTCACTATACATTAATTTATGCAGGAACAGGAGGTTTGAGTATTCTCTCTATTGCAGCAGGATTAAGTGACATCACCCCTTTCATACTTAACCTGTTACAAGGCGGAAGCATTCCAGCAACTATCGTAGGAGCCTGCATCATGCAAGCTATCATCAGCAACATTGTGGTGAATATGTTCTATGCCATATTTTTTTCCTCCCGCAGAAAAGAAATACTGCCTTATGTATGGAAAGGATTCCTCACTGTCATTGGGATAAACGCTGTACTATTACTCATCTATTACTTCTAAATTATATTCTCATAAAAAAGCATGCGGATAACAGGATTTAAATCCCTATCAGAAGAGTAGAATATAAGCCAATGAACTAATACTAATCACTGCCCAAAGAGCAACACCTTGAATCAGAGGTTTCATACCGACTTGCTTCAGTACATCCATAGACAAGGAAGCTCCAATAAAAAACATGGTAATAATCAATCCCTTACGTGCCAGTCCAGAAACGGCCTGCCCGAATTGAGGTACACCATCCAACACATAAGTATTCAGAACGATAGCTACAACGAAATAAAGGATAAACCAAGGAATGCTTACTTTCTTACCACTCCCCTTGAAAATAAAAGATGTAGCGAATGCCAAAGGAATAATCCAAAGGGCACGGGTCAGTTTAATTGTAGTCGCCACTTTCAACGCTTCTTCACCGTATGCCGCACCTGCACCCACCACAGAACTCGTATCATGAATAGCAATAGCTGCCCAAGTACCAAACTGTTGTTGATCTAACCCAAACGTATGACCTAACACCGGAAAAATGAACAAAGCGATAGCATTCAATACAAAGATAGTAGCCAAAGCCACAGACATCTCACTATCTTTAGCTTTCAATACAGGCCCCACAGCAGCAATAGCGCTCCCCCCACAAATTGCAGTACCTGAACTGATAAGGTAAGCCGTATCACGGTCTACCTTCAAAAGTTTACGCCCTATAAACATACCTATAATCATTGTACCGATTACAGAAATGATCGTAAATTCCATTCCTTCCTTGCCGGAAGCCAAAGAAGCCTGAAGATTCATACCGAACCCCAATCCCACTACAGAATATTGCAACAAATATTTAGAAACCTTTTTATTGAATTTAGGATGGGCCTGTCCGCAAACTAATGCAAATATCAACCCCAGAAATAAAGATACGGGTGGAGTGACCCACCGGGAAAATGGAGCCAATACCGGAATATAGTCCATCAATAAAAAGACCGTTAACGTGGAAAGCAAGCCTACATAAATAATTTTGTTGTTTTGCTGTAAAGCTGTTACTGAAATCATATATTTTACTTTTTAACATTATTTCTCTATTTCGAGGTGCAAAGGTAGTATATGTTTCAATAACAATCTAATCGTTTTTAATTATAGGTTATAACTTTTCCTTATAATGATTGGCAAACTGCATGAACAGAGCCGGAAGCCCTGTATCCTGCCCTTGCAATTGGACAAAATCAAATTCACGAAACATCACCAGGTCTTTTATATCCAATACTTTAAACTTTCCTGAATACAGTTCTTTATTAATAGACCGGATAGACAAAATCCCCATGCACTCACTATTTTCCAAAAATAATTTAATGCTTTCTGTACTCCCCAGGTGCATACGGATAGTAAGGTCCGATAACTTTATGTTGTGTTTATGCAAAGCGGTAATCAATACATCCAATGTTCCCGAACCTCTTTCACGAAGCACAAGAGGAACTTCTTTCAATTCATCCAAAGTTATCTCATCATAATCCATCCACTTACTACGAGTATGGACGATAGCCACCAGCTCATCTTGCAGAAAAGGAGTATATTTCAAATTAGGTTGCCGGGTATTGCCCTCTACCAATGCCAAATCTATGCGATGTTCTTGCAATGCCTTTTCCACCTCAGAGGAGTTCCCGCTGAAAAGTGATAAAGACACTTGCGGAAACTTCTCGATGAAACGAGCCAGCAAGGGAGGAAGCACATATTGGGCAATTGTAGTACTGGCTCCCAAGCGTAACTCACCGGTATGCTCATTACGTAATAAGTTCATCTCGTACTCCAAGCGTCCGTAATCTTCCAAAATTTTCTCACAATGTTCCAACAACAACCTGCCTGCATCAGTCAGCAAGATCTTGTTACCCATTCGCTCAAAAAGGCGCGTCTGGTACATCGTTTCCAATTCCTGAATATGCTTGGTTATAGCCGGCTGGCTGATAAACAGCTCCTGCGAAGCCTTTGTAAAGCTGAGATTTTTCGCAACACTACTGAATACTCTTAACCTGAAATCAGACATGTTTTTTAATGATTATAGTTCGTCTGCTTTAATTCCTAACGACTGTAAAACTGCGAATCCAAACATCTCCCACTGATAAGCCACTTCACAGGCTGGAGGATTCATGCCGAATACTGTCATTTTTTCTTTTCCGTCCACCTTATTTAATATAGCAGGAACTTTATCCCCATATTCTTCTTCGGCAGGGACAATAATTACCCGTTTCACCTCTTTTGCATCAACCACCACTCTCAAAGACTCTAGAAACAACTCTTCGCGACTAGCCATATCCGACGGTTCGAAAGAATAAAGTACAAACTCTCCCAACTGGCTTTTGAAAGCCACGTTATTTAATTCCTTTTCCAAATCCGACGGCTGAAAAGCATCCATTTTCTTACTTTCCTCGTCATAAATAAATAATACCTGAACTGCATTCTCCCCCAAGGGTATTCCACTATCCAGTGACAGACATTCCAACAACACCGGCAAATCCGCTTTCGGCAACTTACGCCCCACCACGTCACCAAAATGTTTGGATAAATCACCCGCCACCCTATCTACATAGGCTACATCCACCAGAATTACAGTATCTGCAAACTTTATTTCATTTGTCATCTCGTTTTCATTTTATGATTTCGATGCTAAGATAGCAATTATCATCTGCCTGCAAAAAGAGTTATCTGCCTTTTTGTGTACAATTCGGACTTTTTTTCATTTAAAAGCCGGAAAGCCTGTCATTTTGTCTTCTTATTTTACTTCATTAGCTTTCTTTTTCTTTTTGGCAAACTATTTGACGATTATCAAATGAAATCGCAAAAGCCACTGAACAAAGCAGTGACAGTTACGTTTTCAATAGGTATTTGAATAATATTTAGAAAGGAGATACAATATGAATTTTAACAACTTCACAATTAAATCACAGGAGGCAGTGCAACAAGCGGTGAACGTAACTCAAGCCCGCGGACAGCAAGCTATCGAGCCTGTGCATCTGTTGGCCGGAGTACTGAAAGTAGGTGAAAACGTCACCAACTTCATTTTCCAGAAATTGGGAATGAACGCCCAGCAGATCGCATTGGTCATCGACAAGCAAATTGACTCGCTGCCTAAGGTTTCGGGAGGAGAACCTTACCTTAGCCGTGAAAGCAACGAGATATTACAAAGAGCCGTACAGTATTCCAAAGAGATGGGTGACGAATTCGTTTCACTGGAAGCTATTATCCTGGCCTTATTGAATGTAAAGAGTACTGTCGCTACCATATTGAAAGACGCGGGAATGACAGACAAAGAGCTGCGCTCCGCCATAGCAGAACTACGTAAAGGTGAAAAAGTAACTTCACAATCCAGTGAAGACACTTATCAATCCTTAAGCAAATATGCCATTAATTTGAATGAGGCTGCCCGCAGCGGAAAACTTGATCCGGTTATCGGGCGTGATGAAGAAATACGTAGAGTATTACAAATATTAAGCCGCCGTACCAAGAATAATCCGATTTTAATTGGTGAGCCGGGTACTGGTAAGACCGCCATTGTTGAAGGTTTGGCACACCGTATCATCCGAGGTGATGTACCCGACAATTTGAAGAACAAACAAATCTTCTCATTGGATATGGGCGCACTGGTTGCTGGAGCCAAATACAAAGGTGAATTTGAGGAACGTCTGAAATCTGTTGTCAATGAAGTGGTCAAAGCCGAAGGCAGCATCATCCTGTTTATCGATGAAATCCATACCTTGGTCGGAGCCGGTAAAGGTGAAGGTGCCATGGATGCCGCCAATATATTGAAACCCGCCTTGGCCCGTGGTGAGCTCCGCAGCATCGGAGCCACTACTTTGGACGAATATCAGAAATACTTCGAAAAGGACAAGGCATTGGAACGCCGGTTCCAAACTGTTATGGTAGCCGAACCGGACACGCTGAGCACCATCTCTATTCTTCGTGGATTGAAAGAACGTTACGAAAACCATCACAAGGTACGTATCAAAGATGAAGCCATCATTGCCGCTGTAGAATTGAGTAACCGGTACATTACCGAACGTTTCCTTCCGGACAAGGCTATTGATCTGATGGATGAAGCTGCTGCCAAATTGCGTATGGAACGTGACTCTGTGCCTGAAGAACTAGATGAAATCTCACGTCACCTGAAACAACTGGAAATTGAACGTGAGGCCATCAAACGTGAAAAAGACGAGTCCAAATTACAACAGCTGAATAAAGAGATTGCCGAACTGAAAGAACAGGAAACCTCTTACAAAGCCAAATGGCAGAATGAAAAGGAACTGGTCAACAAGATTCAGCAAAACAAGCAGGAAATAGAACAATTGAAATTTGAAGCCGAGAAAGCGGAACGTGAGGGAGATTACGGTAAAGTGGCCGAAATCCGTTATGGAAAATTACAGGCTTTAGAGAACGAGATTAAGGATATCCAAGAAGACCTGAAACACAAGCAGGGTGACAGTGCCATGATAAAGGAAGAAGTTACCGCTGAGGACATTGCCGATGTTGTTTCACGGTGGACAGGGATACCTGTTAACAAGATGCTGCAAAGCGAACGTGACAAATTGCTTCATCTGGAGCAAGAATTACATTTGCGTGTGGTAGGTCAGGATGAAGCCATAGCAGCCGTATCCGATGCCGTACGCCGTAGCCGTGCCGGATTACAGGATCCGAAACGTCCGATAGGTTCATTCATCTTCCTGGGTACTACCGGTGTAGGTAAGACAGAACTTGCCAAAGCATTGGCCGACTACCTGTTTGATGACGAGAGTCTGATGACGCGTATCGACATGAGCGAATACCAGGAGAAACACTCTGTATCTCGCCTGATCGGAGCGCCTCCCGGATACGTAGGTTACGATGAAGGCGGTCAGTTGACAGAAGCCGTCCGACGCAAACCATACTCTGTGGTATTATTTGATGAAATAGAAAAAGCACATCCCGATGTGTTCAATATTCTGCTGCAAGTTTTGGACGACGGACGTCTGACTGACAACAAGGGACGTACGGTAAACTTCAAGAATACGATTATCATCATGACTTCCAACCTGGGCAGCGCATACATTCAAAGCCAGTTCGAAAAGATTAATGACGAGAATCGCGAAGTGGTGATTGAAGAGACGAAGAAAGAGGTAATGTCCATGTTGAAAAAAACGATACGACCGGAGTTTCTGAACCGTATAGATGAAACAATTATGTTCTTGCCTTTGAACAGAGAAGAGATAGAACAGATTGTGATGTTACAAATCAACGGTATCAAGAATATGCTGGCCGGCAACGGCATTACTTTGGAAATGACCGATGAGGCCGTCCGTTTCATTGCCAGCACAGGCTATGATCCCGAATTCGGCGCCCGTCCTGTGAAACGTGCCATCCAGCGCTATTTGCTGAATGATTTGTCCAAAAAACTATTGTCACAGGAAGTAGACCGAAGCAAACCGATTATCGTAGAAACAGCTGGTGACGGATTAAAATTCCGCAACTAGAATGTTACAAACAGCCAGGAAAGATAAGATCTTATCTTTCCTGAGTAAAGGGGGGCTCATCACTTGTAAGATATACAATCTTCCACCTGCAACATTACTAATCTTACAGCCCACGCATTAGTAACGTGTCACCCCACACGTTACTAACTTTCCGGCATGCACATTACTAACCTCTCAAACGTCCTGTTCTTTTCTGAAAAGAACAAGGTCTTTAAAAAAAAGAACAAGACGTTTTCATTGAAAGAACAAGAGCTTTTTAAAATTTGACCTGTTGTTTTTTCCATAATGGCATCTACATGCCGAAACTCCTTATTTTTCCTTCAGATCTTTCAGCTACTCCGCAAACACCCTGCCCGCCGACATTCCGGCTGAAAGATATACATCGCGAAATGTTTCAGCCGAAAAATATCCTTCAGGAAAAACGATTCCCTGAGAATCAGAGAAACACCGATTCGGCTGAAGGATTCCAATCCCCGACTGAAGCATTCCCGAACCCAATCCTTCAGCCGAAATGCCCACGAACAAGGCGTTTGCGGGAAGTCTGAAGGATTTGAAGGATTTTTCAGGGTATCCTTTATAGAGCACGATCTATGATCATATTCCACTGAAAGAAGTAAGATATCCTACTTCTTTTACCAATAATGCCGATGAACAAAAAGCCCGTCAAGCAGATTGTAAACTGCTTGACGGGCTTTTCCCCTTCGCTTTATTTCAATTATTCAGCAGCAGCTTCTTCCACTTTGTCGGCAGATTCTGCCGGAGCTTCTACAAATTCAGTAATACCATTGTTTACCAAAATATTGTACCATGAAATCAGTTTCTTGATATCCCCGTTATGAACACGGTCACGATCATAATTTGGCAAAATTTCTGCAAAATAAGCATGCAACTCATCGGCTGATGCTTTTTTATAATTGATAGAAGCAACCGCTCCATTCTCTTTCTTCTTTACCGCTTCCAGCACTTCGCTCAAAGGCACTTCTTCCGCATCTGTGTACATAGCAATATCCGCCAATGAGATAACTTTGTCATGAGCATAAGCAGGAACTCTTTTCTTAGCTGCGTCAACTGTTTCTACAATCAACATGTTCTTTCCTTGAGAAATCAATTTATATAATCCCGGTTTGCCCGCGATTGATAAAATGGTCTTTAACATACTATTCTATTTTATATTTATGGTTTGAGGAAGCAAAAGTACAATTCACCAATGAAACTCCCAAATTTATAGTATGAATTTTTCGGTTTTTAATTGTTCTACTATTCTGTTCAACTGGGGTATGAGCAATTGCACCCCGTCATTCACCACCGTGAAATCGGCCCGCCGACGCTTTTCTTCATCATCCATCTGGGCAGCAATACGTGCCCGGACTTGTTCCTCGCTGGCTCCGTCACGATACATGGCACGCTGTATACGCAATTCTACAGGTGCATAGACCATTATTACCGCATCTACCGTATCCTGAAAACCAGCCTCATACAAAATAGCCGATTCCATACCCACTATCTCACACTTTTCCTGACGTTCCACCCATACGGTAAAATCTTTCCGTACCCGGGGATGGATAATGGAATTGATTTGGAGCACATGCGCCGGATCGGAAAACAGATAGGAAGCCAACAACGGCTTGTTTAACAGACCATCCTTATAAACATCCTCACCTAACAAAGCGATCAGTTCCCCACGAATTCCGGCATCAGAAGCAGTGAGACGTTTCGCTTCATTATCCGCATTATACACAGGGATATGCATATTCTCCAACAAATGGGAAATGTATGATTTTCCACTGCCGATGCCACCGGTAACCGCTATCTTAATCATTGAATTTAATTCGTTGTTCTATCAAATAATCCACCTCTTTGGGATTCAAACGAACATGGTTCACATATCGGGGGATGGATTTGAGATTGACCGGACACTTCTCCCCCTTATTGTTCAACAAAGACTCATAAGTCACCCCGATAAAGAAATCCTCGGAAGTGATGGACTTGAAATGACTCAGACCTACCTGAAAAGTCACCTGAACCTTGGAAGGAAAAGTACGAAGTACCTTGTCGGGCGGAAAATTGATGCCACGTATAGGCACCTCCACACTTTTCTCAGCGTAGATATCTACCAATAAAGTCACATCATCAAAAGAGGGAATAAATTTCGCTCCGCGTACATCGGCCAGATTCACCCTACGACGAATGGTATCTGCCACATCTTCAAAATTCAATGCCTGTGTATAAGCAGCCGTGATGGTATCCAAAATCTCCTGAGGAGCATAAACCATCACTGAATCCGGCGAGTAAATGATATCCGAGATATAATACTGGCGGTCTAAAGCCACCTTGCCTTGTAACTTCACGGGCACCTTCTTTGCCTTCCCTTTCGTATAAATAAACTCCACAGTATCCGGCCGTATGGTCAGCAATTTGGTTGTCTGATTCAACTGGACCGAAATCTTTTTCATTAAAGCTGAAACCGGAATCCGGACACGGCTCCCTTTATCCTCATAGTCCTTGAAGTCCACAACAATGGGATAAAATGTCTGCCCCAGCATATAGTTAGCCAATACAGTCCCCCTGTCTTTCACGCCAATACGCAGTTCATCAGGAAGTTCGGAGGTCAACACCACATCACTAGGTACATTCTTCAACCGTAACGGAATGGAAAATTCCGTTTCATAGTCATCATTTAACACCTGAAGCAACCAAAAGCAGAAAGATACAAATACAAAAAACAAGAAAATCAGGAACTCCCTGCTATTACGGCTAAGCAGGAAGCTTCTGATTCTCTCTAAAGTCTTTAAATAGTAAATACGTATGTTCCTTTTGTCGAACATGTTATCATGTCATTTACTTTGCCTGTTGTTGGTTGGATGCAGCATTAGCGAAGATAGAATTTCTATCAATTTTAATCTTAACGCCTGATGCAATTTCCAAAACAACTGTATTATCTTCTATTTCTTTTATCTTTCCGTATATACCACCTGCAGTAATCACTTCTTGACCCACTTCCAGATTCTTGCGGAAATTAGCAATCTCTTTCTGTTTTTTATTCTGAGGACGAATCATGAAGAAATACATAATAGCGAAAATGGCTACCATCATAATCAGGAAAGAGTAATCTCCTCCACCCCCTGCCTGCAGAAATACAAATAATAAGTTCATACTTTCTATGTTTTTTAGTTTATAATGCTGTTATTCTTCAATAACAAACAAAGATATTAATTTTTTGTTAGCTTATTCTCTTTTTTCAATGAATTAACGATTCCGTCCAAAGTTCCGTTAATAAAGCCACCGCTTTTCGGGGTGCTGTACAGTTTGGCTATTTCTACGTACTCATTCAGTGATACGCTGACCGGAATATTGGGAAAACTCAGAATTTCAGCCAAAGCGATCTGCATAATGACCACATCCATGAAAGCCACACGGTCTAAATCCCAGTTCTTTGTATTTTCGCTAATCAGATGACGATAATAATCGGCATTCAAGATAGTACGACGGAACAAACGGCGTGCGAAGTCTTGATCCTCCTCATCTTTAAATTCCGGCAACAATTCCTGTTTTGCACCATTCTTCTCATCGAAACGCTTGATGGTCTTCAACACAAAGGTATCCACTATTTCCTTATCATCATTCCAATACAAACTTTGGTCCTCCAAAACCTGATCTAGTTCGATATTATTAAAAATAATATTTTTATATAGCTTGCGCCACAATTCACGGTCTTCCTCATACGAAGAAGTCTCACTGGCCATATATTCCTTATATATATCGCTTTCTAAGATTTTATCACATAAAGTCTTTACGAAATCAGCTTCATTCTCCCAAGTTTTCTTCTGATTGTTCGAAAACTCCAGCAGTTGTTTGTTTACCTCCAACTGTGCAATAAAGCGGTTTTCTACAAATTTAGTGTTGGGAAACAATTCTTCCTTAGTAGGAACCAGTTTGTTTTTCGCAGCATTCAGTCGTTTGTTAGCCTGTTTAGTTACCTCTACCATTAAAAGCAGCAGATAGTTGTATAAGTCATACGCTTTAGAAAGGCTGAAAAATAACTCTTTTTCCGCTGTATCCAAGTTTTTGCCTCCGTTCTGATAATAAGCATAGACTATCTGAACTATCTTAAGACGAATAAGAACTCTATTTATCATAATTCACATAAAATTATTAAGGAGTTGCAAAAGTAGGTATTTTCATTGATTTTACATAACATAATTACATTTTTTAATGTAAAATTTACATAGAGCTATCTAAATCGCTTTTTTCATCGAAGTTTATCCGCAAATTTTTTGCCCATTTAAAAAAAATGTCCAATTTTGAAGCCGATTTATAAAGATACTTAAGTTATGGAAGATTATAAAAAGAAAAGTGTAGTGGATGGTGACAAAGAAATTGTTTTTTCAAAAGCAATTAAAGCCGGCAAACGTATTTATTATTTAGATGTGAAGAAAAATCGAAAAGATGAAATGTTTTTGGCTATTACTGAAAGCAAGAAAATTGTTTCGGGAGAAGGTGATGACTCGCAAGTAAGCTTCGAAAAACATAAGATTTTTCTATATAAAGAAGATTTTGAGAAGTTCATGAACGGTTTACAACAGGCTATACAGTTTATTGCCGAAGAGCAAGGTCCTATTGAACCTCATCACACTGAAAATGAAGAACAGGAAACAACCGAAGATGCGCACAAACCGCTTAGTCCGAATGAAATTAAAATAGATATCGATTTCTGATTCCAACTGATAAAGAAAGCACAATGATAAAAAAATTGTGCTTTCTTTTTGTCAAGTCGGAAATAAGCAGTAATTTTGCACCGCTTTTTCAAGCTCATCGTGTGATATACCACATCGTGTGATGGCGAATTAAGCAATAAGATCAACTTAATTTAGAGTAACACAAAAAATTTAAAAACAATGAAATCAATTGAAATTAAAGGTACTGTCAGAACAGACGTAGGAAAGAAAGCAACTCACGAATTGCGTAAGAACAATGGTGTTCCTTGTGTATTGTATGGAGTGCAGAAAGACGAAAACGGCTTGCCCGTAGCTACTCACTTCTCCGTTCCCACCGAAGGACTCCGTAACTTGGTATACACACCGCACATCTATGTTGTAGACTTGAACATTGATGGTAAAATAGTAAACGCTATTTTGAAAGATATCCAGTTCCATCCTGTAACGGATGCAATCCTTCACGTTGACTTCTATCAGATTGATGAAGCCAAACCTATTGTTATGGAAGTTCCTGTTCAGTTGGAAGGTTTGGCAGAAGGTGTACGTGCCGGTGGTAAATTGGCATTACAGTTGCGTAAACTGAAAGTGAAAGCTTTATACAATGTAATTCCTGAACGCCTGGTTGTTGATGTAACTTCTTTGGGTCTGGGCAAGACTATCAAAGTGGGCGAATTAAGCTATGAAGGTTTGGAATTGATTAACGCTAAAGAAGCCGTTGTTTGCGCAGTTAAATTAACTCGTGCCGCTCGTGGTGCTGCTGCAACTGCCGGTAAATAATCAGTAACCCTTTAATCCTTATCAATGAAATATTTGATTACAGGACTGGGTAATATAGGTGAAGAATACCGAAATACCCGTCACAACATAGGATTCACAGTATTGGACGCCCTTGCAAAGGCGTCCAATCTTGTTTTTACTGACGGACGTTACGGAGCCACTGCCACCCTCTCGCTCAAAGGACGCCAGCTTATCCTGCTGAAACCGTCTACTTACATGAACTTGAGTGGAAATGCAGTGCGCTACTGGATGCAAAAAGAAAACATTCCGTTGGAAAATGTGTTGGTAGTGGTGGACGACCTCGCCCTTCCTTTCGGTACATTACGTCTGAAAGGAAAAGGCAGCGATGCCGGACACAATGGTTTGAAACATATAGCTGCTACGCTGGGCACACAAGATTATGCCCGTCTGCGCTTTGGTATCGGCAACGATTTTCCCCGTGGCGGGCAAATAGATTTTGTATTAGGTCACTTCACTGATAAAGATTTGAAGACCATGGACGAACGTGTAGCAACGGCTTGCGACATAATTAAGAGTTTTTGCCTGGCAGGCATCAGTATAACAATGAACCAATACAATAAAAAGTAATGGCTGAAGCAAGAATTGATAAATGGCTATGGGCCTCACGTATATTCAAGACCCGCACTATCGCTGCCGAAGCATGCAAGAAAGGACGGGTTTCTATCAACGGCACTCAGGTGAAGCCATCGAGAATGATAAAACCGGGAGAAGTGATACAGGTAAAGAAACCACCTGTCACGTACTCATTTAAAGTTTTACAGGCAATAGAAAAACGTATAGGTGCCAAATTGGTTCCTGAAATACTGGAGAATGTAACGACTCCGGAACAATATGAATTGCTGGAAATGAGCAAAATCAGCGGTTTTGTTGATCGCGCCCGCGGAACAGGACGTCCCACTAAAAAGGACCGTCGCAGTATGGAAGAGTTCATTACTCCTGAATATTTCGGTGACGATGACTTCGACTTTGAATTTGATTTCGAAGAAAAAGAGTGATTAGTTAATAGTTAGTGATTAGTGGTTAATAGCGGATGCATACACCGCAGGCACTAATCACTAACCACTAATCGCTACTACAGATTTTTTTTTATAGCTTCAATCATTTCTTGATATTCCGCATCAGCCAGATAAACTTTTCCCGGATTCATCTGAAATACACCTCCATAATCAGGTCCATCCACATACTTGGGGACCAAATGAAAATGCAAGTGAGAAAGTTTGTCACTATACGCTCCGTAATTTATTTTTTCAGGATGGAAAGCCTTGTCCATGGCACGGGTCACACGGGTAACATCTGCCATAAATGCGTTACGTTCTTCATCACTCAGTTCAAACAAGTCGTTTACATGATCTTTATAAGCAACAAGGCAACGTCCGCGATAGGTTTGTTCCTTAAAAAGGAATACACGTGAAACACTCAGTGGCGCTATTTCAATCATTAAATTGTGCAATGTCTCATTGTTCTGACAATACAGACAATCTTTAGGATCACTTTTCATGGTTTTCTTATTTATTAAAATTAATTATTCTTCCTCTTTTTCTTTCTTACCCAACAAACGGTACACATCATCCCGTTCGCCTACCACCCATACCACATCTCCTTCCGTAAAAGGTACATTGATATCAGGGGTCATCAGCGTACTATCTTCTTTTTCGACGCCTACTACCAGACATTTGTACTCATCCCGGATACCACTTTCTCTGATATTCTTACCCAAAAAAAATGAGTTACGATCTATAATGAACTGTTTCAGACTCATTTCACGCCTTTCCAAATCTTCCTCTTCGGCGGCGGCTGATACTCTTTCTGCTTGACGGGCAAACTCGCCCAACTGCTCATCCGTACCGATTACCTGTATGGTGTCACCGGGAAACAGACGTACATTCGCCCCAGGAATATTAATACGATGCATTCCACGAATGATAGATGCCACATGCACTCCGTATTTATGCCCTAAATTCAATTCTCTTAATGTATGTCCCGCCCATAAGGAATCCGCAGGTATCTCAAAATCCGAAAGATGTAAGTCGCGGGACAACAAATGTCCTTCATACTCAGGACGTTTCTGGCCTGTAAATTCAGCATGCACATCTCTGAAACGCAAATTTTGAATAAAAGTACGCTCCATGAATATAGATTGTTTCTTTAGCCATCGCGAGAACATCATCATACCTACCAAAACAACAGCTATACCGATCAGCAAAGTCGTGGAAGCCTGAAAAAGTTTCTCTATCACAAACATCACAAACATGACAGCTATCATTATACGGAGTAAAATGGTAGAAATCAAGGGTGCCCGGTTGAAACGATTATCCTGCCATAACGCCTGAAACTCTACAGAGTGGTTTTTCTTCATAATAATGGCACGCAAGAAAGGTGCGATGCAAACGATAGTAAAAACAGCTCCTGCCAGATTTGCCCAAAAGACAGGCAGACTAGCCCGGAACAATGGAATAATAAAATGGAATGAAAGTGTAATCATAGCTATACACAATACGGAATAAACAGCTACAATCCTAGCTATGGCAACCAACAATTTCTTCCAATTGTTTTCATGATTCACCGTTTGCGATCCCGACGAATAACGCTCAAGCATTTTTCTCCATTTGCCGGGCAGACGTTTCTCTACTATATGATAAGCAGGTATCGCCAAACGTATCATATACGGGGTCAGAAATGTGGTAATGACCGAAACAGCCACCACAATAGGATACAAGAAATCACTGGTTACTTTCAGACTTACCCCCAATGAAGCGATAATGAATGCAAATTCACCAATCTGGGTCAGACTGAAACCACATTGCATGGCAACTTTCAACGGCTGTCCCGACAAAATCACGCCACCTGTACCAAAAATAACCTGCCCAAGCAGAATGGCCAATGTAATAATCACAATGGGCCATATATATTCTACAATCATGGCAGGGTCTACCATCATTCCCACAGATACAAAGAAAATGGCTCCAAACAAATCTTTTACAGGGGCCACAAGCTTCTCTATATTTTCGGCCTCCACCGTTTCTGCCAAAATAGACCCCATTATAAAAGCTCCAAACGCAGCCGAAAATCCAACCTTGGCCGCTACAACTACCATACCGAAGCACAATGCCAGCGAAACAATCAGCAATGTTTCATTTGCCATCCACTTGCGGGAACGCTTCAAAAATGTAGGAATGATATAAATACCTACCACAAACCATAATATAAGGAAGAATAATAATTTAGCAATGCTATAGACCATTTCACTACCCTCGAAATTCTGACTCACTGCCATTGTACTCAACATAACCATCAAAACAATAGCCAATATATCTTCCAATATCAAAATACTAAGAACCAAACCGGCAAACCGTTGCTGCCTCAACCCCAAATCATCAAAAGCTTTGTAAATAATAGTCGTAGAGGACATGGCCAACATACCTCCCAAATACAGACAGTCCATGCGTTGCCACCCGAAAGACCACCCCACAAAAATTCCAACCAATATCATACAAAATATAATGGTACACGCCGCAATGACCGCTGTCCCTCCTACTTTCACCAATTTCTTGAAACTAAATTCCAATCCCAGAGCGAACAACAAAAATATCACACCAATCTCCGACCATGTATGGATATTGGCCACATCAATGACCGACGGAGTAAGAGGAACATGGGGACTTGCCAAAAAGCCGGCTACGATATAGCCGAGAACAAGAGGTTGCTTTAACCGTTTAAAGACGAGCGTCATGACACCGGCGCAGATCAGAATCAAAGCCAAATCACTTATCAATGGAGCCAATTCAGACATAGCTAATAAATTTTTGATTGCAAAATTAAGAATTATCTATTTATCATATTCTTCATCCTATTATTAATTTTGCATCAAAAGCTGTTTTTATGGAAAGGAACTAACAACAAATGTATATCAGCCATATAAAGAAAAACGCGAATATTCAAAAAATCTGAATATTCGCGTTATATTTGTTATCAGCGTTCTCTTTTCCGGCTTTCGATTTATTTTCTGAACGGGGCCTTTACTATTACAGCTTTCAGTTTGCGTCCGCGCACATCAATAAATATTTCAGTACCTAATGCTGTGTAAGCGGTCTGAACATATCCCATACCAATACCAATCTTACGCATTGGAGACATGGTACCACTAGTTACTTCACCTATTTTCTCTCCATCAGCATTTACCAGTTCATAACCATGACGGGGAATACCACGGTCTACCATTTCAAAAGCAATCAGCTTGCGTTTCAATCCTTCGGCTTTCTGCTTTTCAAGTAAAGCGCGTGAAATGAAATTCTTTCCTTCAACAAACTTAGTAATCCAGCCCAATCCTGCTTCCAACGGAGAAGTGGTATCACTCAAATCATTACCATACAGGCAAAAGCCCATTTCCAAACGTAATGTATCACGAGCCCCTAGTCCGATAGGTTTAATCCCTTCAGGAGCACCTGCTTCAAAAATTGCTTTCCAGATAGCCTGACCGGCTTCGGGATAAAAATAAAGCTCGAAACCACCTGCACCGGTATAACCGGTATTCGAAATAATCACATCTTTCTGACCGGCGAACTCACCTGTGGTAAAAGCATAATAAGGAATTTCGGACAAGTCGACCGGAGTCAGTTTTTGCAAAACTTCCATAGCCTTCGGTCCCTGAATAGCAAGCTGTGCCATATGGTCGGATGCATTTTCCAATTCCGCACTCACTGTGTTATGACTGACACACCAGTTCCAGTCTTTCTCAATATTGGCTGCATTTACCACCAACAAGTATTTTTCGGATTCATAGTGATATACCAACAGGTCATCAACAATACCTCCCTCCTCATTAGGGAAACAAGTATATTGCGCTTTACCGACAGGCAAAGTTGCTACATTGTTTGAAGTCACTTGCTGCAAAAACTCCAACGCATTAGGACCTTTTACCCAAAATTCACCCATATGGGATACGTCAAAAACACCTACGGCATTACATACTGTAAGGTGTTCATCAATAATTCCCGAATATTCAATAGGCATATTATAACCTGCAAATTCGTGCATTTTCGCCCCCAAGGCAATGTGTGTTTCGGTAAACGGAGTTGTTTTCATGTTATTACTTTACTATTTTAAGGTTAATAAATTACTTATCTTGCCACCAACTCAGCAATTTTCACCACTACTTTCATAGCTTTCTCAATAGACTGGATTGGCACGAACTCATATCTGCCATGAAAATTCAAGCCACCGGCAAAAATATTGGGACAAGGCAATCCTTTGAATGAAAGTTGTGCGCCATCCGTTCCGCCGCGGATAGCCTTCACCTTAGGTGTCACGCCCGCCTCTTCCATAGCCTTGAAAGCGACATCAATGATATGCATCACCGGCTCAATTTTCTCACGCATATTGTAATACTGATCTTTCAGTTCCAAGGTAACGGTACCTTCTCCATATTTCTTATTGATGATTTCCGCCCATTTTTTCATATTTTCCTTGCATGCCTCAAACTTGGCACGGTCATGATCACGGATTATATAAGAGATAGTAGTCTGCTCTACTTCACCCGTCATGCCAATCAAATGATAGAATCCCTGATAACCATCAGTACACTCAGGCACTTCGTCCGTAGGCAGTAAAGCCACAAACTCATTAGCTACACGCAAAGAGTTGATCATTTTATCCTTAGCGTATCCCGGATGTACGTTACGTCCTTTAATAATCACTTTTGCAGAAGCGGCATTAAAGTTTTCAAACTCCAACTCCCCTACTTCACCACCATCCATCGTATATGCCCACTCGCATCCGAATCTCTCCACATCAAATTTATGTGCACCCAAGCCTATTTCTTCATCAGGATTAAATCCCACACGAATTTTTCCATGCTTGATTTCAGGATGTTCTTTCAGATATACCATAGCTGAGATAATTTCAGCAATGCCCGCCTTATCATCAGCTCCCAACAATGTCTTGCCGTTAGTTACAATAAGATCCTCCCCTTTATGATCCAACAATTCGGGAAATTGCTTGGGAGAAAGTATAACGTTGTCTTCTTCACACAATACAATATCTGTCCCATCATAACCATAGACAATGCGTGGGGTGACTCCTGCACCCGTCATATCGGGACTGGTATCCATGTGTGCAATAAATCCGATGGCAGGAACCGGTTTATCCGTATTGGCCGGCCATGTAGCAAACAGATAACCATTCTCATCCAAAGAAATTTCCTGAAAACCCAATTGTTCCAATTCTGATTTTAAATATTGCGCAAACACCATCTGCTTCGGCGTACTAGGGGTAACTCCGCTATTCTCATCAGACTGAGTGTCGAAGCTTACATATTTTAAAAATCGTTCTATTACCGTCATTTTTCTTTTTGTTTTAATATTCATACTTGCCTGTAAAAATAGAAAAAGAGCCGTGAATTGCCAAACAAATCACAGCTCTTTTTTATTAATATTTTATTATTTTGTTATTAGAAGCAACTGGAGCCATCAAAACAATGGGTACATACCTTACATTTTGGTAATCCTATCGCTTCTACCAAAGTTTCCAAAGTATTGAACTTCAACGAACTCAGACCAAAGCGGTCGGCAATCATTTGTACCATCTTCTTATATTCCGACGAATCTGTTGTTGCATATTTTTCCAGATTCTTATTTTCATCGCCTTCAATCTCCTTAATCATCCGGCGGGTAATCAGTTCCAAATCACTTTTTGAAGAAGTGAAACCAATGAAAGGACATCCATAAATCAATGGCGGACAAGCAATGCGCATATGAACCTCTTTAGCACCATAATCAAATAAAATTTTCACATTATCACGAAGCTGGGTCCCACGCACTATAGAATCGTCACAAAACAACACGCGCTTACCTTCCAGCATTGCGCGATTAGGTATCAGCTTCATTTTTGCTACCAGTGAACGCATTTCCTGATTGGCAGGAGTGAAACTACGAGGCCAGGTAGGTGTGTACTTGGCAATAGCACGATGATAAGGAATTCCTTTACCTTCAGCATACCCCAATGCCATACCTACCCCCGAATCAGGAATACCGCAGGCACAATCAACTTCCGAATCGTCCTTCTGCCCCATTTTATAACCACTCATAAAACGTACTTCCTCTACATTTTTTCCTTCATAACATGAAACCGGAAATCCATAATATACCCACAAAAAAGAACAAATCTGCATTCCTTCGTTCGGCTTGCGCATTTGTTCCATTCCATCGGCACGCAAGCGAATAATTTCGCCCGGTCCTACATATTTCTCTATTTCATAATCCAGATTCGGCAAACTGCTTGATTCACTTGTCGCAGCATACGCACCCTCTTTTTTACCTATTACAATCGGAGTACGCCCCCATTTGTCACGTGCTGCTATAATACCATCTTCCGTCAATATCAGCATGGAGCATGATCCTTTGATTTTATTAAAAACATTCTCGATACCATCTACAAAATTTTTTCCTTGCACAATAAGCAATGCTATCAGTTCTGTCTGGTTCGTCTTGCCAAGACTCATTTCAGAAAAGTGCATATTAGCCGCCAACAAGTCGCATTCCAATTCCGTAATGTTATTGATTTTAGCTACTGTGACGATGGCGAACTTGCCTAGATGCGAGTTTATCACGATAGGCTGCGGGTCCGTATCACTGATAATGCCGATACCCGAACTCCCTTTGAACTTTGGAAGTTCAGATTCAAACTTCGTACGGAAATAAGAGCTCTCCAAATTGTGGATAGAGCGCATAAAGCCCTCTCCTTGAGCATACGTAGCCAAACCACCTCTTTTTGTTCCTAAATGTGAATTATAGTCCGTCCCGTAAAATAAGTCGGTGACGCATTCAGCCTTTGAGACTGTTCCAAAAAAACCACCCATTCCTTTTTGCGTATTTTTCGTTTAGGGTGCAAAATTACTAAAAAAGTTTGGCTCTGAATGAATAATCATTGCTATTTTTGCATCAAAATGTAGC